>Ga0196901_1000632_pt1 | contig 18128 bp, 12 predicted proteins | sample CB_VirMetaG_FD_169099 | JGI IMG/M metagenome (GOLD analysis project Ga0196901, IMG submission 169099) | Freshwater to marine saline gradient viral communities from Chesapeake Bay - CB_1504_1 Viral MetaG (v3) (version 3) | ecosystem: Environmental > Aquatic > Marine > Coastal | place: USA... | reverse complement strand
TTGATAGTATTTTATATCTATTTTCGGTGCTTTGAACAGGCACGTTAGATTCGTGACCTTTTTTAAGTATTAAATAAGAATCTTCAGCCACCTTATTTCGTTCAGATGAAGGAAAAGAAATCCATATATTAGTACCATCAGCTGAATTATATATTCTATCTGCGGCAATATTATAATATTCTCCGCTTGGCTCTTTAATAAAATATTTAAAATGTGTTGCCCATGGGGCTATTGAGAGATAATCCGTAGATGTTTCACCGGCTTGCACAGATATTTTTGTTGGTGTATATCCGTCACTTAAAGTTGTTTTTACAATACCGCTGCTGTCTGTAAATACAGGTGTTTCGCGCCCATATTCATCTTTAAATACTACACCTACTTGATATGTTCTTAAGCTTTTAATAGATGGTTTGGGATTATATATATCAGCCGCTCCATCGCTTAAAAGAGCACAAGATTTAAATTTTACACTGTTGTTTAATGTATAATTCTGTAAATAATTGCCATATACTAATCTATTGCCAACTATTTCTTGAGCTAATGCTTTTTTAGGTACATTATCCCAGGGTCTTAATAGCTGATTAGATTGTATAATTTTATATATAAGCTCACTTGATATTTCAAAAGACGTAAAATCAGGGTCTTCTGCAAAAATAATATCATCAACCACATAAATGGCTGAATTATTTGTTTCTTTATATAAAATTTCTAATGCAACAGCGTCAACAGGAGGTGTATCAAAGCCAGATAACGTTATCAACCTTACGGTATTTGTCATACCTTTATTATACCCTTTTTTTGCATCGTATTGAAATATTGTTGGTAAAAACGCAATTTCAGTAAAAGGAGAAATTGTAGAAAATTGATTGTCATAATATTTCCATCTATATGCAAAACGTGGAAATTTTAATTCAAATAAAGGTTTTGATTGTAAAAGCTCAACATTCCAAATATCAGTATTATCATCTAAAACTTGATCAGTAATACTTAATATTTTAATACTTATTGTGCTGGTTAAATTATTAACACCATCTCTTGCTACAACTTCTGCTCTTATTTGAAAATAGGCTCCAAGCTCTGGCTCGTTGGTTTCTTGCCCTGTAAAAAGCAGTTTATCGCCAATAATATAAGTACAAGGTGAAGCTAAAGATAAGTTTGACACTGTAGACCCTACCGCCACGGGATCTTCTAATCCGCCTAAATTGGTCTGTGTTGAAGAAAAGTTATGTGTTATAGTTGTTAAAGCATTACCGCCGCCTCTAGCGTCATTACTTAATGTAAAAGACGGGGCATTTAATGGCCCTTTTTTAATTACAGTAATATCAGATTCAATAAAATCTCTTCCCTTATATTGGCTATGATTTGTAAAATTAGCTGTGCCAAATTTTCCACCGCCAACATCTACTTTTTTTGGTTCTGAATTATTGTCTGTAAAAAATAAATAATCATCAATTAAATTAATACCTGTAATTAAATTGTTTTTAGAAAACTGTAATATGTTTTGTGTGTCAACTAAAACAGGGCGCACTACTCCATATTTATTTGTATATTCCGCAATACAATCTACTGTTGACGATGTTATAAACCAAAATATGCGATCATTTATATCATCTTTAAACGCCCCTATACATTCAGCGTCAAGCGGTAAGCCATAATAATTAGTTGTTGCGCTATTTAGCTCCCAATCTGTTGCTGGGAATGCTTTTTTAAGTTTTGCAACTTGATTACCAAGAATATTTTCAACAGCCCCAACATCACTCCCCTCAGATGAGCCTACCTGTATATTTAACGCGTCTCTATATTCACCATTAGGAACTAATCGCTCGTCAAGGTCTTTATTCATTCGACCTTTAAGAAATAACCTTTTTAATTCTGGCATGTCTTAGTGTTTTATTTGCTTAGATTTACCGCGCATTACCTGTGTAAGCTCTTCAAGTTTAAGATTAGATAAGCGTAATTTAGCTGTTCTAACGGCCGCAAATTTTTCTTTATTAAATCTAGCTACTAAATACTCTGGGGTGTTAGCACGGGTCGCCAAAATAGCGTGTGCAATGCTTTTATACATCGCCTCTTCTACAAACTTGTGCACCTTCATTTCTTTTATTGTAGCAACGCCGTCAGATATATATTTAAGCGTTACAATTTTATTAACTAAATCAGAACTAAAGAATATTTTTGATTTTATAGGGTCAATGAAGAATAAACCGTTGCTTTGGGCGTGTTGCGGATCAATACCAAAGCGCTGCCCAAATAGTTGTGTATATGAAGTATTGTCTTCTAAATTACTAAAATCTTCCTCTTCAGTCGCCGATGCCGCTCTAAACTTTTTCCAAGTTTCCGATTCGTTTGCAGTAAGTAGGTTGCCGTTATTATCAAACGTGTATTCATAATCACTATCTTGCAATAGTGGTAGAGGATTGCTTGTTTTAGAAGTAGGATAAATAATGCGCTCTATACCCGAATCATCTACCCAAGATAATTTTACATAATTTACATAATCATGCGGCAGTGGCGTCATTAAATTAGGCGCAACTTCAATTTCTTGTGATTTTTCAGAGCGAGCTGTATCATAAGCAAGCTCTTGCATTGCTCTTTGAGCATGGAATGCAACATCAGTTCGTTTAATTTTAGATATAATTTTATCTTCACCAACATACGCAATAATAAAGTTGGTTATAATATCATCTAAATATATAAACTGATAATTACCATAATCGTTTATATTACTGGCTTGATTGCCGTCTGATCCCTCGTAATATTGTTGCTGTGTTCCAGTGAATAGTGCCATTTATTATGCTTTTTCTTGTTGAATTCTTTCAAGCTCCTCTTGGTTGGCGATTTGGTATACGCCTGGATCTTTTAATAATAGACCTGATAGCTCTAGTATTTTTTCCACAAGTTCTGGCTCTTCAGATTCGTGTAGTTGGAAGTTAGTTGAGGTTGACGCGTTATATTGAGGAATACCAAGTACCATTGTATAGTTCCATTCTACGTCTGTTGGTATTTTAATATAATTACACGTTACACCTATAGTTAATTGTGATGGAGCATATACTCTAATGCCGTTTTCATCACGTATATATATTGGTCTGTCTACAGTTGGGGCGGCTAAAGGAGACCTTAAAATATATAAATATTCGTTTTTATTAACCCTTTCCGCTTCTATTAATTTTTGTTCTTGAGCATCTCTATATGGATCAGTGTATAATACTTTTACCGTGCCTAACCTGTATAGATCATCAGGGAGAGTTGTTCCGCTTACAACAGCGCCTTCGGCTTCAAATATACTTATCTTTTCATTAAGTATATTAAGCATATCAGAATACTCGGTATCATTACCATGTATCCTGCTAAATTGATTAATATCATAAAAATATTGCTCAAAAATATCAAGCTGTGCCTGATTGGCAAATAAGTTGAATTCTTGAGGAGTAAGATAGCCTCTTTGCTCTTTGTTTAATACTGCAAGCACTCTTTGATATACTGTGTCTACACTTATTGCCATAATGTTTTTTGTTATTATAGTAATTAGGCCACCTTTTACAGCGGCCTAACACTATAAAGGTGACTATTTAAGTCTTTTTTGTAAATTTTGGAAAACTTCTACGCCTTCATCTGTTTTAAACCAAGCAGCTAATGCTGAATATGGATTTTCATCAAATGGTATTGTAAATAATTTTCTTCCTGTTGATGCCCAAGTAAAATGCCTTTGATCTTGTGATAAAGCGATAAATCCTTGCTCTACTGCTTTTACGCCAAGATTACGTAGTTGTACATTTTCATCTTGTGCTAATTCTAAAAACAAACGAGGGTTTCGTTTAGCATAAATAAGAGCATCACGCTTAATTTCTTTAGAAGTCATATTTTTTACTTTAGACCCTTGGTCAACACGTAAAATAGCCTCTAACATATCAATGTCTAGCTCTTTAGCTAAATTTAATGCGTCTATTTCTAATTCAATATCATCTAAATCATATTCTGCTACTTTAACAGCATCAAACTCTGAGTATAATTTATCTTTTAACGGATGATAAAGAGATAATAGTTTTTGTAAATTTTGTTTACGAGCAGGCACTGTTAATACCCCATCTCTAAAAACAATATGCTCTAATGTTGCTGGTCCTTCTTGTTCATCAACAAAAGGGCTTGGCTGATTAGTTGCATATCTTAATTCTCTTTCATAGCCTTTTTCTGAATCAAACCATAATAAGCTACGTTTTTCTGTATGTTTACCTGGAACGGTAGAAATAATAGGCTGCTTTCTGCCTATTAAATAGTATGTTCTATCTTTAATTTCCCATTCAGGTTTTTTAGGTTTCTCCACCTTTGGTGTTACAGGAGCCGTATATACTTCTTGCTCAACTACAACATCTTCTTGATGCACAGCTTTATCTGCACTTGTTTTTTTTGTTGCCATAATATAATAAAATTAAAAAGTTAAAATAAGGGAGACGGGCCCCGAAGGGCCCTATTCCCAAATAAATATTAGCTAGCAGTATCTTTGAACAAGATAAAGTTGTTAGCTCCTTGAACACACAAACAACGCTCAGAAAGCATGTGTACGTTCATTTCGTCGATGTCAGAAGTATAATTTCCTCCAACTGAACCAGTGATCCAAGACTTCATACGACGATCATCAGCTTCAGAAGCACGATAACGAACGTGTAAGAAAGGACGTTGGATGTTTTTACCTAATGTTTGATCGTAAACAGTAGATACACCAGCAGGAACAAGAACACCGTCAATATCAGCAGTAAGACCGCGAGTAGCAGCGTCGTTCAAGTATTTCCAGTCAGTTTTGTAGAAATCATAAGATCCACGACGGAATCCAGAGAATCCTAAGTTAAGAGCCATATCCTCGCTGTTGTCAAATACCCCGTAAGAAGTACCGCCAGTTCCATAAGAATTAGCACGCGCAAGCATATTGTCAATAGCCAAAGAAGTACCACGATCTAAGAAAAGCATGTTTTCTTCGATAGCACCTTGCTTATCAAGCTCTTGAAGGATTAAATCAAATTCAGCAAGACCAGTAAGCCCAGTTGAGTTATTGAAATCGTGATCGTTGAATACCAATCCACGAGACTCAATAGCAGCAAAAAGACCTTCAGTACCACGAATAGTAGCACCAGCCGCATCAGTAATACCAGAAGAAGCGGTTACTTTCTCAGCTTCAACCATGCTCATTTCAAGATAATCCTCAAAACGAAGACGAGTTTCATGCTCAGATTTCAAATACCAAAGGTATCCAGAAGTTCCCATTTCACTTGTTACTTCAACCCATCCGATTTGAGCAGTGTCAGAACCGTTGATTGAATATTTATCTTTTAAGATAATTGGTGAGTTAGAGAATTTTTGGAATCCTGCGTCAATTGATCCTTGCATTCCGGCTGAACCTTTTCCAAATTCAGATCCGTATACGAATACTTTAAGATCTGGAGCAGGGGATCCGACAAAACCAGCTGGCCAAGTGTCAGAATCAAGAGGATAAGCCTCAATACTGTCAGTAGCTACAGTTTTAACAAAAGCACGAACAGTAGTGTAACCATTAGCAACAATAATTGTTTGGTTTGCACGAATTGCATGCCCTGTAATATTAATTGTATTATCTGACGTTGAATTAGTAGCAACGTTAGCATCATTATAAGCAACGTGCAAACGCCCTTGCTCAGTCCATACAACTTCGTCGGAAGCCATTGGCATTTCAGCACCTACCATACGCAAGAAAGAAGAGATAGAACGGTTTCCGTAACGCTCTACTTCTTTTTCGTATACTTCTGGTAAGAATTGTTTAGTAAAGTTAAAGTCATTGTCTCCGATAGCTAAATAGTTTTTATCGAACAATGTTTTGGTTGGTGATGGGGTTAATCCAGCAGGATATGCACCCCCAGTAGCAAAACTCATAGTTTTTTAATTTTAAATTGTTATTTTCTAATTTTCACTTTTAAGCGAGAAGTATCATCACCACTAATTGCTCTTACTTTAAATCCTTTAGCATCCGTAACAGGTTCGTGAGATTTGCGTGGGTCCATATTTACATTTTTGGATCGTGCAATAGTCTCTTTAATCGCATCGGCTTTGCCTTGTTCATAAAAGTGGTTTGCAATAGCGTCGGCATTCATAGCGGTAAATAATGATTTGTGATAACCTTTAGCATCTTTTATATTATTATTTTCATCCAAAAACTTTTTGACAAAATTATTAATATCAGATTGCTGATTTTTCACCTCAGAGGCATTCTTAACATTAAACCGATATTTCTTATCCCCAACGCTATATTCAAAACCTTTGAATTCATTTGAGAATACCTCATCAGTTCTTTTTAAGAACGTCTTTTTTTGCTGTTCAGCCGTACGAGTTACCTCCTCGTTTTCTTTATTATAGCGGTTGAAAAATTCAACTGCTTTTTGCTGCTCAGGCGTTAACCTTGACCCAGCTTTTATTTCTTCGTAATATTTAGACTTTTGATTTTCTAAATGATTTTTAGCTTTTGCTACTTCTTCTTTAAAAGCTAGCTTAGCTTTACGCACTTCTCTTTCATCATCTAATTCTTCATCATATGAAAAATCTTCCATTAAAAGATCGATGTCTTCTTTATCTAAATGTGGTTTTGTGCTTTCGTAATATTCTCTTAGCAACTGTGTTTCGTTAAGCTGAGAATAATCTTGGTTTAAACGTACATAATCTTCAAGTGTACCACCTGTGTCATTTATAAAGTCTACAACTTTTTGAATGTTTTCAGGTAGTTCAATGCCGCTTTCTTGTTGTTCTGCAATTGCTTCTTTAACTTCATCGGCTAGCTCATCTGCTTGCTCTTGAACCTCTTCTTCGGTTATTTCTTCAAGAATGGATTCTTCTGCTTGTACGGACTCTTCAGTTTCGCTGGTGCCCCGTACTTCTTCAACCACTGCTTCGCTACTTTCCTTGTCTGCGGATTTTCCGACAACAGCATCGCCTGCATCTGTTTCTTGTTCTTGAACGGCATTTTCTGGTTCTTGTTTAAAATTTCTTAAATCAACTCTAATAACACCGTCATCTACTTCTGGTGTTGGTTGCTCTACTTGTTGAGGTGTTTCTTCAACATTCTCAACAACTTTGTTTTCTTCTTCGTTCATGATAAAATATTATATAATTATACATTTATTTATATTACCTAGGTTCAAAGGAACCTAAGTCAAAGCCCCCCAGCACATCATTACCTGCTGATTCAAAATTCTTTGGCCCTGTATTGTTTTGTCTTTGGTCAATAAGCTCACTTTGACGGCTTGCTTGTTTATTTACGCGCTCGTCTTTGCGATCTTCTTTAAACCCTTCTTTACTTTTATAAACTTCAGCTTCGGCACTTTTAAGTTGCATGTTCATTTGGAATTCAAGTTGCATTAATTCTTTTTTAACTTGTGCTTCCTGCATCAATTTTTGATTTTCAAGTTGCGCTTTTATTTGCTCAATTTGCATATTCATCTGCATTAATGCCTGCTGTTTCTGTACCTCAGCTTGGGCGGCAACTTGTTGTGCCTGAGCATTTGCTTGTGCTTGAGCTTGAATATTAGCCTGTTGCATTGCTTGATCAGACTGTAATTTCTTTTGTCTGCGTATTTTAAGCAATTGGTTGGCCAGCTTAATGTTTTTAATTTCACGCAGATCGATAGCATCTCCAAGCTCAATTAGCCCAGCGGATAATGCCATCTGAATATTATTTTCTAATAATTGTTTTTCTTCATCGTCTGGCGCTAATTCAATAAATATACCAAAGTCATAAAGATGAAGATTAACCATTTCATCTAATGTAGCAACATTATGAACACCGATGCTTTGTATAAATGCATCACGCGTTGGAGAATACTCCAATATGTCAGATATGCGCAAGCTTAAGCATTCAGCTGTTTCTGCAGTTAAATATAAACCAGCTTGTAATATGTGGCGTGTTGCAGTATTTGAATTTGCCGCAGCAAGTTTTTGTACGCCAACCAAAGCGTTTTTATCTGGCATACTGCCATCACGCGCTTCATTTAGACCCGTAACATCGCGGATCATTTGCAGGTAATAATTATACGTTTGAATTAATGCTCCTAATTTTTGTCCACCAGCGCCGCTTTGTAATTCTTGTATTGGCATTTTACCAGGGTTCATATCACCTGTTGAAGTAAATGATCTACCAATAACAGAACCTGTTTGGAAGAACATATTTAATGCCTCTTGCGGGTTATAATTTGTGCCGTTACCTAAATCAATTTCAGCTAATCCATCTGCATCAAGATAAACCCCGTCAGGTACCATACGAGATAACACCTGCTGTAGCTTCAAATGCGTAAGCTGAATCATATCGGCAAAACCTTCAATACGGCTAACCAGTGATTCAATACGCCCTTTGTACATTCTAGGAGCAACTAAACTATAGTTCATTCTAACTTTAGTATAATCACTCTTTGGGCGCATCATATTTTTGGCAAGCTCCCATTTAAGTAATCTATTTGTGCCTAATATTAATGCTCCTTCATATAATACCTCAAGGGAACGCGACACTTTTTCAAAGTTACCATCTAATACATCCGTTGGCGGATTAAACTGATCGTCTTTGATTAATATCTTAGATGCGCCAGTGGCGGTTTCTTTTATCTTGTATACTTCATTCATATAAGTTTTATAATTGAAGTATAAAATTTGAACAGAGTTTGAGTCAATGTTATTTGTCTCATCCATTGTTCTATGATAAAAATCTGTATTTTGAATACCCTGTTTTGTTACATCCTCCAGTTCTTCATTTGTTAAATCTGGAAATTGTTTCTTTAATTCATTAATAGGTATTGTTTTTATTTCACCTATGTAATAAATATCATCAAAATACGGGGAATCTGTATAAGAATAGATAATATCTGCTGGATCAACGTACTCTACAGTAACACCTTGTGCTGTTGAAAAATTATTTTTAACACATGCCATACCAACTGTAACCAAGTCGTATATTAATCTGCGACGCGTTAAATCATAATTATTCCCGTTTAGAATAGTATTTATAGCTTGCTCTTGAGCAATCTCAGCTGCTTGCTTATAGCTAAGCTGCATATGTAACTCAAGCTCTTCTTTTGAATCAGGCAGTTCTTCGGGCGGGTTTTCAAAAAGATTAATACCTAATGTTTCTTGAACGTAGTTGTTTAATTCTTTTGTTTGCATATCCCGCAATACAGACTCCATATATTCAGTACGTTTACTCATACCGTATGGATCTTGCGAAAATGCTTTAATATCGAACATTCTATCTGACATGCCGTTCACAACTATATCCACAAACTTAGGTATAATCGGAACAGGCTTCCAGTCTAAATTAAGGTAAGACAAATCACCGTTAATAGATAATTCATCTTTATACTTTTGGATTGATTGCTCGCCGCGAGCATATAACCTGCGACGATGAAAAGTATTTTGGTTGTTATAATACCGATTAGTACCGGAATCCCGTTTAAACCACTCGTGCTCTATAGCCTTGGCCACCTTAAGTCCATACTCAGGTGTAATCTTTTCTAAATCACTAGCGATTTGGCTTGGAAAATAACTTTTTACAACTGGTTCAGCCATAATGCTCTATTATTTTTGATCTTCCACCGTTATTATTATACCGGCCTATATTTATATTTAACTTTTGTGTTTCTCTTTCACCAATGGGTCTATACATATGTCTATTGCAAGCCATAATTGCAAGCCCTGAACTAATTGCGGCATCAAACTTTGTTCTGTTATTAATGTCAAAGCGTGCCCAATCATTTAATGTATCGTTAAAATACATAGTACCATAAGTATCATCTTCTTTTAATCCTACGTGCTTTTCAATATATGATTCAATTGCAGCAGCGTGTGCTTGCTTGATGTCTTCGCTTGAGTTTGGTATACCGCCTATTTCTTTTTCAGCGGTAGACAGTTTATTCCAAACTTTATCTGGTCTATTCATTGAATAGCCTCGGTAGCCTCTGCGTTTTAAATAATACAACAATCTAGGTTTGTTGTTTTCAGCAAGTAGTGGCATACCGTAAAATACTAATGCCATAAGTACATCTTCAAAAAACATTTCAGCGGTTTGTGGTCTGGCAATATATTCTAAAAAGAATGTATTTGGCGGAGCGTCTTCCATGCTAAATGTCGTAAGGCCGTGAAGTGAACCCTTAGAACCATTGCCGCCAACTGTACCTGATATATCATAACTATCACAACCAAAAGCTCCAATGTGCTCATTGCCAGGCCATTTTAAGCCATTTTTTACAACTTGTCTATTTTGTAATTCACGTTGTGGTACCCAGCTTATATTAAATCTACCTTGCGGGTTAGGATTAAATACTACTTCAGAATCTTTAATACCGTTTTTCCATTGGAAACTTCCGCGCGTTGTTGGCGCATTGTATCGTAAATCACCGTTGTAATCTATTTGTTGATGTATTTTAACTAAGTTAAATATACTATTTTTTGCTTCGTCTCTAAACGCATGTTCTTCTGTGCGAGGGAACTGGCGATAAAATTCGTTTTGAGCGTCAGGGTCAGACTTTAATCCGCTTACTTCGTTTTGCCAGTAATCAATTACACCTACTTCTATCAGTGTTCCGTCAGGCGCTTCAACTGGTTCTGGGGGCGTGTTGAATACAGGTACTCCATAAGTATCAATGAATCCTTCGTAGTTCCATTCCATAGGTATGAACAAAGAATATAATCCCGAGCGAGTCTGTCCATTAGCGTTTCGTTTGGTAACATCTGAATCATAATACAATTTTTTAAAATTGTCACCCCCTTTATCTAAAGCATTACTGGTTGAACCCATCATACATTTACCGATGATACGAGAACCAAGTCGCAATGTTGTTTTTGTTACACGCCAGTTATTTAATATATTATCTGGTCTTTCCCATTTACCAGATTCATCATGTACTAATAGCCTTAACTTTTCCCCGTCATAGCTATTATCACCTGTATTTTTCCAATCTATAGTTGTATCAAGACCTTCTAACTGTTGTCTTTGCTCTTTTGACTGTATGGATTTACGTGTTAGCTTTGAAGCCGGCACACGATATGCTAATTCTGTTTTTGGACGGTCCATACCGTCTTGTATTGGTTTAAAGAAAAAAGGATAATTTACAGATATTGGCACAACCTTATCGGTAAACATCTTTTTTGCATCGGCACCAGACTTAGATAATATACCAAAGCGGGCGTCACTTGTGATCGTTGCTTGATTTACAACTTCGCCAGAAGCCATAAATGAAAAACCAGAACGACGGTTTTTAAGGTAACACATACCATAACACCGCATATCAGCCTTGCAAGCTTCCCAAAATATAAAAAATAATCTATTTGCTTCGCGATAATCCGGCTTACCTACATCGATCTTGCTCCATTGCAAGTACATATAATGTGTTCCGGTTATATAAGTTGGCACATTATTACTGTAAAACCAATATCCTTCATCGCGCCGTGTAAATTCTTCATCAATATAGGCTCCCCAGGTGTCTTTAAACTCGTCAGGATATGATTCCCAGTCGAATATAGTCTTAATATTTTTAAGCTCCTTAGGATACTCCTGTGGCGTCCATTTGTTTTCGCTTTTTGCTATACACTTCGGCTCTTTCGGCAACGCTATGCGCAGGTTTTGTATTTCTACAATGTCACCTATCTGACCAGTCTTGCTTATTACAACAACGTCGTGTTCTCTATTGTAACCATATTCCCACTTTTTAGATTTATTTAATCTATTAATTGTGGTAAGTTTTATAGGTTCTACAATTTTATATAACGTTTGCTCGTACATTACTTAGACCTTCGTTCAGCAAAACCTGAAAAAGCTTTTTGAGTATCATCTTCTTTAGGTTTGTTTTCTAAAATACGCTCTTCTTCTTGTATGCGATTTAATATTTCAAATGCATCAAAGATGGCAAGCTTTTTTGTGGCTGCTGCGTTTTTTAATCTATCTGCAGAAACGTCGTCTCCGGTATTGGTTATTATTTTTTCTTCCGCTACCTTAATTAATTCCTCAACCGCTCGATGTCCAGCTTGGATTATACTCTTCTTCGTCTCCTTGATATTCATATTTAATTGTAATATATTGTTTTGGCACGCGGTATAAACGTTCTCCGTCTATAATAAATTCATATTCTGACCTAGGAGAAAACCCAACTAATGTGCCTTCAGGTATTTGCTCGTCACCGTGCTTTACAATACCTTTTAGCGGAATTTCTTTTTCTCCCGAAAACGTATCATTATTCTTTAAAGGCTTTACAAAATAAAAACCATTTATAGGTTTCCAATTTTGCATAGGTTTTTTACGTGCAAATATCTGATCAGGATTTACAAAATACATGCCTTCCTTAAAAAAACTTTTACTGTTCTTTTCATTCCCGCGCACGTCGTAAAACCTTCTAAATACATTATGGTGCACTATTACCTGATCACCGGGCTCTATAGTTGTTTCGCCAATGATTGGCGTACTAAGTACAACACCGACCCTGTTTACATACTGGTGATTTTGCAATTCTGTATTTAATAGCAGCTCTTTGCCATCTATTTCAGTTTTACTTGTACTACGCTCGCCCTTTGGCATTACAATAAAATCATATACAGATTGCATTAATAATCTAAATTATATTCAACAGCAATACCCATATTTTTATTGAAGTCTTTCCAAAGGATAACTTCTTTGTTTTTTTCTATGTATATGGAATACTTTTCTTCTTCCTCAATTATATTACAGATACAATGCCCTCCGTAAACCTCTTGGCCTACGGAGTAATGCATTGCGTCTATCTTATAATCTTTGCCTATACTAATCTTCCGTATTAGTTTCATCAGCTTCTTCTTCAATTGGTTTTAGACTTCCGTCCTCAATACTGATTGAAACTTTTCCATACTCTTCTTCAAGCTCTTTTTGAAATTTACTAAAGTCTTCTCGAACAGCTGCAATTTGATGCAATAAAGAATGTTTTTGCATTTCAATTCCGCCAAGTTCATTTTGTGCTTTGTTAATTACACCTACAAATTCTTGAAGTTTTTGTAATTGTTCTTCTGAAATTTTTTCAACTTTTTCCATAATTTTAAATTTGATTTAATTATATATTAATTAATCACTCATTTTTTAAGAATATTACTATAATTCAATAGTTTTGGTTACTGACACAGGTACAATTAAGTTATTAATTTGGCTTTCAACACTTGCCTCAATTGAAGCAACCTGCTCGGCCCCCATAGCGTCTTGGGTCCACGCAACAACTTGTTCGTTTGTTAAATCCTCAAATGGGATGAAATCCGTAATGTCGCTAGTGTCCAATATCTGTGTCCCAATGTTGCTAACCGTTATAGACTGCGGTTCCCCCTGCGGGTCTAACTGATCCAAGGTTCCTGTCACTATCCAGTGTACATTATACACTACGTCTGCGTAAGTCTCGTCCGTAGGGTACACGTCTACCGTTCTGCAATTCCAATCAAATGTTGTCATTTTGTTTTTTTAAGTTATTCGTAAATATAGTTGTTTTTTAGTCATATCTCAGCTACTACGAGTTTTCTTGTAGGATTATAGAGAACATGGCTCTATAGAGGGGGCTAGGTACTTGTATCTGAATAGACATCCTTTGTCCCGCAGTAAATGTGGCATTAGTATTATTAAGGTTGGTATGTAAAGACTTACCTGAGGAAGTTCCAAGCCCTATACTAAGCGCAGAAGTAGGACCGTAAACCACAGAACCATTCCTTAGTATTTGATATTTAATAGTTGTTGCTGAAGTTGGCGTACCATTTCCCGCGCCGCTATAGGTAATACTTCTAATATACCCCGCAAAAGGCGCAACAAAACTGCTCGCAAGAGATGTTCCAGTCGACTCCACTTCGCCAACGAAAGGCAGATAATACCAGCTAGCTGAGTTATTTGTACTGTGATCCATGTGCGAAGTCACCATCACCGTCATCTGCGGACTATAAGTGATTGTATCCGTAAGTGCGTCGGTCAATAGCTTTAGCCCCGTTTCAGTCGCTAAAGTCAATGTGTCGTTATTGGTCTCTGCTGTCACTGTTGATTGACCCGATACTGCTACATTTTTAAAAATAGCTTGTGAAGAACCTCTATCGGAGTTAGTAATAGTAAGAGTTCCACTTGTAGTAATTGGACTTCCTGTAATAGAAATGCCCGAGCCCGCTGTTGCTGCTACAGATGTTACAGTACCTGTATTAGATGTCCAGCCTGAGTTGTTGTTAAATATACTAAGCGGTATAGATGATATAAGCTGTCTGTTATCAACACCTCCATTTTCAGCAATTAAGTAGTCCGTACCAACAAGTGTTCCACCAACAGTTAATTCACCTAAATCTAGACTTAATGTAACAGTAGCTGATGTGCCGCCGCCTGATAAACCTGTACCCGCGGTTACTCCGGTAATATCACCACCGCCACTAGAAGCCGCAGTAATTCTACCATATGCGTCAACTGTAATATTAGCAGATGTATATCCTCCAGCTGTAACACCTGTTGTATCTAGAGAAGCAGAAACTTGATGATCAAAACCAACCGGCCCTGTGCCTGAACCAAAAGTAATACCGTTAGTTCCTTCAAACCAAACACTGTCACCAACAGTAACACTTTGTGTTGTTCCCGCTCCATCGGCATCAAATGACCAAAGAGTGTCGGCATCTGCTACAAAATTATTATCTACGTAGTCTTTATTAACCGCATCAGTACCAGCACTTACTGTGTCAATACCTTGGATACGGCCTGTACCACTTAACGTAATATCGCCGCCTGAAACAACTAAGTCGCCTGAAATGGCTAAAGATCCCGTAGACGCTGTTAATCGTACATCATAATCTGACGTGGCAGTATCAGTTGCATGCATATCAAAATACTTACCGCCCTCCATTACGCCATCGGTAAGAACTTTTACATATCCATTATTCCACCAATCACCATTTGTAGGCGAAGGTATTCTTGCTGAATCTAAAGTGCCGCTTGTAATGTCAGAGGCTGAATGAGTATGAGATGATGCTGCTGCTCCAATGTCTGAAGCGGTTAAATTTCGAGTAGAGTACGTTGCATTTGCATCAGTAACGTGACCTAATGTATCTGTGGTAATATTGAAGTCTAAATCACTTATAACAGTGGCTCCCGATAAAGCTCCAGTATCTAAATCGATATCGTCTCCAGGATGTGTGGGGTGAATATAGTTATTTGCATTTGTATCGCCTGTATACCCTAAATCTCCAAGTGTAAGGGTTCTAGGAGAATGAGATTGTATAACACCGTCGGTCATTGTCATTGACGACAATACAGTAGCCCCTGTATATGAAATATCTGCATCTGTACCAATAATTGTATTATATGTTCCAGCGGCTTGAGCGCCAATCTCAGCTAAACTCCAGGATACATTTACAGAACCATTTACTGATTTACCCGTACTTCCTATTGTTATAGTTCTAGCTGTGGTCCAGGTATCTGCATTTGGGTGATAAGTGTCGTGAAATACTTTGCTGCCGTTTACTTGAAGCTCAGATGCCCCGCCAAAATTTATTTTGTTATCGGTAGAATCGTCAATAGCATATAGTGTAACATTGTTTGCTCCCCCGCCAAATAAAATACCTTCGCCGGGGTCATTAATTTCTAATTGATTTACTCCAGTGATATTGTAATTACTACCACTGATTCCTGTAGTACTTAAAGCGCCTACAAATGTTGCAGCTTGTACAGATGCATTGTTTGTTCCGCCATCAGCATCAAAATGAAATCTTCCGACTCCATTAGCGTCATCATACCTTATGTAATCGTCATTAGCAAACTTAATTCTATTACCAGAACCTATTGTCAAATCAGGAACTGTCAGCGCACCGGTCATTGTATCGCCAGACTTGGAAACCTTAGCGCTAATACTATTTGTTACAGTAGTAGCAAAGTTGGGGTCATCACCGAGTGCAGCAGCAAGCTCATTAAGCGTGTCAAGAGTAGCTGGAGCAGAGTCGACAAGGTTTGATACAGCAGTCTGTACAAACGCAGTGGTGGCTAATTGAGTTGTGTTTGTACCAGAGGTTGCAGTTGGAGCAGTAGGTGTGCCGGTTAAAGCTGGGGATGCAAGAGGAGCGTATCCTGCTGATGCATGGTTACCCCAATTATATGCCGCATCCCAGTTTGTCTTACTGTACCCTGTTATTGCAGTGGTTCCAGAGAAGAAATTTCCTATTTCTGTCTCTGTATAATATCTATCATCGTGAGTGTGCGATGCAGCTGCAATACCAGCTTCGGCTAGTGTATTGTTTACCCAAGCACTACCATTCCATTTCAAGATTTCTCCAGAGGAGTTACTTGTAATAGTTACGTTAGAATGCGAATCAAGTGTATGGGCAGACGGAGTGAACGTGCTTGGAACCCCTGTTAAATTACCCCAAGCTAAATAATAACTTCCTTGCTGTCCATCTAACAAATCAGCATCAAGGCCTGAGCCTGAACCGTCAGAAGCAGAAGTCCAAACTTCTCTCCACCCAGGGTTATAGGTACTTCCTTGGTCGTTATATATAAAAACTTTTCCAGCAGACCCTCCAGTGTTTGGTGCAATTGCTAATGCTGTAATATTTCCTCTTGTAGAATCAGATGAATTATCAGTCCAAGTTATCCAAGACGTACCAGCAGTTTCAGTAAACCTGCCAGCGTCTGTTAAGTCAAAGTTTCCAGCATAATCCCAAGAGGTTTTAAATACTGAGCTGTATGAATCAAACGCTCCGTCACTTTCCATTTCAGATACTAACCCAGCAGTTGTTGAAGTACCAGTAAATGCTTGCACTCCTAATGAACGAATATCGTCAAGAGGTGTAGCCCCAACATCAGAGGCAGTTAAGTTTCTAGTTGAATATGTTGCATTAGCGTCAGTAACGTGCCCAAACGTATCAGTCGTAATATTGAAATCTAAATCACTAATTACAGTAGCACCCGTCAAAGCTCCAGTGTCAAGATTAATATCATCACCTGGGTGTGTTGGATGCGTGTAAGATACGCCTGCAACAGCGTTGTCAACATATAACTTATTAGCAGCATCAGTGTTGGCTGATACAGTATCAATACCTTGAATTCTACCTGTCCCGCTAAGAATTATATCACCGCCGCTAACGGTTAAATCTCCCGCCAAAGTTGTAGCGGTTCCATTTAGAGTTAAAACAACTCCAGAACTAGTTTCTAATTTTAAAGCTCCCCTTGCGTTACCTAGATGAGAGGCTGATAAAGTATTATTTATAAAAAATTGTTCCGAATCTGGAGATGTAGCAGTATTGTATATACTAAAAGCACTTGCGCCGTTTTCCCCTGCCTGTATTCTAATTTCTGGAACTGTAGTACTATATATAAGATGTATACCAGCTCCATCTGTACTAGCGGCACCTATATTTAACGTACCAGTCATTGTATCGCCAGAAACGTTTACAAACCTGTTGTCTGATTCAGTCTCCGTATAGTATCTGTCGTCGTGTGTATGTGATAACAACGCGTATCTGCCATCAAGAGAAATACTAGCCCCAACCGCTGCATTATTACCAGTAATACTTAAGGTCCCTGAAGTAAATGCTGCGTCTGTTACATACCAGTTATTATCTGTTATACCAGCGACAGCTGTGTCAACGTACAGCTTATTAGCCGCATCTGTATCTATATTTACAGTATCAACTCCCTGTATTCTGCCTGTTCCTGATAAAATAATGTCTCCTCCACCAACTGTTAAATCCCCACTAAGTGTACCGCCTGCCAATGGCAGATGCCCTACTTGAGAGTATGTATAGGCAGCATCCCAATTTGCATTAGTTACGTTTTGTAAAACTCTAGCTGCTGTCAAAACAGTAGTTCCATCCATTTGCAGCACACCGGTACCATTCATGCCTAAATCAATAGATCCCCAAACTCCAAGGCCATTGCTTGGTGCACCATGGGTTGCAGCACCCCAGCCGCTTGGTCCTCCAATATGAACTCTTTCATAAAGGTGAATATACTCGCCGGTTTGAGATCCTTTGGTAGTTCCTCTAATCCCCCCTACTTTTAAGTTTTCTGCAGTACCTGTGCCGGTAAGTTTGCCGCTAAAAGAATCATCAGCATCGCTTCTTAAATACTTAGGATCCGTATGTTGCGTAATATTGGTTAAAGCAAT
>Ga0196901_1000620_pt1 | contig 18335 bp, 18 predicted proteins | sample CB_VirMetaG_FD_169099 | JGI IMG/M metagenome (GOLD analysis project Ga0196901, IMG submission 169099) | Freshwater to marine saline gradient viral communities from Chesapeake Bay - CB_1504_1 Viral MetaG (v3) (version 3) | ecosystem: Environmental > Aquatic > Marine > Coastal | place: USA... | reverse complement strand
CGTCGTCTCATCTACCGTCGTCTCATCTACCGGCGTCCCATCTACCGGCGTCTCATCTACCGTCGTCTCATCTACCGGCGTCTCATCTACCGGCGTCTCATCTACCGGCGTCTCATCTACCGGCGTTTCTGGCAGTGGGTGGTTCTCTGCATAGGTCACCACCACGTCCGCAACTAGTGCAGGGGGCTGTCCAACTAAACTATCTATGAGGCCCGGATCAGTCTCCGCAACGTCATTTGCGCTATACCCAGCCTCTGCAAATGCATATATCGCTTCAGAGGTAGAAGTTAGGTTTGGATCAGCGGTGTAGATAGTGCTTAACACCGCAGCCGTAAGCGCTGCTCCAGTAAGGCCAGCGCCGGATAATACCTCCGTGATAGTAGTCTCATCCGGTGTACCGGAATCAACAGCACTGGAATACATATCGTGTACGTCGGGATTGGTCCGTATAAGGGCATCGACGATAGCATTACCCGTAGACTTCAGTATTTTACCTGAAGCACTAATACCGATTGCGCTCCCCGATATAGATCCACCTACAACAGCCCCCAAGAATGTGGCGCCAGCTACGTTACTAGCCACGTCTATGCTTGGATCAATCAGAGATAAAGTACCAGAAAGATATGCTTCCGTAATACCTTCTTCGACGCCTTCGGTGGCAGCTCCGAGCGCTACAGAAGTAATATAGTTGCCGACCGTGCCGCTGACAGACTTATCCCCAAACACGGCCTTTCCTAAGGCTAGACCACCGACCCCCATTGAGGCTAGCGTTGCATACGCACTGACTAAGCCAGTGTTACGCGCTACGTCTAACGCATACGCGTGGACCTCGTCGGCTGACGCCCCTGGGTTTATCTTTAAGTACGTATTTGACGCGCGCTCGTAGGCTTCGTTGGCCGAACCACCAAATGATTCTGCTATGTTTGACACCGCAACGGCTGTAAGGGCCGCCGTGTTGCCCATACGATTAACTATAGCCGCGGCTGCATCGTCGCCTACCTTTCGCATTGCTGCTAGACGCTGAGCGTAGGACATCGCTTTTGTGATGAATTTGGCAGCGCTACCTATAAGTAGCGGACCCAGCTCTTGGATACCCTCTTTTACAACTATCTCCCCAAAAAACTCTACTGGGTGCGCGTAGCCAGCTTCTACTACGTTTCCTATTGTTGCCGCTGCCCGCTCATACCAAGGGAGTGTCGGGTCTATAGACTGCCCCAAAGCATCCTGCATCGCTTCGATGCGTTGCGTGCGGTCGGACGGGGTAAGCGCGCCACCTATCGCTAAAACCTCGGTAGCAAACCTGCCAAGAGCCGTATCTGCGCCTACCGTATTGACGGCATGAGCCGCACCCGCATAGTTATAAAGACTCTCACCTCCGGCCCTTATAATTAACGACGCCGCGTACGCTATGTTTGGATCTCCGGTAGCTTTTGCTGCATCGCTTATCGCGTTAAGCGAGCTCAGCATGGTACTTACGATACCGTCGCCAAAGGCATCTACCTGCGCTCCAATGTCAACCCCAATAAGATTAGAGACAGCGTCAATAACCGCTTGGTCGGTTTGTCGTATAGACTCAATCGATTCTGGATCGTAGGTTTGTAGAACAGCATAAGGAAAGATTGCGGCGAGGGCTAGGCCCTCGCTTATTGAAGCGGATATTTGGTTGAGGGTATCCGCAATGACGGAGAGGCTGTCAAGGGCCGTCGAGGGCGCATCACTATTTTTAATAGTCTGAAATGTGACGGGCCCGTCACCCAATATCTGCCCCAGGACAGAGTCTGGTAAGCTACTAGCTGAAGCTTCAAACTCCGCTACCTTAGATCCAAATACAGAGGGGAGAATGAGGGAACCTTCGTTCAGTATCCACTGACCGTTTTCGTCTTGCGTAGCTATCTGCGATAGCTCAGCGTAGAGCGTTTTATAGGTATTTACAACATCGCCATCCACTACTACTTCAGTAGTCGTAGGAGTAGCAGTGCCGTCAGGCGTTTCTGGCGATGTTGTGGTAAATTTGTACGTAAGCATACCTGGGTTTTCCAGATCAGGCGCTTCCGTTACCGTAACTTCATTACCATTCAAATCGTAAAAAGTAGTCTGGGTAAAATAGTCAACACCAGCACCTAGGCTGGGGTCCACCGCAATTGAGATCCTGCCCCTTACCGGGTCATAGTACTCTTGGCTTTGCCGGAGCTGCCACTGTTTATTACCATTCGCTAAGGTCACTAACTGCGCACGGCCCGTAAGAACGTGGACAAGGCTTACACCGTCTGCATAAGTGGTCGTGTCGTTGGGTGTGTAGTAGTTAGCCGCCGTGGATAATAGTGTAGATACCCGCTGCGGGTTAGCTTCTAGATTAGCAAGAAACAGATCCTTTTCTTGCTGGGTCAACACCCGATTAGGCTCGGTAGAACTTATCTGCAGTAGGTCACGGACGTAGGGGGTATCTAAAGTAGCATTAACAGCCACGTTGCGAATTACTATCCCAGCCGACTCTTTAGCGAGGTAGCCCAACATGCCATATTCGGGGTTATTAACCGCGTCTAGGACGTTAACAAACGGGGCGTTTGGTGGATTTTGGCCGTCATATACGGCGCGGACTACCCCCGATACAACATTACCACCGACCCGTATCGTGTTCTCGTTGACTACGGAATTAACGACGGACATGATACTCTCACGCATACCCGGAGAGAGGATCTGTTCGGAAAAATTGTAGTCCGCGTTTAGGCGGTCGATTACCTCATTATATACCTGCGTCTGCGCTGTACGTAGAGTTGTGTCACGGTCTGATCGCGAGGTGAACAACCCTGCGGCGAGACCAGTTTCTAGGTAATGGGTGTACGCCTCGTCTGTGGTTATATTATAGCCCCAAGTCCCCGACCCATAGTCAAACGCTGCGTTACCAATCGACTGACGGTAAAAATCAGGGTCAAAATTGGGGCTAGCGGACAGGGCAAGGGCCCGAGTCACGGTAGGTACAAAAGTTGTCTCATAGTAGTCTTCAAACCCGGGCACAGAATTAAATACCGCACCCTGCGCTTCCAATAGGGGGGCCTGCAGCGATACCAATGCCGCTGATGCTTCGTCAAAAGACGTCTTTAATCCGTATATATAATTGCTAAACCCTATGGTGAAGTTATCTGTGTATCCGAGATCGGTAGATCCAGCCTCAAGCGCGGTGTTTCCTGTACTTAATATGATATTTAAGGCGTCAGTCCCACCGGCTGCCACCGCAGTCTTATAGTCTGCTAGAGCTTGTTTAGCGGCGGCAGCGGACGCTGCTGCTCCAGAATTAAGCACTGTCTCCGTAAACGTCTTCCTCTGTGGGTAAGGGTCCCCTTCAGGTCCGGGGTCTACCATCACAGTTTCGGTACGCGTGACAGTGTGGTAGTGAGAATCGATTTCGGCCTGTAAGTACGATCTATTGCCCGCATCTACTGCGTTAAGGGCATCTCCGATACCGCTGAGTAGTAGAGTATTCGTCGCCTCTAGCTCCAAGCGCTGAGGTTCAAGCTCATTATAAAGCGAATTGCCAACCAATCCGTATGCTGGCGTAGCCCCCCTGACGTCGTAGTAGGTACTGTAAACGAAGTACTCGCCTTCGCCGTCGCCGGCTATAGTCCTTACCGGTGTCGTTGGTAGGCCGCCCAGCGACTGTACGATTTCGGTTCCGTAATAGCCGTAACCGTCCCCTTCGCCACCGTCGTATCCATAAACGTCGACACTATAACCAACAAATTCCTCTTGGCTATTAGCAGCTTGGGTAGTCTCAATGTCTCTTAACGTATTTAGGTTTGATACGTACTGATCTAACTCAAGATTTAGTTGTAGATAAGTATCGTCTTGGTCTATAAATGTACGTAAAGCTGCTAAGTCCCTCGGGTCAACGGTATCGAAATCAGCAAAGTCTATATAGTCGCCTTCAGGGTTAAGCGCTATTATCGTCTCCCTCGCAGAGTTTAGGACTGCCAGCGCAGCGGCGGCCTCGGCAGGAGTAGCAGCATTAAGATAGGCCGTAAGTGCAGCGTTATAGTCTAACTTGGCTTGCCTAGCGGCTACAAGCTCGCCTTGGATAATATCTGCGGTGAATGCGTTTTGCTGGGCTAGTAACAGTTGCTGTTTATACTCTGCCGCGGTACCAAAGTAGTCGTCCAGGACCCCTCCAAGCACGGAATCCTCTAGCGCACTATTGATAAGGTCATTAATCTCCTCAGCTAAAACATTACCGCCACCGCCATAGATCAAGAAGTTGCCGTAGCTGGATAACGCCTGCGCCCCTACCGTTTCAGGGGGCAACCCATTTATAGCGCCTTTAGTGGTAGCGCTGATAAATTCGGTTATCAGCCGTACTTTAGTCTCATTCGCTACCTCCTGCGCTCGCCGCGCAGCAGGATCTGCGATACTGGCGGGGTCTTTTAGGTCCAGGACTTCTTTGCCTATGATATTATTTATAGTTTTCCCTAGTATGACTCCCGACGTTATAGTAGCGGGATCAAACTCAACGCTACCAGTTGCGGCAAGGCTAGACAGCCCGCTCACCAAAGTACTAGAAACAACATCTAACCCTAAGTTCTTGGCATAATTTGCAACGTCCGACAGCTCAGTGTCTATATCATACAGCCCAGACTCTTCTAGGACGCTAGCTACTCCAGTACTGACCGCCCCATAGGCACCTCCAGATAGCGCGCCTTGCACCGGGTCCATACCAAACACAGTGGAGGACACCGCACCCTTAGTAGCGCCGACCAGGGTGTTCGCTAATATCTTAGCAGTGATGGGGGCTAGACCTTCGTATGCCAATGTTTCCGTTAGGGCCGTCGTCAGCCCGCGGTCTAAGGCTACCTCGAAGAAACTTGGAGAAGCCGCGCCAACGGCCTCGCCCCCTATATCTATAGCGCCGGAGCCGGCGACCTCCTCAAGTCCAGGTATTGAGGATAGTCCAGCCGAGGCTAACGTAGTGGCGGTGGATATCGCTACAGACGTAATAATATCTCCAAAATCGCCGCCTTTTATGGCGGTCTCGACCCCGGATATAATAGGAACAAGCCATACCTGCCCGGTTACCGCAGCGGCGACTTTGGCTATTGTGGCTACGAGCGTTATAGGGTTAGCAAATCCTTCTAGAAAATCGCCTATATCGTCAGATAAGTCGTCAAAAAACTCCCCGATGCCGCCTAAAGCATCGCCAATAAAATCAAAGAAGCCGCCGAACAACCCCATTATTGCGCCCTCGGCTCAGCTGATTTGGGTACTAATGGGAACCGTACGCGTTTCCCGACACGCACAAACACCTGGGCCTTAGTGGCATCCCGCCTGTCTATCCCAACCCACAACCGACTATCGCTAGCGGTCTTTAGGAAGTCTTGCAGCCGCACGAAAGAGCTTACCATATCTCGACCAACTGGCGCTGTGTAATGCGTGCATCCAACACGCTGCAGGTAACCGATGTACCTAACGAAATTGGTTTCGAAATTGGGTGTAGTGTCTATATTGTATACCTCACCAAGGTATTTCATGTCCTTACTCTTGGTCTTTTTCCCGCGAAACGACAAGAACACCGTATTACGTACCTGTTGTATATCTGCGCTGGGGGCGGATATACGCTGCGCCACTGCCGCCATAGCATAACCAGCATTGGGGAAATTTGTATTTGGGTAAGATTCGCTAGCCACTAGCCGGGTTATAATTTCCGGGCCGGGTACTAGCTTCTCGTTGCTATCTATGGTTTCCATCGCACATCTACCTATAAATTACTAACAAAAGATACAGCAGCCACGGCGGATGGTAAACCTGGATGCGGGGCTGTAGGAACCTCCGTATGCAGCTGTAACGCCGTGTCTGAAGTAGCCCAGTACATCTCTATGTATTGCCCGGCTAACAGGGCTATGGAGAAGTTCCAATATACTACCGCGTCATTGTTTCCGGATACAGAGAACTTCTTACCTCCATAACTAACGTCGGTACCGTCTTTGTTAATCCAGACATACAAGGTAGTAGTGCTAGCGTTGGTGTGCTCTGTCTGCAGCGTCACCTGGAAATTATATACCCCATCGTAGGACACGGTTATCCTAGTATTATCCACCCCCGCTACAGTAACACCATTGCCTATGTATGTACTTTCAAACTCTACGGGGTACCCGGTGTTCGCTAAAGCAGCAGGTTGGTCGACCGTACTATAAAACGAACCACGGGGCATATAAAGATATTTGCCGCCGTCCTCTGTACTAAGCAGATCATTCACCACCCCGGTAAGTCTACGAAAGAACAGGCGCAGGACATTGTTCGTCTGCTCCGCACCATCCCGACGGTATTCATTATTCGCTTGAGGTAATGCGGGCGGCTGTACTTTATCTAACGTATTCGGCATGCTACCGCCTACCGTCAGGTCTCAGGTCAATTCTGGGAGCCCCAAGCTGCCACGTAACTCCGAGGTCGTTAGATTCCAATTGCATGACAAGCTGGCGTCCCCGGATACGGACATTGAGCTGTTGAGTGAACGCCTCAACAGGAACAGTCGTGCTTCGAGCAACTGTGCCAGAATTAACTCCACCGACAGATGCTGGGTTGTTGTAACCAGAACCGGTATTACTCATAGGTGTTAGCGTCATCAGCGCAGATGGACTAGCCGCAGTAGAGCCCGTAAAGGTGATATCCGGAAGGATACGCCAGACAAACGAGAAATGGTCGCCGTCGTCGATATCGAACTCGGTAGACGTCACGTACGCATTTATCGGTTCTGGTGTGCCGGTTATGTTGCCGTCCACGCCGTACTCGTGGTTGACTAAATTGTTCTCGTACGTAGCTGCAATCGGATAGTCCTGGATACCCACATCTAACCATGCCGTGCGGGAGAGCGTGCCGTAATACCAAATCTCTTCCCGGTGATTAAACACCACGTATCGGTCGACAATGGTAGACCCAGCCGTACAATAGAACCACCAAATTTCGTGGTAAGATTCATTAGTGCCTGCAAACACCTGACTGTACTGCAGGGTGTTAAAATCTTCGAACACGAAGCGGCGAACATCACAAGGTAGCGTCTGCGTGGTCCCCGCGTAGGAGTAAAACTTATCGCGTCCCATCCAGTAAGCTACGCCATTGGCGTATGCTACTGCATTCTGTGATGCTATAGAGATGTTATCACCTACTAGCTGTGCCCCCCAGGCTTCTGTACCACCTAGGTACTGCAGCGAGTATACCGAAGCATCGGTCCATACTAGGATTTCCTGACGTGCCTGTGCGGCGGTAACGATACCAGTACCACGGGATAGCCGTAGGCTACCCGACTGGTTAGTAGCCGAGGGGGTCCACTCAGCCGCGTTTTCCTGGTCAGACCAACGAATCAACATGGGGTCCTGTGTGGACCCACCAATGTCGTTACATCCGAAACAGAAAACAAAACGACTGACGTCAGAAACAAGTATATAGTTTTGCACTGTTGGCACACCAGACGCACCGACAAGTGTGGTCAGGTTGACCCCACGAGTACTTGTACCGGCGCTAGAATCCCAATAGTAGATACCACCTCCACGGGGACCAAAGATTAAGTCTTCACCGAAGTTGGACTGGCTCCAGAGACGCAGGCCATTCTCTGTAGATACACCGACACCCCAACCTCCGGACCCCCAACCACCTGCGCTCCACCCGCTAAGGGGGATGGCGTATGAGGCACCCACATTAAGCTGGTACGCACCCACTACTGAAGCTCCACCATTCCCCGTATCAGACGCGTTAGCTAGAACCTCTGCCCCGGTAGTAGCATCTTTAGCCGTAAAGGTATACGTGCTGGACGACGGTACGGATACGATCTGGTACTCTTGGTTAAGCACATCCGCGGTGATATCGCCGCCTAGTGATACCGCCCCGCTAAATGTTACAAAGTCCCCGACTACAGCCCCATGGGAGGAATCAGTTGCTGTGATGGTGGCACTACCATCTACCGCAGCAAAAGTTACATCCCCTGCAGCTGTTGTCTCCCGGATAGGCGTAATGTCGTAGTACTGCGCGCCGTTTTCTACGTAGAATTTAAGATTGGTGCCTAGCCCGATATAGTTAGCGGCACCCAAGGTAAGCCAGCGAAATAGCGAACGGCATATACCTAGGAAGCTAGAGGTAGAGATGGGACTCCAACCACCTATCTTCTCTGGGTAGCCCTGCCGAAAACGGATTTTGTCTCCATCATACCAACCCCCCTCGTTAGCGTAGCTAGTACGCTCACGATTTAACCCAGGCTTCAGTACGATCTTCTGTAGGGGCATAGCATCTCAACCGACTAGTGATAGCGCCTGTTCGCGCGTTTCCTTATTACGTCGGCTCCACCCTCGGCCAAAATGTGTGAAGGTAGGAAGTCCTTCGTAATACACCTTACGGAGTTTGTACAGCTCTTCGATCACATGCTCCGGAGTATTTTCACTAACAGCAGCTAACGTCTTCGGCCCGAGTAGTCCGTCTGCTTCGACACCTACTATACGCTGTAGACGTTTTACCGCCGTACCGACACCGGCATTAACAGCAAAATCAAAAATTGCGTGATCGACACCTGCGGGGAGGGTATCTCCTGATACTTTATCCCAATACATCTTCTTATATATCGGGGTTACGTCGGTAACCGTGAGATCTCGCATCTCCTGCTCAGTCACATCCCGCCATAGAAACATAGCTAAGGTGCGCTGTGTTACACCAAGATTGGTACGGCCACCTGGATCTTTAGGGTCGTCGACGTAACCCCCTTCGTGATCTAGAACCCAATGTAGACTTAAATCGAAATTACCAATCACGGCTTCATGGTCCTTGCGATCTTCTCCCCGGACCTGCCGACTACATAACCGCCCACACCGATCATCAGCAGATTCCAAAGCTCGTCCGGTAACGGAATACTCAAGACCACTTGTTGTCCTAGCGCGTAGTTGGCTACCACCGCTGCAATGGGTGCCAGCAAATAGTTCCAACCAACTATAGCCGTAATCGTTAACATCAGAATTGGACGCCACGTCGCTGTGATCGTATGTTCCGACTTAGCCTCTGCCATAACGACCTGTGCCGCTGCTTGCTCAATAGCATGGCCGTTGGTCACAAGCGCCATATTAAGCTCGCGTTCGATCTCAGCGCGCTTATTCTGATCCTCCGGCAAAATTCGGCCTAATACGTCACCGATAAGTGGAGCTAGGATTGGGAGTAGTGCACCAATCATTTCATCACCTCGCGTTTTAGCTGATCGACCTCAACACGCAGGCGCTCGACCTCTCGATGGCGGCGTTCCATCGTGTCTGGTGACGACATGCCGGCCAGGATGCCGATCCGGTGCTGCGTTGTGTCGACGACGTTTTCCAATTTGTCCACCCGCTGATCCAGCTTGCGCAAGCGGATCTCGATGTCGTGCGCCTGATCCGCCAGCAGCTTTATCTCGCGTTTTGCTATAGCCGCTGCACTGACGACGCTCACCAGCATCCCGGCGAGCGTCAGCATCAGCTTGATATCAATCGCCCCGTCCATCGGCGGTTACTTCTCCTCGCTTCTCACGCGACCCAGCAGGCGCTGGACGGTATCTGTCTCGTAAATCCGGAGCGACAACCAGATGACCGACAAAAGAGCGCTGATCGCAGGCAGGAACTCGAAGAGTGTACCAATCGCTATGGTAACTGCTGTCCAGTCAACGAAGTCTTTCTCGCTGTGCATCTCTCGATCCTAACCATTGACTGCTTCCGTGGTCTGAGCATTACAAACCCAACGGATCGTGGTAGCGCTTGCCCCAGTGACCCGGATCGCGAACCCGCCGTTCGTTATATCAGCCTCTACCACCACAGCCCACCCCGATGCACCAGCGTCGGCGGCTAATTCCGTGACAGTCGCAGAACCAAGCAAAGCTGTGTCCGATGCGTTTGCGCCGCGCTTCATAGCCGCCTTGATCTCCCAGACTTTAGCATCAGCGACAGATACGTTTGTGTCTTTCGCTACTACAAAACCATGCAGGAGGAAGAGCGATTGGCTCGGCATATTGATTGTGTTGTACGCATCTGCCGTACCTGTACCATCAGCGGTAACACGCGTTTGGGTATCCGACGTAGTCTCTACACGGAGTACATGCCGTGATATCTGCGCTGTACCGGATGTGCTAGAGAAAGCTCCAGAAGCAATTGCCTCCTGCCCATACCTCGTAGCATCGGCTTGGTACCCTCCAACGACTGTGGCATAGGCGCTATTAGCACCGATAGTATTTCCCCTACCACCACCTATAACGGCGTACGTAGCGGAATTAGCGTTATCCTTACCTCCAGAGACCACACCGGACGTAGCCGTAGACGCCAACGTGTTAGTGTCCCCGCCTACAACCACACCTGTCACTGCATTATTGGTGTTGTTGTTACCACCGCTAACCACGGCGCTCGTAGCGGACGTGCCCACGGTATTGTTAACACCGCCCGTGAGGACAGAGTTGTTCCCACCGGCCACTTCAGTGGCAGTAGAACGGTTCGTCTGTAAATCGACGGCATTCGTACCGCGCTTATTGCCACCAGCGGAAGCACTATTCGGAATAGCCGCCAGGATTGAACCGGTACCTTTTGGCACGATAGCGGTATCTATATTACTCTCCGCCCCCGTGGCGGAAAACGCCTCTACAGGGACGGTTGCGTTGGGGCTTGCGCTATTTTTAGACTCATCGAAATAGAACAGCCCAGGAGCCACGGAGAGGACATCAACGCCGTCAGCGTATAAAATGAGGGTCTCGCCATTGAGCACAGTGGTAGCTACCCCACCACTGATCGCTACGGAGAGAGACTGGTCACCCGTAGTAGCGTTCTTTACCACATACATCTTCTGTACCGCGGGAACATATAAAGTCCGCGTAGCGGTAAGAGACACTGAAGATGTCACATTGAAGTATAAAGCGCGAAATACCTGACTACCGTTACTGTCCGTATAAGTTAAGGTCTTATCGGTATCCGTAGCAAAGTCTACATCTTCGTAGCCACCTACGGCTTGTTCCACTGCCTCCCAATTATTATTGGTCGTAGCGCCCCAAGTGTTGGTCTGCTCACCGGTGCCGATCAGTTCCAACTTTAGGTTAGAATATGTACTCAATGTAGGAACTCCTAAGCCGCTATCAGCGTCCAGAATGGATTCTGGTCAGGTACAATATCCTCCCAGATGTTCACGTTACCTATTGCGCCGATACCAACCACACCAGTAGGTATGACCGTAACATTGATCGGGACCTCTACATCACCTATGGCCCCAACAGCCGACACACCGGTCACCCCAAAACCGAAAACAAAAGTCAGATCTTGACCGGATAGTGTGAAACTGCCTTGCCCTGCAGTGATAGACCTAGTCGATGTAAGAGTGCTATCCAGGCCAGTAAGCGTAAAGCTGCCAGCACCAGCCGGTAAACCATAGCCTATGCTAAGGGTACTACTATACCCGGTTAGGGTAAAGTTACCATAAGCTGCGGCTATTAGATAGTCCGCGTCAAGATTTATATCCTGTCCGGTTAGGGTAAACGCACCAACACCGCCTGAAACAGCGTAACCGTTGGCAAACGATATATCCTGACCGGTTACTACAAAACTACCATATCCTACGGCAATGGTAGTACCGACAGTAAGAGCGGCATCCTGACCCGCTAACGTAAAGTACCCGGTACCCCCAAGGAGATCGTCGGCAACACCGTCGTCAGCAAGCGGTGTGGAGGCTAATGGGTTGAAGCCGAGCATCGTCTACCTACTACACAGCCGATGAGTCGAACATATCTGGTTGCACCATGACCCAATTATAACATTTCGCAAGAAAGTTTGCGCCATCCTGAGCTTCTACGAAATCAGTGTCTACGGCATACCGGCGGAAATCCACCGTACGCGTGTCGTCTCCTGGCGCTGCGGTAGCATAACCGGCTACATCTATATGGGTTTCGAATTTGGGTCCAGTGTCAGTGCGCATCCGGACCGTCGCGACGGTAACGATGCGAAAATAGGCCCCGGCGAACGGTACGCCGTATGAACTATTGCTGATATCGAGTTGGATCGCCATTAGTACGTAGCCTCGCTTGTGTTAATAGTAGCAACCCAGTTGATACTGGTGGAACTTGCGCCGGTGACGGTAATCGCTAAACCCCCGTTCGTGGTATCTGCGCTTAGAGCTAGTCCCCAACTGGGTGTGTTGTCGATGGCAGTAACCGTACTAGCTACCAACACCGTAGTGGCCGCCCCATTATCGCTGTACAGCAACCCTTCAACACGCCAACCGGCAGAGGAAGCCGAAGTCCCTGATTGTCTGGCCACCACCGTACCAGTAAAACTATAAGCAGCGTAGCTAGGGATAATTACCTGATTATTGGTAGAGGCTGCACTATCGTCGGTCGTTATCTGCTTTGGGGTCGCGTCTGTCGTTCTACCACGCAGGACATACGTACCGGTCTGATGTACCTCCGTAGAGGCAGATCCGCCAGTCAAACGACCGCTACTAAAACTTAATTTACCCTTTGTACCGTTGGTGTGTGCATAGTACCCAAGAGCCACAGAATACCGCGCATCCGCAGTTACATTAGTACCAAATGCTTGGCAGTAATAATCGCTGGCTGTAGGTTCATACCCAATAGCAACACTATACCCCACCGAAGTTCTAGCACTACGCCCGATAGCTACGCCGTAGCCGTCCCCGATAGCGCCATAGCTGCTACTATTAGAAATTATAGATATACTGGTACCACCAACAGCATAAGAGTACCCGATGGCCGTGTTGTTGGTCCCAGTGGGACCGATTGTAGCATAATACCCAAATGCCTGCGAAGATTGAGTAATCGCCGTAGCATTATACCCGACAGCTGTCGTGTAATTAGCAGAACCGGAAGAGTTTATTCCTACAGCTACTGCATTAGCCCCTGCAGCTGCTCCGGTCCCTACAGCTACGGAATTATCCCCTGTAGTTGCTGCCCCGCTACCAATAGCAATAGAATTAGCGCCCAGTGCGGTTGGAGTAGTGGGGCTAGACGGGTTGGCCGCGTATAGCCCAGGAGCCGTATACCCTACACGGGAACCGTAATAGTTGGTACCACCGTCCGTAGTAAAGAAATCTAGAGCAAGGACGACCCCGGCGTCAGGAGCTGGAGGGATCGGATCGTCTAACCAAGAAACAGATGCTGGATACGATATAGTAGCCGGCACGGTATCCGGCGTGGAGTAACTATATATGGTTCTATATGAGCTACTTCCCAAATAGAGCCGGGCGCCATTATCTACAAATTGCAGGCCATTGGTGGCACCAAGTTTTACTGTATCAGCGAGCGCACTGTAAGAAATACTAGCGTAAACAGCAGTGGACAGATCGTATGCCGTAGAGAGGCTATATTGGTAAATAGTGTTCGTACCAGTATAAGTTACTCCAAACAATCTAGTGCCGTCCGCACTGAATGTAAAAGACTGCATAGTGCCACTTTGGGCCGCCATACTGAAGCTGACACTAGTATAGGACGCTGTAGATAAATCATACGCCGTAGACAGGCTATACACATAAATAACAGCCAAACTCATTACGTATAGTTTAGTACCATCTCCATTAAATCTCATGTCGCTCGGGTAGTCTGCTTGAGCGGTGACGTTTAAACTAACGCTATCGTAGGAAGCGGTTGAGACATCGTAAGCCGTGGATAGACTGTACTGATACACACTATCAACAGTATGATAATTTAGAATGTAACACTTGGTACCATCACTATTAAAAAGAATGCCTTTTATATTACTAGCTTGTGCAGAAAAAGCAAAACTAGAAACTAACGTTGTCGTGGTTAGGTCAGATGCTGTAGACAGCGTAAAGTAGTATGCAGAATTACTCCTTACGGTATGCAGCTTAGTATAACCTGCAGATACAGTAAAATTCTCAACACCCATATTGCTACTAGTCATAGTAGCAGTACTCACACTGTCGTAGGAAGCAGTGGACATATCATAAGCGGTGGAAAGCGTGTATTGGAATATAAAGCTAACGGCGGTTACGCTACCACTCAGGTAGAACTTGGTACCGTCATCGTTGAAGATACCACTAGTAGGGGATCCTGTTTGCCCCGATATATTAAAGCTAACGCTATCGTAGGAAGCGGTGGATAAATCATATGCGGTGGAAAGCGTGTACTGGTAGACAGAGTCATTACCACTTCCAAGTACGTATAATTTAGTGCCATCGCTATTAAAGAAAAGGCTCCGCACGTTAGTATCTTGCGAACTTACGCTAAAAGAGACACTGTCATAAGAAGTGGTGGATATATCATAAGCGGTGGAAAGCGTGTACTGATAGACTGCATCAGTACCATTTCCAAGTACGTATAATTTAGTACCGTCGGAGTTAAAAGAAAGCCCATATGGATTTGTGTCTTGGCTTGCTACACTGAAACTTACACTATCGTAGGAAGCAGTGGTGATATCGTAAGCAGTGGAGAGCGTATACTGGTAGATAGTGTCACTATTATACCCAATGATATATAGTTTAGTGCCATCAGCGTTAAACCGAAGCCCCATCGGATATATTTCTTGGGCGCCTACAAAGAAACTGTTTACATACGCCGCAGTAGAAATATCGTACGCGGTACTAAGACTATAGTAACCAACTGAACCCGAAAACCCAAGTACAAAAAGTTTTGTACCATCATTATTAAATACTATCCCGGTACTACTAAGAATACCCCCTACGGTATACGTCTCGTTAGTAAAAGCCGCATTTGCAACGGAGTAGCCACCAGACGCAGACGGTACATTTACCCCTGTGATGTTTGCAGAAAATCTATAGCCGGTCCCACTGGCGGGGGGATTGGTAAACGCAAGGGTAGCGTTACCCGTAAGGGTGTGGTTGAATATAGTACCTGTACTAAGATCTAAGGTTGCATTACCAGATACAGTACCGACTCTGGAATCGCGCAACTCTGCTTCAGTTGCCGCTACATAAACAATAGCGCTACCGGTAAGACTAATCGCCGAGCCACCGCTAGAACTTTCACTCACTGTACGCGTGAGTGTAGTTCCGGAAGCCGTGTATGTACCAGTACCGATCTCCCAGCTATCGCCATCTTCAATGACATAGCGTACGGTCTGCCCGTCGGCTACACCAGCAGACGCAAAACTCTGATACCCAGCCTCTGGACTACCTAGAGTTATAGTCCCCGTGCCCGTGGTGCTAGTAGCGACTTTTGCCCTGTTTACGAGCGTAACCATAAGAGTATCCCCTACGTTAACTGAAGTACCCCATTAGCCGCATCGAAATCGACGGTCAAGGTATCGCCGTCGTTAAGCGTCAAAGCCGAACCATAATCATAGTAGCATACCAGAGGGTCCGCTGGGCTCGTCACGGTATCGTCGTAGATATAGATATATTGGAACGGGCCGACAGTACCGCCCGATGCCGTAAGCGTAATATCCGACAGCACCAGCTTGTAGACACCACTAGTCTGAGACGATGATGTGGTAGTGATGTTACGGCTAGACAGGTTAGTGTAGCTGACCTGAGTTACGTTAGCCAAAATACCGTTACCATCCGCGGTGGGGTTGGACGACTCCGAACCTGGAGCCGTATTGGATAGCGCGATGACAAACTGGTCAGAACCTAGGTTTGCCGCCTCTACCGCGTTCTCCACAAAGTCGTTAATCTTGTTGAATGTAGCCATCTCAGCCTCCTAAGATATGCGAACTATGGCGTTGCTAGCATCTGCTGTTGGGAATTGGATAATGAACGTACCAGCGTTGGAAGTTTTATCCTCCCCGAAATCTAGTACCGCAATAGCCCTGTTAGCCTTAGAGGAGTTATAGATCAAGGCTCCCCTAGCCGTGATAGAAGATCCAACCCACTGGGTATTGTCGAAGTCAACGATAGCCGTAGTGCCAGAAGTTGAAATCGTAGCGCCCGTCAGTACATTACCACCGGCTGTGTATCCCGTACCAACTACTTCATTTGTAGTGGTGTACGCAGTGGTCGTAGCGTTGAGAGTGGCGCTACTTGTATAAAGCGCAATCTTCAACGTATCACTATCGAGATCCTGGATGCCACCAAGGATCTCGGCCTTGAAGCTGGTGCACATACTCTGTGTAATAGCCATAGTGAAACCCCTATGTTGGAATAGAACGGTACTCGCCAGAGCGATACATATCTTGGCGTAGTTTACCGTCACCCAGGTTCTTCAGAAGCCCGATAGCCAGGGCGTACAGCTTCTCGTATATAGCCACTACATCCGGCTCCCCTTTTAGAAACCTAATAGCTTCTATAAGTGCCCCGTTCAATAGGGCTGAATCAAACTCATCGCCTAACCAGCTAGTTCCGGCAGTTACGATAGATTCAGGATAATAGCCGTAGTGTAGCTCTACAGTGTAATCAGCATCGGGGGTAGGCCCTAAAATGAAAGACGTACCGCTGAAGAAGGCATAATGCTTCGGCGCGCCAGTATCTGTCGGTGCCGGATATGCTTCCCGGATAAAGTTAACGTCCTTATTCAGAAGGTACGTATACGAACCAGCGTCATTTATAGTAGCCATACTGAAGGAATACAGAAAGTCTGCCGGCATCTGCAGGTACTTATTCCCAGAAGATGCCGTACCTGTAACATTCCTACGTAGCTCGGGGATCTGGACGCTATTGTAGATCTTCTGCTCAGCCTGCTGCGTAAACATAGCAAGCTGATCCGAGGTGAACGTAGTCTCGGTTATGTCCTGTATGTTAGCAGTTAGCTCAGAGTAATTCATAGTTACGCCATAGGTCCGCGGGCGTAGAGGCCCTTAGTAGCTGCGCCTGTACCTTTGATCTTAACGCCCTTACCCTTCTTGGCGGGTTTGGTGGATTTTTTCACTGGCCTTTTACCGTACATAGTCACACTCCTAACTCGTGGTTACGGAAACTGTCCCTACAAACGTGGTACCGACAACCGGTACCACCGGTATGATGATAGCGCGACTAGCGGCTAGTTGCGCTGTGTCTGGGCGCGGATCGCGCAGAGCCTGCGGATCGTATACCGGATACTCACCCAACTGCAACTGCGGATGATCCGGGTCCCAACACTCCCTACACGCCTTAGTGCCTGTAACCTTCCGCTTAACTATGACGCTGCGAAGATCTCGTAATTTATATGTGAAGCCGCAGACATCGCATACACCTAGAGCCTTCCTACTAGATGCAAACCGGTTCCCCATACTATACCCTCATAGCCAGAGGGACAAAACGCACAGACGCCTTTTCACGATCTTCGCCTGCAGCCAGATCGAACTGCTCCATATACGCTTCTTTGAGGATCGGTAGCCTGGGAGCCAACTCTGGAACCTTCATAGCAATATGATAGGCCAGACCAGCTACCAGACAAGGCAGGAAACGGAAGTTCATGTCCGCTGTCTGCACACCACTACCAGCATCTTCGATACGCCGCATACGCCAATACGCAAACGTATAATCATTGCTATCCGGAACAGGCCAGACATTAATACGAGGTGCATCGCGCAACCGCTCTATCCACACCTGGATAGGCCGCCCGGTATTAGTCTTGTTGGGGATGGACGCGTATGTACTGACGCTTATCCGTGTTATGGTAAGATCCTGCTGGGTAGTACCACTACCTGTACGGATTACATGCTCCAGCAGATCAATCGTATCCGCAGGTAGTGTGTACTGTCCGGTACCAGTCGTGAGGCTAATCGTGCCGGAATCAATAGTCCAAAGGTTAATCCCCCGGTTCTGCCACTCAATAGTCAATAAGTTCATGGACCGACGCGCAGTGCGAAGATCGTAACCAGACCGCATTTCACGGCCAGCACGCTCCCACGCCTCCTCGGCGATCTCAGTAAAGTCCATATTGAACGCGGTAGTACCGGAGGTAGCCATCACATACTCGCCCGCATATTATCGACCAAGTTAGGGTAAGGGCGCTTGCCGGATTTAGCCAGCTCTTTGGCTTTCATCTTACGACGTGCGCTCATAGGGTTTGGTTTACCAAGCCCTTTAGGTCTGGGTTTATCCCAAACCTCCCCACCTTTGGCGTAGTTATGGCTGCAGCCACAACAATCTTTGCGGTAATACTTACGCATTACGCACCAGCCATACGGACCATCTTACAGGGTCGGACTTTACCCCCAGCGGCCATACCACAACCACGGACCTTACCGCCCTTGTTGTATTTCTTGGCCATACCGCCACCCATCATCTTAACTTTACCGCCCTTTTTCATGCGTGGGCCGGGACCAGCGGCGGGACCAGCTGCGGGATCAGCACCGCCCATAGCCGCCATGGCCATACGTTTGCGGCGCTCCTCTTCCGGATCACGGCCCATAGCGGCGGGACCCATCGGAGCGGTAGCCATACCGCCACCCATCATCTTAACT
>Ga0196901_1000618_pt1 | contig 18350 bp, 23 predicted proteins | sample CB_VirMetaG_FD_169099 | JGI IMG/M metagenome (GOLD analysis project Ga0196901, IMG submission 169099) | Freshwater to marine saline gradient viral communities from Chesapeake Bay - CB_1504_1 Viral MetaG (v3) (version 3) | ecosystem: Environmental > Aquatic > Marine > Coastal | place: USA... | reverse complement strand
TTATTTCTACACCAGATTTACCATTATTTGTATTGATTGAATACCAAACTTTTGATATTTTTCTATTACCATCTTCAGTCATAAAAGTTAATTCTGAAGCGTCAACTTTTCTTACTAATGTTTCACCCGTACCATCAGAAAAATTTGTTAATTTAGTGACAAATTTTACACCTGAAGTGTCTGCTATAGTTTGTGATGTGACTGTATCTGCCATAATTATCTCGGTGAACTTACAGCAACACCCACAGCATTACCAGATGTTTCTAAAGTATCTGATTCTTCTTTTTCAATTATAATACTATCATTCGCAGCTACTAATATTAAAGTTCCTAGTGTTGCACCACCAGAGTTTTTTAATGTAATTGTATTCGCAGCAGCTTGTGTTTGTATTCTTACAAAGTGAGCTCTATTAAAATTACTAGCACTTATTAGAGCGCCAGCAGTAGTAGAGGTTCCTTTTATTTTAACGCAACTATCGGCCATTTTATTTTTCTCCTAATTGTTCTAATGTTTCTTTATCAATATATTCATAAATTTTTTCTCTATTAATATTATGAAACTTTGCTACTTTTTCTATAGCGTTTTCAAATTTTTCAATGATATTACCAGTTTCTTTTTCAACAAGTTTAAAAAGATCACTTATTGCCTCTTTCATTAAAGGTGGTAATTCATTAAAACTTTTAGAATCGATTAAACGATTCTCTTTTATAACTCTACTCACCAGCATTATCAGTTCCTACGCTCAAATCTATTTGTGCTTGACCGTCCTGATTTAATGTGGGTGAAACAGAACCATCTGGATTGAAAGTTCCAGGATCAGCAATTACAGGTTTTGGATCGCTGTGAGGTTGCGCTTCAACTGTTCCATTAAACATATTACCAGCAACTTCTTGTCTATGTGCATCCAATGCATCTCCAACTTTCATTCTTAACGCATCTTTAAATGCATCGCCTGCACCAGCGTTATCACCACTTGCGATTTTGTCTATAAAGTTTTTTACTTCATCACTCATTTTTTATACTCCTATGTTATAGTATCATCATTATTTGTGACCTGAGCCATTGGGTCCTGAATAACATTATCTCTAATTTCTTTTTTAATTTGTTTATCCATTTCTTCAATTTCTCTATCACTTTGTTTTAATACATTTTTTCTAATATAATTTACTGAATAAAATTTACCAATATATTCTCTCATCTCATTAGCAAGAGCTAATCTCTCTCTCATCAATTCAGTTTGTTTTAATTCAGCAAAATGTCCATCTTGTAAAAAATCATATTGTAAAGTATCTCTAACAATATACCAATCAGATTCAGCAATGATACCTTTTAATACTAATTGGGTTCTTAATATATCATTGAAAAGTTCAGTAAATTTTTTTCTTAATCTTTGAACAAATTTAGTAAACTTTAATTCATCTCTTGTTATTTCAGAAGCTCTTCCTAAATTAAATCCTTGTGATGCTTCTAATCTGCTTGTTGGAACATTTAAAGAACGATATAGTTTTGCTCTAAAATATTCAATATCAGCAATTTCACCCAAATTTTGTCCGCCAGGTAATGTAGAAATATCTGTACCTCTACCGCCTTCTCTACTTGGTAGCCAAAAATCTTCTAACATTGACATATAGTTTCTATCATCTCTAATTTCACCAGTAGAAGCGTCATAAACAAGTTTGTTTCTATATCTTGCCATTACATCACGTAGATATTGTTCCGCTTTTACTTTTGGTAGATTACCAACATCAATTTTAAATATTCTTCTTTCAGGTGCTCTAGCTATTCTGTAAATAACAGCAGAGTCTTCAATCATTCTTAATTGATTGACAGGTTTAATCGCCTTATGTAAATAAGACAATACCATATTTTTATTTTGATCAATTAAACCTGAAGCACAAAAAGCAATTGTATCTGGTGCTATTTTTAAACCAGATTGTCCAGTTGTTCCTGATAAACCTCTTTCATTATATAAAAAGTATTCAACATATTCATCAACAACAGCCAATGTATTTAAAGCTGATGGACTAGGAACGTCAGGTCTTTTCTTTCTAACTTCTCTAATCTTTTTAATTTTTCTAGGATCAATATATTTTAATTCAGTAATTCCTTTTTTAGGACTTTCTCTATCAATAATTTTTTGATAAAATATTCTACCATCTACGTACCATCTTCTAAAGATGTCGTGTCCTTTGGTATTGAAGTTCATTAGTCTTAAAACTTCTTTAAATTCGTCTTCTATTTTTTGTCTTACTTCTTTTCCATAAGGTAAATCTATTAAATTAACTCTTACTGCATCTTTCAATTCATTTGCGACAATTGCTTCATTGACAATATCTTCTATTGCCATATCACATTCAGGGTGTAATGCTATTTCTCTATATCTACGAATAAGGTCCTGCTCTGTTCTCGCAGTACCTTCCATATCCAAGTATGAACCAAAATGACCTCCAGCATTGACCGTTTGTGTACCGTCATCTGCTTGAGCAGTTGTAAAACTTTGTTTTGGATCAGCTTGTTTTTTAAGTCGTGTTATCGAAAAGCCGAATAATTCTGCCATTATGTATCTCCTTTACTACTATACTTATACTAGTTTTAAAAGGGCGCCGAAGCGCCCCTTTAATTAAATATTAAGTTGTAGTATTTGTTTCAAAGTATTGGTATTGAAAAGTCACAGGGAACTGTTCAATAGTCGTTTGTTCATCATAAGATAATTCAATCTCACCTACTTCAGTTGGAAAAGCACCTCTTAAAGTATATGATTTGATTGTATTACCATTTCTGTCTAAATGATCAATGAACGCATCAACTTGATAGTCAACAGGATTTGTTAATCCTTCGTTGTCAGTCATATTGTTGATACCATTCTGCCATCTTTCGAAAGCATTTCTTAACTTAAAGTTAGTATCATTATAAACAGTTAATGACCATTCTGCTACAGTTCTATCACCAGCAATTTTGATATTTCTACCTCTGAAAGGAACAAGTACAGTTCCTACAGTCATTGTTGGAATAGTTGTTGATCTGCATAAGAATGCCAGGTCTTCTATTTCTCCACCAACTTGGGCATAACCAGGAAAAGGCATTACTACCTTAAACTGATTGGCTCTAGCGCCACCGCCAGCAAGTTTAGCTTTGAAGTCGTTAATGTTTGCCATTTTTTATTCTCCTCTACTATTAACCGCCAGCGACTTCCTCGAAGGAAACCCCTGTTCGTGTAGCAATGAATTGAAGTGTAATGAAGTTAATTGCTCTAGCAGGTTTTACAAAAATTTCTGCCTTAAACTCATTTCTATCAATTACATCGCTTGTGTTGTTAGTTTCATCACATACTACTAAAAAGTCTGTGATACCTCGTCTACCTTGTACCTCTCGTAAGAAAGGTTCTACAATGTTTCTAAAATTCGCTCTTGTAAATTCATCATTGAATTCAAACAATTGGAATTTAGAAGCTGTAGAAATTGCTTTCTCTAAAGTGATAAACAATCTTCTTACGTTGATTCTATCAAACGCAGATGGTGATTTCAAACCAGTTCTGTCACCAAAAAGAATTGTACCTTGTCCTGGGAAAGTAGCCACTGGGTTAACTCTCTTAGGATATAGTCTATCTCTTTGTGCTTTAGTTGGATTGTAAGCTAGTTTAACTGCGCCTCTGATGATACCTCTGTTGAAACCAGCAGGTGAGTACCAAGAGTCTGCAATTATATCTGTTCTAGCAGCAACACCAGCAGTATCTCCATTTAATGGAACAAATCTATATACGTCATTGTATCTGTCGTATTGATATTTGTATCCACTATCCATAAACACATATGAAGATGATCTTATGTTGTTGAAAAAATCAATAACATTATTCGTTTGTGTTTCAGAGTTTGTGATACCTACCACGTCTGCTCTTTCAGGTGAAACAAAGACTACTGCGTCTTTTCTATTTTCAGCAATATTGATTAAGTTGTCAACGTGAGTTGAATCACCCTTACCAGCAATAATTAATCCAACATCAACTGTTTCAGCATCTGAAAATCTTTCGTATGCTGTCTTTAGTTGAGCAGTTGTCACTGCCGTACCATTAGCACCACCAGAAAGTGATGATAATACTGGAGTGTCAATTGCTGTAAATGAAGTTGAAGAAGCATTGCTACCCCAATTTGTTCCAGCAGTTGGCCAGTCCATCCAATAGATGTATGATGATTTATTATAGATTACGTCAGGCAAATAGTTAGTGTCGCCTTGAGGTGTTTTAGCATCAGCCGCTTTTGAAACTTTAGAAAACACTTCCAAAACTTCTCCAACTGTTCCTGATATTCCACCATCTTCGTCAACGACTACTACGTGCATTTCGTCATTTGAACCTGATCTATTTGATACATAATCAGAAGTACCTGGAGCACCATCAACTGAATCATAATATCTCCATCTTCTTCTAATATGTGAGTTATCTACTACTACTCTTGTTAATCCGCCAGCACCTCTTGGGTGTTGAACGATTGTTAAGTCGTTAGTTGCAATGTTTGTTATTCTATATTCTTGTCCGTCATCAAAATCTGCAGTCACAGCAGTTGTTGAAAACGATATAATGTCACCAACATTAAAGTCAGTTCCATCATCAACAGTCACAGTCGTGTCACCTACTGCTAGATCTGCTTGATCTACAGATGATATAGAGTCGTTTCCTGTTGTTTGTTCAAACGCAGCTGCTGTTGCACAAGTGGAAACTAATAAATTGTTTCCCCAAGTTCCAGCAGTTCTTGCGATGTAGTTCATTCCACCTGTCACTTGTCCAGCAGAATAGTTTGTTGTATAGTCATCATTATTTTTGACTAACAAACTAGAGCCAGAGTCGTTTGCGTTGGTGGCACTTGTTTGGGTTGCTCGCACTACTCTTAAAGCATTAGAGTATTGTAGAAAGTTAGCAGCGGTAAAAAAGTATTCAAAGTTATTTGAATCTGGTTTACCGAATGTATCTACAAGCTCTTGTTCACTAGAAATAGACACAACCTCTTCTAAAGGTCCTTGATTAAATTGTCCAGCAACTGCACCAATTGAAGTTGATACTGCAGGGATTATTCTAGTTAAATCTTTTTCTTGTACGAGAACACCTGGTGATACTTGAAATGCCATAGGTTATTTCTCCTTTTAATTAGCTAATTAACATTTTTAATTTTTCAAAATCCATAAGTTTTCTTATGACCATAGTCAAACTTTATCATTTGTAGATATTTATAATAACCCAAAAGTAGAGTTATTGACCTTTTCTAACTGCTGGAAACCATCGTGTACCGTACTCATCAACAGTTTCTTCATTCATAGGGTCACTATTAACACCATCATCTACAAACCCAAATGGTGCCATATCTTGTTCGATTAGATTTTGTTGTTCCATATACATCTGATTTCTTATGTTAGAATCAGATAATTCTTTGAAATAAGGTTGATTTGAGAGCCATCCAAATATGACTAAACACATAACTAAGTCATCATTACAGCCTTCTTCAGCCATCCAACTGTTTCCTCTACGTGAAAATGTGGATATTTCTTCTATGATACTAAAGTCATTGACTTGTAGTTTATCACCCTCTATAAGCGTCTTAAAATTCGCACAACCGACCTTTTTAATCTGTTTTGTCATACGTACTCCTAATGAAGTACCTCGACCAGAAAACATAGCGCCAAGTATTTGACCCGCCCTACCCTTTTGAGTTGTCATCATTATATTTGGATATTCTAATTCAAAATGCATCGCTTCAGCGATTGATTGACCTAAGTCATTGACTTCAGTTAAGATATGCGCTTCATTATATGCCTTACAAGTTTGTGTAATGATATTTGGAAAGATGAATGGTTTAACTTCATTATTTTTGTAAGTACAAACAACCTCATATGGTATCTTTCGACTTTCATCTTTAGTCACATCAATAATTGTAAACGCTGAATAATCTTTATTTGTTCCTCTCGCCACGTCAACACAACATACATACATATTTCCTTTGACAGGTTTCTTAAACATCTTTAATCCATTTTTAGATTGTATTGGATCAAAGTATGGAGTATTTTTAATTTTCGCTGGTGATATAAGAGTATCTACTGAACCTAAAAACTCACACTCAAACTCTTGTTGGAATTGTTCTTCGCTGGTGTTTCTTATCGTCATTTCTTTCCAAGCTTGATCTCGTCCTGGAACTTCTGACCAATGTACTTCTATGGGAACATAATCATTTCTTTTATTAATTGCATCTATCCATAATTTGTAATATTGATTCATACCGTGTGGTGTAGATACAATTATCATCTTTGTATTTTTACCAGATGATATTGTAGGATAAACTGAACTAAAAAACATCTCTGCGATATTCGCTGGTACGAAAGCAAACTCGTCAAGGAATATAATATTAAATGAACCTCCTCGAATGGCTGAACTTGAAGTAGCCGCTGCGACTATGGTTGATTTATTTTCTAACTCTATATTACCTTTATTCCAATTGATGATACCTTGTTGCAACCATTTAGGTAAATTTTCATAAGCAAGTTGTAATCTTCCTAATATATCTCTCGCAGTTGATGATTTGTTTGCAAGTATAGCGATGTTTGAATTTGGATTAAACAAAGCATAATGTAAGAGATAAGAAATTGTTGTTGTTGATTTACCTGATTGTCTTGGAAGTTTACAAATGGTAAATCTATTATCGTGTATTGTTTGTACAATCTTTTTTTGAAAACCATACATCTTAAAGGGAACCAAACCCTCATCAAGCGATACAATACGAACATAGTTTTCCATAAAGTATAATGGGTCTTCACTACACTTTTGATATTCTACAATTTGGTCTTTTGTAAACTCAACAGGTGTGTTTACTTTTTTAAGATTAGGATTACCAAGATATGCTTCGTTATTGCTCATTAGATAAAATCAAACCATCCTGTAGTTATATATTTTTCATATTTTTCTGTTATTTCACCACAATGTATATGTGTCCATTCTGCTGGCCAAATTAGTGTTAAACCTTTTTTTGCAGGTGTAGTAATACCTTGATAAAAAAATTTTGTTCCACCATCAGGAACATCATTCAAATAAGTCATAAAAACTAAGACTCTTTCAGCTAATATTTTACTTCCTCTTTCACAATGCCATTCTTTATAGCCACCTCCTGGAGGATAATATTGTATATTAAAACTATCTTTAAGACCAAACCAAGATAATCCTTTTACATAACTATATCTTTCTGTGTATCTTAATAAACAACCCTCTAATGCTTTTATGTAATCTGGTATCATTTCATTAGGTTTTAAAGTTAAATCTTTTGAATGTTTTACTGATCTATCTTCTTTAATATTAATATTCCCATATACTCCAGGTTTTACTCTATCTTTATTGTTATTAAATTGTGTGATCATATCGTCACATATATTTTCATCAATTATCCAACCACCAATAAAACTATTATATGGTGTAGTAAATTCTTTTATATTATTCATTAATAATAACTCCTTCAATATGAGTATAGCCTAATTTTTTAGCTAACGTGACTCTTTGATTACCTCTGATAACAGAATATTTTTTTTCAAAATATTTATTACCATTAGCTCCATATCTAGCTGTTTCAGATACTGTATGTTTGTTTATTAATATAGGGTCGATCATTTCAAAACTTTTGTCAGTACCTAAATTATAGACACCGTGTTGTTCATAATATTTTATGTAAGTTAGATCACTTATCTGAAATATCTGTTTCTTTAATTTCGGAAACGCTTTTAGCTTCTTGTGTTTCGCCTTCAACAGTTTCATCATTTTTCCTTTTTAACATCTTTTGTAATTCTGCCGTGGAACCAACAAATAAAGCATTTTTAATATTAGCGTTAGCTGTTTTAGGTAATTCTTTTAAGTCTTTAAGTTTTTTTTGTAAATCTTGTAATTTATCTACTGTATCTGCAACATTTTTAATTAACGCACCAGCGACTTCATAGGCTCTTGGGTGTTGTCCTTCACGAGCAACATCAAGTATTCCTTCAATCGCTTCTTGTCCACGTTCTATTAGATTGTAGTAGTTTTCTCTACTATACTTGTAATCGTTATCAACGTCTGCTTTATCTTTTTCTTCTTTACGAGGTACTAAAGGTTTAAACTCTTTAGTTTGAGCAGGTGTAGATGTAGTTTCTTTTTTTTCTATACCTAAAATCTCATTTACCTTATCTTCTAATTTACTCATTGGTTTTTTTTAAAATAAACTGGTAATCCTAAATGTGGTCTACCATCAAATATATTATTTTCACTTTTTAAACCTACTTGACTTCCTACTCCAGTAATTTCATTTGTAGAACCTTGTATATTATAATGTAAAAACACTTGTACACAATGATCACCATTTAAACCATCTCTCCAATGTTCATATTCAGAACCCTTATATAATAACATATCACCCTGTTCTAAATTAATTTCCACACCTTCTTTATTTCTAGGAATATAATTACCATTTTGATCATAAGAAATTTCTTTATTATTTGATTCTGAATCAATGTAAATAGGCCATTTAGAACCACCTAAAAATAAAGTTGTTGAAATTTGACAACTAAATCTATCTATATGTCTTTTTAATAAACTACCTCGTCTATACACTCGAGCATATGAATACGTAGGATATAGTTTTAGTCCTGTAGATTCTTCTACTTTAGGTAATGTTTTAACTAATAGTGTTTCCATTGCTAAATCAGCATAACAAGCAAAAGCATTATTTACTTGGGTGTCACCAAAAATTCCGTGAATATGTGAATACGGTGAAATAAATTTTTCTTTAAATAAAGTATCTGCAACTTTTTCTTTTAATAAAAAATAATCACAACAAAATTGAGCTAATTCATTTGATACTGCACCTTTTATAATTGAATAATTTTTTTCTCTAAAACTCATTTTAAGCCCTCATATCTTTTAAATCAGGTGACAACATTCCCGATCTTATTGCTTGTATATTAAAATGTATAAATCTAAAAGGTTCTATTCCATCATCAACTGTAAACTGATGAGGTAAATATGCATTAAAAAATATAAGTGTTCCTGGTTTTACTTGTACATTTACAGAACTTTGACCCAAACATAATTTATTGGGGTCTTTTAGTGGTAATTTTGACATTAATGCTGCAGGACGAGGATCGTGGAATACAGGATTAGATGTTAGTGATGAACATTTTAAAAAATAGAAACCAGATATATGATTATCGTAATGAATATGAGTATCGTGGTGACCACCTCCATTTTCAGCAAATTGTTGTACCCAATATTCAGTCATCATCATTGTATAATTAGACACATCAAAACCTTGTTCACTTAATATATTCCAAGAAGTTTTACCTATGAATTTTGTTAATTCATCTAATCCAGGTAAACCAACTAATGAACCAGAGTGATAAGACAATCCGTGATCTTTTACTTTTTCAAAATTTTTATCACCTAAACGTAAATATCTTTCATCTAAAATTTTTTTATAATGACTTGCTTTTATTTCATCTAATACACGATCACAAATACCATTTACTTCATCTACCCATTCAGGTTTATAATAATCGTAAATAGGTGTTTGAAAAAACTCTTTTTTGTTTTTGTTTTCTTCATCTAAAAATATTGTCATAACTACCTCTATTTATTATTTCCAGGGATGCCCCAAATTCCACATTACTAAAGATTGTCTAAATCCTTTTGTCACTGGTGTCACTCTATGCCATACAAAACTAGGAAAAACTACCAATGAACCTTTATCTAATATTTCTGTACATTGTTGAATTTTTGCTTTCTCTTTTTCTCTAAAATTTGTAAATCCAAATTCTAATCTACCACCCTCATATTCCCAAGGATCACTTAAAGTCACTGTGACAGATAATTTTCTTATTTTACCTCTAAAGGAAGGATTTTGATGTGTGTTAGGATAAGGTTTAGGCCAACTATCTTGGTGAAAAGAATAAAAACCTCCTGAACTGTACGTTGTAAATTGTACAGTCTCTGACCAGTCCCATTGAAAGTTCCAACCTGCTTCTTCATTTGCTCTATGAACCCAAGGTTGTAATTCATCATATATCCATCTATCGTCTAACCAAACAACATCAGACTGTCTAATCTCAACGATATCATCATATAATTTTGGATTATTTTTTTTAACAAAATCAATTTTTTCTTTTGATGAAAGCTTATTTAAACCTTGTTTTAAAACACTATCTTGTAATTGATCTATATATTCATTTACTGCACTACCTGTCATAGCAGATTCAAGTTTTTTGTCCTGAACATATTTTTTCAAGTCTTCTATAAAATTAGGACCTATAGCTTTTTTAAAGTAATAATAATAATGTTTCAAATTCATAACAATATATATAATGGTTTAAAATCTACTCGTCAACGTCTTTAGATGTATTATAAACCTTTCCGTCAGTAAAATTTTGTATCGTAGTTGTAAATCCAAAATCATCATCAGCATCTGCAGTTGTAGGATTTGGAACAACTATAATTCTTTCTTCTCTTTTTTCATTTCGATTTGTGTCAGTATATATATCAGATTGTACTTCTTTAATAACTTTTTGAGTTGAAGCAGGACCAAACAAATAAGTTTTAGCAGTAAATCCTAAAGTATAAACAACTGCTCTTCTCGTTGTAAAATCACCACTATATGTATCTTCATAATTAACGCTGTTTAAAATTATAGGTACATCTCTCTTTATATTTAATTCTGGTATTGCATTTACTGTCACAGTATAATCAGGTTGAAAAAATGGTAATATTTGTTCTATAATTTGTAAACCCGCTTCAGCAGTAGCAGTAAATGAATAAAGATTATAAGATATATTATAAGGAACAGGTGTGTAATTATAATCTAATATTTTACCTTCATTATTTGCTTTAATACTTTTAAATTTTTGAATTCTTGTAAGTTTACGAGAACCATCATAAGATATTCCTGTAATTTCAAAACCCATACGAGGTAGAGTAATAGCAAATTCTCTATTACTTAATGAAGCTTGTTGATCTAGTCTAACTAAAAACTTTTCTTTAGGAGCATAGGCCAAAGGAACTCTTATAGATTGTACAACTGTACCAGATGAGTCTTTTCTTTTAACTTGTATATTATTAAAAATTTGACCAAATGCAATGGTCATTCTTCTCATACTTTCGTTATAAAAATATTTTCCAAACATTAAAAGTCTACCTCACCAAATGGATTTCTTTCTGTAAAATCTAATATATCATCTGTTGTTGATGATGTATCAAAACCAGCTTCTTGGTCTAAATCATTATTATCTGCATATGTATTTGCTTGTGTTTGTATATTATAGGTTTCTAATAAGAAATAATTTGTTTCACCATCTGAACTATCGTTTTCTAATAATAATGAACCTGAACTAGAATCTGCATTTGTTCCATCCTCAAGTGTCATTTGATGTGCTAATTGATCTAGTGTATAAGCATCTTCTGCTTCATCAATTTGTGTAATACCAGTATCTAATCTTTCGTTTGAGTATTCCCAACGTGTCACTCTTAATTTATAAACAGGTAAATTACCTAATTGAAAGAATGGTTCCTGATCTTCTACAAATTGTATTTCAAAAAAACTATTCATCAAAGGCATATAAATTATATCGCCCTCATTAGGTCTACCTGATACAATTAATGTTTGAGGATCGTCAATAGCATTTTGCCATCTTCTTTTAGCTACAGTAAATGTAGTATCTTCTCTAATTTCTAATCCAAATTTACTGATTAATTCTTGTTGGCCAGCAAATCCTTCAGTTGTCTCCATATACATTTCAATTAATGCTGCTTGTGTAAATCTACTTGCAACATCTTCACCTAATATCAAATCTCTGTTTATTAATGTTCTTGGAAGATAATAACAGTCGTGTCCGTATATTTTTAAGCCTTCAATGATAAGGTCTTCGTGTAATCTTTTTTCACTATCATTTCCAATACCATTACCGCCTTGAAAATAGTGGTTAACAGCCATAACATTATCCTATCATCATTGCGGGGTTTAATTCATAAGAATCTCTAATTTCTTTTTCTAGTTTTTCAATGTCTTGTAAAGCTTCTTGGAAAATTTGTTGACCATTTAAAGTCACATTACCAATCATAGTCACACCATTAAACTTAGATAAGTTTGCTCCCCATTGTTTTTTGAACAACGCAGTGACATATCTTTTTAGATAAATGTCATTATAAACATCTGTATATACTGTTGGGTCTAATTTTCTATAACACTCTATTACTAAATATTCACCAACTGTTAAATCGTTTTTCCAATCTTGGTCAATATATAATCTATTATCGTGTTGATTAAATCTTAAAGGTTTTTCACCAACAAGTATGTGGTCTAAAAAATCTAAATGTCTTAATACAACATCATAATTAATAATTGATGTTGAAGAAAAATCATAAAGGTCATTTAATCTTAATTGGTATCTTACATCAAATAAGTTTAGATTACCTTTATCTGAATATGGAAATATATTGATTACAGATATAACACTTTCTGGTACTACAATATAACCTGGTTGTTCTTTCCAAGTTGTAGATACACCGTTTTTTGTGACACTTTCAGAAATATCAGTGTTTATTCTATCGTAATCTGCTTGTGTATATTGATATTTTAAATACGTTCTTCTAATACCATCATAATGATATTGAGCAAAGTATTGTAAAGCCTCATCAATTCTATCTTCAAGTTGGTCATCATCAACATTGATTTCAATAACAGGTTTACCTAATGCTCTTAGGGCGTATTGTTTTAATGTTTCTCTTGTAGCGGGTATTGCCATATCACTCCTTTAATTACTACTATTTATAAGAATAGTAGAATATTAACCAAGAGCGATAGATTGTGCGATAGCAAACGATTCAAGAGCTACTGTTCCAGTTTGATCAGGTAAAGTAATTGTTCTATCAGCAGTAGGATCAGTTGCAGTCAATGTTGTTTCATAATCATCTGCTGTTGAACCCTCAAATGTAAACGATGCACCACCCAAAGCTAATCCTGTAATAGTAGGGTTAGTAATTGTTGGTGATGTTAATGTTTTATTTGTTAAAGTATCTGTTGTATCTCTACCAACTAATGTGTCAGTTGATGTAGGTAATGTTAATGTACCTGTGTTAGAGATAGTTGAAATAACTGGTGTTGTTAACGTTTTATTTGTTAACGTTTGAGTAGCAGCTGTACTTACGATTTCACTACCGCCTGCAGTAGCACCATCGTGTACTCTAAGCGTATCTTTTTGCGTGTCTATACTTACTTCACCTAAGGCACCAGTAAAAGCATCATTTTGTGCTGTAGTTCCTCTTCTAAATTGTAATATTGTTGGCATCTAAAATTCTCCTATTTGTATTTATAATATTTTTACTATGATAACGCTCCTAAATCAATACTTACTGAACTTCCGGAAGGGTCCATATAACTATATAAATTTTTACTTAGGGACACTCCAAAAGCGTCAACTCCTGCGGTCTCAAAAGGGGTTTCTTGTGTTGTTTGTGTTGGATCATAACTTAAATCAAAATTGCCATCAGAAGCTGGGGCAGTAGTAAGTGTTGATTCAGCTAAATCTGTAGCAACATCTGAAAAACTTAATGTACCACTTCCATCAGTAGTTAACACCTGACCGTTAGTACCATCACTAGCACTTAACTTAACCTCTAATGTGTTATTACCTGAATTTAATACGGTTGTGATACCCAATCCACCAACAAATCCTAATGTGTCAGAACCTAATGTAATTATACCTGATGTAGAACTATCATCACTAATTGTTAAATCTGTAGAAATAGCAGCTGTTGATGCGCTTGTAATTCTACCTTGTTGATCAACTGTAATCGTAGGAATAGCAGTTGAACTACCATAAGAACCTGGAGTGACTGCAGTATTTGATAATTCACTTGGACCTATATTAGTAATTGTGTTATTATCAGCATCAATAGTTTTGTTTGTTAAAGTATCTGTTGTTGCTTTACCAACTAATGTGTCAGTAGCATCTGGAAGTGTAATTGTTCTATCAGCAGTTGGATCACCTGCAGATAAAATTAATTCATTTTCATCACTAGTTGTACCTTCAAAAGTAAATGAATTTGTAATTTCAATTGTTGTTGAATTAACTGTTGTAGTAGTACCATTTACTGTTAAATTACCTGTAATGGTTGTATTACCAGATACTGTTAAATTATCATCTACTGTGACTGTTCCACCAGCAGAATCAATTGTTAAATTACCTGAAGATGTATCAATTTCATTTGCACCCGTGACACCTATTTGAACATTTCCTAATGTCGAACTGCTACTTGAAATTGTTCCTGTAATTGTACCAGATACTGTTAAATTACCTGTGACTGACAATCCATCGTCAATAGTAATTAAACTTGAATCAGATGATGAAATTGTTGAACCACTAATTTGAATTACTGAATTTTGTACTGCACTAGTTCCATTACCCAAAAGAATTGAATTTGCTGTAAGTGTATTTGTACCTATACCACCATACGTGACACCTATAAATTCACCAGATTGAAATTCCGCTAAACCTGTGGCTGTTCCACTTTCATTAAAGACCGTTCTTATTGGTGTTTTTTCTGCCATTTTTTATCTCCTAAAATAAAAATAATTCATCAGCAGTGGCAGCAATATTACTTCCAGTTGCTAATAAGAAACTCGCAACAAAAGTATTTGCTGTTGGAGCTCTAAAGTTTAAATAAGCATTAGGTGTACTTAATCCACCACTATTACTATAAAAAGGTACAGATCGTATCGCAGCACCTGTAATATCATCTGCTAATGCAATTGATTTTGTAGTATTACTTGCAACCTCAATTTTTGAGTTTACAGGTAAAGTTGCACCTGATGCTGAAATAGTAATAGCCCCTGTTCCATCTGATGAAATAGTAGCACCATTTAAATTAATAGTATTACCTGATAAGTAAATATCTCTCCATCTCTTAGAAGCCGAACCTATATCATAAGTTTCAGTTGTATCGGGTAATAAACTTTGACCAATACTACTTAAATCATTTGTTTCACTAAAGTTAGCAACAGTGACGATACTATCACCACTATCTCTAATATAAACTTTTCTATCAGAAGTGTTTACTGCAATTTCACCTACTTCTAAATCACTTGTCGTAGGTACTGAAGAAGCAACTTCACTTCTTTTAATCTTAATTACTGTTGCCATTTAGCCTCCAATTAACTATTATGGATATGTTCCACCGTCAATAGATGTGACTGTGACAACACCTGTTGAAACTGTAAAGTTATCTGAACTAAATGAAGCAACCCCTTTATTTGAAGTTGTTGCTAATTCAGCAGAAATTGTTAATCTATTTGATTCAACTGATGTATCAATACCTTCACCAGTTAAAAATTCTAATGTTTGTCCAAGGGCAACTGAACCTGTTGTTGAACTTTCATCAGTAATTGAAATTGAGCTATTTTGTAATTTAGCATTTGTGACATTACCATCAGTAATTTTAACAGTTGTCACTGCATTAGTTGCTAATTGTGTTGCAGTAATACCACCATCCATTACTTGTAGGGCATCACTAGATACTTCAATCGTACTATTATCAGCAACTACATCAAGTTGATTACCAGTTTTTGTTAATGCATCACCAGCAGAGATTTGACCTGCGCCAGAGAATTGAGCAACTGTAATATTTGTTGTACCTAATGTAGGTGTTCCATTATGTGTAAATACATAACCGTTGTCAGCATTTGTAGAACCTCCTTCAACAAATACAAACGAACCACCTGTAATTTCAGCAGCGGCATCAGCATCTGGAGTTCTTGTTAATACATATGCTGTTGAACCATCTCCTACAACTGAAACTGTATATAAACCATTTTGAACAGGATCAGTTTGATCTTTTAATAATATTCTATCATCTACCGATGGAGTTTGTCCATCAATAGAGAGCGCACCATTTGAACCAGCAGTAATTGTACCAGCACCATTATTATAAGTACCAGCAACGTTTGCTGTTGAAGCATATAAAACCGAATCTTTTACATCTAAACCATTTGCAACACTATCAACATAAGCTTTAGTAGCAGCATCTTGGTCACTTGATGGATCAGATACATTTGTAATTCTACTTGAATTAACATCTACAACACCAGAACCTTTAGGGTCTAATATAATGTCAATGTTTGTATCACCACCAGCAGAAGCTAATGTAATACCACTTCCAGCAGCAGATGGTGTTAAATCTAGGTAATTAACAGCAGAGGCAGTAGTATTTACTACAATCGCTTCATTACCATTTGCATCAGCAATAAATCCGCCATCAGCAATTTTAGGTGCAGTAAGTGTTTTGTTAGATAATGTTGCAGTTCCAGAATCTACATAAGTTTTAATTGCCTTAGCAGAAGCGATTGTATCATCACTAGCTGAAACTGAACTTAAATCTGTATCTAAAACACCAGAAGCTAAATCAGCAACTTCAATATTTGAAATTGAGTTTCCAGTACCATTTGCGTCAAATGTTTTGTTTGTTAATGTATCTGTACTTGAAGCAGTAATAAATCCAGATGATGAGTTATCATAGTTTGCTAAATTATTATCTACAACTAAATCAATTGTACCGTCTGCATCTTGGTAAGTTGCTGTAATTAATGTTTCAGTATTTGAACTGAACATTGCACCAGCAATGTCTTGTATTCTTTCAGTTTGTAATGTGACATTACCTGAAGATACTGAAAAATCTGTCGCATCAAATGAAGCGACACCTTTATTTGTATCAGATGCGTCTTCAGCAGAGATAGTAATTGTATTATCAGAAGAAATTGATGTATCAATACCTTCACCACCAGTAAAAGTTATTGTTTCACCTGTTGATACTGAATCGTTTGAACCACTATCGGCAGCAATTGATAAAGTAGAAACTACTGTACCAAAACTTAAATTTCCTGAACCATCTGTTTTTAGATATTGGCCGCTTGTCCCGTCAGCACTTGGCAACGTAAGTATATAATCACCTGCTAACGAATTAGGTGCTTTAATTCTTACTCTGCTTGTACCATTATTAACACCTTCATATAAATCTATTCCTCCACCAGTTGTTGAGTTATTTCCAACAAGTAGTGTGTCTATTTTATTATTTGAATCTGTTAATATTGCTGATGATGCAGTTAATGTTCCTAAAGTGTGATCTAATTTATCTGTAAAATATTTACCACCTATTACATCAATATTTGCTGCTTCACCATCTGTTTCTGTACCTGTTCCTATAAAAAGTTGTTCACCAAAACTACCGCCTACACCATATGAATAGGCCAGTTCTCCTTGGGCAAGTGCCGATGGTTTACTTGTTCCTGATGATCGTTTAATCTGAAGTATTGTTGCCATTTATTTAATTCCCCTAAAACTGACCACCGCTAAATTTTAATGTTCCAGTTGTCGTTTCTATTGTCGTTCTTGTTGTAAATTTTTGTGTACTTGCATCATATTGAATCAATGCGCCATCTTCTAAGGTTGTGACATTCACATCAGAAAGACCTTTAAATGTACTTGATATTGAACTGCTAGGAACTTGAACAGATACTCTTTGAGGACCTGAATTATTATTTCCGTTAATTTTAGCAATAATGTTAGCCATATATTATCTCTCTTGTAATATATTTATAACAAAAATGTGTTGAAAGAATATTATTTTTATAAAGAAACTTGAGGATGCACTGTAATAATACCTTCTATAACACGTGTAATTGTACTATCAGATGTTCTTGTAATTTCAACATCATAAACATATCTCGCTGGTGCGTCTAATGCAGACGTTTCATCAGCACTTAATGAAAGTGTAATTACTCCTGTTGTTGGAGTAGAAATAGCTGTTGTAATTGTTGTTCTTGTACGAGTAGAAGCGTATCCTAACGCCATTTTAGCAGTTGCAGTATAACCAGTTAAATCAAATACATCACCTGCGTTATCTTTCACAGTGACATCAGAAGTAAAAGTTGTTCCTTGATCTATTCTAAGGTTTGCTACTGCCGCCATTGAGTTTTAACAATTCCTCTTTTATTTTGTTATTGTAGTAATTTGTTAAAACATCAATTTTTTCTAATTCAAGTTCGTGTCTTACTTTTGATTGTAAAATTTCTGCTCTAACTGTAATTATGTTTTTTAAAGAAACAGGTAATTCACTTTCTTTATATACTTTTCCGTCAATCGTAATTGTTTTTTCTTCAGTCATTTCATTTCCTTTTTAATTATTAATTTATTATTTAGTTTGAAGTAAAAGTATTAGTTGCTTCATCATAAACATCACCAACAGAAGTTTCATTTGTTGTTAGTACCCAATGAGGCCATTTAGATTTTGACTTGTTCTCTAAATATTGTCTACC
>Ga0196901_1000617_pt1 | contig 18355 bp, 23 predicted proteins | sample CB_VirMetaG_FD_169099 | JGI IMG/M metagenome (GOLD analysis project Ga0196901, IMG submission 169099) | Freshwater to marine saline gradient viral communities from Chesapeake Bay - CB_1504_1 Viral MetaG (v3) (version 3) | ecosystem: Environmental > Aquatic > Marine > Coastal | place: USA... | reverse complement strand
CGTCAATAAACACCTGGTCTGTTTCCTCTTTGTCAATAGTGAGTCTTCCATTGACTGTATACTTTTGAATGTTGTTAACACATTTTCTAATATCAGGGTAATCCTTTTTAATCAACTTAATGAAGTAATCCCTATTTTCTTCAGTAAGGGTAATTCGTTCATAATTAAGAATAGCACTACAACGTTTTACAACTTCTAATATAGGAGGAGTTAAGTCAAAGTTTTGACACCTACTCTGCAATGCTGGAATGATCTTATGAATGTAATTACAAGTAAGAATCCATCTAGTTGTTCTGCTATATTCTTCAATAGCATTACGAAGAGCTTTTTGAGACTCTTGCATAAGACCATCACACTCATCTAATATGATAACGTTAATCTTACCTCTTGAAGGTCTTTCTTTTGCATATGATATAGCTTTCTTACGAATAGATTCTATATCATTTTCATCTGATGCATTTATGTAAATATAATCACATTTGATAAGATCTTTTACGATAATCTTTGCTAGAGAAGTTTTACCTATACCTGGAGGGCCAGCAAATAGAAGGTTAGGTATTTCTTCCTTCTCTTTAAATTGGTTAAACACTCGATAATTGTCATCAGTTAAGATAATATCATCGAGTGTTTGTGGTCTATACTTTTCAACAAATAGACTATCGAACATATCATTATTTACTATCAGACGAGCCAAATCCATCAGCTCCTCTGTTAGTATCAGACACTTCGTCAGCCCATTCAACAGCAGGTTGCAATAGTTTATACACAACTAACTGCGCACAACCTTTACCTTTCTCAATTACTGCATCAGTATCGGAAAAGTTATACAACTTAACACCTAGATCACCTCTGTATTGATTATCAATAACGCCAAGATGAGGTTGAAGTCCGTGTTTGAACCCTAGACCAGATCGAGGTTCAATTCGAAACCAATAACCGGGTGTAATATCAGCAAGAGTAAGACCAACCGGTACAACTGCACTACCACGAGCTGGAATAGTCGTATCTTCCACAGCAAACAAATCATAACCAGAGTCACCGGTTTCCCACCCATTATTGTTTACAGAAGGTAGTTTAGCATCATCATGCGTCTTTTTGAACTTGATACTAATTGAAGGTTCATTCACAAAATTATAATTTACATTATCATCAATCATATACATATGATATAATATAGACTGAAAAAGTAAACTAAAAAATTGAAGCTAAAGATTGCCATCTATCATTTTTAGAATTTGATTTAGGAAACTCTATATCTGGAATATCTTTACCTAAGAAATCGCATAATGCTGACCATTTGTTAACGTCTTTAGTTATGTCCATAATCAGTAGATCTTCATTTCTACCTCTAAAATAATTTGTTAACCAATAATCATGATAGTTAAATCTCTGTATAAAATAATCTTTATCCTTTTCGGTTATATCTTTCTTAAGAAAATTATTAAAGAAAGTTTTTTGAGATAAACTATTTTCTTCACCTCCATCAAACATCATCATATTAAAATAAGATAACAAGGATTCAAACCATTGTTCAGGATCTCTTTTAGTATAGATAAATTTACTATTTGGAAAATGACAATCTAAAAACGAGTAACCAAAGCAAGGTGTACCGTCAATAAATGCATCGTAATTTATGAAGTCTTCAAAGTTAGTAGGGTTATGTACTGTTTTATATCCAAGTAAACATAACGCTTGATATAATGATGATGTTCCTGTTCTTGGTAAACCTACTCCAATTATCTTCATATTTCTACTTAGTTGTATATGAAAAAAGTACAATTAAATATTAAGCAATGGATGATATACCAGGTCATGATATTGGCGATTTAGTCGATCAATTAAAAAATGCTGAGAAGTATCTAAAGAAGCCAGAAAAGGCAGAAGAAGAGTTTAACTTAGATCCTGAAGAACTTGAAAAGTTTATACTTAACAATGCAGGCAAACTAGTTAAAAAATCTATCGAAATGGTAGATGAAGTAAAACAATATGTTGAAACGGCTCCGGAAAGTAGAGATGTTTCAAGTTTATCTGAACTAATTAATGCATCATCGTCTGCTATTGAAACATTGTCTAAAATTCTTGTACAAAATAAAAGAGATAAAACTCAGAAAGAAGTCAAACAGATGGACATTGACGGTAAGAAGCAACTTATGCAAGGAGAGTTTAATGCTAAAGTTATGTTATCGAGAGATGATGTAATGAAAGAATTATTTGCTAAAGTAGAAAAAGAAGAAAAAAATATTACACCGACTCAGTCCCAAGAGTAGTTAAACTTGTAGCTATATTTTTATAAAAGCCGACTTCTTTCTTTAAGTAGTCGGTCTTTTTTTGTAAACCTTCTAAAGTAAACTCAATTGCACCTTTTTGTTTAACTTGTAAGTTATCAGTATCATCTTGAGGATTATAATTCTCATAGAATGTGATTATATCATACAAATCACCATACAACTCAGTAAGGTCAGCTTCTAACTCTTCCTTAGCTACATTATATATTCTATCATAATGAAAATAATCAACGACCAAATTACTACCATGCGCTTGCTTACTATCCGCAAAGGGCTCCGCTAGTTGATACATATTATGTCTAAATAGACTAGTACAAAAACGCGACATGTATGCTGTAAGTATTCTTGAATTAGGTTTTATTTTATTTTCTATAGATGTAGCAAAGTTAATAGGTACCAATTGTTCAACTAAATCTTCACTTACAAGATCAAAATCAACATCATATATAGCTAACAAAGAATCATCTGGTAAATATTCAACATTACGTAGTAAACCAATACTATCAGATATATCTTTAAATATTTTTATCTTATCTTTTAATACTTTGTTAAAAGATCTCTTTACCGGAGCTATTGAAGTTAAATATCTTTCAAACCAAAATACTTTATACTGAATTTCAGAATATTTTTTTAAACCATCTTTGTCTAAAGTAGTAAAAATTTCAGTTTGAGAAGCTATAGGGTCAATTCCAACTAAAGATTTCCTCCATTGAATAAAATCAGTTAACTGTTCTACTCCTTGCGCTAAAAGTAATCCAAAATTTGTCGCTTTATTGTACAAATCTTTTTCATAGTATACGTTTAAATCGTATAGTTTAGGATCGATAGTTGTATAAAATTTATAACTCATTTAACCTCCGTTAACATTGGATTATCAAATAGATAAGTTTTAATTCCAATTACTTTATTATTGTATGTATTTTTGCTAAAATTGTGATCTACTTGTACTGCAAAGTATGTGCCAAAAACTTTATCATCATACTTACTTTCGATAGCTCCATTTTTTCTAGCAAAACTAAAAAACTTACCTGAGCTTCTAAAAGTTAATCCTTTAAGATCTAATTCTATAGCATTATTTAAAAATATAGCATTTTTAAGAATATCGTTTCTACCAAAACCTAACCTTTGATCGGGTTCAGTATCGTTGATAGTAAATACATTTTTATAATTAAGATTATTTTTTCTAAACTGATTTAAAAATGTATTTGAATATATAGAATTTCCTGATACAAAAAGAGGAAACTCTTTTTGACCTCTTACAAAAAATTCATAATATGTACTCATTGACGTTGTTATATTATTATTGTAGAGATCAATTTGAAATTGTTTATCAGATAATTGATATGAATGAACTGCTGTAGTTATAAGTCTAGATTGAGTATCTAAACCACTCATATTAAAAAAGTTGTAAGAGTTAACCTGAGAAAATTCATTAAAAGATAAATTGTTGAAAGGAGCTAAAGGAGTTCTTTGTTTTATTTCAGGTGATTGTGCTCCTACTGAAAGCGATTCATCAGCTAAGTATATAGTCTCTAGATGAAATAAACCACCAGCAGAACCATTTTTAGATTGAAAAATGGCATTCTTAAAATAATCCTTATAACTAATAAGAGTGTATTGTTGGGTGTATCTGTCTTTTCTTAGTAAGCAAGGATCATGAGGAGGTGATGCAGAAGTATGTCTTTTTAAGACATAATCTATATCATTTAAAACATTATATTCACCGGGTGATGAATAAAATAAAGTAGTTGTACCTGTACTAAAAAGACTATCATCAATAACAGATCCATTTTGTTCTGTTTTTTCACTTGAACCGCCAGAATCTAAACCTTGAATAATAAGTTCTTTTAAAATTAAACCAGTAGGTGCTCCTCTAGCATCGTCATCTAGATGCGCTAAATCTCTTCCAAGAGAAGCTGAAATTAATTTTGAAGAACTAAAAAATAAATTTTTCTCTCTTAAAATTTCTAAATCGTTATCTATTAGAGTTAATTTTTTAAATTTTGTTTCATCATCACCTTGAGCGGTAATATCTTCATTTTCTATAATTGAAAAAGTATAAAATAAAGTAGAAACTGGTTTAATTTTATCATTATCTTCACCATCAACTAAATCTTTAAGTTCGGGTCTAATATAAACAATTAGATAATCTCTACAATCGTTTCTAAAAAAGAATTCATCAATTACCGTACCTGCATTGTTTTTAGGCTGTCTTTGAAAATAATTTTCTTTTTGATTAAGTTGACTGTTAAAATTAGAACGTTCTATAGCATCATTATCATTTCTGATTACACATGTACCAGAAGCAGCCATTTCTAGTATATTATCTTTTATGTTTAATAACTCTATTGAGTCTGTGGTTAAACCAAGATATTTACCATCACCATTTAACAAGTAAACATAATATTTGTATTGAATATTATCAATTCTAAAGTTTGTACTAGCCTTGTTAATACTCTCATCTAATGTTGGATTACCTGTAGTAGGTGTTGGTTGAAAATTACCCATTTTTCTGTCCTGATATCTGTGCTAATATTTGTTTTATATATTCAGGTTTTATATATTTTAAAACTGTACCACCTTTTGGCATTATCACTGGATTAGAAATTTTATTTAACTCAGTAATACACCACCATAAAAATATTGTACCATATATATTATAACTTATAATAGTCCAAGGTACATTTCTATCTAAAGAAAAAATACCTATGTATCTATCATCTATGTTATCAGGAAAAGTAATAGATTTTTTTAAGTTGTAGTACAATTGATTGTTTTCATTTTCATATAACTTAAAAATATTTTCATATCTATTATTACCCAATGCAGGTAACCCTAATATATTAGATTGATATGTTCCGATATTATCTACATTCATGCTAAGACGCCTCCGTTATTAAAATCTATACCACTTGTATTAATTGGGCTTTGTGATAAAACAGATTGCACATCCTGATAACCATATTTAACAACAGGGTTTTGTATTTGAGTAAATAGTAAGTTTTTAGTAGATGCTACCATAGGTTGTAATTGCATTCTTATTTCGTACATATCAGGTATTATAGCCTTTATAAAAGGAGCTATTGTTGTAGAATTATATATACTTTGAATACCGGTGGTTGGTATTTCCATAAGTCTTGTTGCACCTCTGTAATTAATAGTAATAGATGACATATAACAATATGGCTCTCTTCTATTACCCGGTATGGTTACATCATATAATACAGGTGGTTCAACTATAATTTTATCCTGTCTTAAAGGTAAGTTTTGATATAGTAAAAGCATAACTAACTTAAAGTTATTACATATATCATTAAACGTACTAGGTCTTGTGTTATATAAAGGCAAAACTATATCAATAGGATTACCACTAGTAGGGTATTGGAAATTTTTAGTTCTTTCAATTTTAGAAGAACCGGCTTGTGATAATAATTGAGTAGTACCAGCAAATAATTCAACAACATTAGTACCAGCACCTACTAAATCTTGAATAGCTCCTGATAAATTACCACCTCCAACTTCAGAAAAATTATTATTAATATTTAAAACGTTAGAATTTAAATATGGTATCCTATAATTAAACCCCGTAGGGCCTACTATGTATAATCTTTGATACGGAAATAAAACGTCTTCTAAATCAGGATTGTTATATTTAAAAAACAATGTCATCAAATCTTTAGCTCCAAAAGCATCTAAAGTTTTAGAAACCACATTTGATACATTTGTTAAAGTATTACTTGATGACGCTAATGTACCGGCAGCATCAAGCATTCTGTTTCCTGCGTCTTGAACTGCTTGAGTAGTAGCTTGAAAAGTAGGGCTATCTTGAACTGGTCCTACAATAGGGTCGGTTATTGGTTGAACATTTTCAACAAAATTTCTCCTTAAGCTTGCTTGAGCAGCAGTTAAATCTTCTTTAATAGAGTTTACTACGTTAGGTCCTAACGAATCTAAAGATGAACTTAAAGTATATAAAGCTTGAGCTACTATATTGTTAACTAAAAAATACCTCTCTTTAAGGTAAATATATGGCACTTCATCATTAACATTATTATAATTATTTTCTCTATACTTATTTGAATCTCTACCTATTTTACTATTTTTAGGAGATATAGTCCAAAAATAATCATTTAATACATTTACTTCTTCTTGATATAAATTTTGATAACTACCATCTTCAATACTTTTAAGAAGATAATTTTTTATTTTACTAAATGGTGTTACGTTACTAGCTTGGGTACCTACAGTGGTGGTTCCATCCGGGTTTACGGTATTACCTACCCCAGGAGCTGTATCTAAACTGTTAATTTCTTGACCTACAGTACCAGGTACGATTAAAGGTGTATACGTACCTCTTTCAGGGTTATTCTCTGAACCTAAAAATGTGTATTGTAAGTTTGGCATTTATAATATTTAATTAACGGCTTTTCTGAAAGCACTTACGCTACTTTCAACGTTATAAGTATAGTTGTTAGTTGTTGAAGGAGCAACAACAGCAGCTGCTCCAGCTTTATCTAAGTACATAGATAATATTTCTAATTGTTGTTGTCCAACTTCAATAAGTTGTTTAATACCTTCTGCTAATGCCTCACCATCTTTAAAACCTATAATAGAATCATCATTACTAAATTGTTGTACTTTATTACCTCTTACAATAGCATTAAATTCACCATTATCAACATAAAAATCGTTCGCTATAGGTGCTGCAGTTACGCTTTCTTTTTCTTTCTTAAGTCTTTGATATTCTTTATATAAAATTGCATCATACTCTTCTTCTGTATATTGTGGTGCAGAAAAACTATGAGTACCAAAACCACCACCAACACTTATCATAGGATTTTTAGGTACTTCACCCCCTAATTCTTCTATATCTTTCTGTCTTTTCTCTATAATTGTACTTCTATCTTCTCTGCTTTTTTTGTTTACCTCCGATGCTCCTTCCAATGCTTCAAAAGTTTCAGATACATTTTTAACTGGGTTAAGTTCTTCAGCTTTCTTTTTAACGTAATCAATAGTTTCAGTTACCATACCGGTAACAAAAGATATAATACCCATAATACCATCACTGATAATTCCAAATAAATCTTTTATAGGCTGTACTATATAATCAGTGACAAAATTAGTCACCATATCAACTGCTGAATTAAAACCACTAGCAATTTTTTCTCCTACGTTATCAAAAAATGTAATTATAGGTAAAAATATATGATCAGCTATCCAATTTTGAATCCATTCTGTTAAAGAAACACCTTCACCAAATTCATCAGTTAAACCTAACATGCTACCGATTTTAACATCAAGAGCATTCATCATATCAGATAACCAAACTAATCCAATATGATCAAAAAATTCATATAATGATTCAGCACCCGGGTCGGTAAATATAGCCAAAAATTTATCTTTAAGACCAACAAACCATTTATAGATGGATGTCTCTTGTAACATGGCTTTAAAATGTTTGTATATATCTCCAAAAGATGCATCTTCAGCTAGCTGACCTGGTTCTTCCCCAAACTGTTGATCAAAGAAATATTTTAAAACAGAAATACCTATACCTATGGCTGTACCTAAACCCGGGAACATATATGATATACCTTCCATAATAGATAAAAATCCATCAATGTAACCTTTAGGTGTGCCTTCTTTAAACCCAGCTATAGCTTCCCCTACACTTATTAACAACCCAACAAGAGGTAATCTTTTAAGTAAAGTTTTGAATATACCGGTACCTATACTAAAAGCAGCTTTTAACGGGGCTAAATTAATTCCCATTTCTTTTGCAAAAAAACCACCAGCTACTGATGCAACCCCAAGTAATAAACTACCTAACACTTTTTCTATTAAACCACCTTTATCACCTGAAGGTTTAGGACTAGCAACTTCAGCATTTTCATCAGCTCCTAATTTTTTAGCAGCAGTATCTGAAATAGATTGAATAGATACTGGTAATATGTCTTGAACTACTTTACGAGGCTCTTTCTTTTGAACTTTATCATCATCAGGCCTACCAGATCTATATCTTTCGTCTTGTTTGCTTAAAAATGTATTTTTTACTGTTTCAGACTTTTTACTACCATCTACACTTTTAGAAATATCAGAAAGAGTTTTTTCGATACGTTTTTGAAAGTCCATTTGTTGTTTAACGAACTTTTCAAACATACCAGAAAACTGGGCTGCAAATACAGATGATTCAATTGCCATCTATATTATTTATGAGGAAAGTTATGAGAACAATTCATTAGAGGCTTCTACTTTTACACCATTAACAGTAGTAAGCTCTGTTTCAACATTTTTAATCTTCTCAATGTATTTTAAAACCTTCTTTACAAAGTTACCTGGTAAATTTTCAACTATTTCTAATTTGTCGTAATAATTCATATTTAACAGGTTAACTGTAACGTCTTCTATAGTAACAGTTTTAATATACTTCAATATTTCACTAGTAAATAGTTCACTTACTATTTCTTGAGTAGATGCATTTTTACTTAGTTTTTTACTGATTTGAATATTAACTTCTTCATCATATTTTAATGAAGGTATGGATAGATTAGCAGCAATATCTTTTAATGATAATGTTTCTTCTTTAAAGATACTGCTGAAATCATATTCAGTTATATTTTTAATAACTTCATTTAGGTTAGTTTTATCATTTTCACCTTCTAAAATATTACCAATAGTAGATACCCTATAACTGAGAATAATAACAATTCTATCAAAAAGGTTAAGATTAGATACATTCAGGGATTCATCTTCGCAGTTATCGGTAATAATTTTATTAAAAATATTATTAAAAACTAAAAGACCACCAGCATCCTGAGGCATTTTTGATAAAATTTCTTTTTGTTGTTTGAGAGTAAAAGGTAAAAATTTTACTTTCTTACCTAATGTAGGTATAAAGATAGATAAACTTTTCTTTTTGTTAAGCTCTTTAAGTTTGCTTAATATATTTTTACTCTCTTCGCTCATTGTATCTATTTAACTATGAATTTTTGTTTTTCCATGCATCTAACATAGCAAGAACCTCAAGCTTCATATAAGGTGTATTATGTTTAGTCCATGTCTTTAGATCTCTATCATAATAGAAGCACGCTAGTTCTCCCACAGTTTGACCAGTCAATATAGATTGCATATATGCATATAGACTTAATTGAAGAGAATAAGTAGAAAACTGACACTCAGGTAAGTGAGATAGAGGGCCAAGCATATACTCGCCATATGCATTATTAAATGTAAACCTTTTATTAGTTTTAAAATCATACAGGTTAAAATATTTTTCATTATCTTCGAATACATCAGTAGTTCCTGCTATTTTATGTTCATGTAACCAAAGTCTTTTTTCAGGTTCAATCTTTTTACGTTCTGGATACCATATTGCTTCCAATGGTTTAACATATAACTCATTATCTTCATCACTTACAGGGTGAGAATGCAACCAATTTTCCATTACAAGATGAATAGAAGTACCATAATCGCAAGCTTCTTTATTTACTTGCTGCCATCTTTCTTTAATTTCTTCTTGAGATACACCTTCTCTTTCAGCAACACGTTTAGAGTGTTTATCTACATCAAAAGGTTTTTTAAATTTACCAATAAGGGTAGTAGCACTAATGTACTTTTCGTTAGTTTTTACATTTGTATAAGAATGTTTCTTTTCATCGAAATAAATCATCAATACAATGATAATTTATTTCTAAAAAATTCCATCCTCTTCCTCATCATCATCTTCTTCTTCAATAATGATTTCTGTATCAACATCTTCAAACATAAACTGAAGACAAGATACTATATATTTTCTTTTCTTTTGTTTAAATACCTCAACAAACTCCAATTTTGCTAACCTTGTGCAAATCGGTGCGTAGAATTTTTTAGGTACATACAATAAAATGGACCCATTTTCAGGGTCCATTATTATAGTGTCACAAAATTCCTCACATATAGATTTAGCCAAATCTAATGCATCATTTTGGTCCATGTATATATTTATTGTCTCACTTGAGGCGTACCGTTATACCAATGTGCTCGAGCAAATAACGTACCGGTAGTACCAGCACAACTTAATTGATCGGTCAAAGACATACCCATTACAACAAATTTTTCTCCATTAGGTATTACAAATTCATTTAATGATGATGGGTCTACACTTTCACTATTACCTGATTTAATTTTTAAATCAGACCCTGTAGTATTAAAAATAACAACTTCACTACATCTTACCGAAATGTCAGGTTTAACATAATTGGAACCTCCAGTTAGAGAAAATGCAATATTAAAACATTTATTAAGATTAAAGTACGAAGTATTAGAGGGAATACTTGGTAATGTTGGATCATATGACATAAAAATATTTAATCTGCATATGGATTATAATTACCTGATGCATGCAATTTAAGATTTTCATCTATCATTTTTTGAACAATACCACCTCCACGTTTGTAATCTTTGTTTAAAGTAGGATACATAGCTCTATTCAAATCCCACTTCTTGCATGCATGATACTTAGCACTCTCTAATGATCTAAAGTAAATAGGGTGATCATCTTTAGTATTATGCCAACTGTAGTTTAAACGCATACCGCATGTAAGAGGAAGATAGATGTTTTCATCAAATACTTCATTAGTTACGGGGTCTGTTTCACCTTTGTTGTATCTAACAATTTCTATTCTACATGTATGATAATCTCTGATAATATAATACCCTCTATTATCATCATCATGCCAGGTATGCCAATATTCAGCTTTTGATTTAGCTTTAGATATAGATCGTCCCATTAGTTATAAACCCAAATATGTACTTTTTTGTTTTCTTTTGCTTTAGGAACAAAGCCTTCTTCAACAATATAATCAATGATACTGTTAATATACTGACTAGCTACTTCTCTATTAGATGCATCAATTTCGGGAGGAGTTTTAAGAAAAATATTTTGATTTTTAGTCAATGCAATATCACATTTACCAACTCTAAAATATTTTGAACCCAAAGTTAATAACTTCAAATCCGGAATGGACTGAAAAAAGTTTTGAACTTTTGGCATAACAATAATATTTATTATTCCGCAAAACCTGTTTCTAAAGTATATACTAGCTTCCCATTCTCATCATTCTTATCCTGAACTAGAATTACTTCAGTAATCTCTTGCAAACGCCAATTAATATTATCTTGGACCTCTTTATGAGCATCCATAGCAGTAAAAGCGTCGACATCAATTACTTGTTCTGTAGTTTTTGTCATAGTATCAAGATCTTTGACACACACGATAACTTTATATGCGTTCGTTTTCATATACAAATATTATAACTTTATTCTCTCTAAGTTCAACTAAATATTTTTATGATTGGTGTAAGTTCAATTATAGCAGGAGCTGCTAAACCTATATCCGATGTGATCAATAAGTTCATATCCAGAAAAGAAGATCAGCTCTTAGCTCAAGCAGAAATAGATAAAATCCAAAATGATTTGGAAAAAAAAGTACTTGATAATCAGAACAATGTTATCATGGCTCAAAAAGACTTAATTTTAGCTGAAGTTAAAGGTAATGCTTTTCAACGTAATTGGAGACCTGCGTTGATGTGGATTATTATCTTTATATTAGCTAACAATTATCTTATTGCTCCCTTACTTAATAACATAATTGGGTTATTTGGTCCATCTAGTCTTCTTCCTATATTAGAACTACCGGATAAGTTGTTTAACCTTATGACAATTGGTTTGGGTGGTTATGTAGTTGGTAGAAGTGCTGAAAAGATCGTTCCGCAATTAGCAGAAGTAAAAGCAATGTCAAATAATAGTGCTCCTGTTATAGAAGAAAACAAGATAAAGAAACATCAAGTAAAGGAAGCTATTAAAAATACACCTATGCCGACTCCAGGGCCTAGATTCTAAATAAAGCTGTAGAAGTACCTCTCTTAAAGATAGCAAGTGATGACCACTTATCTAGAGAGGTATTTTCATATAGTGAGACTTTTGGTCTTGGGTGTAAAAAGTGAACCTGGCTACCTTCAATTTCATAATCACCTATAGCCGCACAGTATAGATGCTTATAGCCTTCTGAATGACTCAAAGACATCTCCACATCTTTAAAGTTCTCATGAACTAATTTATAAATTGAAGGTAGATTTGAGGTTCCTGACTCACTATAGATCTTTAATAGATCTGTTTGAAAAGTTTGAGAAGATGCAAATTTAACATGCTTAGACGTACCAGTCGCTTTTTCGTAAGGACTGTTATTAGTAGAAAAATACCTTTCAACTAACAAATGATTATCTGCATCCATATACTATTATTTATCCTAACAGTAAATTATCTTTGTTAGATCCGTAAACTTTATCGTAACATTCTACACATAATTGACCTGCTCCTTCAACATAGAAATTGCGGTAATCAATATGAGTATGTTCGGTATATGGTGTATCTGCATTACAGAGAACACATTTATCTAATTTAACTCCATCGGTCTCTTTAATAATCTCACTCATATATCAATATTAATAAATTTTCACTTGAAATCTAGTTCTAACATCAGGTGTTCCAGCTGACAAAATTTGACCAGTCAAATAACCCTTAGCATCATGATTTACATTACTAAAGATTGGTACTGAAACATACAACCAAATAGTACTACTATTTTCCCAAAATAGGTTTAGAGTTGGTTGATTTGATGTCATCCATTTATTACCTGTATACCTTGAAGGCATAAAATTAGTAGAAGAAGCTTCATGAATCATTTGACCCGTATAATCAGGGTGAGGAGAATCAAATACTATTTTATATATTCCTAAATTTGATGAACCGTTTGTTACAATACTAGCACTATTAGCTAAAAAGCCACCTGGATCCTCTCTAATATATTGACAATTACCATTTGTAGCTGGCGATCCAATATAAGATATGTTAAACGCTGATAAAGCTGTAGTTAAATCGTTATAAGGGGTAACTGTATCAATATTATAATCGTAATGAATAGTACCTGATTGGTCAATTGATACAATATATAATGGGGCACCTGTACCCGAGCCGGTAGAAGTAGTAATTTGCCCAGAATTATTAACAAACAATGATCTTGTTGAGGTGCCTGTTAACCCAGTAATTGTTAAATTAGAAACTGTTGGGTTAGACGCGTTGGTTAACACTTGATCAAAAGTAACAGATTGAATATTACTTGATGCAATTCTTCCTAACATGCTATTTTCACTAACTTGTATTTCAGAAGGGTTAGCAGATACGCCATTAGCATTACCTAATAAACTATATGATTCGCTAGTAGGTAAATTACTGTAAGTTAAAGTATCAACTTGTAATTTATTTTCTGAGTTAATGGTAATAGTGGAATCATCTACTAATACATTTATATTACCACTTACTAATTCTAAACCTTCATTAGGAGTAGCAGCAAATCCTAACTTATCGTAACCTAAATCGATATTACCTAAATTTTCATCTTGACCAACAGTAGTTTTTCTTGCATATAAACCACCGTTCCAAGTAAAGAAATCTCCAGGCTGTGGCGATAAACTAGCAGGTAACTCGGACAATGCACCTAGATATTTGGTGCCAGCTGTAACACCCGTACCTATACCATCACCAATAAAAAGTCTTTTAGTATCGGTGGTGTACCCCAACTCACCTTCTTCTAAAGTAATTTGGCGTCTTTCATCATTAGTACCTTTTCTTACTAATGACCTTATAATTGTATTATCTGTGATTTCTACGCTTGCCATATTATCTAAATTTTAAAATTGATTGAACATTAACTGTTGTTGAATTATCATCTATTAATGTTTGTTGAGCTTTACCAGGTATAACTATCTCATCCTGTGGAGCAGTTGCAGGTGACGCTACTTTAAATGCATTAAAAAATGCTCCATTTAATGCTAATACATCTGGCGAACCAGCTTCAGCATTAGGAGTAAATGTACCGGAAGTAAGACCCACCCCAATTCTGTTTACTACACCATCTGTATAACCAACATTTAAAGATGTAAATGTCATTGTTGGTGAACTGTAACTTACATCGTAAACTGTTGAAAAATAACTATCAGAAGTTAAAGCTGAATTTGTTGATGCTGCAACTTCATCACTATAAGTATCGCCACTAATATCTACTTTAACAAAATTAGTTATAAACCCTCTATGTTGTTCAGCATTTGAAATATCAGGTTGAGTAGCTGTACCGTCTTTATCATAATAAACACATGTTCTATTATAATTGGTATCATATACTAAGAAATAATCCCCATTAGAAATATCTGCTTTATCTGGGAAACTTGCTATTGTATGAACCGAATATTTACCTCTACCGCTTAAAGTTTGAGTAGTTGTATCTAAACAAATCCAACCAAACATTGAAGCAGGTATAGTACCATTACTACTATCAGCTGCACTAACCCCGGAACCATCTTTACTTGCATATGTATTAGCATTAGCATAGGTAACACTACCATCAGCTATTTGTTTACCACCGTACCCTTGAGCAAATGTACTGTCATAAGTTGGGGTATAACCTCTTATTAAACATTGTATATAAATGTTGTTACTATCAACCCATGCTTCAAATGCTTGTTCCCCATTAACTGTAGTAAAACTATTAATTACTGCTAAAACATTATTTTGTAATGTAGACCCGGTACCAATAAAGTCGCATGAATCAACTATCACTTCAGGGTAAGCGGCAGTATAAGCTAATAAATTAGTATCGTCAGAAGGATTTTGTATAAAAACGGAATAAACTCTTCCATCACCCGCAGGTAATTGAAATGCTTTATCTTGATAATTAACATCGGTAGGTGTACTAGCAGCAAAATTACCTATTTTGAAATTAGCAAACGCTCCTTGATTAGAAATATAAGATGTAGGTACTGCAGTGTCAAATATTGTGCCTGGAAAATCTTCTCTATTTAAAAAGTTATAAGGAGTTGTTACTTCTCCTCCTGATAAAGTTTCAACGGGATTAGATTGATTTCCTAATTTTCTTCTTAAAGTGTTAGATGTTGTCGCTACTGTTGCATTTAATGCACCTGAAATTTTACTTGCATTAATTCCCGTAGTTGCATATGAATTAATTGCATTAACTATAGTATTGCCATCAGCAGCTTCAGCAGCAGGGAAAGGACTTGCACATAACTTAGTAAAGGCCGTATCACTTATAAAACCTGGAGATGAAGTTGTTGCATTTGCATGATGCTGAGTAAATGTTGATGTATCTTGATAACCTAACCCGCCATGTGAGATATTAGTTAATGTACCTACTTTAATTGCACCACTATCGAAACTAAAAAATGCATTTGTTTCAGAATCAACATTAAAATTAACATAAGGCACGTTACTTGCATCTAATGCTAAACCATCACCTACTGAACCCAACGTTAACGAGCCAGGTACAACATAAAGTTTATTATTAGTGTCATACTTTAATGTAGTATCATCTGTTCTTGGTGCTAAATTTAACCAACTTGAAAGTACTTCATAGTTACTACCAGTTAAACAATAAAAGAGGTTATTATCAAAAACAAAATCACCGGCAACTGCTGCGGTTGCACCTGTTCGGGAATTTACGTTAAAATTCTTTGAACCGACAGCACTTCCACCGTATGTTGAACCATCACCGATAAAGGTACGTTTAGTATCTATAGTATAACCTAATTCACCTTCATCTAAGATGACTTTTTTTCTATCAATATCTCTACCTCTACGTATCTTGATCTTTGCTGCATCTACGGTTGGCATATATGATTATTTATTACTTTAGTATGAATCTAAAGACTTTGTGAAATCATATTCATCGATATATTTACTAATTAGATCTTTTTGAATTCTGAATGTTTTGTTTATTCTTGTGGTATCGGAACTGAAGATAACGGTACCGTGAAGATAAGCGCAGGTTACTTTAGTGACAGCTGATATACTTTCACCTTCTTCCTCACTTCTTCTTAGCATGTAAAAGATAACCTTTTTCCCATTAATCTCAGACATCTAATATTTGTTGAATTAATATTTGATCCATAGAAGGATTACGTTCGGTATTTGTTTCACTAACAATTACACCAATTTTTCCTTCGTATTGACCATTATGATGATGTATTAAAACCTTTTGACCAGGCTTAACATTAACATCAACCCCCATATCAATGAAACCAACAACACTTGTTCCATCAATATCCAAATTAACACCGTAACCATTCATAATGAATATATGACCTTCTTTAGGTAGAACATAATCTGCTGCTGGTTGAGGTGCTTCCTCTACTGCAGCTTCAACGGTTTGAGTAACACAAGTTACAGCTGGTGCTGGTGTAGGAGTTACACCGCAGCTAACTTGTTGTTGAGTTTCATAAAAATTAATACAACTACATGAAGTAGAAGCTGGTGTCGGTGTAGGTGAGTTATAAGAAGATGTAGGTGTAGGAGGGATAGGAGCTGGTGCAGGAGCAGCACAACAGCAAGTATTACAGAATGTAGTGTTAATTGGATGATAACCGTGATTATTAGAACCAGGTTTCTTATAATTTTTAGTGTAAGGCGACTGTCTATAACCATTACTACTACCACAACAACATGTGTTTACTGTAGAGCATCCACATGAATAAACATTTTGAGGTTTAATATCGTAAGTCTTTGCTTTAGTTGCAGTAGGAGCAAGTGTACAACACGTTCTACTTACGTACTTGCACGAAGAATTATTTCTTTTTAAAAGACGAAAAAGCCATCCAAAACTTAACATACCAGTATTTAGATGGCTTTGAGAATAATCAATATATACTAAGAAATATTTGTAATGATACCGTTTGTAATAGTAAGAGTAGCTGTCCCAGTTGGGGTATTAACTACTAAATCTTGACTTGAACCCCTCAAATCATTTATAATTATTTCTTCTGCACTAAGAGATATAACACTTAAATTAGAATAACCTGTAGATAATGTTTCAATACCGGATGTTGAATTGTATGTTGAATCAATAAGATTACCAAACTGTTCTGCTGTTGGTACATCCCCGGTTTCGAAATAACCTTTTATTGTGCCTATATCTTGTCTTGACATATTATTATTTATTAACAACTACAACAACAATAGGTAGCTCTACCAGCTGTACTTGGGTTATTTGTAGCAGTACTACAAGTTGTACAACAAGTGTTAGAACACGTACAAGAAGTGCCACAGCTATTAGGGTAAGTTGTAGATTTTTTATTAGATTTTTGGCTACTAGAAGATTTGCCACCGCAACAACAGGAGTAATTACAATCGCTCATATAACTATTTATCGATTTATTTCTAAAAATTCCCATATAACTATTTATTGAACCGGGGCTGGTTCTGCGGCAGGAGCGGCGCCTCCTTCAGGTGGAACGTCGCCTCCAGTTACATCAGGACCACCTCCTTCTGGTGGGGGACCGAAATCAGGGGGTAGGCCTGAACCACCACCAGCAGGAGGTGCTCCTCCACCAGCTTCCATACCTTCACCCCCTTCGGCTCCACCAGCTGTCATAGCTTCTCTCCAGTTAGGACCACTAGCTTCAATTTGAGCTAATTCCCATTGAAGTTCTTTATCCTTACGTAAAAATTCTCTATTGGCTTTAACTTCAATATCAGACCAACCTAAGTACTTTTTCTGAGCCCAAGTATTAGAAACAAACTCACTATTAGTCAAACCAGACCAGTTATTAACTCTAAGCTCAAGCTTTTGCTGCTCTCTCATCTCAAAGAAGTTAGAAGGAACATTAAATTCCAAATCTAAATGCATTTCTTTAAGATTATATTTCTCCCATAATTTTTTAAGTTTAAGATGAGTTATAAATCCATTTTTTAAACCTGCAGCAAACTGCATTTGCATACGAATAATAAAACGTGCAAACTTAAGCTCTTCTCTTAATATATCAGTACCATCTTGAAATGATTGCTCAGGGTTTAATCTAGTAACAGGTACTTTAAGTGACTTATATAACTTCTTCATGAAGTACATTAAGTCTTCCAACTCTCCCAAATTCTGACCACCTGCTAATGTTGTAACACTTGTACCTTCACTACCTGCTCTTTTAGCAAACCAGAAAGAATCAAGCATTGACTGAGGTGAAAATTTCATT
>Ga0196901_1000616_pt1 | contig 18358 bp, 23 predicted proteins | sample CB_VirMetaG_FD_169099 | JGI IMG/M metagenome (GOLD analysis project Ga0196901, IMG submission 169099) | Freshwater to marine saline gradient viral communities from Chesapeake Bay - CB_1504_1 Viral MetaG (v3) (version 3) | ecosystem: Environmental > Aquatic > Marine > Coastal | place: USA... | reverse complement strand
ACTTTAGCACTTAGAGCTTGTTCCATGAACATTAACTTTAAGTAATTTGTATTTGTTTCTCTATAATGTCCTTCACGGCTGCTCTTGAACTCAGCAATTTTAGCACGAGTTTCGTTTAGCATTTGAACAGCGGCAGCATGACTGACACTAGAAACGTCAACTTTCTTTCCAAACTGAGAAGTATAATGCTCAGAAAGTTTCTTTGAGTTAAGTTTAGGTGCTAGATCATTTAGATTCATCGTTAAATCCCTTAATTTTAATATATTTAGTCAACTTTACAGTTTTATTAAGATTGATTTTTGCTTCTTGTAACTTTCCAATGTCATCATTGATTCTAATTAATAATAATTCTTTATCATCATCATTAGTAACTGTTTTTAGTATTCTTTTTCTGTTTGCAATTTGAAAACGATAATCCTGAATACGTTTATCGTTAACTAATAAACTGTTAGCACTTTTCCAATTGTTCTTGCTATCAAAGATACACCAACTTAATGCTGTTGAACTTGCATTAACTGTGTCAACATATTGTTCATACTTGTATATTTCATAGTAATCTTCTTTTTCTACGATAGTATACTTTCCTAATATATGATATTTTTTACCATCTTGCACAATAGGTGGCACACCTTCTTTGTCAAAGAAGCGTTTTACTTTATCTGTAATTGCATCAACACTAATCATAATTCTGTTATCCAAATGTTTTGATTATTGCCACTGGTGTGAATGTAAGGCAATATTTCTGCGTGTTCGTCTAATCCTATAATAATAGGAGTTCCTTCTAAATCTTGTTTAAGTCCGCCAAGTGGATCGTTATCTATTAAAAATACATCTACTGTTTCGTTAACAAACGTAAAACACCAACGATTATTTTCAATAGTTGTATCTGTCATTTGCATAGGTTGGGTTCTAAACAATAATACTTGTATTACTGTTTCCCAGTTACTTTGCTGACGTCTAAATTTGTTCCATTCATCAACTGTGTTTATTTCTTTACCGTTGATTTTGGTCGGTAATGATTGCTGTTTGTATGGTCTGTTAATACCGGTTTGAGTTATGTCAAACGCTGTGCATACTTTTATTTGTTGCATAACTCCACCAATACTTTTAATCGTTCTAATTGTTCTTGTATTGCCGGATGACGTTCTGCTAACCCATCCCAATCATATCTTAATGCGAACCCATTCCAGTGTTCGTAGGTATTTTGTTCGACAAGCCTGCGCTCAGTTGACCCTGCGTGTCTAGCAAACACAGTTTTTCCACCGTCTGGCGATTCATACACAATAAAAGGACTTTTTTGCATAGCGTATTTAAGGCCAATAAAAAAGCCCAGTATAAAACTGGGCTTTTTTTGTTTTGTTAGTAATTAAATTACTGAACGAAACCAGTTACGTCTGCGATAGTGAATGTAGCACCACCTGCTGAAATAGTAGCAGCAGCAGCGAAATCGCTGTCTTCTGCACCACTTAGGATCATATACATAGTTTGAGTTGAAGCAGCAGTGAAAGTACCGATAACTTCGATAGTTGCAGTCTGCTGAATGTTCTGAACTAGTGCATCTGCTTCAGCTTGGCTGATTGCAGAACCCTTAGCGAATGATTTAACAAGTAGATTACGACCTACAAATTCACCTGCTGCGGTATAACCGTGTGCGCGAGTTACTCCTGGCATAATTATTCTCCTTAATTGTTTATGTTACTATTATTTAGTAAAAAGATAAAAAAACTTACCCCAGATCTGGATTATTTTTTGCAAAATTAGCAGCACTAAAACGCATACGATCTACAAACTTAACAGGACCGTGCTCTGTATCTGCTACATATCCTTCGTGTCCTGGTTCGCCAGCAATATGTGCGTGGACAGGACCAGTTTGTGCATCAAGTTGTTTTACAATACTACTCTTTACTGCTGAAATTGTTAGAAATGCTTTAATAATTGCAGCAAATCCACGCTTGTGTTCTGAGATATATTGTTTAATATTGTTTGCTTTATTTGTTGTTGCGGCTGTTTCGATCCAACCAATAAACCCGCCTGCTAAGTTATCGTAATGTCCTTCTCTAACACGTGAATTAACAAATTTTTTAATTTGCTCTGGCAGATCAGTAATCTTACGAGCTCTAAATTCTTCCGGACGCATAAAGTCATTAACTTCGGGTATCAAACTCTTTAACCCATTTAGTGCATTTAAATCTTTTTTAGTTAAACTAACATTTGGGGTTTCGTCAAAGTAAGGATCTAAAATCAATACACCCGGGCTATGTTGCAAACTATTACCAACATGTTTAATAGCTTGACTAGATCCATCTTCATTCACGTGAGTATGTATAGCAACAGCAACTTCTGCTTTGCTGATAGCACGACCAATGTCTGAATCAGCATCGACTTCGTATGTAATAGTGTTAGGTGTAAACACATATTGGTTATGTTTACTCTTTTCTGGCTTAGGTTGTTCAGGAGTACCAAACAACAAATCGCCTTGTACATAACCACGGAAGTTAGGCGATACCACTCGTTCTAATAATGGAAATAGCTTTTGGTACATAGCAATTAATTCGCCACGCTCGCCTTTGCGTTGACTCATTATGTCTGCTAGCATGTCTGGTGATGTTGCTCTACCATTATAACCTTTAGCACTAAACCCTGATTTATCAGTTAATACAAACTGACCTTTTGGATTGCGTCCAAAAATAACAGCAGGTTTGCCATCCCATTTAATTGTAACATGCTCTGTAGTATCTGCCATATTAGAAAGAATACTAACAGCTTGTTCTATACCGCGGCCACCTTGTGTAAATGGTAAATCTTCAGGATGCTCAATACGAGCTTCCATTAAATTTTGTTCGTATAAACCGTAAATGCCCGGGGTAGTTAATCTATCACGTAGTTTAGCAAGGAAGTAACTTTCCGATACGCCTTGCTCTAATTGTAGTCCTTCACGCTCAAAATACTCGCGAGCATCTTTAATCTTTGCTTCGCGATTAGGATCACGTGCTAGTGCATTCATAATAGTTTCAACAGAGTGTAAATCTTCTTTACGTGCTGTTGGGCTTAATAAAACTTTAGCAATTTCGTCCCAATTATTTGTTACAAGTTCATTTGTGTCTCTTGCAATTAATCCTTGTGTTTGATTAATTTTATATCCTACTGCTTTAGCAATAGAACTTAATAATACATTACGATGCATGCCTTTGAAGTTTGAATCTGGTGCAGAGTGTAGGAAATATGTCGAATATGCTAAATCAGGCACAAACATAAAGTCAGTTTGCACAAATCCATTTTTAGGATTTCCAGCAATAGGCGTTTTAAAATGCACGTTAATTCCCGACTTTTTAATCCATTCTTTTGGATTACCATTGTTTGCTTCTACCCAACGTGTTAGTGTATTAACTAATCCATCTTTATTATATTTTGAAGCGTTGACACCTAAATCTAAATCACCCGACGTTGCTTTTTTACCTGTTGTGCCAAGCATATTTTGCAAAAGTGGAAGTTTAGTAATTTGTTCTAGCCATTGAACTGTTGGTTTTACTTCGTCGCGAACAATACGATCTGTTGCAGATGATCCATCTGCATTTTTAAATACGTTTCCGCCTTCTAATAAAGTATAAATCGATTTCATTATCTGTGACCTGTTGTTTCTTTCCAAGAGGCAATTTCATCAACTGTTAATTCTCTATATTGGTTACCGCCATCGTTGAGTAACTGGATGGCAGTTCGTCTTGCGACCTGGGTATTTCCTGCAGCTAGTTGATCATCTGAAATGACACCTAACGAATGAATCACAGACGGGTCCTTAATTATTAATCGTTCATCAAATATAAACTGGTTCGATGATTGTGCAATTTCTGGAAAAATAAAAGTAACAGGTTGCTGCGGTGTAGCAGACGGTCTTCTACTTCTTGCACGGCGAGACTTTGGTCTCGCTTCAACTAATGCAACACCGTTTTGTTCTGTTGCATTCATATTGTACCAGATGTTATTAAACTTAACTAATCTCTGTCTAGTAGATCCATAATTTAGAATAATTACCGGAACAATTAGACCTTTAACTCTAGGAACTTGATTGCCAAATTTACCACCATATGGCGTATTCGCTAATTTTCTGTTTAATACATCGACCTTAGGTCCTAAAGTCGGACTCATCTGTGACGAGATTCCACTAGTAATAATCACAAAGGCAGCATTTTGTGCTTTTTGATTATTTAAATTATCACCAAGTTCTAATATGTCGTTAACCGCGTTTTCAACTTTTTTTGTATATGATGCGTTTAGTTGATTATAAACTAATTTCTCTAATAACTCTCTATAATAGGATTCACTGACTTCGTTTGCACCGTGAGCTTGCTGCTGACTGTATCTCATTCGATCCCATTGGGCTAAAAAAGCATCAACTAATAATCGTATTTCATTATCTTGTGCTGCACGAGATGAAGAAAAAGTATTAGAACTTTGACCATTGGGATCTAACCCAAAGTTCATAAACTTTAGAATCTTTTGTCCAAGACTTGGTTTATTGTATAAACTCTGGAAATCCGCTTCTGTTAAAATTACGTCATTGATCTTCATCGGTACGTTTAAGGCTCCGTTCAAATTTTCTTGGATCCCGCGACCGAATAGCGTTCAATAATTTACGGTTTAATACTTCTGCATCTTCTTCAGAATAATTAGAATCAATAAATTCCATTAGCCTAATAGCACTAGAAATTACATTATTAGCACGACTTTCGACCAAATGGGAGCGGTCGCGCTCTACATATAAACTTTCTAATTCTTCAAGAATGCTTCGTGTGCGTTTTTGCATCGCGGATCTCTTTCTATATCGTATTTATGTTAAGAGCCGCTCTTCATCTTGTTCAGTAAGTTGTTAAGCATTGCGCTTTCAACATTTCCTTGAACCTTTGGCACTTCTTCGGTACTATTCATTTTGCTTACAGGCTTAATATTACTCATACTAAACCCTCCAGTGCCTGGAATAGCACTATCTTCAGACTGTTCACAATCTGAAATGCGCAATGTGTTAATATCAAATTCCAAGTCTACCTTGCTACCTACGCCTGAGCTTGAACGTGTTTTCATTAACTGAATCTGATAGCGTCCACGTTCGCGCATTGCGCGACTTGTAAAAATACCAAACACATTATCTGCGGTGTTAATCTTTGAAATACCACCCGAGATGTGCGAGTGGTCAAACTCGATTTCTTCTACTGCTGAACGGTTTAACTGCGATGCTGTTACAAGTACAACGTTTAATTCTTTTGCTAGGTTACGAATTTCTTCTGATACATATTTGTCCTTAACAAACAAATCGCTTGGGCTAACTTTAGCACTTACGGGCATTAACAAGTCCAAATAGTCAATACACAAGAAGTCTACAGTAACACCAGTTTGAATTTGTAGTTCTTTAATATAACTGCGAATATCGTTTACTGTGCTTTGTGCTGGCATGTACTTAATGCGGAACTTACCGGACTTCTTCTGCATCATCTTAACTTTCATCTCAACATTGTCAATATCTTTAAACACTTCTTTACTTGATGTATTTGTCATCATTGAGTCAATACGCATCGAACACAAGTCTTCTGAAAGTTCTAGCGAAATATATACGCCATTGAGCCCAGCCGTTACCCAGTTCACGCTTAGATTCTGCATAAACAAACTTTTACCCGAGCCAGACCCGCCTGCAAAAATCTGTAGCTCACCTCTGTTAAATCCGCCATACAAAGCACGATCCAAATTAAGCCAGCCTGTGCTTACTTGTCCGTTATTGGACTTAATATTCATAAGACGTGTGCGCGGATCTTCAAAGTAGTCTGTGCCCATGTCTTTGTGTAGACTAATTTGTACAGCGTCCTTGATTAGTTTTTCAACTGGATCAAAGTTACCTTTTTCAAGCATATCTGCGGATTTAAGAATAGCACGTTCTAACTCTTGACGCTTAGTAAACTTTTCAAATTCATCCATAAACCAATCATAATGCCCGTCTTTCATTTCGGCTGGAATTGGTTTTAGTTTTGTGCCTACCGCAGCATTGAGCTGTTCCAGCTCGGGCATAGTTTTATATTTGTCGCTATGCTCTTTAATGAATGTTGCTGCTTCACGCAAACTTGGATCAAAGTTATCTACGTTGTAAATGTTTTGCACCCGCACATAACTCTGCGCATCTGCTAGCATCATTTCTAAAAATAATTTTTGTATGTCTACTGTGTATTCTTTCATAATTTCCGTTCAAGAGCTTTTCGTGCTAGCTCAATTTTAATTTTGCTTGAATTCTTGTTCTTAATAATACTTATTAGCGTAGCTAGTTTTCCATAACGCTTTACTGCATCGTTAACATCTTTAATGTCTGCGTCCCAATCTGGAATACTTACTGAAAATCCATACTTAACCGCATCGTTAATTAATGCTAGTCCTGCGCTATCTTGATCCGGTACTACAACAATTTCTCTATTAAGTTTTCGTAATACTGCTGCTTGTGTGTCGCTGATTCTATTTGTTGTCACTGATAAACCGTCAATACTTAATGCGTCAAATTGTCCTTCGACAACAATCGCAAACTGCCAGTTATCGTGCTGCAAGTCTACACCAAACACATATCCTGCTGCTGAGCAGTTGTTTAAGTACTTTGGTTTACGATCGTCTAGAAACCGTGTGGTCCAGCCAACAATCTTGTTATTATATGTATATGGAATCATGATACCAGGGCGTGTTTGTTCTGTGTCTGTTATATATGGATATGCCCAAGGATCAACTGATCTATTACGCAAGTACGCTAATAATTCTACATCATCGTCGTTGATTAAACGTGCAGTTTCTGGTAGTGCAACTTCTGGAAAACTTATTCGTGTTTCTTCTTCTTGTCGTTCGCGAATTAACTGATTAATATTTTTATGTTTTAAACTATCAAGTGTTAAACGTTGTATCTCAATATCTGGAACACCCATCCAAGATAGCAAACGTTGTGCTTTGTAACTTACTGGATAACCGAGAGTAAAACTAGCAGTATAACCACAATTAAAACAGTGATATGACCAGTCGGTATCCGTTGAGAACTTAAAGCCTCCACGTTGTTTGCGATCAGCAGTTTCGCCATTGTGTACGCAGCAAGGAGCATCAAAACTAGTCCAACCGGAACTGTTAGTTTTGCGTTTTCCATTGATATATGATAAGATATTTAACACTCTAGTATTTTAGCATAATTTACATTGCTCTGTCAACAATCTTAAATAGATTTATGGATCACGATACTTATTGTCCGGCAATACATTCTGGAATTTCTGTTAAAGTAAATCAAAACGGTAACGCTATAGTGCGCCCGTGCTGCGAAATGCAATGGGACGGAATTTCACTGAATGATGCAAATGATTATTTTAACCATACTTTAATTAAACAACTTCAAAACGATAATAAAAAAGGCATCTGGTCCAGCTATTGTAATCAATGCAAAACTGTTGAGGATGCTGGAGAATATAGCTATAGGTTAAGTCAAATTGATAGATTTAAAGAAAACAATACAACCAACATTTCTACGTTAGACTTAATGTATGATAATAGTTGCAATCTTGCTTGTAGATCATGCGGGCCTGATTTAAGTACTTACTGGCAAAAACATCTATTAGACAATAACATAATTAATCAGCGATTTAACAATAAACATTCCATTGACTTAACCAATAAAAAGTTTTTATCATTGTTAGACTCGTTGAATATAGAATCTATATCTCAAATTAAAATCAGTGGTGGCGAGCCATTTATTGGAACTGGTTACTGGGAGCTCTTATCAGCATTACCAATTGATATTATTAGCAATACCGAGTTACTAATTCAAAGTAATGGTACCATACGTCTTAGAGATAATCATTTAAAGACGTTTGAGAAGTTTCGTCTGGTAAAAATTAGTTTCAGCATCGACGGATTTGGTGACCGATTTAATTACTTACGTTGGCCTGGCGATTGGCATCAGCTAACAAATAATTTAAATTATGTTAGAGATACTGTTCCATCAAATGTTATGTTTAATGTTGAAGAAACTATTAGCATTTTTAATCTAGCGTATCATAATGAAGTTAAAGATTGGGTCGCTGCTAATTTTTCATCTAATAAGGATGGTGACCCAATTTTATACAATGTGCATCTAGCAAATGGTATTTTTTCATTAGATCAGATTACTAACGAATATATCGATGATAATAATCATCGATATATCAACGATAACTTTACAGAAAATTCTGAAAATATTATTAGAATGATCAAAGTTATTAATCAATTCGATCTGATAAGAAATCAATCTTGGCTTAGAACATTCCCTAAACTAAAAGATTATTATCGTCGATATATTTAATTACTCTTTGTGTTATAATCTCATGTCCTTTTTCATTAGGATGCTTACCAGGAGCAAATACATCACGAAAACGAGATCCAGTATCAATGATCATCTGTTTTGCATTTTCTGTTGGATAGATATGTGTTGGTACCATAATCTCATTTGGTAAAATTTCTAACATGCTATATTGTATTACGGGAATATTATAACGAGCAGCAATACCATCAAAAAATAGTAATGTTTGATCTTTGTTTTTAATTTGTAATTCTTCGCAGAGTTGGTCTTCCATAAACGAACGGAATGTTTCTTTCCATGATGAACTATAGTTTCCCATGCCATGTAATAACCACGAACTGTTTACATGCCTATTCCATTCTGGATCGCCTTTTCCTGATTGATGTTTATTGTTATGCCAACTCCAACGCCATGATTCAGTTAGACCAACGATAAACATAGTGTCAGTTAAATCATGATTCTTAATATACCACGTTGCTGCTTCACGCATGCTAACTAAACTATGTCCTGGAAACGCATGATTTTCGTACTCTAAACCATAATGTTTGGCAACAAGTCCTGGATATGTGTGAGCTAAACGATACGGAGTATTCATATCCCAGTAACGCGGATTATCTTTTTCGTGGGCTAGCTCAGGATCATTTAGTTCATCGCCAAAGGTCCACGAGCAGCCAAATGCCACAAGTTTCTTAATCATATGTGTAATTATGGTTAGTAATTAATGCGAACTGAATTTACTGTGCCGTCTGTATATTCAACTACGGCACGTAGCCATACAAAATTACCTGTAAAGTTAACTGCTGTATTGCCGTCTTCTTGTGTTGTACTGTCTGAAAACACAGTAATGTCTGCCCAGTCTGTAGAACCAGGACTTGTAACTAAACTACCTTGAATAGTAATAGTTCCAGTAAATCCTGTAACAGAAAATAGCGCAGTATGTCGGCCATCGGCTTGTCCATAGTATCCGTTGCCTTTAACAGCAGAACCAGTTACAGTTTGAACAGAACTATCGCTAGGATGCGTTTGTTGTGAAACTAAAAGTTGTGTAGTAATTTGCGCCATATCAATATTTATCTTACATATACGCTGCCAACAGTACCACTAGTACTATCAACTTTCAAACGCATATAGCTGTGTAAGCCTTCTACATTAATGTATTTTGTGTTTGAATCTGCACTGCTGAACGTAGCAGAAGTTAAGTCATACCATTCTGTTCCAGTAGGTGATCCTTGTATAGTTACAGTACCTACAAATGAACTGTTTGTGTATTGTACTGTTTGTAAATATTGCTCTGGTTGCCATTCTGAACTGTAGTTCGTTTGTCCTGCTGTAAAACTCGGTAATGTTATTTCTGAACTTGCTACAAACTCTGGCATAGCACTATCAGCAATGTAAATTACGCCACGTGCTCCGGCATTATCGTCTACATACACAGGTTCTGTAAGTGTTGAACGGTCTACTGTAATAGAGTAATTTGCTAGTTGAGATTGTACATTGTCTAAGTCTGATTCAACAATGGTAAGTTTTGCTTGTCCTCGTGCAGCACTAACTGTTTCTAAATCTCGAGCAAATAGCAATTCTTCGCCTGCTCTATCCATTACACGACAAGTAAATGTTAGTCCTGTAATGTCTACTGGCTTTTGATCCTGATTCAAAAATCTAAACAGGATAACGTTATCGACGCCTTTGCTGGCTTTTAGGTTCTTGCTGTACACAGGATTCCACCTCACATTATGATAGGCTCCAGTGTTGTCCAATAACAACACCACTTGGGTTTGCTGATATAAATATGCTAAAGTTGAATACATAACTACGGAGCCTTTATATACTATTTATGGATACTGAGCTATTCGAAAAGATCACAGACAGATACCCGTTCTTGTCAATAGTTCGGTATGCGGAAAATGAGCACGTTGGTATTATACTAAACCAGGACGCTGCTGTTACTACTATGTATGATTTTGGTAGTATTTTTGAAGAAGAACTGAAAAGAATGTTCTTAGAACTAGGAGAGATTTGGTGGTGGGAAAGTAATCATACTATCCCTATTAACATCTTCTTAAAAAGCGACTGGGAAGTGTTTAAACCTTACTTAAAAACATTTAATAATAAAAATTTAGAAATTATTTCTGGACAAGTTACAAGTCTGTCAGATTTAACAAAGAATCGTAAAAAGCGTAAAAGTATTACTCTTGTGCGGCGTGTTGATTAACAATATTCATATGTAATGCTACAAGATGTGCGTAAGAAATTGCGTGTGCTTTTTTGAATGTATAGCCTTCTTCCGTTTTATCCCAAATAGTTTCTGCTACTTCTGCCCAGGGCTTGCCGATAAGATGTTTCTTGCCTGGTCGAATCATAGCAAGAAACATAGCAAGTCTTGGAATGGTGTTTACATCTAATTGCTTCAACACATCGGCATAGTTATTAATGTGTATAATCTTTTCTACAAACTCGCGTTCGTGTAATCTATGCCAAGGTGGCTCTGTACTCATTAACTGATCATAATGTGCTTGATCCTTAATGTGCTCATAAACGTGAACATTAAGGAAGTCAATTTTAAAATATCCTAGTTCTTCTGCCTTCTTATAATCAATACTTGCGCAATTATGTACAGGATCAGTTGGGATTGGTGTTACATATACACCAGAGTTATGTTTGCGATCCTGCTGACGTGCTGGTATGTGCTTAATTAAACTCAATATAGCATCTCTGTTTCCAAAATCAATATCAATATCTGCACTCATTACCAACCTGCCTGCTTTAACATTTCCTTAACATATTCCTGGTCTGCAATATATTTGCTAAAAATACGTTCCCAGGTTTCTGGGTAAATGTATTCCCAAATAATCTTTTGTTGTTCTTCGTTTAGTTTACTTAAGAATTCCATGCCGCTTGACGAATTATATATTACCCAAGGACTGAGTGTGCCTTTAGTAATTAATTGGCACACACGATTTGGATTATTAAAACGTATTACATCTTGTGGGTTAGAATGATTTTCTTCGCCCCATACAATACTGTATTCCATTGCTCGCACTAACGCACGATCAGCACGTTCAGACACTAACAAGTTCATTAAGTATTCTTGATAGATGCTGTCTTTAGCCCAATGGTCTAATTTCTTATTGTTCTTGACTACGTACTCAATAAACTTTGGCACATCAATTGCACCAATAGATATACAATAGCGTCCAAACTTAACAAATGCTTTGTAATATGGACTACTGGCAAAATCGTCAAATGTTTTTAGTTTTGCTGAGCCTTGTGTATATTCAAAAAACTTTAGATATGCTTGATATCCAAGTTGAACTCCACGCTCATCTTTTTCTTGAAAACGCTTTTTTTGTTCGCAGACATGTACTGCAAGACTGCTTTCGCGCTTAAACTCACGTTCGCAATATCGGCAAGTATATGTATCAGTTGTTTCCGTGGAGTTTAATGTACTCATCTACTTCTTTTTTAGTGACCATGGTTGCTAACACTTCAATGTCACTTATTTTAACATTTGGAAATAGTTCTGTCAAACGCTTTTTGTGTTCGGAAGATTTATCTTCTTTCTTTTTTATTTGTAGCCACTTATGCTTTTGCGGGCCAATACCTGGTGCTGCTGCACATAATTCTAACCATTGTAATTTAGGATGCTTATTGATCTCGTACCAGTTCTTGTTACAGTAATGATTAGTTGCTGCTAGATAATAGTGTTGAATCTCCCTTGACCCTTCTACGCTTGCTCCCCATTTTAACGCCAGAAAGGCACTAAAGCCTTTGCGTTCTTCGTCGCTTAGATTATCATAAAAGTCATAATCCTTGCGATCCATTGCACCAAGCATTTTAAAAATATCTAGTTTAGCCGCCACCGTTAATATTCCTATCTGGTCCTGTTAGCACGTCCCACATGCGATGCTTTTCTACTTCTTGCTCGTATTCTGAACTGTCTGGAAGTTGATTAATTACACGTTCGACTTCTCGCATATGTTTGTTAAATAGATCTGCGAGTTTAGGATGACGTTCTTCCATTTCATAATCACGTTCTGGAATGTTTAGCACACGTTCAATGATTTTAATACGTTCTTCTAAGTCCCAAGTACCTTTATCACCATGTACTCTGATACCGTTGGAAATATTTTCGTTATTACCGAGAGATGTGTTACCCCAATTTAACCCTGCTGTGTTAATTGTATAATCGTCGTAATCATCATAGTTATACGGAACAGTAATAGTTACCGGGTTTCCGTATTCGTCGTCAACATCTACCATTGTTACAGTAATATTGTCATCCTTCATATTACCCCCACGCTTTATTATAATCTACCACTTCGCAGTTACGGGATACGTCTTTAATAAAGTAAACACATTCAGGATTCTCACCATCTGTCAATGGCACGGCTAAAAATTGGCCATTCTTTAGTTTAGGTGCATACCAGTTTACTTCATTGTACACATCCACGATTTCAATTGGAAGAAAACTTGCAGAATATGACGAAAGGCTATTGAATTGAAATACTTTAAAATCTCTGTCGTTGAGGCTAGTAAGTGGCAATGCCTCTAAATCACCTAGCTCGTCCTCGCCAATTAGTACTTGCCAATCTAAAGGCATTTTAATTTGTTTGTTGCCAATCTTTAATACCAATGCAGGACTAGTAAATGATTCTAAGAAGATTAGCGGAATATAAAAGTAATCAGGATTATTAGGATCGCTATTGTCAAGAATAGCGAAGCGCATATCATCAATTTCTTCTGGTAGCGTATCTAAGTTATATGCTGTATTGTCTAGTGTGTGAATTCTCATAGTATTATTATAGTATAGTTTAGTTTTGATTGCGACCTAATATTACACCAAAATCTCTTTCTTCAAGTATAGTATATCCAATTGCTAATAGGTATGGAACCACTGCTCCGCCTTTACCAATAAACACACCGTTATGTCTGTAAGTGTCATCTAAACAAACAACAGCATCTCTACTCATCAATGGCATTAAGTGTAGCATTTGATTCAAATGTTGTGTTTGGCAATCAAGATTATTCATCTCAATGCCTTGTAGTGTATACCAAGTACGCTGTTTAGCAATCATTGAGTTTTCAATTTCAATGTTCCAGTCCCAATCGTAATTGTCTAAGTACAATACTTTGATATATTGTTTAGACAATCGTGACATCATTTGTGCCGCAAAGTACGTTCCGTTTTCATTATAAAATTCATAATATGGGTGTAGTTCAACTGGAATATGTCTACGTAATCTGCTCTCACATTCAGCATCTAAATCACAAGTATACAATTTAGTGCTGTTGTCTTTTGCCATTTGTGCAAAGTACGCACTAGATCCTTCCCAACGGTCGCTACCAATCTCGACGATGATTTCTTCTGGGCCAAAGGTACTAACATAGTTGTGAACGTCTTGATAAAGTTTTCCCATTATTTCCACTCATATTTTTCTTGTGTAAATGGATAGTTTGCTTCTTTATAAAACGCTTTACGTTTAGTTAAATGTCGTTTAGCAAACTTACACGTTGAAGTTATGTCCCAGATCTGGACATGGTCTTTATCTTGTGCTTTTCGTATACCACGGCCAATGGACTGAATAACACGAACAAAAGACTTGCCAGGCTCAACGAGAACAAGATTGAAAATACGAGGAATATTAATGCCAACGGCAGCAACACCATACGTTGCAACAATAATTTTATTGTCTGCTTCTGAAATTTCATCATAATGATCCTGTCTATCCTTTGCTTTTGTAGCGCCGCTTACAAACACAGCACGGTCACCTAACCGATCAACTAAGTCTGTTCCAGCACTAACACGATCAACAAGTACAAGTGTGTTGCCTGATTCGTTAATACCTTCTACCATTTGTGCAATAACGTTTAACCTGTCTTGATCGCTTAATAAGAATTTAAGTTCTGCTTGATAGTTAGTATGTTCTGCGTGATCTTGTAATTGTACAATGTTAACATGGCAATTAGCAAGTACGCCTTTTTCTTGTAACTCCGATGCCGCGATTTTATGTATAACAGGTCCAATACTTACATGAAGTGCCTGGAATTCAAATTCTTCTTTTGGAATAGTTCCTGTTAGTCCCCAACGTAGTGGAATCTTTGCCATTGGACCGGTAAGCAGAGTCTTAAGTGCGTCTGCTTTTGCTTGATGTACTTCGTCTACAATAACACAAACAACATCTTCTAAAAACTCACCAATGGAAATAGGTGCCTGTTGATTGCGTGTTGCTTTTAATAGCGAGTTAAGCGATTGCCACGTACAAATAGTATGCGTCTTGCCAAACTCTTTTCTATCGCCAAAGAATACACCAACATCTAACTTCATATTAATGTAGTCCTTTTCGGTCTGCGTTACCAAACTTTTGTTAGGTACAATAACAATCGATCGTCCATACTGTTCAACACGCTGACTTAGAGATGCTGTCATGATGGTTTTACCAGCGCCTTTAGCGATCTCTTGTAAGCTCTGTGGATTTTCCAGAAAGTTATTAACCACTTCAATTTGGTAGTCACGCATTTCAACAGGCTGGCCCTCAGCAGGATGACCCTTGGGCCAAGTAATGTGTGAGTAGCTGTCCTTTTCTACACGTTCAAATTCAAACGCTGTGCGATAATTACGTTGGTCATCAACTACAACGTCGTAATTGTACTCTGCTAGTATAGGAACAATTTCAGGAAGCAAGTTAACATATGTGCTGCCACCAAGCTGGAAGAATGCTACTTTGCCATCCCAACGTCCAAGACGAACTGCTGGCAAATAACGTGCGTGCGGCACAATATACTTGAACCGATTCACAAGTTTTTGCCGTGTTGAAAGTTCTAAGCCTTCAATCTTAACGTTTACTTCGTCTTTAATTATTAGTCGTGCTTGTTTCATCTTCTACTACTGTAATAACTTTCTTAGCGATATGTGCAAGTGCTTCGTAATTAAACGCTGTTCCTGGCATATAAACTACACAATCAACCCCATTATCCAATGTATAGTTATCGCCATCACTACTAAACACATAGTAATCACCTAACCCCTTTCCAGTTAACCTTAAATCTGCAATGCTAAAAGATTTTTCCGGAACAAGTGTATCAGGTTGCGCTGGTTGATCCCAAATTATATTATCGTTGCTAACTTTATGGATAATAACTAAATTGTTATCAGTGTTATTGATCCACTCTTTAACTACTTTAACTTCGCTAGCAGTAATTGTTAACTCTCGAGTACAAGCAATACGACCCAAGTTATATCCGTATTCGTGAGCAATGCGGCTTTGGAATGCATCGCTTAATGTAATGTCCATTCCAACTAAATCTCTCGCAACTTCAAGTGTCAATTTGTTTGGGGGCAATGCTTTTAATAAACCAGGACTTAGGTTGCTTACCATATAGCCATCGTTATGTAACTCAGCAAAAGGGCACCAATTAAACTCATCGCCGTGTATACTGTCTACAATGTCTTGAACTGATTTGTCAACAGCGAACTCGTGTAACTTAGAAAAATAATATAAGTCTCTAATTAATGTAGGATATGCAGTACCACGCCATACACGTTCATTTTTATCCCAATGGACGTACTCGTGATTCTCCGACGATACCATTAATCCATAATCGTGTCCTGCATCTTGAAGTAGTGTGCGTAAGTCTTTAACTGTTTCTTTATTAAATGGGAAACGTAATTTAATAATATCAGCATCAATCCATAGTAGTGGTGCATAACTTGGATCAAATTCTACAACTGGGTTGATCCATTGCTTACTAAGAATGTATTCTTCATCAAAAGCGCCATTAGACTCTGCAAAAATTTGTTTACGGTACTTGTGTACAATTTTTTCCCATAATCCATTTTGTTTAACAGTAAGCGAACGATTATCAGAAATAAAACGAGCCACATTCTCCATAAAGGAAATGTCATAGCGAGAAAAACGCAAGTTTTCTCGCATCCATAAATGTGCTGAATCTCTGTCTACAACTTTTCGTATCATGCTTCTATTATAACACAAAATTAAAAAAGGCGCAAGAGTATTTCATCTTGCGCCAACTAAACCAGAGAACTTTAGGAGTTCAACATAGCATATTGTGTTCTCTAGTTTAAAAACTTTTTGTATGAATTTCCTCGATGTGTATCTTTAATTGTAACATATTCGACAAACTCGTTCCATCTATCCAAATCAAATTTGGATTTCTCTATTAGATTTAGAAATGCTTGCAACTGTATAACAATATATTCTGGATATTTTTTAGTCGATATCCATTTTGATAAATTTTCTATGGCAATTTTACGATCATTGTCTGTTAGATTTTTACTATGTAGATATTCTTGTTCTACTGTAACTAAGTTAATATGTATATTGTTTTCTACTGCAAAATCAATAAGGGAATCTAAGTACTTAATATTTAAGTTCTGTACCACACAATGTATCACAGGATTAATATTTTTTAGTTGAATAATTTTAAGTATATTATTCTTAGTTATTTCCCAAATTCCTGGATAACGTATATATTCATATATATCGTCTGTACCATCAACAGAAAACATAATACGTACTAATTTAAACTTTTCTAACACTTCTTGCCAGTTATCATTCCAAATACTAGCATTGGTATCAATATGAAGCATCATAGTACTGGCTTTTTCACTTGGAAGTTTTCTTATTATTTCTAAAAGTTTTTTATTATAGAAAGGTTCGCCACCACGAACCGTCAACAATCGTAAATCTAAATTTAGCAGTTGTTCTAGTCTAGAAATTTCTTCGTCGGACCACTTATATTGCTCTTTGAAAAGAGGTTTGTTTCTCCACAAATGTGATTTATTATTAAACTTATCTAATCCTATTTCAAGGTTTTCTTTTAGAATAAAAGAACTCGATCGCGGAACGCACATCAAACAACCATAATTACACAAATTACCAATTTGTATTTCAGCAGTGATTAATTTTTGTATTGCTCGTTTTCCACCTAAAAATTTATATTCATTAGCAGTTCTTGTTCTTAAGCTAGATAAACCAGCATCTTCTGGGACCCAGCACTCGTCGGTACATCCAACATGCCGTTTATTTTCTATAAACGATTCTTGAACTGATTTCAAATAATCACTTGTTAACCAATTTTGCAACCAATTTTCATCGTCGGCAATGTTTAATTGTTTGTCTGGGTCAATTTTATGCGCACAGCATGGGGAGATACCTCCCCATGTGTTTATAAACAGGTGCGAAAATGGAATTTGACAATAATTATCCTGGCTCATTTAGAAACTGTTCTTCATACAAGTCACTGCTGCCATTTCCTTCCAGCGAGCTGGACTTACTTTAATTAGATCTGCTAACTTCAGTGCCATACGTAATGACATTTCACGCAGATTATCTTTATTCTCTTCCATAAATGTAATTATTTGATCCGGCTCGTCACTATTAAAATAGTAATGCTCAAACAAGTCGCCTTTACGATGGATCTGCTTAATACGCAAGAACTTATCGCGCATAGTATCCATTGTCAAATCAATATAATGACAACGACTCTGAAGTGCTTCCAGGTGATCCTGTAGCTTCTTGCTACGCACGTGATCAAACTTCAAGTTAGTAATAAAAATCACTGCGCCGTGGAAGTCAAAACGGTCTGGGATACCTTCACGACGCAGTAGCGAGCTATCCGCATTCCAGTGGATAGTGCGCTTCTTCCCAGAATCAAGAGCCGCTTTAAGCAAATTTAATGAAAGGTCGTCCATGAGAACGGAGTCGCAATCGTCAAATACAAGCACATTGCCTTTGTCAGCATGGTTGTAAAGCGTAGCGTATAACCCAATTGGAGTCATAGCACCCTTAACTACTTCGTACTTGACTTTGCTACCAGCAAGGCGGTCAAACATTGAGCTCTTTTCAAGCTCGCGCTGTACGCCATAAGACTTGCCCACGCCCGGAGGACCCACTACAATCATAGCACGCACGTCGCTATTAATTGTTGCTCGGGTCATTTCCTCCAGGACACCAAAGCGTGTTTCGATGCGGTCCATGATTTGTTCATCAGTCTCTACAGCAC
>Ga0196901_1000613_pt1 | contig 18430 bp, 15 predicted proteins | sample CB_VirMetaG_FD_169099 | JGI IMG/M metagenome (GOLD analysis project Ga0196901, IMG submission 169099) | Freshwater to marine saline gradient viral communities from Chesapeake Bay - CB_1504_1 Viral MetaG (v3) (version 3) | ecosystem: Environmental > Aquatic > Marine > Coastal | place: USA... | reverse complement strand
ATCGCTGACCGAAGAAACCGTACTCGGTTGGGTGAAAGAGCAACTGGATGTGGAAGCAATCGAATCTGCTCTGGCGGACAACATTGCTGCACAGAAAGCCCCGGCTACTTTGGCCGGAATGCCTTGGTAACAACTAGGATAAATCAACATGGGTGAAACAAAAAAGACCCCCATTTCGATTGATGGCGTGGACTACACATTTGAAGATTTGACCAACGAGCAACAAGCGATGGTCAATCACATTGCCGATTTGGACAGAAAGCTGAGTAACGCTCGGTTCAATGTCGATCAGCTACAGGTAGGCCGCAATGCCTTTATGGATATGCTGAAAGGCAGTTTGAGTGGCGACTAAACCCGTCTCCAAAAAGAAAATGGCGTGTAACGCGCCGAAGCGGACTCCGGGACACCCGAAAAAGTCCCACGTCGTCAAGGCGTGTGCTGGCGGCAAGGAGAAAGTCATTCGGTTTGGAGAGCAGGGGGCCAAGACTGCTGGTAAGCCGAAGGCGGGCGAGTCCGCAAAGATGAAGGCCAAGCGGAAGAGCTTTAAGGCTCGTCACGGCAAGAACATCGCCAAAGGTAAAATGTCTGCGGCGTATTGGGCGGATAAAGTAAAATGGTGACTCAAGTGATACAGCCAAAAATGCAAAAGCCTTGGCAGATAACCAAAGCGATTAATGTGGGGGATGTGATCTCTGTGGTTGTTGCGCTTGTTATCAGTATTACCTATATCAACAACATCGATAAGAAGGTTGATACGCAAGAAGTGAAGATCAACAACTTGCAAGAGCAAATTAGTATGCAACGCGAGGACACTCGTATGATGCTTCTCGAAGTGAAAGATTCTATGCGTCGAATCGATGAGAAATTGGACCGTCTTATTGAACGTCGTGGGGACTAACCATGCCGTTACTCAAGCTGGACTTTCAGCCGGGGATCAATAAAGAAAATACTCCATATTCAACCGAGGGCGGTTGGGAGGATTCGGATAAGATTCGCTTCCGTGCAGGTAAACCGCAAAAGATAGGCGGTTGGGAAAAATATCTCACGGACCAGCTTATTGGTGTTCCAAGGGCCTTGCACATCTGGCGTGCCTTGGATGGCACGACCTACACTGCAATCGGAACACACATCAAAATTTATGTGGACACGGGCGGTGTATACTCAGATGTTACCCCGTTGCGTGAGACGCAAGCTCTTACTAATCCGTTCACTACGACAGCAAGTTCCGCGACGATTACTGTTACCGATGTCGCGCATGGTGCGGATGACGGGGCGTATGTAACAATTTCTGGGTCCACCAGTGTGGACGGCATTCCGGATACTGAAATAAACGCCGAACATGTAATCACTTATGTGGACGCGGATACTTACACGATTACAGTAACAACCACAGCAACAACCGGCGGTGTTACGGGTGGTGGAGCTTCCGTTTCTGCTGCGTATCAAATAAATCCTGGGCAGATAGACGGTCTCTACCAGTACGGTTTTGGGGCCGGGGCTTGGGGCGCCGGTACGTTTGGTACAGTGCGCACAACCGGTGTGTCATTGTCCCCGCGCACGTGGTCTATGACCAACTGGGGTGAAGATTTAATTTTCAGTTATCTTGGTGGTCCCGTTTTTGTTTGGGATACCTCCGCCGGTGGCAACACCCGTGCGACCGAGATTACGCAGGCCCCGAGCAAGAATAATTTTGTAACCGTTACAAAAGATCGCCACTTGGTGTGTCTTGGGTGTAATGACCCTAGCGATGACAGCAGTGCGATTGATACGATGAATGTCCGCTGGTGTTCCCAAGAAGATTACACTGATTGGGTTCCGGTTATCGAAAATACTGCGGGCAGTCAGCTTCTGACTGGTGGTACGCAGATTCTATCTTGTGCCAACATCGAAGGCCAGACGATGATTTGGACCGATGAAGATATGCATTCGATGCAGTATATCGGCCCTCCATATACCTTTGGTTTTCAGCAGATTGGCACTTCCACGGGCATTGTTAGTCCGAACGCTTGGATCGCATACAACAACAGCGTGTTTTGGATGGGCCAGAACTCGTTTTATGTGTTTGCTGGCGGCGTCAACACGATGCCGTGTTCTGTTCAGCGGTTTGTGTTTGATAATTTATCAGAAGATCAATCACGCAAAGTGTTTGCGTGCCTTAATCGTGAATTCCATGAAATCACATGGTTTTATCCGACCAAGACGATTGAAGACACGACACTTAACGGCGCGATTGGCGCGGCGGACACCACGATTACTGTTGCAACCACCGCAGGTTATCAGGAATCAGGCGAGATTCTGATTGGTAGTGAACGTATTACCTACACTGGTAAAACGGATACTCGATTCACAGGGTGTACTCGTGGGTATGCGGGTACAACGGCAGCAGCCCATGCGGATGACGCGGCAGTTTCTGAAAATGCCGGAGATCCGGCTCTTGAACCCTGCCGTTATGTTACATACAGCATTCTTGAGCAGACGTGGTGGGTGGGCCGTCTTGAGCGCACTGCTTGGAAGGATAAGGGCGCACTCAAATACCCGATTGCAACAAACCGTGGCGGTTATTTGTTCAACCATGAGTTTGGGTATGACGCTGAAACCGATCCGCTGGTAGCCTTTATTGAGTCTTCTGATTTTGATTTGGGTGAAGGGGATCAGATGATGTTTATTCATCGGGTCCTCCCTGACTTCACTATTGACTCTGGCAGTGTTGATCTTAAATTCCGCAGCCGGTATTACCCACTGAGCAGTCAAGTAAATGAAACAGTTGGTAATGTAACCAATAGCACCACCAAGATTGATACTCGTATTCGTGGGCGTCAAATGGCGTTCCGTATCGAGAGTGACGAAACCGGTGATTGGTGGAAGTACGGCTCTACTCGTATTGATCAGCGTCCGGATGGCCGCAGATGAGCAAGATTCTCAATCTTAAATTCCCATCTTCTGCGTCCACTGAGCCTAACGCACAGCAGTTTAATCAGCTATTGGCTGCGGTTCAGCAGATTGTGTTGCAGTTAAATAGTGCATACACCCCGCAAGCAACGGAAGATAATCAAACTGAATTAGATTGGTTTACCGGCCACATGGGTCCGGTTTCTCGGTCCACGCTGGAAGATCGTGGTGTGTTTGCGTATGGCTCGTTCTACGACACCACGGACCAATCTGTGGCTACAGTAGACACGGCTACCGCAATTACTTGGAACTCCACGGCGTACTCTAAGCACATTTCCGTCGGCTCGCCTACAAGCCGCATCGTATTTTCAAAAGCAGGCACTTACTGGATTAACTTTACCGCACAGCTAAATTCAGCTTCCGCAAGCGCCAAGACATTCTGGTTCTGGCCTCGGATTAACGGGTCAGACATCACAGGCTCCACGATGCGCGTCACTGTGCATGACAATGATGAGTCCAAAACGATTGCTCGCGCCGCTATTTTTGAGGTGGACAAAGGGGATTATCTGGAGGCAATGTGGGCGGCGGATAATCTGGACACCAGCCTCGAAGCCTACGCTGCTGAGACGTTTTGCCCGGCGGTGCCTTCTGTAACGCTACAAGTGCAGGGTTTGACCTATGGCTAATAAGTACTTCCGCGATCACCTCGTTCCAGACGCTTCAACCGAAACGGATCTGTACACGGTTCCTGATATTACCACGGCTGTGTTGCGATCTTTGCGGGTTACGAACGCCAACGCCAGTGAAACCAGTATTACGGTTTCTGAATATGATTCTGGCGGCTCCCAGCGGTATTTGCTTAAAGATTACCCATTGTCTCCGGACGGCACGATCGACGTGTTCAACGGTGTTCCTTGTATACTTGAAGCGGGGGACAAGATTACGGTAGAATCGTCCGTGGCCACAGTTCATTTTTACCTGTCGTATCTTGAAGTGGATCGCACTCAGGTTAGTTTCTAATGAAAATCTATACTTCCATTGAATTTCAAATGACGGAGGATGGGCTTGAAGAAGTCCGGTCCGAGTCGTTTGAGTACAATGGGGAAGTCGCGGAAGCTAAAGGCGGCGGTGGAAGTCCGCCCCCACCTAAACCAGATCTAAGTGGTACCTTCAGCACAGACACAAACCGGTTGTGGTTGTCAAACCCAAACGCTAAAGGCACGCAGTATTCGTATGATCTTGTTACCGGAAAAATGTATTCTGGTAACAACCCAATGGACCCCACCTCAAAAGCGTTTCAGGACAAGAGCGCGCAATTTCTTGATAATTTTCAACGCCGGGGCATTGGTCAGGATTATTTACTTAATGCCGGGGGCGGCAATGCTTTTACTTCCATTGGTGGGATTACTAATCGGTTAAACGAGTACACATCAACCGCCGATCAACTAAAGAATAATTTAGAAGATTTTAGCACGGTAAAAAGCAATGTTGGTACGCTTCAATCGGGTTTAAAGAGTTTAACTGGAAGATACGACACGCTTGGGAAAGATGTTGGGGCGTTCAAGAATGACTTCAGCTCGTTTAAGAATTCGTATCAGAATCAGCAACAAGATTACGCCGATCGGTTTAATAATTTAACCACTGGTATTGGCTCGTTGTCGGCAGATTATGACGATCTTTCCGATTCTGTTAAAGGGCTAACCACTAATTACGGCAATCTATCGGATTCTGTTAGTGGGTTGACGGATAACGTTGGTATATTGTCTACTGATGTTGGGGCTTTGAAGAAAGGGATTGGTTCAGCCATTGATGGCGTTAGTAGTCTCAAATCCGGATTAACCACCACCAATTCAACAGTAAAGGATTTGCAAGTTGGGTTGGGTACACTTGGGGCTGATCAAGAAACTATGGCGGACACTATGAGTCAGTTCCAAAATAATACCGCTGATTTCTCAGAGGGTGTTTTAAACCAATTTAACAATGTTGACACACGCATTACGGGCGTTGAGTCCGACTTAACCGATCTTGCTAATAAGCCGTCGTACACCGGAATTTCAAACGCATTTTCTGGAGGTATGACGCTAGGAACGGTTAATCCATATTTGTCTAATTCTGCTTCGACCTACTCCAACCCGTACGCCGTACAAAACAATCCATATGCGGCACAAAACAATCCGTACATTCAAAACAACTATAATTCTTCATTTGGATCAGGCATAACAGCAGCATCAAATCTGATGAATAACGGTTTTTCATCATTTAATTCATCGCCATTTTATAACTTAATGAGCTTTGGAGGATTCTAAAATGGGTACAGAATATCAAAATTACTACCATTGGACCATGCCGGACGGTAGTGTTGTTCAAACAACTACAGCAACTCCTCCAGAAGGATATATTGGCTTAAGTCAAGGTCCTCAAGGTGCTGCAGGCGCTCGTGGGCTCGATGCTTTACCGGAAGCGTTTAGTGCGCAATACGGGTGGGCAAATCCGTATATGCAGACGGATGCGGCATACCAACCTCCGTCTGTTCCTGCGGCACAGCCACAAGCTCCGCCAACGACAATGCAGGGACAGCAACGAATAAACCCGATTAGTTTGATGTCTCAGTATAGCGGTTCTTCCCCTAGTGCTTTAATGAGCATGAAAGCAGAACAGCTGCGACCGCAGGGGCCTAGTTGGAAAATGGGATGATTATTGAATTAGTCCCAATTTATGCAGCAACAGATGTTTGGGACAAAGTTCAACATCAAATTGAAAAGACGAATGATGCAGTACTCAACGATGAGGATGTGTTAGGATTCTTGCAATCAGGCCAATGGAGGCTTTGGGTTGCGATAGAAAATGGTATCGTTGTGGCAGCAATGACGGTAGAATTTTTCTACTATCCACGCGATAAAGTTTGCCGGGTCGTTACGATGGGCGGCGAGCGTATGAAAGAATGGCTTACTTCGGATACGATTCAAAAATTCGAAGACTGGGCTAAAGAAGAAGGATGCTCTTACATTGATGTGTTTGGGCGTCGTGGGTGGAAGAAGGTTCTTCCGGGCTATGAAGAAGACTGTGTCTTACTGAGGAAAGCAATATGAAGGTCTACACCTCTATTGAGTATAAGATGACAGACGAAGGGCTGGAAGAAGTCGCTTCTGAATCTTATGAATACGAAGGTCCTGTCGCTGAAACCAAAGGCGGTGGCGGCGGACAAAATACCATCGTAGAACGTCATTATTACTATGACGGTGGTCCGGGCTCTGAAGCGAGTATGGATCGTGCTACAGGCATCACAGGTGAAACTGGCGCACCGAATCTCGGTACCTCTGGTATCGCTTCCTTGAACCCAGCGGACACTACTGCAGGACTAATGCCTTCTGGTTACTCTCCAGACGCTACTGGTGGAATGACTGGAGGCACAATGACTCCTGCTGCAGCACAGCCTGTAACAGGCGCAATCGCTCCAGTGATCAACTACTCAAATCCGTATGAGTTGATGAACCAGATGCAGCCTCCGGCTGGTGTCGCAGGAATGAATCCTAATAACCCGATGGTTTAAGGAGAACGACATGGCCATGCCTTGTCCTGAAAAGATGGCGCAATTACCGATCGATGATCGGTATAAGCAAGCTATTGCTGCATTTTGTTCTGATCCGCAAAATGAATCTGCGTGTCAGCTTCTTTGTGATGCGCCACCAGATGTCATCATTCAGAAATTTGAACAGGTTGAAGACGAGCTTGCTTCTTATGTGGAAGAAGGAGTTCCCCCTGATTTAGCTGCCGTCGCTCAACAGCAAGCTCCTGAGTTTGCTCAAATGGCCGGACAGTTTCTTCAGGAAAAGGGTCCAGACATTCTAGCGCAAGAACGCTCTAGTCGTCAACCTCAGGGCTTTGCACGTGGTGGTCTTGCTTCTCTTGGTCGCTTTGGGGACCGGAATATCGCTCACGTTCAAAAAGGTGAGATGGTTGTTCCTAACCATGTCCTTAATGACACTCCGGGTCTTCGTGCAGAACTCAGTGCATTGATGGCTCGTCGCGGGGCGGATCCTGCTCGCTATACTGTTGGTGGTAGAAAAGCATCTTACAACCCTCGTACTGGTCAGCAAGAATTCTTTAGTCTTGGAGGTATCATCGGTGGCGTTGTAGGTTTCGCGGTCGGTGGTCCGATCGGTGCTGCAATCGGTGCCGGTGCAGGTACCATGGTTGATACTGGGGACCCTCTTGAAGCTCTCGGCATGGCCGCAGCTGGTTTCGGATTAGGTACTTTTGCAGCGGGCGCTGGGTTTGGCGCTGGTGCGCTTGGAACTGGGACAACTGCTTCACAAGGGTTAGCCGCTTCTGAAGGTGTTTCTGCTCTCGCGGTTCCAGCTTCTGAGAGTGCGTTGGCTTCTGAAATCGGGTTACTTGGTGCAGAAAGTTTCTCTGGAATGGCTCCGGCTGCTATTGCTCCAACTACTGCGGGTGTTGGTGGCGGAGTGCTTGGAGGAGGAGCTGTTACCGGCGGGGAGTTGATGATGGGGGGGCTTGCCGAAAGTGCGATCCCAACAGCTTCAACCATGTTCCCTGCAGCGGCTACAGCTCCAGCCGCCACCACCGCAGCTTCTACGGGCGGTAGCACTTTCCTTGGAAACCTTGGTTCAAGTGCCGCTGATTGGTGGAAAAATAGCTCAATGCTTGAAAAAGCCGGTGCACTTTCCTTAGGCTCTACGGTCCTCGGTGCAACAGGCATGCTCGATGCAGAGCAACCGCAACGTCCTGCTGGGTATGACCTTCAAACAGATCCTTCTGCTAAGTATGGCGGAAAAGAGTATGAAACTCTTGGGCCGGAAGATCTATTTGGTAATATCGACCAGTATGGCTCTGGTATTCCCGGTTCTCCCGGAAACCCGCTTCAATATGGCGCAGCTATTAGCGCCCCAAGCGGGTATTCCTACGCACAAGAATTGATGCAATACGGTTCTCCGGTTAATATGCAGGCTCAAAAAGATGCGTATAATTATTCCGTTGCTCCTTATGGCAATGTTCCAAGATATGTAGCCAACGGTGGCCATGTTCGTGGTCCGGGTACTCCAACCAGTGATTCCATCCCTGCATATTTGAGTGATGGTGAATTTGTAATGACAACAAAAGCGGTTCGAGGAGCAGGTAACGGCAGCTTGCGCGATGGTGCAAAACGCCTGTATGCTATGATGGACGAGCTTGAAAGGAGAGCCTGATGGCTGACCAAAATTCCTACGTCGAACAGGTAACGCGACAGGCCCCCTTTCTTGAAGACTATCAGCGTCGTCTCTTAGCGTCTACTCAGACCCTTACCGATCAGCCATATGCTCAATATGGTGGAGCGCAGCTTGCAGGTTTTTCTGCAGATCAGCTCGCTTCCTTTAATCTTGCTCGACAAGGTATTGGTTCTTACGCACCTTTTCTAGCTGAATCTGGTGTTTATGCTCGTGGTGCGCCACAAACATTTGCAGCTGTAGTTCCTGAAGCAGCTAATCTGTACCGTACTTCAACGGGTCAGTATGGTGTACGGGGGACGGGGACAGCTGGGGCGTTTGCTCCGATGGCCACGCTCAATGCTCCAACAGCGTTGGGCCGCCAAGCCGTAACCGGGGCGGGCGCATTGGGGGGTACAGGACTGCAATCCACCGTAGGTGCAGGTGCGTTAGGCGGTACTGGTCAGTTTACCCCGATGGCCATGAATCAGGCGGCATTGGGTAAAGCCGGGATTTTGGGTGCAGGTGCCGCTGGTGGAATCGGTACGTTCCAAACACAAGCATTTGATCCAACCCTCGGTACAGCAGCGTACATGAGTCCGTATTTGCAGCAAGTAAAAGATGTTGCAATGGCGGATATTAACCGCGAAGCGGCTAAAGCTATGCAGGCACAAGCGGCACAGGCTAGTGCAGCGGGAGCTTTTGGCGGCGCTCGGGAAGGCGTACAACGCGCAGAAATGCAGCGTGGAATTCTTGGTGAGAAAGCAAAAGCTCTCTCAGGAATCCAGCAGGCTGGGTACGAACAGGCACAACAAGCAGCGATGTCCGAATTCGCTCGTCAACAAGCCGCTTCTCAGCAAGCGTATGAAGCGCAGCGTCAGGCACAGTTGGCAGAAATCGGTCGTGCTACCGGTCAAGATCTACAAGCGTACGAAGCGCAGCGTCAGGGGATACTCGGTGAGACGGGTCGTCTTTCTCAGCAGCAACAAGCGGCATATGAGGCGCAGCGTCAGGCGCAGTTGGCAGAAATCGGTCGTGCTACGGGTCAATCACAATCTGCATATGAAGCGCAGCGTCAAGCCCAGCTTGCAGAAATTGCTCGTGCTACTGGCCAAGGACAGCAGGCGTATGAAGCGCAGCGTCAGGCGTTGTTGGCTGAAACAGGTCGTCTATCGGGTCAACAGATGTCGGCACAAGAAGCGGCTGAACAGCGTCGCTTGCAAGAATTTGCTCGTCAACAGGCTGCGGCACAGCAGGCATATGAGTCTCAACGTGCAGGTCAGCAAGCGGCGGCAGCCGGTATTGCTGGATTGGGCGCACAAGGTGCAGGTCTATTGCAACAGGCTTCCAGTCAGATGGCGGGTCTGGGCGGTCTGACCCAACAGTACGGTGCAGCTGATGTAAGTATGTTGAGCCAGTCGGGTGCATTGCAACAGCAGCAGATGCAGAAAGCTCTCGATGTGGACTACAGTAAGTTCCTCGAAGCACAAATGCAGCCGTATCAGCGCATGGCATTTATGTCAGATATTTTACGAGGCGTACCGTCTACTCAGTCTAGTCTTACTGCCTCTTCTGCTCCGGGCGCAAGTCCTGCGGCTCAGGGTATTGGAGCATTAAGTGCGATTGCAGGTATGGGCGGCTCGGAGGGCTTCGGTTGGTGGGGCGGTGATTGATGCCTACTCAAGGACAGGTAGATGTTGGTCTACCTACTCCGCTTCCTAGCGGATCATTAAACTCTAGATTTGCGAAGCAGGCGATCTCTCCGCCACTTCCACCGGTACAAAAGGGTGAGCAGATGAACCCATTGCTACAACTTGGATTAGGTCAACTTGCAAGCTCTTTGTACGAAAGGAGTCCAGCGAAGCCTTGGGTAGACAAAAATGTGGTTGACCCGGTACTGAACTTTATCGTACCTCCGGCAGAAGCCTCGATTGATCCTACCGGCGGTAAACCTACTGCGGCGTTTGCGGGCGTAAAACCTTCCGAAGCGATTCAACCTCCGGAAGCGGTATCTCCTAACCTGCCCCCGGTTCAGGTTGCAACGGACGTAACTCCAGAAGATGAGGTTTCTGCGGAAGCTCGTATAAAAGATTACACCGACGCGGCTAATTTTCTTGAGCAAGGTGGCGAAGTACCAGAAGGGTACGATCGTGATTCGTTGATTAAAGACTATCGTGATGCGGCTTCTTATTTAGAAAGCGGCATTCTTAGCCTTGACGATCTTCCTCGTGTTACTGCAGCAGAAGAAGCTGAGGGCGAGGAGCCGTTTGTTGGTGCTAATCGTGAACTCTTCCAAGCAGCGGCGTCCAAAGTTTCAGAAGAAACTGCTGTTAAGATGGCTGAGCAAGCTAATCAAGGGGATCTTGAAGGTGCGTTGAACACCGCTCTAAATATCAAGAAGGAAGATGTAGATAAGTCCGATCTTTCTGATGAAGAGAAGGCTGAAGCTAAACGTGATTACGAAGTCTTCGGTGGTGATCCCTCTTCTTGGTTACTTGATTTCGGCCTTGCGATGATGGCCTGTAATAAGCCGAGCTTTATGGAATGCTTCGGCACGGCAGGTCTAACCGCACAGAAGTCTGCGAAAGAACGCACTAAACTCAAAACGGAAAAAGAACTCTTGAGCATGAAGAAACTCAAGGGCGAGATTGATCTAGCGAAGGCTCTGAAGGGCGATTACGATCTTAAGTCTATGTCCTTCATGAATCCGGAAACCGGACAACGTGATTTTGGTACGGTTCGTCAGAATAAAGACAGCGGTAAGTTGGAAGTGTTGAATCCAAACGGTACGGTTCGTTTTGAACTTGATCCGGTTGGTGCAATCACCCTTTCGTCTCAGGCGGATCTTCCGGCTGGTGTTGCAGGGTTCACTAAAGATGATGAAAAACGCTGGGCTGAATTGAAGCTTAAGAAGGACGGGGCGATTAAATTCCTCGGTCTTGCAGAACAGCAAAAAGCGGCGTTTCAGCAGGGCGATATTATTCAGCAGCCGGTTATTCGTGAGCTTCTTATCACGGGTAAGAGTATCGAAGAAGGTCTTCCGGTTGCAGCGAAGATGCTTGGGTTTGGCGAGATGGGTATTGATGACGATCTTGCTCAAAAGCTCAAGGACGATCCGAACTATCTCGATAAATACCTTCCGGCGTATGAGGGTGAAACCAAGACCTTCGGTGAAGCTTTGGGCGGTAACGAAGCATGGAAGGCTGCAAACTATGCTCTTGCAATGAGCTTGGCAGCTTCTAGAAACGATACCGGTCGTGCGCTATCCGATGCGGATATGCAGCGTTACCTCACCGAAGTAGGTGCAGGGGTCAAGACCCGTGAAGGCTATATCCAAACTTTGGATCAGCTCATTCAGCGTACCAAGGACGATGTTTCTTCACAGTACATTAACTTCTACCGTGACACAGGGAACAAGGACGTTGCGGATACCTTCTTGTCGAACTATCAAGGTTCCGGTAGAGGCTTTTGGGACTTTACTTTCAGTCAGCCTGAGTTCCAAAATCTGTATGGTGGTTTGTTATATGGTGGCCGTAGACGCGCTCCGGCTGCTCCGGCTGCTGCACCCGGTGCAGTACCTCCGGGAGCGAATCCTTACTCTCAGTTTGATCCGGCCCCGACTCGTTAAGGTTTTAACATGGCTCAAAATCTTCCGCCGATTGAAGCAATCGACTACCTTCGGGATAATCCTGACAGCCTAAGTCAGTTTAATGAGCATTACGGGACTGAGATTAGTCCTGATGCTCTTGGTGTGCTTCAACAGCAGGGAGACTCTACCGAGTTTTACAACTACTTCTTTGGTCCTCGTGAGCAGTATCAAACTGAAACGGCTCGTCGTCAAGAAGCAGAACAGAAAGACTTTGGTACGGAGATTGACACAACGGTCGGCAACATTATTTCTGAGCTGACGACTAAGAATCAAGAAATCGAAGCGATTAAGCAGGCTGAACAGCTTGAAGAAGCAAAAGGTGGCGCAGGCACTTCCTTATTTGGAATGGGCTTGGAGATGGCGGGCGTTAAAGAAGGTCCAGAATCTCGTGCAGCTCGCCGTAGTGGTGTAGATCTTGATTGGGGGCGTAGTGAATCTGGTTCACGGTTGCAGAGCATCGGTGCTGCAGTCCCAAGTAATTCACTAAACTATTCCGTACCGTATATTCTTGATCGTGAGTATCAGCTTCAACCGGGCGATCACGATTATCAGTTGGGTAAAGAACGCTATACCGGTGGGGTTCAGTTTGTAAATCCGATTACGAATCGTCCTACCCTTTTTGAAGATCCGACTAATCTAGACGTCGAAGATGTTTTAACGGGTCTTAAAGAAGAAGCCGTAATTACTGCAGGTATGCTTCCGGGATTCGTGTTCGGCGGTCCGATGGGAAGCTATGGGGGCATGGCTCTCACTTACGGTACTTACCGTGGCAACCAGCTTGCGAACCTTTACGATGAAGGCGTTCTTGATCCTAAAGCGTATCAAGATTATGTAGATGTTTTGCAACAAGCTGCGATAGACACATCTTGGGTAGTCGGTGGAGCGGTAGCTTTTGATACGGTTTTGGGAATCGGTAGACGTATGTTTGCTGGCCGCAATATTCCCGATGAGGATTTGCGTAAGCTCGTTACCGATGCCTATGACGCCTATAAGCGTGGGGATGTTGGTGGCCCTGAAGGTCAGGGGATCTTTGGCCCTGATCCACTAACCGCAAATGTAGCCGCTGCGTATGCGCGTGATCGTGCTACGATGCTGCAAAATAATGATCCGGTCATCATGGCAGAGATTGAAGCTCTGCGTAAGACGAAGTTTACTCAAAAGGGTAAAGATCGTGCGGAACAAGAGTTCCGTGATCAGGTCGGTCGTCAGGTCCAACTTTCTGAACAGATGCTTACCCTTCAGGGGGCGATGCGTGATGCAGCGAAGAACGATCAGTTCATGAAACTGTTCAACGCTGGCGGTGAGGTTCGTAGGAATCTGCTGCAGCGTTTAGGTGAATCGTTAGGTGTAAGCAAAGATGCTGTAGACACCCTTTTGAAGCATCCGATTTATCAAAAGGATAACACCGCTGCTCGTCAATCTGCAGGTCGTCAGGCGCTTAGCAACATTCAAGAGTTTCTTGGTGGTAAGGAATTAGCGCAGTCTAAGCAAGCCCTCGCAAATCGTGAACAGGCGTTTAAGAATTGGATGTCCGGCATTGAGGCTCAAGCGGGTCCTCAGCGTGCAGGGCGTACTTCTTTGAAAGAAGGTCTTGCAGCACATGAACAGTATTTAGATACGACTCGTGCAACTCTAGAAAACGATGTTCTTCCATCGCTGTTTCCAGAAGGTACGTCCTTCGATACGACCCGTCTTGGAGTGTACCTCTTAGATCGTCGTGCTGAAGTTGAAAAAGCTGGTGGTCCGCTATCCCGTCAAAAGATGCAGTGGATTGATAATCAGCTGGAAGCCTTGGATTCAGGTAACGGTTCTTATGAATCGTTGATGCAGTTCCGTAAGGATTATAAGCTGCAACAGGGTCAAGTAGCTAACGAACCGAATATCGGTCAGCGTGAGTATCTCACGGGTCTTCAGCGTGAAATTGATAATGTTCTCACTGAAGGGTTAGATGGTATTCCTGATCCTACCGGACAGATCGCAAAAGTACGAAACCGTATGCAAACGGTTCAAGAGGATGCCGATGGCTTCCGTACTCGAATCGTGGATAGGTTGTACGGTCAGAAGGGCGGAAAGATTAAGTTTACTGAAGACGAGACTCTTTGGAAAAATCTATCTAAGCTCGATACGGATGAGATCTATCTTGTTCGTAATCTCATGGCCGAAGAAGCGACTAAACAAGGGGGTATCGGTCCGTCTCGTTTAGGTGATGTCGAAAACGCTCTACTTGCTCAGTACTATGAAAAGGTGATCAAGGGTAATAAAAACAACCCTGATCGTATTGCACAGCAAGCAGAAGAATTCTTTAACGATCTGTCTCCGCAAGGCGAAAGCAATATCTCTTTGTTTAATGCTTTCTTTGGAGAAGAACAGACCGCTGCATTGCGTAGAAGTGTTCCAGAAGCGGTTGATTCGATCTCTCTTTGGCGAGATGGCGTTAAGGCACTTGAGCAAAAGATTGCTCGTAGCCCTGAGTTAAAAGGCATCAGCCTCAGTGAACCTGAAAAGTTTTTCCAGCAGACGTGGAAAGGCGGCGACCTTACTCGCACACAACGCCTGTTTAAGATTCTGACTAATCCAGACGGCACTCCGGTAGACCCGAGTGTCATGGAAAATTATCGTGCGTATATCGCTCGTGATCTGATGGATCAGGCGGGCGTTACCGGTAAAGCGGGTCAGATCGAAAAAGATCTTCTTGATCCAGCCAAGCTCGATGAGTACCTCAATACTTACGGCGAACAGTTGCGTGTTTTCTTTGGTGATGACTTCGTAACCGGTCTTCGTAATATTCAAAAAGCTGCGGACCTAACTAACATCGGTCCTTCTCGTATTGCAAGAGGTGCAGACGCAGGTCTTCAAGGTCGCAATATGGAGGCTGAAGCAAAAGCCTTTAAGGATCTTGTTCGCGCCTATGTCGGTATGTTTACTCGTGCGGGCCGTATGTTTACTGCGGTAACTCGCATCGGTGGTAAGTTTGGTACGCAGGAACTCAATCAAGAGTTGCTGGATATGCGGGGTCTTGCCGAGCAGATTCGTAAGCTCAACCGCTTCGATAATCCGTATGTTCGTCAGACTACTCGCAACCTCGGTGCAGTATACGCAGCTTCCGGTCGTCATCCGATTAAGGATGCAGTTGATTCAGAGCCGGTGTACGAGGGTGCTGAACAGAACACTCGTAAGGAGCGCGAAGTAACTCCGAACTGGTATTGGGAAGAACTGCTTCTCGCCTTTCCGCTTAACGAAGACGATCCTACTTTTGAAGAGTACAAGGCAGGTTCCGTTCGTGTTCAAGAGCCGGGGGCAGATACCAAAGAGATGGAGCGTCAGCTGCGGAACGAGTACAACCGCTTCATGAACTGGCGTCGTGGTCAACGGACCCGGATGAAAAATGATCCGACCGTAGATCTTCCACCAAGGACCACGGCCCCTGTACAACCGCAATCGAGCATCGACTCAAGCTATTTTGAGCCTCAAAAGACTCCCATGTCTGCATTAGCTTCATTGCCTAAGCCGCAAGCTGCACCGAAGCAAGGTGGAATCGGAGGCTTGCTGCCACCATCTATGCGTGAGCCGGGATCAACTTTGGCGATGGCTGCGCAACAGCGTCAGCCGAAGATGCTAGCCGACGGTGGTCTTGCAACCAATGATGTAACGATTCACGATTACATGGCTAAGGATCCCTACAAGGATCGTACTCTTACAGATTATGCAGGTATGCGTGCAGAAGCAGCATGGCTAACTGGTCCATTTAAACACAATACGCAAACCGGTGGGTATGGTCTCCGTGCAGGGGTTGAGAACGACGCAACTCAGCACGCTAAGATCTACAAAGAAGGGGCCAGCCGAATCGCTGCTCGTATTCCTGACGTAGATACGAATATGCAAGGTTCCTTGTACGACCGTTCTAAGAACTTTTTGGGTGGCTATGACTTCGCTAGACGTGAACTCCGCAAGAAGGGTAACACGGGCGATGCTCCAAAAATGGCGGAGCTTTATCAAGCTAGTGATTATCTATCCGGTTCTGGTCAGTTGAGCGATATACCTAGCTGGGTGCCAAACTGGATGATTCCGCCCGCGTACCGTGGTCCACGAAACGAGGACACTATGGCGGATGCGGTAGGCGATTATTATGAAAACCTCGCCGGTATCAAACAGGCAGAAGAAGATTACAAGTCAGGTATTTCCTACTACGGCATGGACGATCTTGACGCCCTAGTTGATAAGTCGATGGAGTGGGGTTCTAAGAATAAGCGTAAGCGTATCGAAATTGGTAAAGGCCGTCGGTAATGGCGCTTCCTATTGTTCCTCCAAGCCCCGCACTCTCTTCTGGGATTCTTGCGTCTAGCGCAGCCCAGCGTGGTGAGCCTGTAGAAACAGGAGAGAGCCGTCCGTACCTTCCTTTTGGATTAGATCAGTACATGACCGATCCGAGCTTACTTGCTCTCGGTCAGTATATCGTTCCGGGAATGGCTGCAATCCAGTGGGGCGGGGGCGGAGTACAGGAAGGTCCGACAGACGAGCCGCTACCTCCTCTAGATCCGTATACGAACCCCGGTTTAGCTGCCGCAGATTTCCTACCCGGTCGTACCGAGTATCCGGTAACGCCGCCTCCTACGCCCTCTAGAACCGAGCTACCGATTCAGGAAGCAGGGTCCACGAAGTACGAAACGCCGTCCGTGGAACAGGGACCTTTGACCATGTATAAACTGGACGAAGGCGAGATTTACCGTAAACTCAATCAGATTGAAGATCAACGAGACGAAGTAGAGAACGATTACGATTTCAGAGAAAGGATGCTTGATCGTGATCTTGAATCACGCGAATATAATCGAGAACTCTTTGGAAGTCCTACCGGAATTCAGGGTGCGCGTGAAGCTAAAATTGAAGCATCTTTGAATAGTCTCAAAAGAGACTTAGAAGCTTCTCGCTCACTAGAGACTCTGCGTTTAGATAATTCTCAAAAACAGCTTGAGATTCAACGTGAAGCAGCTTTTAATGAAGATGCTCCGCAGGGCTATGTTGATGAAATCCTTCCTGAAACATTAGATATTCCGACTAAAGTTGGAATGGAACGTCAGATCACTCCGCACCATATCACACATATAAATGGCGGGGGCGAGTATCGTAATCTCGGTACTTTGAAATACCAGAATAATACGGGTATCGAAGACGGCAGTGCATACAAGGAAAAGATCTTTGTGTCTGTTCCTAACGATGCAGACGGGTTTCGTGTAGACGTAAATCCAATGCAGAGTTGGCAGAGCCAGCTAGGTATCGCTCTCCCCGAATACAATAAGCATTGGACGAAAGATGGGCAATCTACTGTTCCAAATGCTTTTGCTCATTCTCAAGTTACTGAGCGTCAGTTTGACGAATTAGATGCGGTTCCTTCGTACCATGTTGAATCTATTCAAAGTGATATTTACCCGCTCTCTGGCGTCGATAATCCCCGAGAAACAAAGAAAGAAAAAGATTTGTTCACTTATCAAGAAGATAAGATCAGGGTTGCTTACGCTATGGACCCCGAAGGGGTCTTTCCAATGATGAAAGATAATCGCTGGGTACAGCATGTTGTAGATCGCAATATTGCTGATGCGATAAACGACGGATACGACGTAATTACCTTCAACGGTGCGAACACAGCAATCCATTCTAATCAAGGGATGCCGAGAGACGTTGCAGAAAAACTCTATGGAGAGTTGGTTCCGAATCGTTTGCAACAGATTGCGGACGAGTATGGAGCTAAGTTGTCCACGATACAGGTAGCTGGAAGAAGAGCCGCTTCTGATGATATCAAAAAAGATCTAGACATCCTCGTATTAGATTTCAGAGGAAATCGTCAAGGTCTTGACGTACTTAAACAAAATGGATTTAAATACGCTAAAGGCGGTCTTGTAACGAAGAATGGTTGCTCGTCAGGGCTTTGTGCTGCAGACTTCTTACCGAAATAGGCAAGGGAAATGCGATGCGGGGTCCGATTGAACAAGTAGGTTGGGTAATTATCGGCCTCCTGATAGGTGGCCTTATGGCCTATTCCGTCAATGTGCTTGGCGCGGATCCTATCGTCTCTGAGCAGACCGTCACTACCAATGGGCAGATGACGACCACCGTCAAAAGCCCTCCGCCGTCCGCTATAGCCCCTCAGTTCTCAGCCGGCAATGGCAACGACCTCTGTACCGTTGGGGCTTCTGGAGCCGTTCAGACACAGATTCTGGGCATCTCTGTAGGCTCTACCTTCACCGAAGAAAACTGCCTGAGATTGAAGAACGCCAAGTTCCTCTACGACAGCGGCATGAAGGTGGCATCCGTGTCCCTGATGTGCCAAGACCAGAAGGTATTTGATGCCATGATGATGGCCGGTACTCCATGTCCGTACGATGGCAAGATCGGCAGCGAAGCGAAGTTGGCATGGCAGACCCATACCGACAAAACCCCAGACGAGGAGGAAATCAATGCAGAGCAACAACGCCTCAAGGCTCTTGGCATTGTTGGCGGTCTATTCGGCAGCCTCCTGTTCTTCTGACCCCATTTATGGCTACAGCAATAACGCTGCTGCTGGGGGTGGTTCTTGGTCTATGTCTGAGTCTGTACTGGGCGTGGCTCCAGTTTCGGGACTCGACATCTCAGGGGTTATCTACCGATATACGGCTGTTAAAGAACGAGCCGATCCCTTCACCGTCACAGTCCAAAA
>Ga0196901_1000612_pt1 | contig 18490 bp, 22 predicted proteins | sample CB_VirMetaG_FD_169099 | JGI IMG/M metagenome (GOLD analysis project Ga0196901, IMG submission 169099) | Freshwater to marine saline gradient viral communities from Chesapeake Bay - CB_1504_1 Viral MetaG (v3) (version 3) | ecosystem: Environmental > Aquatic > Marine > Coastal | place: USA... | reverse complement strand
AGAGAAAAGTGAAGAGTCTATCAAAGAAATTGAAGATGAGATACAAAATATCTTAACAGAAGCCAAAGGTGTTCAAGAGAACATCAAAGGCATCGAGAAAGAAATTGATGAACTTCGTTCGGATATCTCTGAAGAAAACAAATTGAATGTATCATTCGACAAAGTTAATAAACTACGAGAAACAATTGTGAAGAACATTGAGAACTCGGAGAATGATATTGAATTCTATCAGAACAATCAAAACTGCCCTACATGCCATCAACAGATAGACGATGATCATCGAAAAGAAATGATTAAGGAAAAAGAGTCAAAGATGAAAGAGTATAGTGAGGGATTGCAACAAATCAACTTGAAACTCGCCGAAATTTCTGGAGAACTCTCATATATTGAAGGTATTCTTTTTGATATTCGTTCAAAGGAAACGAGTATTTCTTCTTTGAAAACAGAACTTTCAATCAAGAAAGATCGTATTCAAACTGCTAAAAAGCGAATCGAATCAATCAAATCTAAAGGAACAGATGACGTACAGGAAAAAGAAAGACTCGTTGAACTGACAGAAGAACTCGACAAACACGATCGAGTCAAAGAAGAAAACATACAAACTATGCACGATTTTGATATCGTGTATGGGTTGTTAAAGGACAGTGGGATCAAATCTAAAATCATTAAGCACTATCTTCCAGTGATGAATAAGTTGATCAACAAATATCTTGGTGCGATGGACTTCTTTGCTCAGTTTCATTTGGATGAGAACTTCAATGAAACAATCAAGTCTCGTCATCGCGACGAGTTCAGTTACATGAGTTTCAGTGAAGGTGAGAAGATGCGTATTGACCTTGCATTACTTCTTGCATGGAGAGAAGTTGCGAGACTGAAGAATAGTGCCAATACGAATCTCTTGATTCTTGATGAAGTATTTGACTCTTCATTAGACAGTATGGGTACAGATGAGTTTATGAAACTTCTATATAATTTGGGTAAAAAGGTAAATGTATTCATCATTTCGCATCGTACCGATCAACTTTCTGATAAGTTTGAACATACGATTTCGTTCGAGAAGAAGAATAACTTTAGTCGAGTATTGCGAACCTGAACTCAAACAAAGGGCGATAGCCATGAATCCAAACCAGATTCGAGAAGATTGGTATTCTGAAGAACGAAAAAAAATAATGGTTAGATTCAAAAGTGCAAAACCTGTTAGAAAGAAAGTAAAAACATATAAGTCACCATCAGGTAAATACACTTTAATAGTGACTCCTGTTCGGTTTCATATTCGAAACAAGAAAACAGAATATGAATATACAATTGGTTCAGTCTATTATGATGGTAAATTGATCTTTAATATTCATCGAAGTGCTCCTGATTTTCCATATTTGTTCGTTGAGGATTATGAGGGTCATGACTATTTGATTTGTTCTGAAGATCCTCAGTCTCGTACTGTTGTTGGGTTGAAGACTGGAAATGCCAAATCGTTTATCAGTGAAAAGTCAAAGAGGGGTATTGAATTTTGCTGGGAAAAATTACATCTTTCTCCTGACAAGAATAAAATTGCCATTCAGGGTTATGTCAAACACAAACCAAACGACTTGTTTGAACATAGAGAAATAAGATTTTACAGAATAAATCACATAATGGACTTGCCTTGGGACGAAGTTTCTGATAGAATAACCTTTCACTTCGAGGAGTTTGTGTCTTGGAAGAATGAGGATACATATGTTGTTTCCATCATAGAAGAAGTTCGCAAGAGTGATGGAACAAAACTTGAAGATTTATCACTTGACGAAAGAAAAGTTTGCATAGATACTAGTGATATTGCATTGAAGAAAACTTTTTACGAAACACCCCTACAAGAAGGATTGAAACAAGAAGTTTATTCTGAATGGCTTTGAAATGATACAAGATACAATCGGAACAGTCTTAAATAGAATGACTGACGAATACATCGAGAACCTTCGTCAGAATGGTAGTATCCGAAAACCAAACATGAAAAATCTGGTAAGGGTATACAAACCCGCCAAAAGAGACATGAAAGAACTTTTAGGAGAGTATGATTCTCTTTTAGAAGATATCAATGGTGCAATTGAAGAAAAAGATGAAGATTTGATTGAGGCTTGGGACTTTCTAAACAAGACTAAGCTTGGTCATCTTCGTGATTTTGTTGAGAATGTTCGTTTATTCTTGGATGAGAATAGTCAAATCAAGAGAACAAAAAGAAAGATCAACAAAGCAAATCGCGTGAAGAAGGTTAAGTATCTTGAGTCATGCGAAGGTGTGCAATCAATAAATCCTGAAAAAATAATTGGTATGCACTACTTTGTCTGTTATAATTGCAAGACAAGAAAGATTTACTTCTACGAAAGTGAAAGTGGTTTTGATATCAAGGGAACAACACTTCAGAACTTCAACTCCCAACAATCTTTTTGTAAAAGTTTTGGAAGAAGTAAATTGACACTCAAACAAATTCAAGAGTCTGGTATCCTTGCAATTCGGCAGGAGATGGAGAGACTCGGGAACAAAGTATTGGAAGCAACAGGTCGTATCAATGGTGATATGATTCTAGTGAAAGTATCGTAATGATTTTAATTGACAATTCACAAGTGATTCTTTCGAGTATTTTCGGACAGATCAAGGGTAATGCAGACCTAATTGACGAGTCACTTGTTCGACACATTACACTCAACTCGTATCGTTATTTCCGAAATAGATTCGGTGAAGAGTTTGGTGAACTTGTTATCTGTGATGATTCGTCCAACTGTTGGAGAAAGGATTTCTTTCCTTTCTACAAAGCAAATCGAAAGAAGTCTCAGGAAAAGTCTGGACAAGATTGGTCTGCAATCTATGACACTCTTACGACTATTCGAAATGAGATCATTGAAACTTTTCCATATAAGAATATGAGAGTTGAAAGATGCGAGGCAGATGATATCATCGCTGTGTTGTGTAAGAATATGCACATGCAAGAGAAGATCATGATTGTCTCAGGTGACAAAGACTTCAAACAACTTCAAATGTATCCGAATGTATATCAGTATTCACCGATTCAACGAACGATGTTGGATTGTGATGATCCTGAATCGTTTTTATTCGAACACATTGTAAAGGGCGATTCAAGTGACGGCATTCCAAACATTCTTTCTGATGATGATGTGTTTGTGAATGAAGATAAGAGACAAAAGCCTTGCGGTGCAAAGAAGATTTCTTCTTTGAGAGAGGATAGAGAGTCAGTTGAATCTACAAGAAATTGGGCCAGAAATAAGATGTTGATTGACCTTTCAGAGATCCCAGATGAAGTTGAGGATCGAATCATGCAACATTGGTATTACGAACCTATCGTTGGTTCTAGATCAAAGATTTTTAACTACTTTGTCGAGCATAAACTTAGAAATCTAATGGGAGATATACAGGAATTCTGATATGAAAAGAGATGACTACTACGAAGAGGAACGACAGGTTACTCGTTCCGCAAAGAAGACACGCAACAAGAATCGTCGTCACAATCAAAAACAATCTTTGAGAGATTTGCACAATCTTTCTACAGATGAGATTGAACACGAATACGACGAATACACCGATAACTTTGAGGAGGAATGGTGATATGGGTTGTGGATGTAATAAAAACAAAGGGAATAATAAAAGAGCTTCGGAAAATCTAAAAAAGGCGTACACCAAAAACATGACTACTAACATGCCTGCAAAACAAAATGATCCATCTTTTCCTCTTATTCCTCAGTTATCAGAATCTAATTCTAGAAAGATAACTGTGACTCCTCCGTCTGATGATGACAAGGAGGAGAGTATAGAACAACCTTCTCTTAAGGAAAAGATAAAAAACTTTGGAAAGTCTGTTGCTTCTAGGGTCACTCAAGGTAAGGCTGATGAAAAACTTGTAAAACTCAGAGTTTTATCTTGTCATGGTGACGATGAAGTGGTATCATGTCCATATAGAAATCCAAGTAATGTGAAAGAGGGATTCTTCTATTGTAATGCTTGCGGATGCGGTGACAAACCAAGAGCTTTTTTGAACAATCCAAATGATGCAGACGCCTATACAAAGTTACATTATCCTTGGGTTTCTTGTCCAGTACACATGCCTGGGTTTGGTGACTATAAACCATATGCAGAAGAAACAGAAGAAGATATTCAAAAGTACAAAGAAGGAATGGAAAGAAAGAAACTGGTGGAAATTATCTTAAGGGAGAGAGGAGAGGACATTCCTCCCGCTTATTCGCCTACAAAAAATGGAGACAGTGAATGACAACTGTGGAAACTAATATTATGAAGATTTCAAAAGAAACACTTGACATCCTGAAGAACTATTCGACGATTAATTCGAATATCATCATTCCCGAGGGGAATGAAATTGCAACTCTTTCACCCATGAAGAACATCATGTCTGTGTCTGTTGTTGCGGAGAACTTTGAAAATGAGATTTCAATCTGGGATCTCAACAAGTTTCTCGGAACAATCTCTCTATATGACAAACCAATCTTCGAATTTAATGAAGATCATGTAATCATTTCAGAAGAGAATGGAAAGACTCGAACAAAGTATCGTTATGCTGAATCTGAACTGATTCAACGTGTTACTCAGAGAGTGAAGATGGATGATGTTGTTGTCAACTTCCAACTTCGCAACAAGGATCTATCTCAGGTTCTTCGTGCCGCTTCTGTTCTTCAACTTCCGGATCTTGCTGTTCGTACTTCAGAATCAGGCGACAGTATTGAACTGGTGGCTCTCGACTCGAAGGATTCATCCTGCAACATCTATTCTGTTGATCTCGGTGAGTTGCCTAACGATGGACATGATTTTGAGTTCTTCTTTAAGACAGAGAACATGAAGATGTTGCCTGGTGATTATGATATCCAGATTAGTAAGAAGATGGTTTGTCAGATGAAGAACCAGAAATCTGATCTTACTTATTGGATTGCTCTTGAAAGCAACTCAAGGTATGAGGGCTGATCGTGCGTGATGAGAATCTGTGGGTCGAAAAGTATCGACCTCGAAAAATTGAAGACTGTATTCTTCCTGTGTCTATCAAGAATACTTTTCTCGATATCGTGAAGAGTGGTGAGATGCAGAATCTTCTCCTGTCTGGTAAGGCGGGAGTGGGAAAGACTACTGTTGCTCGTGCTCTGTGTAATGAACTCGGGTGCGAAAACATCTTGATTAACTGTTCGGAAGATGGAAACATCGACACACTCCGTACCAAGATAAGAAACTTTGCAAGTACGGTTTCGTTCAGTAATCAAAAGAAGGTTGTGATTCTAGACGAGTTCGATTATTCAAATGCACAGTCTACACAACCTGCTCTTCGTGGGTTTATCGAAGAGTTTTCAAAGAACTGCCGGTTCGTTCTTACATGCAATTATAAGAACCGAATTATTGAACCTATTCATTCACGATGTACGAACATCGAGTTCAAGGTCGAGAATGGAGACAAGCCTAAGTTGGCGAAGCAGTTCTTTGATCGTTGCTCCATGATTCTCAAGAACGAGGAAGTGCCTTATAAGGATAGAGTTCTCAGTGAACTTATCATCAAGCACTTTCCAGACTTCCGCAGAATCCTGAACGAGCTTCAGAGATACTCTGTAGCCGGTCAAATCGATGAAGGAATTCTGACGCAACTCAGTGAAGTGAACATCAAAAACTTGATGAAGTTCATGAAGGAGAAGGACTTCACCAATGTTCGTAAATGGGTTGTTGAGAATCTGGACAACGATCAAGTTCAAATTTTCCGTAAGTTATATGACAATCTGTACGATCACTTGTCTCCACATAGTATTCCTCAGGCAATTCTCATCATCGCGGAGTACCAATACAAGGCTGCATTTGTTGCCGATTCGGAGATCAATCTTACAGCGTGTCTCATTGAAATCATGATGGAGTGTTCATTCAAATGAAAAAGTTTTACCCAAGCAGAGGAAAGGTAGCAATCAAGTATGTGCCACAAACGCAGTCGCAAGGAACGATCATCTACAACGAGACTCGAAAAGGTGTTTACGGTGTTGGCCATATTATTAGCATTGGACTTCCTGTTATCCTGAAGAATGGTAAAGAACTTCCGATCGAATTTCAGGAAGGCCAACTTGTTGCATATGAGAATAGAAAAGAAAATGAAAACTATGGTGATTTCATTCTGATGGAACAGTCTGCAATTGTCATGGTACTTGAAAGTGCGGAGACTCGCATTGGCTGAACTACTGTTGAACTCTACAGATACCGATTATGCTATCTCCAAGTTTCGTGATTACTACGACAACTTCGATCGCATTGATGGGTACTTTCGGGATCGAAAGAAGGAGAGACTGGAGGGGGTCACTCCTTCTCTCTTTCCCGTTGAAAATGAGTTCTTTAATGACTTCACCATGAATCCAATGGACATGAACTTTGTTGTCACTGAGACATCGAAAGAAGTCTATGATAATTTGTTCTGTCAGGTTTCTTCATTTCCTGCTGATGATAACCCCGGCAAGAATGTTCGATTTATCATTAAGGAAACAAACACGAATACGATTGCAGGTTTTATTCGACTGGGTTCACCGACGATCAATAGTGCTCCTCGAAACAAGATGTTGAATCGAACACCAGACTTGACGGCATTGAATCGTCACTTCATCATGGGATTTCACATTGTTCCTGCACAACCATTTGGATTTAATTATCTTGGTGGTAAACTTCTCACGATGATTTGTTGTTCACATTTCACTCGTCGTTATATTGACAAGAAGTACAACACCGAGATTTGTGCCTTTGAAACTACATCTCTATATGGAAATCTAAAGGGTTGTAGTCAGTATGATGGTATGAAACCATATCTTCGAAACGTAGGATTGACCGATAGTAAGTTTCTCTTAACTATGGCAGATCAGTGGTACAGAGAATTGAACGAGTGGTTCATCAATCGAAATGGAGGAGAACCTCTTGTGAAGAAGGAGGCCTCTAGTCGAAAGTTGAAGACTCAAACGAAGATGATTGCAATCATCAAGGCCAGTCTTCGTTCATTGGGTCGTATGCAGGATCTGAAGGACTTTGATGACTTCATCAAGCGTGCCATCGGATTGAACACGCAAAAGTTACAATACTTTTCAGATTATGGGTTTTCGAACGTGGTTGATTATGTAAATGGTAAAGTGGATTCCCTAGAGAAGAAACCTAATTTTGACAACTATGAATTAGAAAACGTCATCAACTGGTGGAAGAAAAAGGCACAGAAAAGATTTGACAGTCTTAAGAGTGATGGTAGAATACGTTACGATATGGAAGTCTGGAAGTCAGACAACCTCGAAGGGATTGATATCATTCGATGAATTTATCAGAAGTCCTCAACGCAATCAATTATGATAAGACTCCTTTACTCAACGAAGAACTACAGGAGAAAGAGTATGTTCCATTCGTTGTGAATCGGAGTCTTTCTTATTTTCCAGACACAATTCTACATGCAAATCAGATGAATTTTGCAAATCACCTTCCGAAGAAAATGCAGTTCGATTATCTTCGATTCTCTATTCGTCCTCGTAAGAGGTTCAGTAAATGGATCAAGACTAAAGAGGAGAAAGATTTACAACTAATCAAAGATCATTATGGGTATTCTAATGAAAGAGCCAAAGAGGCACTTCGTGTTCTGACTTCGGAACAGATAGAAAATATACGCTCTTTATACGATTACGGGGGTTGAAAAAGCGTATTTTCATAAATAATGCACCTGAGTAGTATTTTATAAGGTGCAAAAATATGGAAGAAGATTACATTGATCTAACAGTAGATGATCTGTTAGAGGTGACGCTCAAGGAAAAAGACGACTTTCTCAAAGTAAAAGAAACTCTTACCCGCATTGGAGTGTCTTCTCGAACAGAGAAGAAACTATGGCAGTCTTGCCATATTCTACACAAGAAGGGTAAGTATTATATTGTCCATTTCAAAGAGTTATTTGCTCTGGATGGACTACCATCGAATCTTGCAGATAATGACATATTCCGTCGTAATCGTATCGCGACATTGTTAGAAGAGTGGGGTTTGGTGGATATTGTGGATAAAGAGGAAGCGGAAGAGATGGTTCCAATCAATCACATCAAAATCATTCCTCACAAGGAAAAAGGTGATTGGGAACTCATACCTAAATACCATATCGGTAAACGTAAATAATGAAAGGTTTTCTTTATTATGAGAATATTGAATCAACATGTAGATCAATTTAAGTTTTTTACTAAACTTTTTGAAAATGAAAAAAATAAAAACTGGAAATGGTTGGACATAGGAGCGTGTCGTGGTGACATAATCAACATGCTTCTTTATTTTACAAATCAAAATGGACAAGCATTCGATCCAAACCCCATGAATGCTCAATTTTTGACCTACCAATATGGAAACAATCCAAGGGTTCAGTTTCACCATAAAGCAGTTGGTAATAAAAACGAAAAGTTGAAGTTCTTTTTTAAGAGGAGTAACACTCCCGAAGAAGAATATGACAACCATTATACTGGATCAACAAGAGTCGAAGATTTCGAAAAAGACTCAGTTTATGAATATGAAATTGATTGTGTTACGTTGGACTCCCATTATAAGGATGGAAATTTTCCAGACTTTATCAAACTTGATGTTGAGGGAAGCGAATGGGAAGTTCTAGAAGGCGCCACCTCTCTTCTTGAAAAGGATATTGTTTGGCAAATAGAATTTCACAAACCAGAAGATTGGCACAAAAGAAAAATTTTATATGATTATGGTTACGAAATATATGATTTGGATTTTAATAAATTGCCTCAAGATTGTGAAATGATATATCAAACTATAGTTAAAAAACCAACTACTCAATTTTGATTTAGGATTTTTACTATGATTCCGAAAGTGATACATCAAATCTGGTTGGGAGATCAATCTAAAAGACCGGATAAATTAATGAAAACCTGGCAGGAAAAACATCCTGACTGGGAATATATTTTATGGACAGAAGATAATCTTCCAGATTTAATAAATGAAAAGCAATTTAATGAGATGGAAGAATTAGCAGGTAAAGCTGATATATTACGATATCAATTGCTATTCGAGTACGGTGGCATTTACATGGATGCCGATACTATTTGTGTAAATCCAATAGAAGATTTTATGTTAGAAAATGATTCATTTTCTTGTTGGGAAAATGAATATTTAATTCCTGGATTGATCCACAACGGACATCTTGGTGCATGTAAAAATAATGAATTGATGCGTTATCTTAATGCACATATAGGCAAACAAGAAAAGATTTACCACGGACCATTAAATGCTTGGAAAGTAACTGGTCCTGTTTTAGTTAGTCAAATGGTAAAGCACTTAAGATATACAAAGTTAAGAATATATCCAAGTTATTATTTCTTACCGGAACATTACAGCGGAGTCAAACATTATTATACACAGGATAAAGTTTATGGATTCCATTTAAATGGAAGCACTCCAAATTCTAAATTTAATTATGGCGACAAAAATGAAAGTGAGATTATAAAAAATGTTAGTTGATATAAAAGAAATACCGATGATGTGGATAACACATCCAAAATCTCTTGCTTATAAAGAATCAATGAAAGATTTAATCACTACTATTGGTTTTAAAAATGTAACTGAAATAAATGGCGAATCAATAGATAAAGAAGGATTGAGCTTTCTTGACATCCAAAATAAAAAAACAAATGCAGTTGCAGAAGCTCATATCAAAGCATTAAAGTTACACGAACCTCCTTTTCTCATTTTAGAAGATGATTGTGCTATTGTATCAGGTGATTTTAAAACAGAGTTTGAAGTTCCTGAGTGTGATGCACTGTATCTCGGATCTCATAATTATGGAATGGTAAGAAATACCTCAACAAGAGGCGGGACAATTGCTTCTTTCTTTGATGATGGGTATATCCAAGTTTATAACATGTTGGGAATTCATGCAATTCTATATTTAAGCGATGAGTATGTAAAATCATCCATTGAATATCTGGAAGAATGTATTTCTGAGAATCGGTATTGCGATGAATGTATTGCCATAAACATGAAAAGTCATTTGGTTCTTAGCTTACAAAATCCTATGTTCTATCAAAAAGATGGACACAATGATGAATTAACAAAGACATCTGTTAATCCGCTATTTTGAGGTTATCTATGAATAAAATAGTTTCTTATAGCTTATGGGGAGATAATGAAAAATACACTATTGGAGCTGTTAAAAATGCTCACTTAGTGCAAAAAATGTATCCGGGTTGGATAGGAAGGTTTTACTGCGGACAAAGTGTTCCTCAGAATATATTAGATGATTTAAACTCAGTTGATAACACAGAAGTAATAATTATGAATGAAGAAGGAAATTGGGAGGGTATGTTTTGGCGATTTTTAGCTGCAGATGGCGATGATTTAGTTATATCTAGAGATACTGATTCTAGGATAACACAAAGAGAAGTTGAAGCAGTTAATGAATGGATGGAAAGTGAATATGATTTTCATATAATGAGAGATCATCCTTGGCACGGTCATCATATTTTAGGTGGGATGTGGGGATCTAGAAATTGTTTATTAAAAGGTATAACAGATTGGATAAATGAATATAAAAAGGGAGATTACTGGATGGTAGATCAAAATTTCTTACGAGATATTGTATATCCAAAAGTAAAAACTCTGAGTATGGTTCATGATGAATTTTTTGAAAGAAAACCATTCCCAACAAAAAGAATTCCAAGAGAGTTTGTAGGTCAACCGTTCAATTCAGATGATACAGAATGCGATACTAAACATGGAGATTTAGTATGAATGTTCTTTTGATACAAGAAAACGGTAGGCACGATGCTAATAGGAATTATCGAGAATGTTTTTGTCTTCAAAGGTCTTTTACAAAACTAGGACATGATTGTGATGTATGGGGTTTGGGTCATGAGAACTTTGAATCGACACCCAACTGGGAATCTTATGATTGGATTATTAATTTAGAAAACTATGACGAGTTGGGATGGGTTCCATCTTTATCTAATGTATCAAATCCAAAGAAATTTTTGTGGAGTATTGATGCTCATTGTAGAGGTGAACATATTTATGAGAATACATTCAGAACTGGCAAATATGATATTCTTTTGCACTCCACGAAAGATTTTGTAACCAAAGATTACCATAGATGGTTTCCAAATGCCTTTGATGATTCTTTAGTTAAACCCCTTAATATTCAACAGAAATATGAATTAGGGTTCTGTGGTAACTATGTAAACAGAAGACCTATTCTAGAATGGTTGGAAAGAAATCATGGATTGCATCTAGATATATTTGTCATCGGTGATGATATGGTGAAGTCGATAAACTCATACAAGTGTCATTTTAATTTGAACATCGCAAATGATATCAACTACCGATCATTTGAAACGCTAGGTTGCGGAACTCTACTTCTCACTAATTATAATCCACAATATGATGAGTTGGGATTTGTTGATGGTGAAAATTGCCTCATGTATAAAACACAAGAGGAACTAGAAGAGAAGATTAGATTTGTAAAGACTAATAACGTAGAAGAAATAGCAAAGAAAGGTTTTGATCTTTCAAGTCAACACACATATAATAGTCGTGTTCAAGAATTATTAGGATTAAATAAATGAAAATTGATATTGTAACATTTTCCTCAGATTCATCTCAAATGTATTATGAATTCTGGGAACCTATGTCTAAGCACATAAAAACAAAATTCAACATGCACCCAGTTCTTCTTTTTTGTGGAGATGATAATATTTCTCTGTCAGAAGAATATGGAGATGTTCACAGGGTAGATTCTGTAAATGGTGTCGCTGATTATCACTCCGCGACTTGGGGTAGATTTTGGATCACCAGTAAATACCAAAACAAAGTTTGTATGACTGGTGATATTGATATGATTCCACTTTCGCATCAATTTTTCATTGATGATGTTGAGAGATATGATGATGACGCATATGTTCATCTAAGTGCAGGTTGGTATTACAATGGTGATACCGAGGCATGGAAGAATCAATACAACATTTTGTCTGCGTATTATCATGTAGCAAAAGGAAAAACATTCAAAGATGTTTACGCATTTGAAGAAAAGTTTGAAGATGAAATGAAGAAGTTTGAAGAACCAGATTACACTGGTAAGAATAAGGGAATGGGAAGAGTTGTAGGTTATGCTTTCCATCCAGAACCTCATCTTCGTTATGCAAGTGTTGATAATGGGGGAAAATGGGGTCAGGATGAATTTTACTCTACGGAGTTGTTGAGGTTATATCACAGTAATGGTGGTAAGGTTGTCACCGAAAACAAAGAACACAAACAAAGAAGAATAGATAGAAACCATTGGAAATATGATCCAAGTTTAGTCCAATCTGGTTTTTATGTTGATGCACATTCACTTAGACCATATGGCAAATACAAAGAACATGTTGATTTTCTTATGTCTAATGTTAATGAATATGGTTCGGGGGTAGTTAAATGAGAAATATTAGAATGGTGACAACTTTCTACCGAAATAGAGAGTATTATGAAGATATTTTTATTGAATGGTATAGGAATCATTTTCAGTGTAATGAGTTTATGTTTTTCATAGGCGAGGATGATTTTACAGACCCTACCCATGAGATCAATGGTCAGTCCTATCGTATAGAACAAGAGAATATAGATGGAATTACTTTGACTCGATTGTTTTATCAGTGGAATAAGTCAAAAGTTGGTGATGCACAGAGAGCATGGTACGGTCAGAAACAACGTATTTGGCGTATTATGAGAGAAGAGTTTCCCAATAAACCTTCTCTTATTTGTGATTGTGATGAATTGATATACACCAAGAATTTAGATCGTTGCCTTGTAGAGGGTAAAATTCCAACTCATTTCTATGAACATGTCCCAGATGAGGAAGGAACATTTACATTAGACAAGACGCACACATGGTGTGGTCAAGGTTGGTATTATGAAGAACAGTTCGAATCAAGGGAAAGGGGAGAAAGGTGCAATACATACCACGGTAGTTGTAAAGAGTTTTACTTTAATCGAGTTCCGCATACTACTGACTTTTTTCATATGGGTGAAAACAATTCTTATTGCGATAAGACAAATCAAAAGTCATATCAAGACTATGACAATATTTGTTTTCATATTTCTGTTGTAAATTATGAACATTTCAAAAACACCAAACAGTGGTCACATCTGGGAAGGGGTGAAACTGAAATGGATGTCGAACAACTGACCAAGGAAATCTTTAGAAGATATTACTTGACAGTTGATAAGAATTATGATACATTTCCTCTGAGACTCAAAGCTCTTTTAGAACAGGAATTATCATGAGCAAATTCGAGAGTGGTGAATTTACAAACCAATGGTTTGATGGTAATATACCTACATTCAAAAAACATCTTTTTAATTATATTGGGAAGGATGTAAATGTTCTTGAGATTGGATCTTGGGAGGGTAGATCCACATGTTGGTTAATGGAGAACATATTGACCAGTGAAAAATCAAGATTGACATGTATTGATACATGGCAAGGAGGTGAAGAACATAAAGTAATGCCTATTGAAATGAAAGATGTTGAGACACGGTTCTTGGGTAATACTGAACCATTTCATTCCAGAATGGAAATTATAAAAGCCAACTCAAAAGATGGGTTGATCTCTATTAGAGATCGAGTCGAGTATTATGATTTCATTTATATTGATGGTGGTCATACCATGTATGATGTTCTGACCGATTGCGTTTTGTCATTTGATTTGCTAAAATCGGGTGGTATTATGGCCTTTGATGATTATAAATGGTGTTTGAATCAGTTTCACCCAAGTAAAACACCTTATGCGGCTGTAAACGCTCTAGTTACATCTTTACATGGTAAAATCGAAACTATTCATAATGATTTTCAATATTGGATTATTAAAAAGTAAGAAATGATAATTTACATGCGATTGCAAAATAATACACAGAGTCATGTTTCGTTTCTGAAAAAATATTAGAAACATTATGGATTTAAAGATTAGAGTATATCATGAAATATTATTCAGATAAAATACTACAGAAAACATATCTAGATAAAATTTTTGAGAATTGTCAAACTCTTTCTGATGATTATGATTTTTATGTCATATGTTCACATCCAAAGGAATCTGGTATGCTACATTTACCAGAGGACAACAAACCGAAAGTGGTTTTTGATTTGGGTGATGAATGGCATAGAGTCCCTTTCTATTATAACAGAAATGATATTGTACTCATACTCAAAGAATATTCTCCTCTCGACTTGCAAAATCATAAAAAAATAAAACCCATACCTCCTATTTTTAATTATGGGATGTGGTCTGAAAATACCAAGAAAATCGAACATAAAGAATTTTTAGTATTTTCTAGTATGGGTCTTTGGCCTTCCAGATCAAAACTAAAAGATGTTTTGTCTCGCTATGATGAGTCCGACAAGTTCTCTATTCATTGGAATGAACAATTTAACTGTGGTTATGATTATTCTGAATATATGAAAAACCTTACAAATTCTCTTATTTCGATCTCTCCACAAGGTTATATAACGACTGAAACTGCAAGAACTTGGGAAATAATTCAAGCTAAAACTATACCAATATGCAAAAGGCAAATTCCCTATTGGTATTATCACGGAATGCGGTTGTTTCAATATGATGATGAATCTCAAATACCTGATCTCATAAATCATATTATTTCTCTTGACCCAGAAGAACAACAGAGTATAGTAGACCTAAATAAAAAGATTTTCGACGAAAATGTTTCTCCAAAAGCTATTGCATCGTGGATTGAAACTAAATTAAAGGATATGTCATAATGAGTGAAAAAACAACCATTACTCTGTGTATGATTGTGAAAAACGAAGAACATGTCATCGAGAGATGTCTCAGTTCGGTCTATAAGTATATTGATCGATATGATATTTCTGATACAGGATCTACCGACAAAACAAAAGAAATCATCAAGAAGTTCTTCGACGAGAAGGGCATTCCCGGTGAAGTCCATGACATTCCGTGGGAGGGTTTTGGTAAGTCTCGTACTCAAGCTCTTCGAAACTGCGACGGTAAGGCAGATTATGCTTGGATGATTGACGCGGACGACTCTTTGGAGGGCGATTTCACACAAGCATTAGATTTTATTGATAAAACACGTTTTAGTTCCTACTCACTCAAAATCGGAAGAGGAAGAAATTTTACATGGTGGCGTAATCAAATTTTCAAAACAGAAGATAGATGGAGATACGTTGGTGTTCTTCATGAATATGCCGACTGCGATGATCGTCAAACCAAAAAAATGTCACAGATTCATTCGGACTATTTTGTCCACGCAAGAACAGAAGGTGCAAGAAATGTTGGTGTGACTCCAGAAGAGAAGTATCTCAAAGATGCTGCTGTTTTAGAGGACGCTCTCCTGAATCCCGATTCACAGAATTACGATCCAACGAATGATCGGTATCATTTTTATCTAGCTCAAAGTTACTTTGATGCTGGTAAGTATGATAAAGCAAAAGAGTGGTACGAGAAAAGAGTTAAAATGGGAGGTTGGGAAGAGGAGGCTTTCTATTCTCTCTATAGAGTTGGTATTTGTTCTGGTCTGTTAGAAGAACCTTGGGAAAAAACACTCATGTATTTTATGATGGCATGGGATGCTAGACCTTGGAGAGCAGAACCATTACATCAAATCTCTAGAGTATTCAGACTCAATGGCAAACCAAGACTTGCGTATCTTTATGCAACGCAGGCTGCAAAGATTCCATATCCCACACAAGATATTCTATTCCTCGCATCAGACATCTATGAATGGATGTGTTTGGATGAAATAACTGCAACCGCTTTTTATGTCGGGGAGTTTGAACAGGGACTCGATGCTTGTAATAGACTTCTATCCGAAAATAAATTACCATCAGATCAGATTCCAAGAATCAAAGATAATAAGAATCAGTATATTCTTGCAATCCAAAACCGAAATGATAAGATCAAACAACAGAAGAAAATGCAAGAACAAGTAAAGAGAGAATTAAAGTTGACACCCAATAAGTCTTCTTCTAAGTCATATAAGAAAAAGAAGAAAGGTTCTTGATTATAAATATGTAAAAGGAGACTGTATATGCCGGCTGGACAATACGATATAGAAGCAGATCAAGGCAGTACATTTCGATTCCATGTCACATATATGGATTCTTCAGAAGAGGCTGTTGATTTAGATAACTATACCGCTACGATGCAGGTAAGAAGATCCTTCACCAGTGATAGCATATTATTGTCCATTACAGGTGGGACAGTAGATGGCGGTGTCATTGGTGGGGGGTCTACTGGATATTTCACTGGTACTGGTGGAATACATGGTACAGGGGGAATCGTTTTAAACGGCACTGTCTCTGGTGTCACTGGAACAACAGGTGGGATCTATATTTCGGTAGATCATGTTACTATGAAAAATGTACCAAGAGGTAGACACTTCTACGATTTGGAACTTACAAATCTAGGAGATTCATCAGTGACAAGAATACTAAAAGGTAGATTTGAAGTTGATCCAGAGGTAACTCGGTGAGCCATATAAAGGTAAATGAGAGTAACACAATCGTCAAATTGACAACATCTAGAAATGTTGTCAAAGTTGTTGATATGAACATTGAAAAGGTGGTTGTTACTGGAGTTATATCTGGTATTGGTTCAGTGGGACCAGTAGGACCGCAGGGAGAGATAGGACCAACTGGTCCAACTGGACCCCAAGGTGATCAGGGCATTCAAGGTCCAACAGGTCCAACTGGTCCTCAAGGTGATCAGGGTATTCAGGGTATTCAGGGTACGGCTTCTGATAATCCGGGTAGATTATACACAAGTGAAACTTCTATTTTCTTCCCCTCAGAGTCTCTAGATTCTTTTAGTGAGGGAGAATTTTATGTCAACACTTCAAACCTATCACTTCTGATTCATAGAGAAGATGCTGAAGGATTAGATGCTAGATATTATTTTGGAGGTACGGCATCTAATCAATCTTCTGGTGGTGTTCTTTATGTACGACCAGTTAAAGGTTCTGGTGAAAACTTTTATAGTTACTTCGAAAAAACCTATAATGGAGAGTGGTTTACTTACCAAATCGTTGATTTTAATGAAGATTTTTCTTATGTAAAAGGATACGATTATAGAATACAACTGGTATTAAATGGCATAATAGGTAGGACAGGAGATGAAGGTCAAATAGGTCCAACTGGTCCAACTGGTCCAACTGGACCTCAAGGCGAACAAGGTATTCAAGGTCCAACTGGCGCTCAAGGTGATCAAGGCATTCAGGGCATTCAAGGTCCAACTGGCGCTCAAGGTGATCAAGGCATTCAGGGCATTCAAGGTCCAACTGGCGCTCAAGGTATTCAGGGTATTCAAGGTGAAATAGGTCCAACTGGCGCTCAAGGTATTCAGGGTATTCAAGGTGAAATAGGTCCAACTGGCGCTCAAGGTATTCAGGGTATTCAAGGTGAAATAGGTCCAACTGGACCACAGGGTGCTACTGGTACAGATGGAATAATTGGTGTTGATGGAGCAACAGGTGCAACAGGTGCCACTGGTCCAGTCGGTGATTATGTCGAAACATTCAACGGAGCAACTGGTGCTGTCCAAGGCGTCTCTTCCGTCAACGGACAGACGGGTGGAGTCACCGCAGGGTATATTCACATTGGAACAACCGCACCAGCAAGTCCTACGGAAATGGACTTCTGGTTCGAGACAGACACTGGTTCATTCTATGCTTATATTGATGAGGGTGGTGGCGCAGCATGGGTTGAAATTAGTGCTGACCCTGCTATTGCTGTCACAAGTGTCAACGGACAAACTGGTGATGTTATCGTTACCTCTGGTGTATCTTCTTTCAATGGACAGACTGGTGATGTCATTATCAATGGTTTCACAGCAGGAAATACAGCACCATCATCAGCAAACACTGGTGATTTCTGGTTTGAAACGGACACCAGTTTGTTGTATTCATATGTCTGGGATGGTGTAACTTTATCTTGGGTTCAACTCTCTGGTAGAGACGGTGCAACTGGACCACAGGGTGCTACTGGTCCTACTGGACCACAAGGAAACACGGGTGCGACTGGACCAGTCGGTGATTATGTTATCTCAATCAACGGAGAGACAGGCGACTATACTGAACTGACACCATACACTGGTATTCTTTATGGTGGTATTCTTTCTGGAACCCCCGGCGGAACAACATTTAACATATCTGCCGGTCTGGGTCAGATCGTCGGAATCACGATGGGTCTTGCTGGTGTCACACTGACAAGAACCGAAGTGACATGGGGCGACTTCACTGGTATTACTCCAGACTACCTTACAACAAATGACTTTACTCGACTCTACATTGATTCGAGTGGTAGTTTGCAACAACAAACTGCTCCATTTACACATGATGATTATAGAGAAAGTATTGTTCTTGGAACCATCAGTCACATTGACCGAGCAACGATTGCTCTGATCACCAACAAGCAAAATGTTGCATATCAAATGGGACATCGACTGAGTGATTTGATTGG
>Ga0196901_1000607_pt1 | contig 18536 bp, 25 predicted proteins | sample CB_VirMetaG_FD_169099 | JGI IMG/M metagenome (GOLD analysis project Ga0196901, IMG submission 169099) | Freshwater to marine saline gradient viral communities from Chesapeake Bay - CB_1504_1 Viral MetaG (v3) (version 3) | ecosystem: Environmental > Aquatic > Marine > Coastal | place: USA... | reverse complement strand
ATTCAGGATTATATTATGGGTGATAATAATTATGTTAGTAATAAAGATTTTTATTTTTTGATGCAGGAACGAAAAAAAATAATCAAAGATTGTGAACAAAAAAATTTGCCAATACCAAAAATAAACGATAAGATAGGTAAAATTATACTTGACATTGCTACTAATTTGGCTTATAGGTATAATTTTATTAATTATACGTATAGGGATGAAATGATTGGCGATGCTATTGAAACGTGCATAAGATATATTGATAATTTTGATACCAACAAATCATCCAATCCATTTTCTTATTTTACGCAGATTTGTTATTTTTCTTTTGTTAGACGAATTAACAAAGAAGCAAAGCAACATGATATTAAGAAGAAGTATATTGAAAAAATGGGTGTAGATTTTGAATCTTATTCAGCGCAAATCCATGATGATGATAAAGCATTTACTAATACATCATTGGAATTTGCCTTAGAAAATTTCGTTTAGGTTTTTTTATATTATGACAAAATTAGCATTTATAAATGACTGCCACATAGGTGTTCGTAATGACTCAACTGTATTTCTTGAAGCACATAAGAAATTCTTTACCGAATTGTTTATTCCAACATTGGAAAAAGAGCAAATTAAAGATGTAGTTATACTTGGTGATTTATTTGATAGAAGAAAATATATTAATTTTAATACGGCACATGAATGTAAAAAATGGCTATTTGATGTTCTTTTAGAAAAAAATATAAAGGTTGATATTCTGGTTGGTAACCATGATTGTTCTTTTAAGAACACAAATCGAGTTAATTCTCCGAATCTTATATTAAAAGAATATGGTAATGTAAAAGTACACACTTCACCAACCGAACTTATTATTGATGATGAACGTATTGGTCTTGTTCCATGGATTAATATGGAAAACGAAGATGAATCATTCAACTTCATTAATAGTTTTAAAGGTGATATTTTACTTGGTCATTTTGAAATTTCTGGCTTTGAAATGCATAAAAATGGTGGTGTTTGTCATGATGGAATTGACAAGAAACTGTTTAATAAGTATGAATATGTATTTTCTGGTCATTTCCATGAACCATCTATAAATGGAAATATTCAATATTTAGGTTCTCCAATGCAATTTACATGGGCGGATTATGATTGCTCTAGAGGGTTTCATATATTTGATTTGTCAAATAGAGAATTGACAAAAGTTGAAAATAATGATAAGATGTTCCATAAAATCTTTTATGATGAAGATATTGATATTATTGAATTTGATTATGATTCTTTAAAGGATAGAATTGTTAGAGTTATTGTTGGTGAAAAAGAAGATCAACATAAATTTGATCTTTTTATCGATAAAATTCAGCAGATTAATCCATTCCAATTTGATATTGTTGATAATTCAATATATCAGATGTCAGAAGATTTTGATGAAAAACTCATTAAAAATGAGGATACTATGACTATAGTTTCATCATATATTGATGATCTTGAACTTGATTTTGATGGTGATCAGATTAAGAAATTATTTAAGGAACTTTATATAGAAGCATTATCTGAAATGGATTAATATTATGGTGATTTTTAAAAATATAAAATGGAAGAATTTTCTTTCATTTGGTAATCAGTTTACTGAAGTAAATTTACACTCTAACCAAACAACCGTTATTGTAGGCTCAAATGGTGCTGGTAAGTCAACAATGTTGGATGCTATTTCATTTGTTCTATATGGTAAACCCTATAGGAATATTAATAAACCGCAGTTAATTAATAGTGTTAATGGTAAAGAATGTTTAGTTGAAATTAATTTTACTGTTGGTAAAAATGAATATAAGGTTATACGTGGTATTAAACCAAATATATTTGAAATATATGAAGATGGTAAATTAATTGATCAGGAGTCACATGTCAGTGATTACCAGTTTTATTTAGAGAAAAATATTCTTAAAATGAACTATACTGCTTTTACTCAAATTGTTGTATTGGGTAAAGCAACGTATGTTCCGTTTATGAAACTTAAACCACAAGACAGAAGAAATCTCATTGAAGAACTTCTTGGATTAACAATTTTTTCTAAGATGAATGAGGTACTTAAAAATAGATTAACAATGTCTAAAAATGAAAAATATGAACTTGAAAATCATATTGAATTATATACCGATAAGATCAATTTAAAGAAAAAATATATTGATAGAGTATCACTTGATAATGATGAGAGAGTTAATAAAATTAATTCCGATATTAATATACTTAAAGAAAAAAATGAACTACATCAAAAAGAATATGATGATATTTTACAAAGTAAGAATAATCTATTAAGTTTTCTTGTTAATCATGAATCCACAAAAAATAAGCAAAAGAATTTAGATAAAATTGAATATGAATTTAATAATAAAATTAAACGCATAAAAAAGGATATTAAATTCTTTAATGACAATGATGTGTGTCCAACGTGTAGTCAGGATATACACCATGTTTTTAAAAATGAAATGGTTGATAGATATACTAATACTCTTACCGAATTGGAAAATGATTCAGAAAAATTAAATAATGAACTTAAAAAGGTTGAAGATAAAATAAAAGTTTTTGAGAACTATGTTCATGATATTTCTACTTTTGATAAAAGACTAGCTGAAATACAAACATCCATTAAATACAATGATAATTTAATAGATAAGTTATATGGTGACCTTAAACAAAATGTAAATGTCAACGTTGATGATGAAAAAAATGAACTTATTTTAATGTATGATGAATTTGAGAAATTTAAGGACAAAAAATCAAATATAAATGTATTACTTGGATATTACCAATCAATAGGAACAATGTTAAAGGATACTGGTATTAAATCTGTAATTGTACAAAAATACTTACCTATTTTTAATAATTTTATTAATCAGTACTTGACAAAGTTTGATTTTTTTGTTAAATTCCAATTAGATGAAACATTTAATGAAACAATTTTGTCTAGAAATCGTGATCATTTTAGTTATAGTTCGTTTTCTGAAGGTGAAAAACTTCGAATTGATATGGCTATATTATTGACATGGAGAGAAATATCCAAGATGAAAAATTCTATGTCAACGAATTTATTGATTATGGATGAGATATTTGATTCATCATTAGATCAAACAGGTGTTGATGCTTTTATTGATTTAATACCGAAAATGGAGTTTGCAAATATTTTTGTAATATCACATACTCCGGATAAACTGTATAATAAGTTTAAAAATATTATAGAAATAGAGAAAGATGGTAACTTTTCTGTTATCAAGTGATATTGACAAAACTATTATTTTTTTGTTATAATATATTTTTAATATGAGGAAATACTATGAAATTTACTGAAAAAACACTTTCCGTACTGAAAAATTTCAGTACCATTAATAATGGACTAATGATTAAGAAAGGCAATGTACAGAGAACAGTCGCACTAACCAAGGATGTATTGGCTGAGGCACATCTAGATCAGAGTTTCCCGAGAGACTTTGCCATCTATGATCTAAATGGCTTTCTATCTATGTTATCAACATTTAATGGTGATGGTGATGCTGAAATTGATTTTCAAGAAAATCATATGGTGATTACATCGGGTAGACGTAAACTGAAATATTATTATGCTTCACCAACTGTAATTTTCTCACCGCCGGATGATCTTAAACTTGATTCTCCAACTCAACGTTTTGATTTGGTGCTGGATGATCTTAAACTAATTCAGAAGATGGCTTCTTTTGATATGGGTGATTTGACAATTAAATCCGATGGTGATAAGATTTATATATCTGTAATTAATGGTCAAAATAATAATTCAAATGAAATGAATATTGAAGTTGATCAGAGTATGGATACGTGTGAAGTAACATTTGATGTTGGTCTTATGAAAGTTATTCCACAGGAATATAGTGTTGGTGTTAATGATAAATCCGTACACTTTAAAAATGAAAATGATGATGTTCAATATTGGATCGTATTGAGGAACTAATTGATGATTGAATCAAACGATAAAGAATTTCTTTACGTTGAAAAATATAGACCATCCAAGATAGATGACTGTATTTTACCTAAACGCTATAAAGATACCTTTAAAAAATTTGTTGAAAATAAACAAATACCTAATCTTTTATTAACTGGATCTGCCGGTGTAGGTAAAACTACGGTCGCTAAAGCATTAGCAAATGAACTAAATGCTGACGTTTTGGTGATCAATGCTTCTGAGAATGGTAATATTGATACACTACGCACAACGATACGTTCATATGCTAGTACAATGTCTTTAATGGGTGGATTAAAAATTGTTATTCTTGATGAAGCAGATTACCTAAACCAACAGAGTACACAACCGGCTTTACGTAATTTTATGGAAGAGTTTAGTGATAATTGTCGGTTTATACTTACGGCTAACTTTGCTAATCGCATTATTGAACCTCTACATTCAAGATGTACAACTATTGAATTTAATATTAAAGAAAAAGAGTTTCCTAAACTTGCTTCGCAATTTATGAAGCGTATCGATAGTATCTTGGAAAAAGAAGGTGTCAAGTATGAGCCAAAAGTAGTTGCTGAAATTATTACAAAATATTTTCCGGATTTTAGGAAAACATTAAATGAATTACAGCGTTTTTCAATGGTTGGTCTTGAAAAAATGCCAAATGATTTTGATGTTGATTCGTCAAGTATTGTATTAGAACTACTGAAAAACAAAGAGTTTGGTAAATTGCGTAAATGGGTTGGTGAAAATAAAGATACCGATCATTTAAAAGTTATGAAAGATGTATTGAATTCGGATATTTTTGAGAATGCATTTATACCAGAACTTGTATTAATCTATAACACATATGACTATAGAAATGCTTTTGTTGCAGATCGTGAAATAAATTTGATGGCTTTTCTTACTGAGTGTATGATAAATGGCAAATTTAAGTGATATATTAAATTCAATAAATAAGAAAACTACCTTTATTTCTGAAGAAGAAATTAATCTGGATTATACTCCTTTTATTATTAATAAAGGTATGTCATATTTTATTGATACGATAATGTTTGCTAATGAAATGAATTTGCATAGTGAAACACCTAAATATGCACAATATCGTTTTTATTATCATGCTTTAAATAAGAAGTCAAGATTCTCTAAATGGCATAAGAAGAATGAATTAAAGGATATTGATATTATTAAAGAGTATTATAATTATTCAGATACTAAAGCGGAACAAGCGTTGGCTTTGTTAAATGATGAGCAAATAGAGGAAATACGAAATAGATTGTTTAAAGGCGGTAAAAAATAAAATTTATAAATAACTCCATAATAATTATAATTATGGAGAAAATTATGAACATATTTAATGATTTGGGCGTTAAAATAAAGTTAAACACTGATGATGATTTTTTGAAAGTTAAAGAAACACTCTGTAGAATGGGTGTAGAATCAAAAAAAGACAAATCACTATATCAATCCTGTCATATTTTACATAAACGTGGAGAATATGCTATTTTACACTTTAAAGAAATGTTTTCTTTGGATGGTAAGAATAGTACTTTAACGGATAAAGATATAGATAGAAGAAATAAAATTATCAATCTTTTAATTGATTGGAAGTTAGTTGAACTTGACGACAACGTTGATTTATCATATAATAATATCTCGTTGAAGATAATTCCTTATAGTGAAAAAGGTGAATGGAATTTAAAAACGAAATATAACATTGGTGTGAAGAAGAGGTATTAAATAAATTATGAATTTTGAAGAACTTGAGAAGTTAGTTATAGAATGGGGTGAAAATAAAGGTATCGTACCTAAGAGTACACCTTTAATTCAGTTTTCTAAAACAATGGAAGAAATGGCTGAACTTGTTGATGGGTTAGCAAGGCGTGATATTCCGGAAATAAAAGACGCATATGGCGATGTGCTAGTTACACTTATTATTGGACACCATTTAGCATTTCCAAATCAGTCTATTGTAGAACAGCTTGAAGCCGCTTATGATATTATTAGTAAACGTACTGGTAAAGAAGTAAACGGTAAATTTATTAAAGATGAGTAAATGAGGAGATTTATATTATGATTGTTGATACAAGCACATTCGCTATACCTTCTAGTGATGATGACCAGAAAAAAATCGCGGCTGTATTCCAAGATTTATCAAACCAATTGATTAAATGTGAAGCAATTAAGGAATACGTAAAAGAAGCGAAGAAGGAAATTAAAGATCAATATGATATTCCACTATCTGTAATCAATAGAGTTTTTAAAATATTCCATGAGAATAATGCAAAAGACTTTTTTGATGAACAGCGTGATATTGAATCTTTTTATGAAACTTTATTTGGAGATGATTCTGATGAGTGATGTTAAACTTATATATTTGAGGTATGGTGAGCAGATTGTTGGTGATGTAACTTATGATCTAAATGGTGAAACTATTACAGTTAATAATCCACTTTCCGTTGTACATATGCCGGAACAGAAATTGGGATTTATTCCGTATTTGCAATTGACACAGGAAAAAGATGCTGTGTTTAAAATGTCCGATATTAGACATACTTTTGATCCTAATCAGGACATTGTAAATCATTGGAATTCTTTGTTTGGTAGTGGTATTATCACTCCACCTGATAAAGAAATAATTTCTTAAAAAATTTGACAAACAGTTAAAATTTTTGTAAACTGGGTGCAATACCCAGTTTTTTTATGGAGAATAAATGAATAAATTTTATACTAATGTATCGCAAATAGGTAATTATATCTATCATAGGTATATTGATGAAGATGGTAAACGCAAAGAAGAATATACTGATTTTGTTGATATTGATCTTTATGTTCCATCAAATGATGTTACTGGTTACAAATCATTCTATGGTCAACGCTATTTAAAACAAGTATCTTTTGCCAAAATTCGTGATGCCAAATCATTCATTGATGAATATGGTAATATTCCAAATATGGAAATACACGGTAATCGTAATTGGTGGGCGCAATTTATTTCTAAAACATATCCACTAGAAATTGATTATGATACATCTAAACTTATTATTGCTAATATAGATATTGAAACAAGAATGACTTTTGATAATGGTGATCAGGGTTTTCCTGAGCCAGATATTGCACCGGCTCAAGTTACCGCAATAACTGTTGAGATTAAAGATAAGTATTATGTTTTTGGTTCTAAAGTTTATTCTGGTGATTTACCTGAGAATACACAACACCTTTATTGTGATGATGAGGATGATCTTTTACTATCTTTTCTTTCTTTTTGGGAAAAGAAAAAGCCAGATGTTATAACAGGATGGAATATTGAGGGATTCGATATTCCATATCTAATCAATCGTATTAATAATCGACTTGGTTGGGAACAAGCTTGCCGTTTGTCTCCTTCAAATCGTTTCACTAAAAATAAATCTATTAGTATTCGTGATAAAAAACTTGATAATGGACAAACCATTAAAGATTATATTATACAAGGTACTGCTATTGCTGACTTATTGAAACTATATCGTTTCTATACATTCAAGTTACGTGAACGCTATTCATTAGATTTTATTGGTCATGTTGAACTAGGTGAACGCAAGTTGAACTATTCCGAAGTTAGTCAAACATATAAATTATTAGAAAATTCAGATGATGTAAAAATAGACTGGAATAAAAATCCCGAAGAAATGGAAGAGTTTGTTAGATGGTGTAGAATGCGTGAGTTGATAAAAAAAGAAAAAATAAATAGATCATAATTTTTTATTTATAGATGCGACCTGCCTAGTGTTTTTATAATGAAGTTCTGGATTTATTTTTTTACATTTATCACCATGCCATCTGGAATAATTTCCGATAGTAATTATCTTACCACAGTGTTCGCATGTTTTTTTGGTAGACATGCATTTTGTTGATGCTTTAGATTGTTTTTCGTAGGAAAATATTTTATGAGATTCTATGTATATTCCCCATTTCTTCATATGTCTATATTGATGATTTATATCAATACATCGTTTCACTAGATGTGTTACTTGTTGGGCGGATAAATTTGAATAATTCATGAATTCATTTTGTGTTCCAACAAATTCATCTGCGGTTTCATAATTTTTAAAATGATATATGTCTTTTTTAACATGTGGTATTCTATTTTTACACGCTTCCATGAAATATTCTTTATGCTTTTTGTAAATATAACTATTAGTTTTCAGGTTTCTATTATACTCAAAATAAAAAAATGTATGTAGCGCAAATATCATTTTGGCTTTGTATTTTCCGGTGGTGAATTTTGTTAATAATAAATGACATATATAGTGTTCTCTAAATGTTAGTATGGCTATATTATCTTCACCATCTGACCCACCAAATGATTTAGGTAATATATGGTGTTTTTCGTGTAATTGGTTGTCATATTCATCATTTCTATTCAATGAATTATTTATTATATTGTAATAATATTTTTTATATTTATTTTCAATAAACACTTGACATACTCCATCTTCTGTGTTATACTTATTTATAATTTTAGAGATTTGTAAAAAATGAAAATTGAAGAAGTTGAAAAAATTGATTTGTCTAATTTATCCAATGCGGAATTGGATGAGTTGTTGAAATATGTTGAGAAAAGGGCTGATGAAGAAGCATATTGTATGGGAATCCAATATAACGTCAGGGACGTTGAACTTGTAAAGCGACTTGATAATAAACTACAATTAATTGCTCTAGCGTTATCACTAACATATCAAGCTAAGATTAGGCATGAAGATCATTTCTTTCAAGTTAGAATGTGGGACACATTGATTTATAATAAACTATTATCATCCAATGTTGTTGTACCACCAAACAAATCATCATCAAAAGATGAGAAGTATGCTGGAGCTGTTGTATTTGATCCACAGGTTGGTATTCATGATTGGATTGTTTCTGCTGACTTGAATTCGCTATATCCAAGTTTAATGAGGCATTATAATATTTCACCTGAAAAATTAGTAACAAGATCATATTTGGAATCATTAGATAACCAATATTCTAGAACTTTGTTGAAATATTACCATGATGATCGCGATAAATTGAATGTTTGTGTTGATGATTTTATCGATGGTAAAGAGAATGAAATAACAAAAGCAGTTAAGGAACTTGATATTTCACTGGCGGCAAATGGTGTAATGTACCATAAAGATAGCCAAGGTTTTCTACCGCAGTTGATGGAAGAAATCTACGGCAAGCGTTCTGAAATGAAACGTAAGATGTTGGAAGCAGAACAGAACTATGAAGATACAAAAGATCCAAAATATAAGAATGATATTGCCAAGTATAAAGCAATGCAGTTATCTTATAAAACTCTTTTGAATTCTTGTTATGGTGCTATTGGTAATAATTACTTCCGTTTGTATAACGTTGATATGGCGGAATCTATTACCATATCCGGTCAGTTATCTATTCAGTGGATACAGCGTAAGATTAATTCATATTTGAATAAGATATTTAAAACAGATGACGTTAACTATATTGTTGCCGGTGATACTGATTCTTTCTATATGACATTGGCTAAATTTGTTGAAATTGTTACTGATGGTAAAGAATATGATAAGATTAAAATGGTAGATGTTATTGATGACTTCTTTGAATCTAAGATACAACCGGAAATCGATAAGGCATATAACGAACTTTCTGTTTATATGAATTCATTTGAACAGCAAATGATTATGAAGCGAGAAGTTATTGCAGATCGTGGTTTCTGGAGAGCAAAGAAAAATTATGCTCTTAATGTATATGATAGTGAAGGTGTTCGTTATGAAAAACCAAAACTTAAAATTATGGGTATTGAAGCTATCAAATCATCAACGCCAGAATTATGTCGTGATGCTCTAAAAGAATCTATTAGAATAATACTACAAGAAACAGAAAAAGATTTACAATCATATATTGCAAATTTTAAGAAGAAGTTTTATAATGCCAATATTGATCTAATATCTTTTCCCAGAGGTGTTTCCGATATTAAGAAATGGGACATTGATTCTGAATTTGGTTTTAAATCAAAAACACCTATTCACGTTAAGGGTTCTATTTCGTATAATCGTATGCTTAAAAAGCATAATTTGTTGGGTAGTTACCGTGAGATTAAAAATGGCGATAAGATCAAATTTATTTATTTAAATGATCCTAATCCTCTACATTCCAATAGTATTTCGTATCCGGATGTACTTCCGGTTGAATTTGCTCTTGACAACTACATAGATTATGCGCTACAATATAAAATATCATTCGTACAACCAATTGAATCAATTACACAACCAATCGGTTGGTCTATTGAAAAGAAAAACAGTTTATTTTAAGTGGTGGAATAACGGTACAATAAATAAAAAATCTTACACAAAACCTGGTGATGGTTGGGTAAGAGGTATGATTAAAAAGAAAGGAGTTAATATATAATGAGTTTAATGAGTAAATTAAAAAAAGCAGGTTCTATTGTTGATGCTCAGATTTTATCTGAGTCGAATTATTTCAAGATGAAGGATGTTGCTAAAACAGATATACCGATTGTTAATTTAGCATTTAGTGGTGATTTAGATGGTGGTGTTGTATCTGGTTTAACTGTTTTTGCTGGCGAAAGTAAATCATTTAAGACTCTTTTAGGTCTTAATTGTATTAAAGCATATTTAAATAAATATGAAGATGGTGTTTGTCTTTTATATGATTCTGAATTTGGTATAACACCGAAATATCTTGAAGATAATGGTATTGATACAAATAGAGTTCTTCATATACCAATTGAACACGTAGAACAATTAAAATTTGATTTAACAAAGAGATTATCTGAGATTGAAGATGGTGATAAAGTATTCATTATGGTTGATTCATTAGGATCATTAGCATCTAAAAAAGAAGTTGATGATGCTATTGATGAAAAGTCTGTTGCTGATATGTCACGCGCCAAAGCAATTCGGTCTTTATTAAGAATTGTTACTCCTGTTTTAACAATGAAAAATATACCAATGATTGTTATTAACCATGTATATAAAGAAATAGGTATGTTTCCAAAAACTGTTATTCCCGGTGGAACAGCAGTAACATATTCTGCTAATCAAATTTTTGTAATTACAAAAGCACAAGATAAAGAAGGAACAGAATTAAAAGGTTGGAATTTTACAATAACAATTGATAAATCAAGATTTGTTCGTGAAAAATCAAAATTCACATTTAATGTTAGATATGATACAGGTATTAATCTCTTTTCTGGTATATTCGACCTAGCGGTTGAACTTGGTGTTATTGAATCGCCAACTAAAGGTTTCTATACACTTGAAGGTGATGAAAAGAAATATCGACGTAAAGAACTTGAAGGTGATGAATCAGTTATGTCTAACATTGTTGAATCAGATAAATTTAAACAATTGGTTGAATCAAAATTTAAGTTATGAATAGCCTAAGGGATTTTGTTATAGTATATGATGAAGTTTATACTCCTGATGAATGTCAGGAGTTAATAGACTTATATGATAATAATCTTGATAAAACAGATTACTTTGAGAATGAGATATATAAGTTTAATCAGTTACAATTATTCAAAGCCGGTTTTAATCATCATGCTAATAAGTTTATGAAAACGGTTGAAATGTATGGTATTGATTATTTTGAACGTGTTAATCTAATTGACTTTATGCCAGATCATGATTTCGAAGAACCTAGAATAAAACGATATGATGGTGATGCTCAGTTTAGAACACATATTGATACAGTGGATAATATATCAGGTCGAAGATTTTTAATTGCTATTTTATATCTCAATGATAATGATGGTATGACTGTGATGGATATGCTTAATATTGGTGTAACACCAAAAGCTGGCACAATGCTAGTTTTTCCCGCCAATTGGATGTATCCTCATACTGGCTTGCCAACAAGCACAGAAAAGTATATACTAATGTCTAGTTTAATGTATGTTGATAGTGGAGAAAAATATATATGAGTAAGAAAGAAAAAAGTGATGGATCCTCAGCAAACTATTATTTGCTTCCCGATGAAGCAAATCAATTACAAGATTTAATTTCATATAAGAATATGAATGGTCAAATGGCTGAAATCTTTAGAGCAGTTTATCGCTATGGTCAAGTGGAGCATTCTGAAATGATTCGGGATGCTAAAAAGATCAAATTTTATATTGAAGCGGAAATTAAAAGACTGGAGAACTATGGTGAATAATTTTATTAGAGAAGAAATTGAATATCTTTTGGATAATAAAAAAGCATTAACTATTTGGTTTAAAAAGAAAGATGGTGAAGAACGTGAAATGAAATGTGTTCTTTCTCCGGATGTTATTGATGAATCTTATGAATATAAGAATTCAACCGCAAAGACATCGACTGATGTTAAATCTGTTTGGGATATTGAAAACAATGGTTGGCGTAGTTTTCGTTGGGATTCTTTAATTGGATATAAGGAAAATGTATAATGACGTTTGAAGTTGATTCTAGAGTTAAAGATCAATGGGAAGTTTGGATTAAACAAAATCCACCCGAAGAGATCGAAGATATAACCGATGAAGAACTTAAAGATGCATTGATTTCTGATCTATCACACGTATCCAAAATGTCCGTCGGTGAATATACCTTGTATCAAAAATATAAGGAACTTAAACGTAAATATCCGGGATCTTTAAAGACAAATTTATTTGGTAGTGAGTATTGCTTGGATAATCCAACGCAATCATTTGCAATTGAAAAGTCCAAGAGTAATATTTGGACACCAAATAATCCAAATGATTATATGAATTTGAAGCCCAAATTGATACTTACGGATGATTTTGTTGATCATGAATTAAAACTAAAGGGTTCTGAAATATGGAATACTATTAGAAACTTTACCAGTACTATGAAAAACAATAGTAATATTGGTCGCAATCTAAATTATTTAGTTATTGATGAAGTTACTGGTAAATATCTTGGAGTTATTTGTATTTCATCCGATTTTATGGATTTAACACCTAGGGATAATTGGATTGGTTGGAATAGAGAAATCAAAACACTGGAAGCACGTATTAACTATACTGCTATTGGTTCTACTATTGTTCCAACACAACCATTAGGTTATAATTATGTTGGTGGTAAACTATTAGCATTGTTATGTCTTGAAGATACAGTACAGAAAGATTGGAAGGAACGTTATGATGATGTATTAGTTGGTGTGACAACAACTAGTCTTTATGGTAAAACAAAGAATGGTGGTTTATCTCAATATGATAATCTAAAACATTGGAAGAAAATGGGTTATACCTCAGGTACGGTAGCATTTGAAACCGAGAGAGAAACACAATATATGATACGTCAATGGTTACATAAACATCATACATATAAATATTTTGAATGGTATGGTGCTACTAAATCGGATGGTAAACCATTCAAACGAGATCATAGAAATCGCTCTTACCATTTTACCTATAAAAAACTAGGAATAGATAAGGATTTGATTGCTTGTGATCATGCTAGAGGTATATACTTTTCTCCATTGTATAATAATACTAGAGAATTTTTAAGAAAGGAAATTGATGAATCGCAATTAGTTAAGTCATTTGACACATCTAATGAATATTTGGTTGAATTGTGGAAAACAAAATATGCTTCAAAGCGTATTAACAGTTTAATTAAAAATGACCGCGTTTCAGATGAAACCTTATTTTATGATGATCTAATATATATGAATACTTTTGAGGAAGTTAAAGAAAAATATATAAAAGATGTTGGAAGATAAATAAAAGTAAAACATCTAGAGGATTTATAAAAATGCTTAATTTCAAACAATATTTAACCGAAGCGGAACTACTTGCCGAAAAGTTAATTATGATTAATAATGGTAAGAAGTATGGACAAATCGTTTTTCTTGCCGGTGGTGCCGGCTCAGGTAAAGGATTTTCGCAGAATTTCTTTAACTCATCAGATTTTAAAATACGTGATGTTGATGAAATGAAACGTCTTTTTCTGAAGATAGAAAAAGAAAAGAACAAGTATCCGGAAATTAAAGGACTGGATTTAAGAAATCCTAATGATGTTTTTAAATTACATACTTGGGTTGAGAAGTATGGATTTGATGATAATTCTTTGAATATTATGGTTTCTCAGATGAAGAATCCTGAAACATTACCCAATATTGTTTTTGATGTAACAATGAAAAATATCAAAAAATACCATAAAATTATGGATGTTTTAATTCCAATGGGCTACAAGCCGGTAAATACACATTTAATTTGGGTTCTTTCTGATTATTCAGTTGCCGTAAAAGCAAATAAAGAGCGTTCAAGAATAGTTCCGGATGATATTTTATTACAGACTCATGTTGGCGCGCATGAAACAATGTGGGATATTGTAGGTAAAGGTAACATTCCAAATAATTTGGATGGTGGTATATATGTTATTCTTGCTGATCGTAGTGCCACTGTTCTTTACACCGACGATAAAGGCAAGATATTTACTGGTGGAAAATATGGAAGCGATAAAGGTAGAAAACCTGTAATTAAGGATTTCACATATATTACATATAAAAAGCCGGGAAAATCACCAGAAACAAGTGTTAAAATTAAGACAGAATTATATACTTGGGTTATAAATCGTGTTCCTTTGGTTGGTGATAAGGGCGTTTGGGGTGATGAATAAAAATAAACTTGACAAATGGTAAAAATATGTATAAAATGATAATATATGAGAGGTATTTAAATGATCCTGTCATAGAATATTACGATGATATTGAATCTATAAAAGAGAAATATAAAACATATAGTTATATTATTGATGAAAATGTTAAAAATTTGGAATCAGGAGATAGTGTAGAATTTATGTATGATTTTTATATTGATATGATCGTTGAAAAATTAAATTTTTGAAGAAAAGAGGTGATATTATGTTTACAACTGAAAAAATCGTTAAAATACTAAAGAAAGCAAAAACAGGTCGAACTGCGCCGGAACTGGCGGAACGCTCAGGATCCTCTCTAGGAACCACTAGGAGAGCGATTACGCGACTCATGGAGCGTGGACAGCTTGAGTATTCAGAATATTATAAAAAATGCTCTAAAACTGGTAAGGAACTGACATCATATGTAATTATGTAAGTTATTGATTTTAAAGGGACTTCGGTCCCTTTTTTGATAAATATTTTTTATGAGCATATAAAAAACTTTGATTAGATTAATTGGTTTTAATTTCATATAATATACATCTGATCGAGATAACTAAGGAAAAACATTATGAGTACTACAATTTATATGGATCCATCTGTCACAAATCGCGGTGTTCCAAATGTTATGGGTGAGAAATTGGTTAAACCAATATTCAAGAAAAAGCCTAAGTTTGAATCGAAAAAACCAGATAATATAAATTGGACTATTGAAAATATGTTTGATGATGATTATTTGAGTCTATTGGCTGTTAATATGTACAAAAAATATCCACTGGATACTAAGGTTAAAGTTGCTAAATTTATTCATGATGGTGAGCGTGTTTGTATTGCTAAATTTGGCGATGTTGAATACACTTCCGTTGGTGATAAGATTTTTATTGAAAAAAATAAAGGAGAATAATAATGACTGTATTGACATCTGTTGATCCACAGATTGATGTAATCCATTCTATGGATGACGATGATTTATTTTGTTTCGTTATTAATTCAGGTGAATTTGAGGGCGTGACATTCACATATCAGGATATTGATATTAAAGAGAATGAATCAGGTGAAGCCAATTTAGAATTTAATTATGTTATTTTGAATAATATGAATAATATCGAACTTAATGAAAACTTTGAAAACAAAGTTGGAAATTTTTTAATTGGTATTATGGAGAATTCTTTAAGAGAAAAAATAAAAGAGGAGTAAATAAAATATGTCAACAGAGGATACAAGAATAAAAATATCATCCGATGTTAGAAAAAAAAGAGCATTAGATTGGGCTGAAATTATTGATGCATTTAGAGTTGTTCCCAGAATACTATTAATAGTTTCTGGGATTTTTGTTTATTGGATTACGGATTGGTATATGAATCTACAAACAAGAGGCACAGCCGAATCAATTGTTACTGGATTAGTGGGTTTAATTATACCCGCCGTAATTGGTCTATATCAGAATAGTGGTAGAAAATATTAATTGACATCATTATTCTTTTTGTGATATTATATACAAATACTTATTTGTATAAGAGGAATTATGAACGAACAAATTATTTTAACCAACCTTATTAAATCTGAAGAATATGCAAGAAAAGTTATTCCCTTTCTAAACATAAGATACTTTGAAGATAAGTCCGAAAAACTTATCTTCAAGGCTATCATAAAGCATTATGAAAAGTATAATATCTTACCTACAAAAACAGAATTAAAACACTTCATTGATAATGAAGAAAACCTAACTGAGGATATGCACACCGATGCTATGGGTTATCTAAAATCATTGAACCAAAATGATGAACCCGATTTTAATTGGCTTGTTGATACTACAGAAAACTTCTGTCAAGAAAAAGCAATTTATAATGCTATTATGGAATCTATTTCAATTATCGATGGTTCCGACACCAAACGCACAAAACACGCTATACAAGATATTCTCAAGGATGCTTTATCAGTATCATTTGACCAACACGTTGGTCATGACTATTTTGAAGAGGCGCAAAAGCGTTATGAATACTATAGTATGGAAGAAGAAAAACTACCATTTTCTTTGGATATTTTTAATAAGATTACTAATGGTGGTATTCCAAATAAAACATTAAATGTCATACTTGCCACAACAAATGCCGGTAAATCATTAATGATGGTTGACTTTGCGGCTAATTATTTGTTACAAGGTAAAAATGTACTTTATATCACACTAGAAATGGCTGAAGAAAGAATTGCGGAACGTATTGATGCTAACCTTTTTAATACACCAGTAAATCAAGTTGAAAAGATGGAGAATGAAAAGTTTCTAAGAAAAATTGATAATATAAAATCAAAAACACATGGTCAATTAATCGTTAAAGAATTTCCGACATCATCCGCCCATGTTGGACATTTTAGAAATTTAGTTCAAGAGTTAAAACTAAAAAAGAACTTTACGCCGGATGTAATTTGCGTTGACTATATTAATATTATGGCATCAAGTCGTGTTAAAATGTCGCAAACAAATAGTTATTTTTATATCAAGGCTATTGCTGAAGAATTACGAGGATTAGCAGTCGAACTGGATGTTCCTATTTGGTCTGCTACACAAAGTAATAGATCAGGTCATTCTGATACTGATGTTGATTTAACTAATACATCGGAATCTTTTGGTCTACCTGCTACTGTTGATTTTATGTTTGCATTGATTAGAACCGAAGAACTTGATAATCTTGGTCAGGTAATGATTAAACAGTTGAAATCCAGATACGGTAATAAAAATAACTATGAGAAATTTGTCATTGGTATTGAAGCAGATAAAATGAAATTATTTGATGTTGAAGATACCGCGCAAAATCTAGTACAGTCAAATGGTGATATTGGTATCACTACAGAAAAATTTAATACGGTATCGGAGCTGAAGTTTTGATATGATAAATAATCTGATAAACAATTGGAATATTTACATATGGCACAAGAAGGCTTTTTATATGAGGAAAATTGCGCTAAAGCATTGAAGAAATTAAATTGGGTTAAACCCAATTATACTCCTGCTGGTGCATCTTCCAATAGACCGGACTTAGATTTATATGTTGGTGGTAAAGAATATGGTTGTGAATTAAAAAAAGACTTAGCATCCGCCGGTTCATTAGTGATACATCATCTTGGTAATAAGAAATATCAAATGGGTGATGTTGGTGATCATATAGAAAAACAGTTTCTATATGATATTTCCATGAAGGCAAAAGTATTAGATAATATAAAATACAAGTGGAAAGTTGAACCATTTATACAAAAAGATAGAGATCAAAAGTGGATAGAACGTGTTAGAAAATCGGGTATGGATTTAAAACAAAGATATTCATATGATCTTAAAAATTGTCCCGATATATTTTTTCCATTACCAGCCAAAACAATTTCCGATTACTACAATTTAAAGAAAACATATTATCTTAATGTTGCAACACATGGATTTTATTTGTTAGGAACTAAAGATCCCGCAAAACTAAATAGTAATAGTAATAATATACCGCTATGGGATAATTCACATACTGCTGTGTTAAGAGTTAGAATACAATCCAAAGGCGTAACAAAAGCGGCCGCAAATGAAAAGAGTAGAGGTTTTCCATTTGCCGGTGGACAAGGCTATCAAATTACAATGGAGATTCAATTCAAATCCGTTAAGAAGTCTCCATTTAATATTGGTCCAATAGTCGGTAAAACAGCTAATATAGATGAAGGAAAAATAATATTACCATGAAAACATTTAAAACTTTTTTATTAGAGGGTGGAAGTACTGTTGGTGCCACTGAAATGGAGAAACATATTGTAATAGCATTTAATGGTGGTTTTGATAATGCACCTGATACTTATGGTGTTAAAAAAGAAAACTATGAAAGTGCTAAACATATCTCCGAAGAAATTGCGAAACAAATAAGAGAAAAAACAAAAGCAAGACCAAATACAATGATTCATTT
>Ga0196901_1000606_pt1 | contig 18558 bp, 38 predicted proteins | sample CB_VirMetaG_FD_169099 | JGI IMG/M metagenome (GOLD analysis project Ga0196901, IMG submission 169099) | Freshwater to marine saline gradient viral communities from Chesapeake Bay - CB_1504_1 Viral MetaG (v3) (version 3) | ecosystem: Environmental > Aquatic > Marine > Coastal | place: USA... | reverse complement strand
TATCTTTTTCAAATGCTAAATACATTAAACAGGAGTGTACGTTGAGTTTGGTAACTTCATCAAACTTGGTAACATCTCCTTTAGCAATTCCATAGATTGATTGATACCAACCCCACTTGCTTCCAAAACTGCCTTCTGTTGAGTAGTCAGGTTCTCCGCTTCCTTCTGTAAATAGTTCAGGATAGTTTGCACTAACTCGTTGTTTAAATTCCAAAAAAAAACCATAGCACCAAACACAATGTCTAAAGGCATTTTTTTCATTGCTTCTGCATTGATACCTGCGTATTCTTCTATTTGATATTTATGACCTTTCTTATATGTTACAGGTCTATAAAGAACACTCATTGCTTTGTGCATTGTTTGCCAATCTCCCAAGTTCTCATCCAAGTCCACATACTCTCCTAAAGTCATATCATCAAGAACAGGAATAAAACCTAATTCAATACCATCTAATTCAAATGTAGGTATAAGTGAATGTTTAGTATCAAATACTTTGTTTAGGTGCATTACTATTTCCTGTACACTTTTATACTTTATAGTAGCTACATCTTTAAGGTCTAACCCACAAAATATCTCTACCATCTTCTGCAAAAGGAATACACTATCTTGATTCTCTTTAGTGTTTAACTTTTCAAATCTTTGATATTGTCCTAACGTTATTTCGTTGAGGTTATCAGGTACGTTTATTTCTATCTTCATAACTATATAATTACAATAACAAATTTAAATGTTTGTATAATACATAAAAAACAAAAGGAGGTATTTCTACCTCCCCTCAATCAACAAAAAACCAAATGAAAAAACTTAAAGTATAAATCTTTTATATGCCCATCTGTATGCTTTCTCTATTGCTTCTTCCAACTCATTACTATTTTGTTTGTAGAGTTCAGTTCCTTCTACTTTACTTTGACCTTTGTAGTCAATGTATAAAGTAACATCTGAACCTTTATAACCTCCACGCTTTGTTGGTTTCTGTACAACGTAGATATTTTCGTACCAACAGGCTTCTTTCATCTTATAATATTCAGGATATGATTCCAACTATCTTATCACTTATTTCGTTTGCCCATAGCATAAAGTACAAAAAGAAGTACATTGATGCAATTCCAAAAGCTGCAAAAGCAGCACCACCTAATATTATTTTAAATAGGTTCTTTCTGTTCTCTTTTCTTGTTAATTCATTTAACAATAGGTACTCTTGATTTTCCATAGTTGTAATTTTAATTAAACTTTGTCTATACGAATGTATAAACTTTTTTTCAACAAAACAAATTAATATATAAAATATTCTCCTTTATTAGGATTCTCTAATTGGTCTGTTAATACATACCTTGCTGCGTCTATACAGTCAGGATGTTCTCCTGTAGGTTTTTGTAGTGTGTTACCTTCTTTGTCTTTTGACCATACATATCCTTGCAGTTCTCTTTTTAAGTTCTTACTTCTTGCAGTAACATATATCTCATTTTGGTTTATTAGATTGATTCCATATACTACTGAATCCCTTCCTTTACTTACAGGATAAACATTATGACCATAACTTTGCAACTCTACTATACTTTTAGGTTCTGCACTATCAGCTACGATGTTTTCTTTTATATCCTGCTCGGTTAAAAATCTACTTATATCTCTGTTTAACATTCCTTTCTTATATAACACCTCATCGTAAATATAGGCATCGTTCCATTTATAAAGTGCTATCAATGTAGTTGGGTCAACTGAATAACCAAAATCCATACCATAAGCCATTAATCTAACATCTTCAGGTATTCTATCTATTTCTTTCCAATCAGGAATACATACACCTTCTAAACTACCTGTTTCTCCTAATCCATATACTTTCCACCAATTAGCCCAATAGGTTGAGGTCTTTGCTTTCTCTTTAGCTTTCTCTATTTCCTTTACAATACTTTCAGGTAATGCGTTGTTATCTTTGTAGGTAAGTGTGATATAATCCGTATCAGGCTGTCCTACTAATTCCTTATCTACCCAAAACAAATTAGAAGGGTTGTAGTCCAACCATATAGTTCCACTTGTTCTTGTTGCTAATTGTGTGTAAGCATCAAACGGAACATTGTTACACTCGTTTATATACAGGTCTGTTCTTCTTGCACCTCTTAACTTATCTGCTTGGTCAGTTGAAAAGAACTCTATATAACTACCACTTGAAAAACTGTATTTTAAGGTACTTTTATTGAACTGACTATCATTATACCTATTAAGACCCTTTAAGATGGATAAGAAGTCTTTTAAAGCACCTCTACGAAGATGTGGTATAGATTCAGATACTACACTTATTTCTTTTCCTCTATTATTGATAGCATAGTTGATTAATAAACAAAGTATTGATATGGTCTTACTTGCAGAAGTACCTCCTTTAACTATTCGTATCCTGCTTTGTAATTCCTTTAGTTTGTAAAATGCTATTGTCTTTTTAACCTGCATCAATCTACATCCTCCATAAACAACGGTAAGTCCTCGTTGATTGTGATGTCTTTAGTTTCTCTTGGTTTACCAAGATAATAATTAAGATATAATGTAACCCATTTAATATCTCCTGATTTAACTCCTTCTGATAACGCAGCTAAAGCATCATCTTCTAATGGACTTAATCTTTCTACAAGTTTTATTTCTTCGCTTTTAGGTTTCCTTCCTGCAAATCCTTTTGTTGAGTGTCCACCATTGTTTTTTCTACCATCCATAATTAAAATACATTAATTAATTAATTATACAATAAAAAAAATTACCTTTTGTTAAAAGCGTATGCTATACCCATTACAAATCCAAATCCTATTAATCCAAACAATTCAAATAGTTCTGCTGCCATTGTTAACCTATAAATCCATATTTCTGATAGAACTTTTCTCTACGATTGTGTTTCTCTGTTATTTCTTGTAGTTGTTTACATAGTTCTTGATTTGCTTCCTGTAGATTCTTTACTTGTTGTTTTAGGGTAGCATATCTTAATACAAGACCTTCGTTTATTTCTATTACTTCTTCTTCTTGTTCTATATTGAATATTTTATTTTTAAGAATTTTGTAGTTGTTTTTAATTCTTGAATCGTGATTCATCCAATTATCTAATTGTCTAATACCGTTTAGAACTGTTGCGTGATTCTTACCAAAATCCCATCCAATATTTTCTAAAGTTAGATTTGTAAATTCTCTACATAACTTATAATATACTGCTCTTGCTTCAATATAAGGTCTTTTTCTTGTTGGTGTGTTGATTTTTAATTCAAAGTATTGGTCAACTATTTCGTTAATTATTTCTTTTGTCATTTCTTACTTTATTAATTATTTCTCTTATTGTCATAAATCCTGATTCGTGTACTGCTTTTAGTATTCCTGCACACGCTTCATATTCTTCTGCTTTCTCATACAGTTCTATGGCTTCTTCAAGTTCTGTTATACTTCTACCGTTAGCTATATCTGTAAGAGCAAGGTAATAAAATTCTTCTATTATATCTTTATTCATAAATTAAACAGAGAACCAATCAAAACTCTGTTAAAGTTGGTTATTGACTGAATCCCAACTAATATAAAGAACGTAGATTGGTTTTTATTCATTTAAAACATCCTTAATTGTGATTGATGTTCTTCTAATCGTTTCTTTGCTGCAATATAGTAATCTTTATCTAATTCATATCCTTCTAAATCGTATCCTAAATTATGACAAGCTATTGCTATTGAACCTGAACCTAAATGAGTGTCCAATATCTTATCTCCTTCTTTTGCGTAGTTCATTAATAGCCACTCGTATAGTTTTACAGGTTTTTGTGTTGGGTGTATTTTCCCTCCTGTTTTGTCATCTTCTGCCTTATGAGCCCCTCTTGCCATTTCAAAAACTCTTAATGCTCTATTGAAAGAAGTAAAAGCAAGTTCACCATCTGCAAGACTAAAATTTCTTTGACCCTTATCCCAAAATATCCATCCCATAGAAGGAGGTAGGTTTTCTACCATATAATTTGCGCCCCATATAATTTGATTTTTGCTTACTCTAAATAACTCTATGTAATATTCAGGTTTAGGTATTTCTTTATCCCATTCTTTGTTTTCCCTAACAACCCATCCATTTCCTGTATGTGTTTTTGCAAAATTAATCCCATAAGGTGGGTCTACAATAGCAAGGTCAAACTGATTATCTTCAAACCCTGCCATTGCCTCCATACAGTCTTGATTGTAGATATTAATCATAATATCCCTCTCATTACATATTGGTCTAAATCATTTTCTTCTTGAAAGAAGTATTTATAATTGTCTATAGCTTGTCTAAATTTCTGTTCGCCTCTTGCTAAAAACTCATCACTCACATCAAAAATTCCTATATCAGTACTTGCCTTATCTACCACAAGAAACACAAATTTATTCTTATTAAATAGTTTAAGATACAACCACGCTTGTAAATCATACGAATACTTATCTGCACTATACCGAAATGTAGAAAGGTCGGCAGAGGTCTTTAAATCAATTATAGTATCTTCTTGAATGATATCTGCCTTACCTCTAAATGCTAATCCTTCTATCATTTGTATAGCAGGTACTTCAAACTCTGATTTAGATAATAGTCGTAATGCTGCCTCATTTCTTAAAACTGCATCCGCTAATCTCTCTGCAGTGTTACGTTCCTTCATTAGATAAACTTGCTCGTGTTTTTTCTTTGCATCTTTATATATGTTTGTGTTCTTGGTAGAAGCATCAACAAATATCATTTTATCTAACTTATGAGGTTCTAATATCATTAAGTGTGCTAATCTACCTTCACTCAATGCTGCAGTATCGTCACTTCCATATAATGTAACGTTTCTATAAGTCTTTGGACTTTTAAGTAACATTTTAAGAGATGAACTACTTAATGCGTGTTTTCCTAAATGACCATAGTAAAAGTCATCTGAATACATTTGTGTGAGTATCTCAGTTTCGTTCCAAGTATCTCCATTTAATAGTGTAATCATAATTCTGTAAATTCTTGTTCTTCTTGATAACGTTTAATCAATTCCTGCTCACATCTTTTTCTATAACCATCTAATTGTGAGGTGTCGTAAACAACCATTTCAAGTTCTTGAGTGGTCATCATTTGATAATAATAATTCTCGTACATAATGTTTAATTTAATGTTCTTTTGTCAAATATAAACATTTTTTAAACATCATCAACTTTTTTATCTTTTTTTTGTTCTTTTTCTAATTTCTCCACTCTATCTAAAAGAATATAAACCATTTGTTGTAATACGTTTATATCGTGTCGCATCTTAATTAATTTAACTTCTTTCATCCTTATAGATTTGAGAACATACTGCAAAACGTTGGTCACGGTCATTAAACTCTCTAACCATATTTTTGTCTAACATACATCTATTAATAAATTCTTTTTGTGATTCCGTTGGTGTTGGTTTTGGTAAAGGCATATCTCTAAATTATTTCTGTTGTTTAATTTTCTCAATATATAATATAGCATCCATAAGTTCCTCCTGTAAGTGGTTTAGGAATTTATAGAACCCATCAGGATTATCATATAAAGTAGTACCATACTTTTCTATTCCTATTTTACTTCTTTCTCTAAACTTATAGACTACATCTTCTACAATAGGGTCGCTACTCTTTCTACTTGTTGAGTTACTTACCCATCTGTAGGCTTCAGGATTTTTATCATACCATCCTCCTGATTCCATTAGTTCGTGCCATTTAGTAACGCTATCACTCATAGTCCTATCTCTATTTTAGTTTTTAATTGTTGTATTTCTTTTTCAAGTTCTATTATTTTTTCTTCAGCAACTCTTGCTCTTGTTACTGCTCGTATCTTGTCAGAACGGTATTCAGATAGTGATTGTTCATAAAACCTTTCGTTAACTATCAGGTTGTGTACATAAAAACCTAATTCCTGCCAAGCATAATACATTTCATTAATTGCTTCGTTTTCAGGTTTTGCTTTTCTTGATTTTACGATATACTCCCCAACAAGATTAAAGTTGGCATAGTACTCGGCTTCTTTTAAGTTGTTAATCTTTTTGTTCATTGTTTGTTATTTTAAAATCTACATTTAGTGCAATTAAAATGTTCTCCTATTTTATTGATGTAAGTTATAAAATTTTTTGGTTCTGTAAAATATGTCCAATCTCCTTTGTAATATCTTGCAGTAACCGTACATTCTTCTAAAGGTATATTAGTATTATCATCTTCGTATTGATGTTCTACCTTCAATGCTATACCTCCTTCTCCCCATCTGTCTATAATTCTTTCAAGTATTAACTTTTGCCCTGTAGGTATCTTATTGTACTTTCGTTTTACTTCTCCAAGTATCAATACCTGATTATCAAATTCTAAAACAAAATCTATATCACTTGGGTGCATCTTACCATTTTGCACTCCTGTAAAATCTATAACTTGCTTTACTTGGTTTCTATTTCTTATTAAACTCATAAATATTGATTATATACTTCGGTTAAGTCTTTCCAAATTACTTTAGCAAAACTACAAGGTGTACATTCTACTTTTACTTTAAATATTCTTTCGTATATATTTTTAAACAACTCTTGCTCATCAGGTGTAAATTTATTCTTTTTAGTATCTACCGCCATTTTAATTAAGTCAAACTCTGATTCGCTTAAACATTCAGGTTTTCTATATCTAAATATCTCATTTAGTTTTTCTTTACGTTCATCACATCCACAATCTTCACCTGCTAAAAATTTAACTGCCTTTTTAATTCCTGTAGCTTTTGTAATCTTCTCTACAGTATCTCCAAGTCCTTGACTTGCTTCAGAGTGTTTCTTTTTCCACTCCTTGTATTCTTTACTTCTTTTATCACCTTTAAATTCGTTCATAATCTTCGTTTTTATAATCCTGCCAATCTTCTTTAAATGTTTCTTTTAATTCGTCTTTAGCTTGTTTTAACGTATTAAATATACTTACCCAACTTATATTAGTTTCTTGTGCTAATCCTCTTATACTTAAATCTGAATCTCTATACAAAGTAAATAACTTTTTTTCATACCACCTCCAATTATCTATATGGTTGTCTATTAGTTTACATATCTTATCAAATGCTATTTGCTCATCCATTTCTTGATAGTACGGAATTTCGTAGGTAAACTCATCATCATTGAGAGAAACTTTATCAACTTTTCTTTTACTATTATAATATTGGAAATAAAGAGAACGCAAACTAAAATACATATACCCACGACTAACGATACCATCTCTAATAATCTTATCTTCTGTCGCATATTTATATAGTACTAAATAACATTCTTGAACTAAATCTTCAGCGTAATCATATTCACCGAAACTATTTATAATCTTTATCCACTCGTTGTGTCTTTCTGCTACTTTTCCGAGCCATCCACTTGGTTTATCCATATCACATTAATACTAATTACCCCTATCAAACATTGTAAGGTATATTCATCTTCATCTTCGTATTGTTCTTTGTGATATAAAAAGCCAAACATTATACCCATAATAGGACTTAATATTATATCTGCTTTTTTGATTTGTCCAATTATCAAAGTGAACAAAGCAATAAATAATAAAATTCCTATTACTATCATATAACTAACTTTTCAATTTTTGTTTGGTTGTGTATTAAATCTTTTCCCATAAATTCAAATCCTACATTATTAATTGTCATTCTTAATTTTATTGGTTCTTCAAATGGTGTACATCTACCACCCGTTTCATTTTCTTTAATCTTTAGAACGTGAAGATGACTATACATCCAATCGGTTGGACTTGATGTATAACGATGAATACAAATCACATCATCCGCCCTGTTTGCCCATTTACCTCCACCTTCTACACTTGCTAAACCTAAAGGCATTGGTAAGTTAGCATATTCGTGTCCACTTGAGTGTGTTCTTCGTAATGCTTCAGTTACACCGTGAGCATTTAAATATATTGCTATGTTTCTTTTCTTTGCAAATAACCTCAACTCTGAAGCTACTTGGTAATCGTATTCGTGTCCACCTACTGATTTAAATAATCCTATATCTTTAGCTAAAGAATTATATGGGTCAATAAGTAAAGATTGAAAATCCCAAGCATCTTTAATTTGATTCACTTCTTTTAATAGTTGTTTATAGGTTACTATGTCATCTACTTCCATTATTTTAAAATAAGTATCACACCAATTTATTGCATCGTTAATTAATAAATCAGACGCTTGATTGATTGTTTTACCCATTTTAAATTCTATTATTTTTCTTACAATACTCTGCGAAGTATTTTCACTTGACCATATAAGAAAACGTAATTTGTGTTTTATAGCCCACAAAGTAAACAAATAAATAATTACCGTTGTCTTTCCTACGTTAGCGTGTCCTATAATAACATTAAAATTACCTTGTTTGAATCTTAAATATTCATCTATTTCAGGTATATCTATTTTTAAACCTTCCTTGATTCTTCCATACTTTATATCAAGTATTCTATTCTCTATGTTCTTTGCTTGTGCTATCATATACTCTGTGGCATCTTAAAATATTTCTTTTCATTCTTTATTGGGTTATCATATCTTGGTTCTACATAATATCCTGTAATAGGATTTACATTATAATTCCAAAAGTCTATAGGCATTTCTTCGCCTTCTTTTAATATTTTCATAAATTAAAAAGGGGGAAATTAATCCCCCAATAAATTAAAATGGTAAATCGGCTTCTACTTCTCTTGCAGGTTGTTGTTGAGAATTTGTAACTTCTCCTAAATCTGCTGATACTCTCCAACCAACTATATTGTTATAGTATTTACCGTTGTATTCACGACCTCTTAAATTAATACCTATAATTACTTTATTTCCTACTTTAAAGTTTTTTAGTGTATCTATTTTGTCATTTAAAAACTCAATAGCAATATCCTGTGGGTATTGTTCATCAGTAGTTACTACTACTTGCTTTTTGGTAAGTTTGTCCGATACTTTCTCTAAGTTTCCTAAAACTTTGATTGTTCCTGTAATTTCCATAAATAGTGATTAAATAATTGTTATAGTTAAAATTAAAATAAATTCCTTTGATTTTACAATTTTGCGAGTTCATTTTCTACTTTAGTTGAAACTTTATATTTACTTTTAATAGCTTCTATGTTTCCACCTTCTTTTAAGTATTCTATTGCTTTACTAAATTCAGGTGTGTTTTGGTTTAACCATTTCTTTTCTTGGGTTACACCACTCGCTGCATTTGCATCATCATCTTCAGCTTGTAAACCTAAAAGTGAAGAAAGTGTATAACGTCTATAATATGTTATACAACTTCCTAATTTTTGTGGGTCTGATATTTCAGGTAGTTTTAAACCACTTATAACACCTCCACTTCCATCAATACAAATTAACTTACTAATTACCATATCTTCCTCAATAGGTTGTAAAAGTAATAACCTGTGTTTTTTAAGTAACGGTTGAAGTTGTTTAATAAGTGAGTTAATGTCAAAATACTTTGACTTGTAAAACGGATTGTTCGCATCCTTACTAATTGTACCTATCTCTTGTTGTAGGTCAAATAGTTTCTGATTAATGTTTGCTTCTTTGCTCATAACTAAAAATTAATTGTTGTTTTAATTGTTCATTCTCGTGTTGCAGTTCCAAGACCTTGCCATAGAGTTCTGCTTTTGTATATTGTTCCATAGTGTAAAGTTATAAAAAAATATTTAACAAAAACAAAAAAGGGATAAAAATTAATTTACCCCCTTTTCAAACAAAGAACAAAAATACAAGAATTAATCAAGTAATATTTTCAAGTCGTTCACTATAATCATTTATCATTTCCTGCAGTTCCACATTAGTATATTTGACTAACTCTTGGCTTTTCAAATATAATTCTTCTGCTTGATATTGTCCTAAAAAAACTGAATATTTATATTGCTCTCCTGCTCTATATACATTACAACTTACACATTGAGGATGTACATTGTTTTCATCCCATCTTGTTGAGTAATGTTTTCTACTCATAAAATGACCTGCTTGAATTTCTTTCCAATGAAACTTTTTCTCACAAGTTATACAAGTACAATATCCTAAATGGTCTGCATTAGATAATCTTACCCATTGACTAAATACCACATCTAACTTCTTAATAAGTTTACTTCTTATTGGTTTCTTAGAAGTTTTAGGCATTATTGACTTAAATCTTTTTCATTCATATGTGCTTCTAATATATAACCATCTAAAGGACTTATAATAGATATAGCTTTATATATTTTTCTGCTCATATTTTTTACATACTTTTTTTCAGCAGGTGTAGAATCAATACCTAAATTAGCATACATATATGAATCTTCCATTAGTAGTTCATCTACCTTTTTTTTAATTGACCAAGTTTTATAACCTTGTATCTTTTTAATTTTTTCTTCTGTAATCATAATACGTTAATTACATAGTTTCCCACTAACCCACCAAAGTTACTTGTTTTTTTTTTAAGATGTAAACTTTTTAAAGTATAAGTTTTCAACAAGTTATTATCTTCCTTGTCCTCTATATTTTTTTGTGTAGTTTTTAGAAGATTTTAAGTGTGATTGTTTTGACTTTGCGTGTACGTTAGGTCTATTAACCTTTGGTTTCTTTTTATAAGTTACTATTTGTTGTTTCTTAGCCATTACTTTACTTTATCTTTAATCTTCTCATAGGTTCTTAAACCACCTAATCCAAGCATCCCCATTAATACAGTAAACAAACTATTAGTATCAAACTCTACTATTTTAATATCTGTATAAGATTGTAATAATGGCATAACAATATAATGAAACGCAAAAGCAAATCCACAAACCCAACCAATAAATGGTCGCCATCCTGCTACAAATACTGTACGATGCTGCGCTTCAAGTTCGTTAATCTTTGTTTGTATTTCTAATAGTTGTGTAGGGTCAAGTTCTTTACCTTTAATAGCTTCTCGTATATCCCAAGCTAAATTACCTGCTACAGACTTTCTACTATCGCCACCTTTAAGTAAACTCAATAATAAATTCCACATTAGTTATTCACCATTTGTATATATAATATTTGTGCTAATTTAACCTCGTGAGGATTGTCAATACAAATATCTTTAGTCGCTTCTCTAAATTCAGCTATCTTTTTTTGTCTTACAGTTGCACAGCTTACCATCGTTGCAGCAACTATTATTAAAATTGCTCTCATAGTGTTTGTTTGTTTGTAGAAGTAAAACTTCTGTTAGTTTGTCGATACTTTTGCGTATCTCTTTTAATTCGTTGCGTAAGCCATTTGACTTAACATTTATTTCATTTTTACTCATACTGTATTAGTAAGTCCAAATAACGTTATTAGGTTTACTTGGGTCATCGTCAACGTGGATAAATGACTTAGCAATACCGATTCTGTTAAACCCACTTCTAATAAGAGCATTAACAATAGTCCATCTTTCTTTTCCACTTGTAGCTGCAATATCTGCTGCGTGACCTGTTAAGTGAGCTGAATCTGCAACTCCACCTACTTCGGCATTATGTTCTTTAGTTCTATAACCTGAAGTGATTTTAAATCTAATGTTTGCAATGGCTCTTGCGTTATCTAATTTGGCAAGAAACTCCCCATCCATATTAACACCTGAATCAGGTAAATCAGGAGAAGCAAACTCTGATAAGGAAAAATAAGTAAGATTCATTTCAATAATTCACCTAATAATACTACTGCTATAAAGATATGGACTATAATCATAACTTTCTTATCAGTTTTCCATTTACCTAAATACCAAGTTTTAGCTTTGTCAATTAGTTGACCTCCTATTTCTTTTATCTTATCCATTATTCTCCTAATTTTTTATAAATATTTATTGTAGTATAAACGATAGCAAGTAGCAAAGAAACTATTTGCAATAAAGGTTCTATTGAAGTAACACTTACAAAAAGTGCTATTATGTTTGCTCCGTATATTTTCAAATCTGTCATTTTATGCTATTGCTAAATAGATGTAGTTTAAACCTGAACCATTTGTTGTAACTGTATTATCAAGTAATTCAAAACCTGTATCATTAAAACTTAATATAGAATAAGTTCCTTCAGCATTTGAGGAATTAGCAAATAAATACTGTGTACCTCCTCTTATTGAATCAACCATAACCCAAGCATAAGCTCCATTATAACATTTATACATTACGAATCTTGGTCGAAATCCTGTTGTAACTATATTGCCACTTGTTCCTGTCCCTGCATATGTACCTATCTTCTGATATCCATCTACAGAGTGGAAGCAGTAGGCGATGTAGTTTGTGCCACTACTTATTGCATAATTACTTCTTACTCCAATATATGTAGCATCGGGGTCATAAAAATCATAAGTAAATCCGCTTGAAGCAGCATCACTAAGATTTAAACTTAATCCGCCATTATTTCCCAATATAGCAGGAACATTTACCCTCCAATTTCCTGTCGTATTCAAATCCTTATAAATAACAAGTTCAGGAGTAGTATTTAAACCGTGTTCAATATAATTCATTGGTGGCGGAGTGGGGGTGCTTGTAGAAGATGTAAATTTAACAATACTAAATCCTGCATCAGGATTAGCACTTCTTGTTGCGTTTGTAGCTTCAATACTATTTGCTGATACTGCTGCACCTCCTGCTTTCCAACACCAAGCAACGTAAGAATTGCCATTAATATTAAAATCGTAATTAGGTGGAGGTGCTGCTAATGTAAATCCATTACTGTCAAAAGAAGATAAAGTACCTCCTGCACTTGTAATTTCAGCATTTGTTAAATTAGGAAGTATAAATTTAGAAGCACCCCTAACTGAATCACTTAAAACGTGATTTGAGCCATTAACTCCCCTATCCTTTATCCACACCAACGAAGGACTAAAAGCCATCCCTAAATAATTAACGTTGGTAGCAGTACCGTCATATCTAAATGCAGAGGCAGCATAATTTTGCGTAACTTCAGAAGATGAAAGAGATTTACTATAAATTCTAAACTCTTTAATATCCATTTCTTCATAGTCAGTACCCCCACCTCTTTTACCAATAAAAAGGTCTGATGAATCCCCCATAAAGTTAGAATTATCAAAACCATCAACTCCACCTACAACACTTGTAGTAACCGCAGAGCCATTAACATACATTGTAAATCTATTTGTGTTTCCTGTAAGAGAAGAATCATAAACTAAAACATAATGTGTCCAAGCGTCTTGTACTACGGTATGATTAAAAGCTAATTGACTTGAAGAACTTGTGCTACCTGTTACCCTTAAATATGGTTTTCCACTTGCTGCACTATTAGGAATATATAAAATCATTTCTCCTGCAATAAGTCCTCCACCATCATAAGCTGTTAAAAAATAATCGTCATCTGTATTAGTTGTTTTAATGAAAAACTCAATAGATACATTGTTACCACTATATTGGTTTTGCGCTCCTAAATTAGCATAATCAAAATGTACAGATTCAGGAGTGGGTTTAGTAGGGTTTGTTAAAGTAGCATTATTACTTTGTCCTGAAATATCTGTCCAAGTAGAACCACTTGTGTAATTTATTGCCCTTAAATTTATAAGTTGATTTGTTTCTACTACATTTTGTGAAGGACTTGTACCATTAGCACTATCATCTAACTCATATAAAGCAACACCTGAACCATCTCCAAAGATATCAGTAGTAGATTTTGTAGAAGATGCGTAGGTTTCTCCATAAAGGGTTGTTACTTCTGAAGAAGATAGGGCTTTGTTGAATATACGGACTTGGTCTATTTTGCCACTAAAAAATTCTCCACTATTATTCCAAGGCACACCACCTATTCTAAATGTACCTGTTCCTGTGTTTAATGTTCTTGTGTCTGAATATACATTAGAACCATTAACATAAGCAATAAAATTTGTACCATCAAAAGTGGCTACAACGTGATACCATTGATTTGCACTTAAAGCATAATTTATATTAGCATTTACTGCATAAAAAGTCATTAATAATGAATTACTTGCAACGTAAAATTCAAATGCTTGATTAGATGAAGCAGCGCCATAACCTAAAACCCCTCCATTTAAATAACCACTACTATGCATCCAAAAAGAAATACTTCTTGCTGAATTACCTGTTGGAAAACTATTAGAAGCATCTATTCTACTACTACTTCCATTAAAAGCAGCACCCTTTCTAATATACCCTGTTATCTTTTGAGTACTTCCGTTTCCTGTATAGGTTACAGTTTCAAAGTTAGCGTATGGGTCAAATGCTGCAGGAACTTCTGCTGCCCCTGTATTTATAAGTCTTTTATTTACCATTAGTCAAGGTTTGGTAAAGAATAAGAAACTACTGCCTTTTTTGTGGTAAGTGCATTTATTTCCTCTTCTTTAGTTGCACAATCAGTTCGTAATGCCTCTCTTGCATCTAACACCTCTTGTGGTGCTGAAGTACCTTCTTGGCTTCTGATAATGTACCAATCTGTTTCTGCTAATTTTCTATTGTATAAACTTTTTAGGTTTGCAATCTTACTTTCTTTTAACTCGGCTACTGTTTGTGACCAAGTTCTATCTAAAACAGGATATGTAAACACACTACCATCCCATTCAAGGTCTCCCAAGTATTGAGTAGCTGAATCGTAAGAAGGTGTTACGACAGGATAAAAACCAAATGCTTGTCCATCTGTAATGTTTAAGTGTACTCCGTTTTCATCTTTCCATACTTTAGGTAAAGAAGTGAATTTCTTAATTGCTCCTTCGTGTTGTATTGCTATCATAATTATGCTTCTTGAGAAATTGTAGCCCATTGTTCAGTTGAGCCATTGGTTGATACTATTTGAATAAGGTTACTTACTGTTCCATCGTAAGTTCCTGTGATTGTCTTAACAGATGCAGGAAGTGTAAGAGTAAAGTCTCCTGTGATTACTAAATCCTTAACCATACCTGTTTGTACGTTTGAAAAGGTTAAAGTAGTGTTTGCTGATAATGTTTTGGTAAATACCGCAGCAGAACTAAAATCTACATCACTTGCTGATATAACCGCAGAAGTAGTAAACTCTGCACCCATATTATCGTAATCTATAACATCGTTTGCTATTGTCAATGTAGTAGAACCTGTAACTTCTCCTGTGTGTGTTGCATTACCCTCTATAACACTTGCAATAGTAAAGGAAGGGTAAGTACCTGTAATACTCATTCCTGTACTTGCAGTTAATGTTACTGTTTGGTCAGGAGAACTGTTTGTTACCGTTACACTTCCTGTAGATTGGTCTACTGAAATTCCTGTACCTGCAATTATAGAATTTACCTCAGCAGTAGTTTCATCATTGTATAATTCGGTAAAATTGTCGTTAATTTTGTCAAAGGCGGTTCTTAATGGGTCACCTGTGCCATCGTTAGCTACCGTTCCTATGTTAATTGTTTGTTGTGCCATATTTTTTTAAAATTGCGTTGCGTCTGCTTTATATTGTGTTGTGTCTGCATTAATTAAATTACTATCAGCAAGTAATAATCCACCCTCAAAATTAAAAGGATATATTAATCCCCAATTATTTGTTTCGTTTACATTACCTGCCCAAGAAACTTCATAAGTTTTTCCCCAACCTATGTTATTTCTACCGTACCAATCTTCAATGTTTGCCATAATTCTTTATATTATAACAATTATTTTTTTTAGTTTTTGTTATATAAGCTAAATATTGTTTTAACTTAATAACATTTTCTTGTTTTGGTTTATACTTCATAATACCCATCCTTCAAAACTTGCATCCTTATCAGGATATACATCATCGTTGGTATTAGTGTAGTATTCAGGAAACTTTGAACTTGCATTAAAACTCATATAATTAATGAATCTATCTGTATAGTATTGTGCTACGTTTCTTTCTTTTTCTATTAAGAAATCAACCTCATCTTTTTCTACATTAGCAGCGTTCTCTGAACTATGTTTAAATACTCCTTTGTTTGCTATTGTATAAGCTGCGAAAGGTAAATACTCAACCATTGCCCAATGAATTAACATAGGTTTTATGTGGTCGTTTACTAATGCTAAATAATCTCCTGCTAAACTACTTCCTTCAATATCACTTTGAATCTTATTATAAAGGTCAGTTCCTAAATAGTTTTGGATATGTATATCTTGTGCAATCTTAATATACTGTAAGAATTTGTCTGTATCTACGTTACCATTTACAGAAGTAAATTTTACTAAATCCTTTCTTGTTATGAATAATGCTTCTGCCATTTCTTACTTATTTACAAATCCTTTATTAGGCATATCTACAGGTCGTTTAGCTACCTTTGGGTCATTAACTTCAGGAGTAAACCCTTCTTTCTTTGCCTTGTTTACACTTATTTCTGCATTTGGGTTAGTAGCATCAGGTGTTACATCTTTTGCCATATAGGTTTTACGCATCCAATAATGATGACAAGCACCTCCACCCTTATAAAACCAAATATCGTAAGTAGCCGCTCCATTTAACCCCCATCCTGCATTTACTGCCTTTTGGCTCATTTGTTGAATATCTTCTTTACGATATATCTTTTTAGCATCAACCATTTTTTTACAAAACTCCCTTGAATTATCTTGTGTAGTTAAAGGTGCATATTGGTAACGAACTTTAAATTTCATATTATCAACCTCTGCATCTTGTTCGCTTTTAGCATTTGGTCTTGCACTTCCTGTTGAAGCTAATCCAATCATTTTATCTAATGCTTCCTCTTGGTCATAATCAACAGGTCTTTCATCTACCAAATCCCATCCTTCTAAATCTTCATCTTCTCCAAATTCATTTAAAAGGTCAAACATTTTATTGTCATCAAAAGTAGCAGATAGTTTTACTCCTGTTTCTTCTTCACGTGCTTCGTCTGTAATTGCGTTATCTGTTTCAATAAACGCTAATGGTTGAAGTGTTTTAAAGTAAAGTTTAAGGGAAATACCATTAACCGCTAAAATATCGTCTATATGCTCACAAATTAAGTCTTGGTAAGGTTTTATAGTTATATTGTCAAAAAGTAAAGCAGCGGTCTTTATTTCGTCTGCATTTGAACCTAAACCATTGTTTTCTGTACGGATTCCTAAAAGTAACGGACTTGTTACCCTATGTGCTACTATTAGTTTAGCTGAACACTCATTAGATAAGTATTGGTAGTGTTGAGGTGCATCATTTAATGGAATATCGTCAACTGTAGTTTTACTTTCTGCATTGTTGTTAAAAGCTATAATTACTTTTTCGCCTCTTGCCCCTGTTAGCTTGTGCATTACATCATTCTTGATTTGCATTTGCTTTTCGCGGTCAGGAACTCCATTGTTAAAGTTGACAACCTTTGTGCCACTAAATCCGTTTTGTACATCATTAATTAAGTAGTCAGCTATCTCACTTTCCAATTCAGCGTAAGCTAAACCACCTTGATAATCTACAGGACAATAGTAATCATATCCTGATACATATTTTTTTATAATTTTAATTTCAGGTTCTTTACCATTACCAAAACCAAAGGCAGCTATACGTTGAGGTTTATCACTACGCTTTACTTTTACCCAATTAGGATGATAGTAATATGCTTCTATTTCGCCATTGTCGTTGCATTTTTCTGCTCGTAATGTTTGACGTGGAAAATGTTCAGCAGCTACAACCTTACCATTTTTGTAAAGTACTTGAAAAGAACCCTCTCCTAAAAGTTTAAGGTCTAATGCTACTTTGCGTAAACAACTATCTTTGAAGATTGAACGCATTGCTGCATATTCATCAGGCTTTGAACTACTATCTAACGCATCAAGCCCCTTACCGTAAATCATATTTACAACTCCATTAATGATTGAGTTGTTTGTAGTTGAATTGGTATAAAGGTCTATAAGGTAAGAATAGTAATCGTTATCTTCCCCATACTCTACCCAATCACGGTTTTTATCCTCGCTTATTTTAGGTCGGTTGTAGGAAGCTAAATTAACTATATGTAAATTATCCATTATAAAGTAATAAACTCGTTATCTGTATCGTTATAAATATACTCATTTTGATTTACTGTATAAGCTGTTAAATCAGTTTGGTTAGTACAGTATATTTTATCTTTAAATATTACATCACTCCCACTTTTTATAGTTAGGTTATATGTAACATCTTGCTTTAGGTTAAAAGTAGCATTATAACGGTTATAATACAAGTTTTCAGTTATACTTGTAGTATCTACGTTATGCACTTCTGTATTAGTTGTTTCATTCACTATTGTAACGTTATAGGTGTTACCGCTTGTAAAAGTTCTTGGAATGAAATCAATATTTTGTGCCGAAGCACTTTCTTGTAATACTATCATATTTATACAATAATATTTTTTGTTTTTTGTTATTTTAAAACATAAAAAAAGGGTAACATTTCTGCCACCCTCTTTAACAAATGAATACTCGGTTTATACTCTATTAAGAGTTTGTTCCTTCTGTAATAGTTACAGTTGCAGAAGCCATTCCATCAAATGGGTCAGCACTTGTAGGAGATGCTACAAAGTTAGCAGGTTTCAATTCCTGTGCAGAAAGAGTGAGAGTATAACCTGATAGGTCACCCATTGCTGCTCCTGTAGAAATTGTACCTCCTGTTACTTCAGCACCGTGTTCAAGACCCATAACAAATACGTTTCCGTTGTAATCTTCTATTGCAACGTGAGGTCTGCCATATGCCATAAGTTTTA
>Ga0196901_1000604_pt1 | contig 18586 bp, 28 predicted proteins | sample CB_VirMetaG_FD_169099 | JGI IMG/M metagenome (GOLD analysis project Ga0196901, IMG submission 169099) | Freshwater to marine saline gradient viral communities from Chesapeake Bay - CB_1504_1 Viral MetaG (v3) (version 3) | ecosystem: Environmental > Aquatic > Marine > Coastal | place: USA... | reverse complement strand
ATGGGAGTATAGCTTAATGGTTAGAGCGCCCTGCTTATAACGGGGTAGTCTGGGTTCAACTCCCAGTACTCCTACCTTGCTCCTTTAGCAATCTGGTGAATGCAGCGAACTCATAATTCGCCTGAGGCGTGTTCGATCCACGCAAGGAGCACTAGGACAGAATCCAATCTGTCCGCCTTGACTTCTCCAAGTCAAACCCTTATAATACTAAGGTAAACATTCAAAACAATGACTCTTACAGCAAAATTCAAGAAAGACATTCAAACTCTTCGTGGTGCAGCAAACGGTGAATTTTATCTTGATGTAAAGAATCCGAAACTTTATAAAAAGGTTCGTCGGTATTATGAGGGTGAAGGTGTAGTATTCTCTGGTGATCCTTTGGATGACTATGAAATGCTTATGGAATATGTCTATCAAGATCTTGAATCTGTTGAGGTTGCATAATGGAAAAACTAATTGAAGTGAAGTATCAGTTTAAAGAACATCAAAATGCTGTTTTGATAAAGTTTTTTAAAACTAAAGAGCAGGTTGATTCATTCAAAGAACAACATCCAAACTATGTTTACTTGAATTGATATGAAACCATCTGTTCTTATGGAGCGTTTTCCGTATCGTTATATCCAAGTTGGCACCTTGGAAATAAATGGAAAACCCGATTGTCGCATTCAAAAAGTAGACTCTTATACTGGACGATATCGTGACATGTATCTTTGTGATAATGAAATGCAGTTAATGACTGCTATGGAAGATTACGATTATACTTGTTGGTTAGATCCAGATCGAGTTCCTTGTTATGTGAAAGATGATGATGAGTAAATAGTCACGGATGGACTTTAACAGCACTGGTCGGGAGCAAACCCCTTTATGGCAAAGTCTAATGTATGCAGATACATTGGTAATATTCTTCTCTTATCAGGATACTTTTTCCTGCTATGGGGAGACATGAAGATTGGATTGTTTGTAAAATGTATAGGGAACATCTTTGTCGTTCCCTTTGCAATTAAATACAAGTTCTGGGACATTCTATTCTTGTGTGGTTTCTATGCTGCTATTGAAGTACCAAAACTAATCCAACTTTTCCTAGTTAAGTAAAACTAGGTGGTGGAGTCAATATGACCCTATTAGGTTTCTTGCCATTCCTTAAAAAGGCAAGTGGTGCGGATGGGATCTTACTCCCGCCTGGTTTCCAATTTCCAGTTAAAGAATTGGTGGCGAGCCTGAGTTACGAGAGGAGTTGCATAAACTCCTCTTTTTTAGTATAATACATACTACAGAGATTATTAATTCTTTATGAGTCAATATGTAAAGAAAGCACTTGTGCTTGGTGCTGGTGGTTTCATTGGAAGTCACATGGTAAAAAGACTGCGAGCAGAGGGTTATTGGGTTCGTGGTGTAGATATTAAATTTCCAGAATATTCTAAGAGTCAAGCAAATGAATTTATTTTGGGAGATCTTAGGAATCTAGAATTTGTGTCTAGAGTTTTGGAATATAAGGGTGATCGAAAAAATTTCTATCAATCAGTTCCCTATCGTTATATTCAACCTTTTGATGAGATTTATCAGTTTGCTGCTGATATGGGAGGTGCAGGATTCGTTTTCACTGGTGAAAATGATGCAGACATTATGCATAACTCAGTTACCATCAATCTGAATGTTCTTGAGATGCAACGTCAGATGAATGAGAAATATGGTAAAAATGAAACCAAAATTTTCTATTCTGGTTCTGCTTGCATGTATCCTGAGCATAATCAGTTAGATCCTAATAATCCAGATTGTCGTGAAGAGTCTGCATATCCCGCTAACCCAGATTCAGAATATGGATGGGAAAAACTCTTTTCAGAAAGGTTGTATTTTGCTTATCATCGCAACTATGGTATTCCTGTACGTGTTGCTAGATACCACAATATTTTTGGACCAGAAGGAACTTGGTGTGGTGGTAGGGAAAAAGCACCTGCGGCTATCTGTAGGAAGGTAGCAGAACTTCCTGATGTTGGTGGTACAATTGAAGTTTGGGGAGATGGAGAGCAAACTCGTTCATTCCTTTATGTTGATGAATGTATTGAGGCAACTCGTCGTTTGATGGACTCTAAGTTTATTGGACCAGTAAACATTGGTTCTGAAGAAATGGTAACTATCAACAAACTGGTTGATACAGTTGCTAAGGTTGCTGGGGTTCCAGTCAAGAGAACTCATAAACTTGATGCTCCTCTTGGCGTTCGTGGTCGCAATAGTAACAACGATATTGTTAGAAAAGAGTTAGGATGGGACTACTCCATGACTCTTGAAGAGGGTATCTCTAAGACTTATGCATGGATTAAAGAACAAGTAAACGCAACTATTTGATTATCATGAACCGCATTAAAAATTATTCAGAACTTGAAGATCGTATTGTATTTTGGTTAAAAGATTACGCACGTAAGTATAGTATTAGGGCATTTGTCATTGGTGTTTCTGGGGGTATTGACTCTGCAGTTTCTTCTACTCTTGCTGCAAAGACAGGACTTCCTGTTTATGCATTGGGAATGCCAATCCTTCAGAAAGAAGAGCAGGAAAACCTATCCGATGCTCATCTTAAATGGCTTCAATCCAATTTTGATAATGTTATTGTAGATAAGTTTGATCTTACTAAAGTATTTGAAAACTTTAAATTTACTATGAAAGAGTTTGGTACAGATACTCATGCACTTGCTAACACTCGTTCTCGTATTCGTATGGTAACTCTTTATCAGGTTGCTACTTCCGTTGGTGGTATTGTTGTTGGTACTGGCAACAAGGTTGAAGATTATGGTGTAGGATTTTATACTAAATATGGTGATGGTGGGGTTGATATTGCCCCCATCGCAGATCTCTATAAACTGAAGTATGGGAACTTGGTAGGCATTTTGGTGTAGATCAACGCATTATTGATGCCTCTCCTACTGATGGACTATGGGATGATGGAAGAACTGATGAAGATCAAATCGGTGCTTCCTATGCCGAACTTGAAGAAGCTATGGAAACTGGGGGTGGTCCAGGTCTTGAAGCACTCATTAAGTTCAGTCAAATGAATCAACATAAAATGAATCCTATTCCTACATTCAAACTATGAAAATTGGCGTAATCGGTGCTGGTAGACTTGGTATTTGTTTTGCCCTGCTGTGCGAAGCAGCGGGGTATGATGTTCTAGTTTCTGATATCCGAGAGGATTATGTGGATGACTTGAACGAAAGAAAAATCAAGACACATGAACCAGAAGTAGAAAATCTTCTCAAGGTTGCTAAGAACTTTAGAGCAACAACAAATAATAAGGAAGTCATCGATGAGTGTGATTTGATTTACACTCTTGTTGCAACACCATCTCTTGAAGATGGTTCTTATGATGTTTCTTCAGTCTGGCAAGTTGTAGAAGATTTTCAGGACGTAACTAAAACAAAATATTTTGTTGTAGGATGTACTACAAATCCTGGAGATTGTGATAACTTCAGGAAGCAACTTCCAAGTAACGTAAAAGTTTTCTACAATCCAGAGTTCATTGCACAAGGATCTATCATTAATGATCTTCGAACAGCAGACATGGTTCTCCTTGGTGCCGATCCATTCTCTGATAATGATAGTACTATTTCTAACATTAGGAGATTGTATGAGAAAATTCAAACTACTCGTGCTATCGTCTGCTCTATGTCAACAACAGCAGCAGAGATTACTAAGATCGCAATCAATTGTTTCTTAACAACTAAGATCAGTTATGCAAACATGCTTGGAGATGTTCTTCATCATGCAGGTTGTGGAGATGAAGTTAGTTCTGTATTGACTGCAGTTGGAACAGACAGTCGTATTGGTAGAAAATATTTGGGTTATGGATTTGGATATGGTGGTCCATGTCTTCCTAGAGACAATAGATCCTTTGCTGCATTTGCCAAGAAGGTTGGATTGGAATATAATCTTGGTACAGTAACTGATGAAATCAATAATCAACATGCTAAATTTGTGTGTGATTATTTTGAGAAGATGAATAAAAACAAAAAACCTTTCTACTTTGATTCTATCACTTACAAGAAAGGAACAGATATTCTCACAGAAAGTCAGCAATATCGTTTGTGCTTAGATCTTCTTGATAGGGGATATACTGTTTACGTTCGAAACGATAAGAAAGTAACAGATCAAATTTACGATTACATGACTACTTCTTATGGTGAGAGGATTAAGTTTGTTGATAATTCTGAGAACATCACTGAACCATACTTTGTAGTAAGTCTATGATTGGATATAATCGACTAGGAATCAATGGAAGATTTGGAAATCAACTCTTCCAATATGCTGCTCTTCGCGGAATAGCAGCAAAGCATGGATATGATTGGAGTATTCCAGAAGACAGTTCACGAACTGCAAACTATGGAATACATCATCCATTCAAGCTCAAGTACTTGAAGAACGTTGGCATGGTGCCTTATCCAACTAGAGATGAGGCACATTTCCATTTTGATGAAGAACTTTTCAATACCTTCCAAGATAATATGAATCTGGATGGATACCTTCAGAGTGAAAAGTATTTCAAACATATTGAAAATGAGATTCGTGAAGACTTTGAATTCATCGATGGAATTCTAAATCCATGTAAAGAATTCATAGATCAATTCGACAAAGTAATCTTCCTGCATGTTCGTCGGGGAGATAATGTGGGTAGAGAACATCTACATCCTGTTCCTACATTCGATTATTATTCGAAAGCACTTGAGTATTTTGATGATGATGCCATGGTTCTTATTTGTAGTGATGATGTTGCTTGGTGTAAGGAACAAGAGTTTTTCTCCGGAGAAAGATTCTTAATTAATGAAAACGTAGAACAATATTCCCACAAGTGTATGGAAGGTGATGGCATTTACCGTAACTCTTTCATACCATATACTGACTTGTGCTTGATGAGTCTGTGTAATGGTGCTATTATATCTCCTAGCACCCTAAGTTGGTGGGGTGCATGGTTGCAAAATCCACGCACTAATCCAGTGATTGCTCCAGATCCCTGGTTCGGTCCTCAACTAGCAAAAGATAACGATACAAAAGATTTACTTCCCGATGATTGGATTAAACTATCTTGGTAGAATGGGACAACTGGGAAACCAGATGTTTCAATATGCTGCTGTAAAAGGAATTTCTAGGAACAATGGATATGAATTCACTGTTCCTCAGCATGGCAATTCGATTAAAGATGCACTAGGAAATATTCTTAGAATAGAATTGTTTGACGTGTTTGAGATTCAACCAGATAGTGTTGGATTTCTACTAGCAGATGGTGCTCGTCAAGAACAATCATTTTCTTTTGATGAGGACTTGTTTAATAACTGTCCTGATGGAGTATCTATTATTGGATATTTTCAGAGTGAAAAATATTTTAAGAATGTAGAAGAAGATATTCGAAAAGACTTTACGTTCAAGAAAGAATACCAAGATGCATGTGAAGAAGCAAAACCACTTCTAGATAATCCAATCGCTTTACATATTCGTAGAGGTGACTTTTTAATCAACTCGGCAAATCATTATAATTTGTCTTTGAGTTATTATGAGAATGCTCTAAAAGAATTTGATGATGATCGTCAAGTTGTTATCTTTTCAGACGATACAAAATGGTGTAAAGAACAGAAGATGTTTGAGAGTGATCGTTTTCTAGTTGCCGAGACAGGTAATCCTTATGTTGATATGTGTCTTATGACTATGTGCTCTGATTATATCATTGCAAACTCTACATTCTCTTGGTGGGGTGCATGGCTTTCTCAGAATCCAAATAAGACTGTTTTATATCCAGACAAATGGTTTGGTGTCAACAACGAAGATAAATCTACTAAAGACTTGTTCCCTGAAGACTGGAGAATGATTAATGAAAACTGATTTAAGAAACACTACTTTTATTATTCCTTTAAGGATTGATACTGGAGATAGACTTCGCAATGTAATTCTGACTACAGCATATCTTCTTCACCACTTTGATACGAATGTGATCATTAAAGAGGTAGACTCTGAACATAGATTTGAAGAGTATGCATTACCAATCATAAAGAGACTAGTTGATACTAGTAATCTCCGTCATATCTTTGAAGATGAAACTAGAACTGATGATGCATTTCATCGGACTAAAGTTCTAAATGATATGGTAATGGAAGCATCCACAGAGATCGTAGTCAACTATGATACTGACATCATTCTTCCTTTGGATTCCTACACTCAAGCAGTTGAAATGCTTCAGGGTGACTCTGATGTAGTTTATCCTTACCGTTTCGGTAATCATGGTGAACGAAAAGTAGATCTTGGATTTACTATTGAGACTCAAGAAGACATGGATAACTTTGAGAGTGGAGATTTTGTTTCTAGATTTATTGGAACGGGATACAACAGCACTTGCTTTGATGATCGATTCTTCTACTATCCTAGTAACCAAGGACATGGTTGGGCTGAGTATGGAATGGTTCAGTTCTTCAATCGTCAAGTGTATATTGATGGTTATCTAGAGAATGAAGGTTTCATTGCCTACGCTCCAGAAGATGTGGAGAGACATCACAGATGGAAAGTATTGGGTTATAATATCGGTAGAGTTGATAATTATGCATATCACTTAGAACATCAAAGAACTCAGAATTCTTGGTATCACAATCCGCACATGCAGAGAAACAATGAATTGTGGGAACGACTTAAGAACCTGACGAAAGAACAGTTGATCGAGTATTATGAAAACCAAGAGTATGTAAAGGAGAGAATCAAATGAATTGGCATCTTGTAACTTATGCTGATGAAAAGTTTGCAGAACAACAGCAGTTTCTTCATCAAACTCATAAAGAAAGATTCATGCATCATCCCTATAATAAAGGGTGGATAGATAAGACAGATTTTTATAAAGAAAATCAAACCATCTTAGATGATTCAGTAGGTGCTGGGTGGTGGATTTGGAAACCTTATATCATTTTAGATGCTATGAAAAATATCAATGAAGGTGATTTTGTAGTGTATTGTGATTGTGGAGATATGTTTTCTCCCGGATTGCAATCTTATGTTGAGTCTACAGTTTCTGAAGATGATGTATGCTTGTTGCTTGTAGGTAATAACAAGAATGGACACTACACAAAGAGGGATTGTTTCATCAAAATGAATTGTGATGAAACAGACTATCATAATTCTAATCAATTAGAAGTTGGATTCTTAGTTTGGAAAGTTTGTGAAGAATCTATTCGAGTTGTCTCTGAGTGGCTAAAGTATTGTACGGATCCTCAGATTATTAACAACGATGCAAGTACTCTTGGTGATGAATTGCCTGGATTTGTTGCTCATAGAAATGATCAAAGTGTCCTAACTAATCTTGCTATTCGTGATGGACTTACTGTGGGTGGACAAGAATACAGGAATTATGTAGAATGTGATTATGACTATTGGTATGAAAGAGGTGCTAAAGGATTTGGTAGAGAAATTGATTCATTCTTGATGAGTATCAAAAATGCATAGTATAGTTCTTACAGTTCATAATAAAGAGTGGTTGATTCATAAGGTTATTGAAGGTATTGTTTTGAATACCACAGAACCTTATGAATTGATTGTCGTTATTGATGGATGTTCTGATAACTCAGAAAAAGTTATCTGGGACACTCTCAGTGGAACTCCAGTTAATAAAAAGTTTATTTACGCTCCTGATGTATTTGAAACGACTGCAAATAATCTGGGAATGAAGGCAGCAAAAGGTGATAAGATTATTATCGTTCAAGATGATATGATTATCAAAGAGAAAGGTTGGAACGTAAGAATGGAAAAACCATTTAAAGCATTTGATGATGTCTTTGCTGTAACCTCAAGAACTGCACATAACTGGGTGTTCAACACTAATAGTCAACACCTAGGCATGGAAGAAGATCTTGATACTTGTTGGTGTGATATTGTAGATCATGTTGATCATGCTGATAGAAAACAAGGACTTCCTAGAGATGTATTTGCTGTCCGTTGTTCTGTTAATCGTGGTCCTTTGATGATTGATCATGAAGATCTTAAGAAACTAAACTATCTTGATGAAGCATTTGCACCTCAGGATATGGATGATCATGATCTCTGCTATCGTGCATATAAAGAACTTGGTAAAGTAGTTGGAGCATACTGGATTGATTATGAGAGTGAGGATTCTTGGGGAGGAACTAGAGTCGAGACTGGTTCTCCTGCTCCATGGTTGTTAAGAGCACATCATAAGAATACGAAGATCTTTTATGAACGTCATAAGGATCTAATAAATACTCGAAGGATTATTGAACATAGGGAATTGGTTTAATGAAGATTGATTTGGATCGTTGGAAACTTGCCCAAGACACAGAATTTACTCATCATCAAGATCTTAGTTTAGAGGCATATAGTCATGCTTCTATTATTATTGGAAAATATCTTGAGATTAATTATGAAGAAGATTTTAAAGATAAAGTTATTGTAGAAGTTGGTGGAGGACCTAGAGGTTCTATTCTTCATACCAACGGAAACTTTAAGAGAGGTATTCTTATTGAACCTCTGATTGATCGTTGGCCTGCTGAGATCAGAAAAAACTATGAGGATATTGGGGTAGAAATTATTGCTGCACCTTATGAAGACTTAGAGATTGATGAGGAGGTTGATGAGACTTGGTTCTTTAACGTTCTTCAACATGTGATTGATCCTCAAGAGCAACTTAGAATTGCCAAGGAAACATCAAAAGTAATTCGTGTTTTTGAAAGTGTAGGAAGTGCTGTTGATACTGCTCACCCTCACCTAATCACGAACGAAACCTTTACTGAAGTTCTTGGTGATTTTGGTAAAACTTTTAGAGGTGGATCTGAAAAAGGATTCCACAGTGCTGATTGTTATCATGGAACTTGGTATGCGTCTGATAACGTATAGTCTTTTTGGAGATAATCCACTCTATTGTATTGGCGCAGTAGAAAACGCAAGAATTGCAAAGGAAATATATCCAGATTGGACTGCTAGATTTTATGTTGCTGATGATGTGCCAGATGAGTACATCTATCGGTTAAAGGATTATGACGCTGAAGTTTTAATCTGCCAAAGATACAACTCTTATGACGGATTGAACTGGCGGTTTCGTCCTTTCATAGATGATACTGTTGACTTTTGGATCAGTAGAGATTGTGATAGTCGATTAAGTTGGAGAGAAAGAAGAGCAGTTGATGAATGGATGCAGTCTGATAAATCTGTTCATCTTATGAGAGACTGTCATAATCATGGGTATACCATTATGGCAGGAATGTTTGGAGTAAACAATAAATTATTCCATGAACGATATGGTAAAATAGATCTCGATAATCCATCTGCAAATAGAAGAGAGGATGATCAGATAATTTTACAGAATGCAATTTGGAATTTAATTAAGTTTGATCACTTATGTCACGATCACTGGAGGCATTCTCCTATTGTTGGACAACCGACTTACCAGGAGGGAGATCATGTTCACTGGGATAAAGCATATGGTGTTGGATTGATTAACTATCTTCAGAGAGATGTTTATAATCAACTCAGGGAAATTTATCCTACCAATCAGGATAGTCGTCCATTCCCAGAACATGAACCAATGGAGCATGGTATATTTGTTGGACAAATTATTGATGAGAATAACAAACCAAAAATTAACACTGATGTGCGTTGGGAGTATGAACTGAGAGGTTTATCTTATGAATAAGTTTCATGTGATTGGTTCTGGTGCATGTGGATTTTTAAGAATGCACCACCTACTTTCCAAATTCATGTCGGTTAAGTATAAGGGTGGTGAACCTAAGTATCAGAATAGTTTTGAATCTTGGAACGATAGTGGATTGATCTGGGATTCGGAATCTTTATCTAAAGAAGAAAGACTTCGAAGAGTATCTCTACATGATACTACAACAAATATTACACACTCATATCTAAAGTATGTTCCAGAGTTCTTGGAACTTCATTCAGATATGAGGTTTCTTTGTTTACGTGGTAGGAGAGAGCACTCGATTAAATCTCTTGCAACTTCTTGGGGATATCGTAATCCTTGCTATGTGAAGAATAGAAAAATTGGATTCGGACATAACAGGTATGCGGTAGAACAGTTTCCAAACTTAAGTGATTCTGAAGATGAGTTTGATGCTACGGAAAAATATTGGGATGAGTATTATGCAATTGCTAATGAACTTCAAGAAAAGTATCCAAATAATTTTTTGATTGTAGATTCATCAACTTTCTTTAGTAACCTAGAGTATCAATCTTTATGTCTTGGATTTGCTGGAGTTTATATTAGTACTAATAGTTCTTATAAGTTATTGGCACTTCCTGTTGACTTTAAAGAGGAAACAATTACTACATCTCTCCATGGTGGATTGGGTAATAATCTTTTTCAAATGGCAGAAGCAATTTCTTTTTGTAAGAAATTCAATCTACCAGAACCAAAGTTTGGTACATGGGATCTTTGGAATGGTGGTGGTAAGTATCCATCATCTTATAACTCGGACAGGTTGTTGGGTGGACATGACGGTTCTCATCGAGATGTGAAATCATGCTTTCCAAATTTAAATTGGCAAGGAGATTTGCAAGCAACCTTCGATACTAAGTTTATGGTAAATGATATGTTCAGGTTTGGTGATGTGGATCAACTTGAATATGTGAGAGAAAAATTATCTGTAGGAACACAGACAAAACCAAATACAGTTTCACTTCATCTTAGATTCTGTACACGTCCTGCAGATGATCATGTAAATGGTTATGTAGATGATGAGTTTTATTTGAAAGCACTATCAACCATGCCTATTGATAGCACGGTGTATATCTTCTCTGATGATAATCGAATGGCAAAAAATAAGTTGAGTTGGTTTAGAAGTAACTTCGTACAAAACTTTGAGATCTTTGTTGGTGATGCTTTCCAATCACTTAAGAAGATGGTAGAATGCGAATATCATATTCTACATGTATCTACTTTTAGTTTCTGGGCTGCATTTCTAGATCCTAATCAACCAAATGATAAGGTAGTTTATCCGCAATCTTTTACTCAAACTCACAGTAAAAATATGATTCCATATAAAGAGTGGCAGATGTTATGAATTGTATAGTTTACCTCGTCAGATCATCTGATCAAGACATTGAAGATTTTAATAAGTCTTTGAGATTATTAGAAGAAAATCTTATACCTTATACATTTAGTACTGATGTACTAGTATTTTGTGAGAAATCTTTTGAAGAATACAAAACAAAAGTTCAGACTCAATTGAACTTGAAATATGAAACTGTAGAGTTTGAAGTCCCCGATTACCCCCAAGAAATCTTAGATCAGATTCCAGAATTCTTTCCACACCCTACTCACGGTAACGGACCTGTAGCATGGGGACATCCTGGATTCTCTATGGGATATCGTCATATGTGTAGGTTCTTCTCTGGAGAACTTTATAATCATGCTGCTATAAAACAGTATGATTATTACCTTAGACTTGATACGGATTCCTTTATTCATACTCCACTTAACTATGACATCTTTAAGTGGGCAGAAGAAGTTGGATGTTATTATGGATTTATAGCACCTGCAATTCAAAAGGATAATTTAAAAGTTATAGAAGGACTTTGGGATACTGTAAATGAATTGATCCCAGAAAACTTTATTGAAGAAGGAATGATGTTCTACACTAACTTTGAGTTAGGCAAAGTTTCATGGTTCTTGACAAGCGAGTACATGAGATTCTATAATGAATTGGATAAAACTGGTGGGTTTTATACTAAGAGATGGGGCGATGCTCCTATCAAATATCTTGGAATAAATCTTCTTATGGAACCAGAACATATTGTACCTGTTCAAGGTTTTACTTATCAACATGGAGCAGTTTATACAGTCTAATGGATAGAAACAAATCAACATACAAACTGAAAAACTTTGGACCCATCTACTATCTTAATCTTGATGGACAACCAGAGAGAAAAGAGTATATGGAAAACCAGTTTAAGTACTGGGAGATTGAAAACTATACTCGTATATCTGCTTATGATGGTAGAGAAGATGATCTTAGTGATATCATTAAGGGTAGATATCCTGAGATGATGACTTCTGGTGAGATTGGATGTGTAACTTCTCATCTTAAAGCAATTAAGCATTGGTACGAAACATCCGATTCACCCTATGCAATTATCATGGAAGATGATTGTAATTTAGATCTTGTAAGGTTTTGGAATTTTACTTGGGATGATTTCTATTGTCGTATTCCTTATGATTGGGACGTAGTTCAGATTGCAATTATTTGCACTGGAGATATTCATGTAAAGGTTCATAAACGATTTGTAAATGAATTTTCTACAGCCTGTTATATCATCACTCGACACCATGCAGAAAAACTTTTACGTCTTCATGTTAGAGGAGATAAGTATAAACTTGACAATGGTGTGAAACCACGTCCAGTTGCAGATGATCTAATTTATAACTCTGGCAATACTTATAGTGTTCCTCTTCTTCTTTATAGAATTGAACTGGGATCCTCTATTCATCCAGAGCATATCGATGCATTTCATAGGGGAAACTATGATGGACAGATGAATTTCTGGAGTCAGAGAGGTGCTCAACTTAGTGTTGATGAACTGATGAATTATGATCCATATTTGGGAAGAGTTGTTGAAAGTACGGTTGCCCCACCAAACACTTGACATTCTCAAAGTTACCCCTTATACTAAATAAGTACTTAAGAATTCAGTCGCAATTCTTAACAATCTAAATGTCGTTTAGTACTAAAACACTTTTATGAAACTCAAACAACTGATGCTTGCACCCGTTGCTCTGGGTATGGTTGCTCCTGTTGCTGCGAATGCCGCAGAACTGAACATGGCAGCAGTCAACCAATATGCCTCTGCAGAGCAGATCACAAGCGTCACTCAATTTTCTGATGTGCAACCAACCGATTGGGCATATCAGGCACTCAGCAACCTCGTAGAGCGTTATGGATGCGTTGCTGGTTATCCTAACGGCACCTTCCGTGGTTCTCGTGCTATGACTCGTTATGAGGCAGCAGCACTTCTGAATGCTTGTCTGGATCGTGTAACCGAAGTTACCGATGAACTCAAGCGTCTTGCTAATGAGTTTGCTGCAGAACTTGCAGTTCTTAAGGGACGTGTAGATGGTCTGGAAACACAAGTTACTACACTTGAAGCACAGCAGTTCTCCACTACCACCAAACTGCGTGGTGAAGCAAACTTCGTTCTTGGTGGAGTTGATGATTACCAAACCAAAACTGGTGACATCACTCACACTGCATTCAACTACGATCTGCGTCTGAACCTGGATACCTCGTTCACTGGTAAGGATCTGCTTCGCACTCGTCTGCGTTCTGCTAACTTCAGCAGCAATCCTTTTGGTTCCAGTTCTTCAATCTTTAAACTGGATAAGGCAGATGGTACTGTAAGCGAAGTTGGTAACAATGTAGTTATCGATCGTCTGTATTATCAGTTCCCTGTGTTCAACGGTAGCACCACTCTTACTGCTGGTGCTCTGGTTCGTAACACTGAAATGGCTTGGATGCCTACTGCATATAAGTCTGGTATCCTTGACTTCTTTGCTGTTGCTGGTGCTCCTGGTGTCTATAACAAGGCAACTGGTTCTGGTTTTGGTGTTCAGTATGGCAAGAAAGGTCTTGTTGCTGGTGTAAACTATGTGGCACAGAATGGTGCTGATAGTTCCACTGGTGAGTTTGATAAGTCTGGTGCTCTCAACACTCTGGCACAAGTCGGTTATCGTGGTGACAACTATGGTGTTGCTTTCGGTTATCGTTATGGCACAGAAGGCACCCGTGTTCGTACCTACAACGGTCTGAATGGTGCTTCTGGCACTCTGGTTCCAGGACAAACCTCTAACGGTTATGCACTGAACGCTTACTGGCAACCCACTCAATCTGGTTGGGTTCCCTCTATCTCTGGTGGTTACGGTTGGAATACTGTAAGTGGTACTGAAAGTGCTGCTACCAACAGTCAGTCCTGGTTTGCTGGACTCACTTGGGATGATGTGTTTGTTGATGGTAACTCTGCTGGTGTTGCTATCGGTCAAGCACCTACTGGTGATAACCTTGAGAAGTCCACGATGCTTGAAATCTTCTACAAGTATCAAGTGTCTGATAACATCAGTGTCACTCCTGCTATCATCTATGGTAGCGACAACCAACGTCTTGTTGGCAACTCCTCAAACTGGGGTGGTGTAATCCAGACTACCTTCAAGTTCTGATAAGTCAGCAAATCTAAACAAAATCTTAAGGGGGTGCTTGACACCCCTTTCTTTTTGCTATATAATTGTGTAACAATTCGTAATAAAACGAAAATGACTGTAACTAAAAACGAGTTTGGGCAAATGAATATGTTTGCCAAAGAACCTTCGATGTATATGACCAAGGAAGACCTTGAGCGTTATGGCATCGAGCCTTATGCAGAGAAAGCGGAGAAAATGAATGGACGTTGGGCAATGCTCGGTATTGTTGCTGGTGCTATTTCTTATGCTCTCACTGGCAACCTCTTCTTTGGAGTAGTTTGATACTTGACAATGACTTCACTTCTCTTTACAATAACATCTGTTGCCTTTTTCATTTTGCTGGCAGCATCTGTAGAAAAACTTTGTGAGACTTACTAATGACTACTTTTAACGTTACTCTCCAATCCCCTGATGGCACCGAAACTACTATTGAGTGCCCTGACGATCAATACATTCTTGAAGCAGCAGAAGAAGCAGGTGTTGACCTTCCTTCTTCTTGTAAAGCAGGTGCTTGTTCTGCTTGTGCTGGCAAACTTATCAGCGGTACTGTAGATAACGAAGAGCAATCGTTCCTTGATGATGATCAACTTGCTGAAGGTTGGGTGCTCACTTGTGTAGCATATCCCACCAGCGATTGTGTGATTCTTACTGAACAGGAAGAGAATCTGTGACGGCAATTCAACCATCATCAGTCGCAATGTTGGGGCAATTTAGTATTGCCCTCCAAGAATTGGTTGATAGTGGTGCCTGGGATCGAGATGTAGAACTAGAAGTCAAGATCGCTGGCACTCTTAAGAATGACAAGTTTATTGTTATTAAACCTGTCAAAGAAAAAATGGTTTGCAATCCAAATTCAGAACTCAAACAAAAACACATTTATCAAGGAGAAAAACAATGAACGAAAGAGCAGAACGTATTAATGGTTGGGCAGCAATGATTGGTATTGTTGCCGCAATCGGTTCCTATGCCCTTACCGGACAGATTATCCCGGGCATATGGTAGATTTAATTAGTAGTTATGTTTAAATTCTTTAAGAAAGAAGAAACGACTAGGGAGGTTCCTATGCGTAAAGAAGGATATCAAGTTCCTCAAGTAGAATTTGCATTCCGTGAGAATGGAGAATTTGTTTACCGTAAGACAAGTGAACTTTTCCATGGGAAGCGTGTTGTCATTTTTAGTCTGCCTGGTGCTTTCACTCCTACTTGCAGTGCCTATCAGCTACCTGGATTCGAAGAGAAATACGAAGACTTTATTAGTAGTGGCATCGACGCTATTTACTGCATCTCTGTTAATGATGGGTTTGTGATGAATGCTTGGGCACAAGATCAGAACATTAAGAATGTCCAACTCATTCCTGATGGCAATGCATACTTCACTCGTTCGATGGGACAACTGGTAATGAAGTCCAATCTTGGTTTCGGTGAGCGTTCTTGGCGCTATGCTGCCGTGGTTGATAATGGTATGATTGAAAAACTGTTTGAAGAACCTGGCAAAGGCGATAATGCCATTAACGATCCTTATGGTGAGACGAGTCCAGAGAAAGTTCTAGAATATGTTAAATCTACTGTTCGTGAACCAGTAGCAGTTTGAGAGAAGGAGGGTTTATCCCTCCTTTTTTAATAAATATAATGCAGGGTTTGGATACAATAATGCTTATAGATCTTCATAACTTCTTTAGATATTACGACGAAAAGAATCCAAAGCATGTTGCTGCAGTAGAGCAATTTGAAAAGGATTTGCTTCTAAATGCCCAAGAGTTGATGCAGGATGATGCTAATTGGGTAAGAATCTATAGAACCAAAGAAGATAAACCTCAAGCAAGTATTTTACCTGTTCCTTTTTATCCACAAACAGATAACTATAGAGATGCAAATAGAACTTGCAACTCTTCTTCTTGTGCGATGTGTCTTGAGTATTTCAAACCTGGTACACTAAAAGGAGCTAAAGGCGACGACGCCTATGTACAAAAAGTTTTCCAAATCGGTGACACAACTGATCACTTGGTTCAGACCAAAGTTCTTGCGTCATACGGTATTAAATCCAGTTTTTCCTACAGCCTTACTTTTGCTGATCTTGATAGAGAGCTTGCCGCTGGTAGACCTGTTGTTATTGGTATTCTTCATCGTGGTACTCTATCTAACCCCACAGGTGGACACATGGTAGTTGTGATTGGCAAAACTCCATCTGGAGATTATGTTGTTAATGATCCTTATGGATCCTTAAATGATGGATACACCGGCGCTGTAACTAATGGCAAAGGTGCAGTATACAAGCGCAGTGATCTTTCACGTAGATGGTGCCCCGGTGGAAAAGATGGGTGGGGAAGAATCTTTGATGTAAAAAAGTAGAATCAACACCACAATCAAAAATCCCTCAATGTGGTGTTGATTTAATAAAAGAATTTGAGGGATGCCATTTAAATGCTTATCCTGATCCATTAACTGGTGGACTTCCTATTACTATTGGTTGGGGTTCTACAAAAGATTTTAATGGACAATACTTCAAACTTGGTAGAAAAATAACTCAAGAGTATGCAGATAGACTACTGACATTTGATCTTGAGAATAGATTTCTTCCATCACTTCAAAGAATTCCTTATTGGGGACAAATGACAGATGGACAAAGAGGTGCTCTGCTCAGCTTCGCTTATAATCTTGGTGCCGGTTTTTACGGTGGTTCTAACTTTAATACTATTACTAAATGCTTGAAGAATAAAGAATGGGACAAAGTTCCCGATTCTTTATATCTTTACCGCAATCCTGGAACTAATGTAGAGAAAGGACTTGCTCGCAGAAGAGTTGCAGAAGGAAAACTTTGGAGTTCTAAATGATTGATTGTTTGTGTTGAGGTAAACTCCTATCTTGGGGTTTACCATTTTTAGGATACTGATACACGCCATTGATGCATAGAATCCAGTGTGTATCATTACTTTTATCATAGATGCGAATTCTATCACACTCTCTCATAAAGTAAGGAACTTTTCCTGGACCTAATGGTGTTGCTGTAAATATTGATGCCAAAATAATGGGTATCATTTTACTTTAGATGTTTATATAATATATCTAGTCTTCTTCTACTCTTGTTCTTAATGCAATTACTGTAGTAAGAATAGTCAATAGAGTTTCGTACCCTCTTCTTTCAGATTCTTTGCAATCTAAAGGAGGGGGATTTTTTAATTTACCATTTGCATTTGCTCTGTTCATAGAACCTGGAAGCATAAAATTACATGAGATAAAATTCACTCCAACAAAGGTAATTACAGCACAGCAGATAATAAAGATTAGTTTATTCAATAAAGAGCCATGCTTTTTTCCTACCACGTTTGGCAGGTCTTCTGATGAACCTGATGACTTCTGCTGGTTGTCGTTTTGGTTGAGGTCTTCTTCCTTCATTAAATACTCCTTCGTTAGTTACTAATCTCATAACTAATAATCCAAGGAGAAGAGTAGATTTCATCTTCCTTCCTGTTTATGAATCCAGGTTTTAAGTTCCTGAAGATATTGTCTTAAATTATCTGCTTTTTCTAAATGCCATTTATCACCACTCTTGAAGTATTCTTGAGTGTGATTGTCGATTGCTTTTAAAATATTATGTATTGGTGCATTCCAAGGTTCCCGTTTGGGTGTATTCCATTCCCTTGGCATCGTGGGAAAGCAGTTTTAAGTATTTATTCAAAACCCCTTGACAGCATTTCAAAATAATGTTATGATAAATACATCAACAGGTTAAGGAATGTAACAGTTCTTTAATCTTTGCAACTCCCGTTAACCGAGACCTATGGGAGTATAAATTACGTCTCTCATATCCCCGCTAAGGGTGCGGGGAGCATAGTAACTCCACCATTTCCCTGATGGTCTTACTAACGTCTAATAAAAATGACTGCTACACTTTCACAACAACGACAATCGAATACTTGGGAACAGTTCTGCAACTGGGTTACTTCCACCAACAATCGTCTTTATGTTGGTTGGTTCGGGGTTCTGATGATCCCCTGCCTGCTTGCTGCTACAACTTGTTTCATCATCGCATTCATCGGTGCTCCTCCTGTGGACATCGACGGAATCCGTGAACCCGTTGCTGGTTCACTCATGTACGGAAACAACATCATCTCTGGTGCTGTTATCCCCTCGTCCAATGCTATTGGACTGCACTTTTATCCAATCTGGGAAGCTGCTTCCCTAGATGAGTGGCTCTACAACGGTGGACCTTTCCAACTGGTTGTGTTCCACTTCCTTATCGGTATCTATGCTTATATGGGTCGTGAATGGGAACTCTCTTATCGTCTGGGGATGCGTCCTTGGATCTGTGTTGCTTACTCCGCTCCTGTTGCTGCTGCTTCTGCGGTGTTCCTTGTTTATCCTTTCGGTCAAGGTT
>Ga0196901_1000599_pt1 | contig 18651 bp, 33 predicted proteins | sample CB_VirMetaG_FD_169099 | JGI IMG/M metagenome (GOLD analysis project Ga0196901, IMG submission 169099) | Freshwater to marine saline gradient viral communities from Chesapeake Bay - CB_1504_1 Viral MetaG (v3) (version 3) | ecosystem: Environmental > Aquatic > Marine > Coastal | place: USA... | reverse complement strand
TATTGGGCGTTAAGTCCAGCAAGTGACTGGGTGCAGACTAATTTTGCAGATGGGCGCAGAGGTTTCTGTATTGAGGAGATAGCCGAAAATTTTAAAACATTTACAAACATTCAACTATGAAAAAACTGATAATGATTATACTATTGTTTGGAGTAAGCCAAGCGCAAGTAAATAAAAGGAAACTACGAAGCAATCTTCATGACTGCGAGAACGCATTATCAGCGTGTTTAAGCGCACAAAATATAACAAGTGATACTATTTATATCTATACTGCAAAAGAAGCTGTAAGAGTCGCTAAACAAGTCGAGAAGACTAAACGAAAAGTAAAGGTGCAAGAAACAAAACAGAATAAGAGTAACAATAAAACCGATGTCAAAACGGACTGGTTTTTAAACTTGATGCAAAGTATGACAAGAATGACTGCGATACTAACTGCTGGTGGCTTTGTTGGTGGTGGGGTTGTGCTTACGAAATTACTACAAGCACTCAAAACAAAAGTATCTTGGCTATCTTGGCTACCTATTTAATGTGCATAAAAAAATAAAAAACAAAAGTATAAACGACTTATCTTTACGACTCTATGACGCCCTACTCTGGGTAGTTTCATTGTTTTTGTTTTGGTGCGCATCTACTCGGTGCGCACTTTTTTTTAAATTATTTTCATTTTTTTTTACTCGAATAGTAAAAAATTAAAAAACTATTTGTAGTTTTACGTCAAGTTATTAATTAATCAAAAACAAACACGATGGAAAAATTATCAAAAATACACAAAGACTACATTCTTAATATGATTAAGAACAATGAGGGAATAAACAATATTAAGGCTTATTGTTTAGGTGCTGGTTTTAATGTTACAAATTATTCAAGTCCAATCCATATTGATGAATTTGGAAAGTTAACGATGAGATATAGATGTGAAAACACATACTATTATATTTAATAAACTAATGGAGGATGCCGAAAATCCGAAACAGAGTAGGCTAATTTTAAAACAAATAACAATGGAATCACTAAACAATTTTTTTAATCAACTAAATGCAATCAACGAGCATTTTGAAAACAATTTTTTTACACCAAAAGAAAATACAATGATAGACCAATTAAAAGCAGAACGCAAAAGACAAAAGATTAGCAGAGCAGCAATAGCACCAAAACTCGGTGTAACTGAGGCTACATTATTTAACTGGGAAAGTGGCAAGAATGACATCACATTTAGCAAGTTCTTGGATTACGCCAAGCTACTTGGAATCGAAGTTAGTATCGAATTCCAAAACGAGCAGAATAACAAAGTAAATCAGTCGTTACAAGTTGTTCAGCGACTAACAGAATTAAAGCTACCCAAAAGCCTTAATGACAGAAACGAGTTAGATGGCATTTACACTAATACTTATTTCGAGTGCGAAAGTTTGGAAGAAGAAGAGATAGAGATTTCATTATGCTTTAACGATTTAGATGTTTGGTTTGATTATGTGATAGAACGTGATGCAGTTATTGAGCATTTTTACACCACGAATAGCCAATACGAAGCTTTAGTTGATATGGACTATTTGGCACATAAACAAGCGTGGGTAAGCTACGAAGAAATAGAGTTGGATTATGAGGAGATTTTTAACTACTTGGTACGGACTGGCGAGATTGCAAATTACTTACAATATCAAATTGAGCAATGAGAATAAGAAGCACAGTAAAACCAGATATTCGGTTAAGTTTCAACGACTGGATAAAATACATTAGAGAACAAGTAAACAAAACTAAAAAATAAGACAATGGAAAATTTAGCACTAATAACAGAGAAAGATTTGAGTTTGGTGGAGGAAAACTCGCTCAACGCACAACAACTTAAACAACTACTTAAAAAGACTCCAGAGAGATACGTTCATAAGCGACCAGCTAAAGGTGGTGGAAGTTGGGACTATGTTACTGGAGGATACGTTAAAAAAGTATTGAACTTGATGTTTGGCTGGGATTGGGATTTTGAGATTATGGATGAAAAAATCATTCACGGAGAAGCAGTAGTTAAAGGTCGTTTAACCTGCCGTACAAATGGGCGAACTATTGTAAAGATGCAATATGGGAATAAGGACATAATGACTAAACGAGGAAGTAATGAGCCATTAAGCATAGGTAACGACTTAAAGGCTGCCGCTACTGATGCACTCAAGAAGTGCGCTGCTGAAATTGGTATCGCTGCTGACATTTATAATAAGATGGATTTCAACGAGGTTAATGTTCACGTTCCGCAATCAAGAGATTGGAAAGCAGAATTAGAAGCAGAGAACAGTATAACTGGCTTAAACGAAATATGGCGACAAATGTCCGAGAATGAGCAAGTAAGATTCAAGCTACTTTATACTGAAAAATTAAATGAGTGTGGATTGTCTTAAATTTAAAAAATATTATTAACTTAGCGTAAACAAAAAACAAAACAATGAATTTTAGTAACTACATTTTCCGCAGTCATTCAGTAGGCAACATTATATCTGTGCCGAAGCCATTAACACCTAACCAAGCAGAAACGCTTGAAGACTATCGCAAACGTCAAGCTGGGAAGGGCAGACCATTAACAGAGAATCAGCTTAAAACTTGGCACTCATTAGAGCATAAGCACAACGAAAGCCAAACGTATAAGCTAACAGACACCGCTAAACGTATGTGCACCGATTTAGTTTTTGAGGCTCGTACTGGTCGCAAATCAAAACTTGAAACCAAGTACTTTGACAAGGGCATCGAAAAGGAAAAAGATGCACGAGATTTAGTAAGCGAGGTATTAGGCAGACCATTCACTAAAGACGATGAGCGCAGAGCCAATAGTTGGGTAACTGGAAAGCGTGACATCCAAGACGATAACTTGATAATAGACATTAAGACATCGTGGAGTTTTGAATCATTCAACAAGCACTTACTTGATACACCTAACGAGGTTTATTTGCGCCAATTAGACTGTTATATGGACTTATGGAACATTAACGATAGCTTACTTTGCCACGTTTTAGTAGATACTCCTGCAAAGCTAATAGACGACGAGATTAGACGTTTAGACTGGAAGTATAACATTACGGATATGAACGGAGATGTGCGTGATGAGTTTGTAGCTGATGTCGTGGAGTTGGTTTGTAACCATATTTTTACTCGCAAAGGACTTGAGGACTATTGTTTACAATCAAGCAACGTGCATTTAGAATGGTTTATGGACTTTAACGAGATACCAGTTGCCGAGAGGCTGCATATGATACCGCATTCATTCGACCCGATTAGAATAATTCAACGTAACGAGTGCATCACATTGGCGAGGGAGTATATGAACACAATTAAACCAATTAATAATATTATTAAACTTTAAAAAACAAAACAATGACAAGAGCAAAAACCGAAGCCTTTATTCAAGGCATTACAGATGGCACTTTTCAAGGAGATGCTGCCACGATTTACAACCTTATAAGAGATAAGCACGTTATGACTTTACCCGAAATTTCAGTAATTTTGGATAAATCGCTTAACCAGTTCAGCGGCAGAATTTCAGAGTTACTTGATGCTGGATTGATTAAAGAGATGAAAGGCGAAAAGTACAGTCTATTCCGAATAACACAAAGCGACCAAGAACGCTACGAGTGCGCCAAGATTCGACACGATGAAAAGATTGAAAAGTTGCGCAAAAAAGCTGATGAGTTAGGTTATTTTTTAGTCAAAAAAATGTGGTAAGATGAGTAACGAAAGACAATTCAGTAAAACGATTGTGCTATGTTCACTATTGGATTTAGCGATGGAAGAACTGGCGATGTCAAAAGAATTTAAGCGCAGGACAAAGCTTTATAAAGGAGTGCTTGAACGTGAACTTAAACGCCAACAGTTAGCCGTTGAAATTGAATGTGGTAAACAAGTAGCTGACGATGGTTTGGCTGCTCAAAACCAGTTAACTCTGCAAGTGGATTACATACTTGATGTTATTTTTGGAATCACAGAAAATAAAGAACTGGTAAAAAGTATTGAGGAACACCTGCTGGGTGATTAATTACAAAATTTATAATTTTGCGATATTATCTTTAAACTATTAAAGCGCACTCCTTACATTATATGCGCTACGGATTTTTTTATAATCCCTTGTTTGATTTTCGAAGTAAGGAGCGAAATGAGAGCAAGGGATTTTTAATTTTATACGATTATGGCAAAGGAACTACCATATTTTAAATTTGAGCCAAGCGAATGGGATAACGGACTTATTCAAATGTGCAGTAGAGAATCAAAAGGATTATTTATTGATATTTGCGCAATGTACTGGTCAAGACTTGGCAATCTACCATATAAGTTAGTAGTGCAGAAGTTATGCAATGGCAATGCAAACGCATTGCAAGAGTTAATGCAAGAGCAGGTATTTAGCATTGCAGATGAACAAATAGTGATTAACTTTTTAGATATTCAGTTATCTGAATTTGGGCATAAAAGCAATCAAGCAAGTAAAGCAGCCAAAGCGAGATGGTCTAAACACAATAAAAACAAAGATAAAAATGCAGATGCAATGCAAACGCATAGCGAACGCAATGCCATAAGAGAAGATAAGATAAGATTAGATAAGATAAGAGAAGATAATAGATTGTACGCAGTTGAGAACTGCTTACCTACCGATAATCAAAAAAATATGTTTGAGGATTTTCTTTCTTATTGGTTTGAAATTGGAATGAACGATAAAAAGCATAGATTTGAAAAGGAAAAAAGTTTCAACTGGGTGCGTAGGTGGAATACTTGGCTAAAAAACAATGAAAAGTGGAACAAAGAAAAAAGTTCCGCTAAAAAAGAAAATGACAATTTCTCAATCTCAAAAATCGAAGTATGATGAAAATGGATTTTATAATAAACGACAATTTTGGCAAGTACCAGCCGAAGCAGGTAAAAATATCTTCGGACATTGGAGATGTGATTAATGCGATTGGCAAAAAGTATGAGCCAAGTTTCGAGATTAAAACAGATTTTGATAAATGGCTTTACAATAACTTAATTTATTATTTCACGGATAGTCCAAAATGCGAATGGAACTTGAGCAAAGGATTACTATTTCACGGAAGAAAGGGATTAGGCAAGTCTTTGAGTTTTAAGATATTTAAAAAGCTATATTACTACAAGGTGCATTTTAATTTTGACTTGGCTAACAAGAAATTCGACATCCAGGAGATGGATAATCTTAAAGGCAATGTGCAGACATTCTACGAGAAGTGCAAGACATCATTATTTTGTGATGAGATAATGCGTGAAACTAAAGACGATAGTAAGATAATAAACGACTATGGCACAAAAGAGCAGCCGTTTAGTACTGGAGTGCATCAAATGTATCGGAGTTTTTGCGACAAAGGACAGCTATATCACTTTACTACGAACTACTGGAATGTTCAAGGCTACGAAAATGGAAAGCTAATTAGCGATACATACGGAAGCGAGATACACGATAGGCTTATCGAGATGTGCAACATTATAGAGTTTAAAGGAGAAAGTAAAAGGATATGAGTAAAGCAAGATTAAAACAGTTTGAGATTTTAAAACGATTTTTTAAGAATGTAGACGATGCGTTTTTATGGATATTAAGTGAATCTCTGGACAGAAACAATATAAGCGATGAGCAATTTGAGCGCAATGTAAATTTAGTTTTAAACAACTATTTGGAGAATATTCCAAACATTGCGGTTTTGATTGATTTTAATAAATATGGATTGAAAAAATTTGATTGGTAATGGCAACAATAAAACAGATTTCACTAATTGAGCCACAAATGGCTATCTTTGTAATTAAGAAGCTACTGCATCAAGTAAATGATGAAGCCATAAGCCAAGCAATCAGTAAGCTAAAGGATGAAGATTTTGAAGAACTGGTCAATATCTTGATTTGGCTGGGATATGAAGAAAAAACAATAAATCAAATACTAAAATAAAAACAATGAAACCAATAAATCACGCTTTAATAAGCAACTACCACGAGGGTATGAAAAGAAAGCAATTAACTCCAGACGATTTTAGGAAAATGTACAATCGAATTATTGCAGACTATCAGCTGGAAGCATACGCCAATAGCCGAAACGCCGACGTGGTGTGTATCCGTCAAGCCATAATGAAGATAGCACGAGCAAGGACTACTTTAAGCCTTAAAAAAATAGGCTCTATTTGGGGAAAAGACCATAGCACAGTAATTCACGGACTCCGCAGGGTGGAAAACGCATACGATACTAATGACGATATTTATTTAGACTGGGAGTCGGAGGTGTACAGATATTTTTAAAAACAAAGAAATGGATATACAAAAACTAACGGACAACGAGTTAAGCACTTTGATTAAGGATTGCAGAAAGGAACTTGAGCAACGTAAACAGAGCCTTGAGGATGTACTACTGGAAGATGATTTTCAAAAGTACAAGAGCAAGTATGCACGACTAACTTTATTCTACGACTTTTGCAGAGGTGTCTACTCTGTAACTGAAAAGGAATTGAAAGAAAAGAAACCAAGCACGAAGAAGCGTAATATCCGAAACGCAGTTATTAACTATTTGCTCTTGGAGGGTTTTAGTCATCAAGACATCGTGGATGAGTTTAATTTTCATAGAACAAGCTTAAGCAGTCCAATTAGCTATCACGAAAAGTACTACAAGCTGGACAAGAATTACACCGATATTTATGAGGATGTAAAACAATTTTTCGAGGATTAACTATTATGGAAGAATACGAATACGGAATAAAAACAGATAGGAGTTCCGAACATCTTGGGGATTGTTTAGAGTTGATGCCTTTAATACCAGATAAAAGTATCGATATGATACTTTGCGATTTGCCTTATGGAACTACTCAAAACAAATGGGATAGTGTTATTGATTTACATAGATTGTGGAGCGAATACGAAAGGGTAATTAAAGATAGTGGTGTTATTCTTTTGTTTGCACAAGACAAATTTATGGCAAAATTAATGCTTTCAAACAAAAACCATAGGTATAATATTGTATGGGATAAGGTTATGCCAAGCGGACATTTAAACGCAAAAAAAATGCCATTAAGAAGTGATGAAAGTCTTTGTATATTTTATAAAAAACTACCTACCTACAACCCACAAAAAACAATAGGCGAGCCAAACCATAGTAAGAATACAAAAGAAGCAAAAGGAAATAAGAATTATAATAAATATGAACAAAAACAGAACACAAGCAACCTAAAATATCCAAAAAGCATAGTAAGCTTTCAAAAAGACCACCCAAGTAAAATGATACACCCAACCCAAAAACCATTAGCTTTAATTGAGTATATGATAAAGACTTACACTAATGAAAATGAAATAATACTTGACAATGCGGCAGGAGTATTTACAACTGCAATAGCTTGTTTGGAAACAAATAGAAAATACATTGTAATGGAGAAAGAAAAGGAGTATTACAATAAAGGTATCAAAAGAATACTTGAGTGGAAGAAAGAAAAAAATAGTAGATTATTTTAATTGCGCCCAACGATGTCTAAAAATATGTACAACAAGCGCAAATGCAAGGAATGCAAAAAGGTGTTTGAAAAGAAGCAGCCACTACAATACGTATGCAGTCCTATTTGCGCTATAGACTATGCAAAGAAAAAGGAAAAGTCTAAATGGCAAAAGGAGAAGAAGCAGCGATTGATTAATTTAGAAAGTGTAAGCGGTATTCAGTCAAAGTATATCCAGCCAAAAGTAAACGAATTAGTAAGGATAATTGACAATGGTTTACCCTGCATAGCAACTGGGAACTTTGGGAAGATGGCTGCTGGGCATTACTATCACGCTGGAGGGCATAGTCAAATAAGATTTAACCTTCACAACATTCATATCCAATCCTTTCAATCCAATAGCTTTAAGAGTGGCGATGCACTTAACTATCGGCAAGGCATTATCAAGACATACGGAGAAGATTACATCCAGTTTATGGAGTCGCTGAAGCAAACACCAATAAACGACCATACAAAGGCTTTTTACCTTGAGTTAAACAACAAGCTAATTGAAGTTAAAAAGTGGCTTAAAGTGCAAGTAAATGGGCAAATGCAAGATGTATCTAATCGAATACAACTGCGTAATAAAGTTAACTTGCTATTGGGAATTTATGATAGGGAATATTGCATATTTAAAAACGTATAAATGATTGAATTACAAATAAGCGACAGTCAATTTAGCCGAGCAGAAGAACTTTATGAATTTAAAGTGTTGAAAAACTCAATAAAAAAAGGCGAGGGAAATATATTTGGTGCTATTGGCGAAATAATGGTGAACGATTACTTTATAGGCAGGGGTGCTAATGTAGATTCTAATCAAACCTATGACTACGATTTAATAATTAACGGATTTAAAGTAGATGTAAAATGCAAGGCTACTAATTATGAGCCAAAAGATTATTTTAATGCCGTTATTCCAGCTTACAATCCACATCAAAAATGTGATTTTTACTTTTTCACTTATGTAACTTATAATTTTAACACCTGCTATTTAGCTGGATATAAAAAAAAGCAAGATTTTTTTAATGAATCAAGGTTAGCTAAAAAAGGAGAAATTGATGTAGGGAATTGGAAGTTTAAAACAGATACTTATGTATTACAAATAGCTAATTTAATTAAATTCAAGGAATAAAAAAGTAAATAAATAAAGTAAAAGCCTTATCTTTAAAGAACTCAAACAATTAAATAATTTAAACTAAAAAAAATGAGTAAACTATTAACTGGGTCTATTGACCTTTCAAAAATTGATAAGACAAAAATCGTATCTGTAGACAAGGAAGGTAATCCGTTTAAGAATAACGCGAAGTACCTCAACATAGTAGTATGGGTGAATGATGAACCAGATAACTATGGGAATACGGCATCAATCCAGATAAGCCAATCTAAAGAAGAACGGGAGTCTGGTGCAAAGGCTACCTACATTGGTAATCTAAAAGAGCCACAGAGTAGAACTAACGAGTCAACAAGTGCAAGAACTGCATCTGTTGAGGACACGCTGCCGTTCTAATTTTAGCGTGGAAGAATTAATTTGAAAAATTAAAATGAATATAGATTTAAGATTAGGCGACTGCCTTGAGGTAATGAAAACAATACCAAACGGAAGTATTGATATGATACTTTGTGATTTACCTTATGGAACAACTAATTGCAAATGGGATGAAATAATCCCTTTTAACTTACTTTGGGTTGAGTATTATAGAATAATAAAAGAAAACGCTGCAATAGTATTATTTAGTACTCAACCATTTACGACTAAAATGATTTCAAGCAATATGAATGATTTTAGATACTGTTTAGTTTGGGATAAAATAAGAGCTGCTGGATTTTTAAATGCTAATAGGATGCCATTAAAACAACACGAAGATATTTGTGTTTTTTATAAGAAATTGCCAACCTATAACCCACAGAAGTATTTAGACAAACATTATAATAAAACCAAATACAATGGCAAAGAATTAGGTAAAAATGTACTTGGTAGTTACACTTCTAAAAACACAAAAAACAACGGTGAGCGATTTCCAAAAAGCATTTTGAAATTTAGTCAAAACTGGAAAAGACAAGACCAAAAACACCCAACACAAAAACCCGAATTGCTTTTAGAATGGTTAATTAAGACATACACAAATAAAGGCGAAACTGTTTTAGATAATACTATGGGTTCTGGCAGCACAATGGTTGCTTGTGTAAGTACTAATAGAAATGGAATAGGAATAGAAATGGATGAGAATTATTTTAACATAGCAAAAAAAAGGGTGGAACAAAAAAAAAGTTTAATTTTTTTTTGTTGATATGCTTTTTTTTAAAAAATAGTTTTATATTTGAGGACACACTGCCATTCTAAAACACAAAAAACAAAAACAATGAGAAAGATAACAACAAGCCACGACTGCCCACCTATTCCAGTAAGAGATTACGACTGGTCAGCATCACGCGAAGATTGGGATGAAGGAGATTTCATCGGATATGGAAGAACAGAGCAAGATGCTATTAATGATTTACTTGAAAAGGAGTATTTAAAATGAAACAGATAGACAGATGGCTGATAGGCTTGTATATTATTATTCTTTACTTAACTTATGCAGTAAACAAGTTAATAGATGGCAACTTTTTTAACTGATGTTAATAACTTGAGAAAATAAAGAAAACAATATTTGTTATATTTAAGCCGATTTGATTTGGTTAAATGAGTAGGTGTTTGAGGTGAGACTTTGCACCTGCTCTTTTTAAGTTTAAGGAATGGCAAATGTTTACTTTAGATGATTTTGAGGAGTGCGCTGAATTTATATTAGAATATGGTGTTTATATCGCTTTGCTGGTTATGGATTGGCTCGAAAAAGAGGAACGATACGAGGAGTGCGAAATAATTTACCTAACAATTTTAATAATGAATTTGTCGAACGACTGGGATCTGCCAAGTAAACTGACCGAAACAACATTTGAGGAGTTATGCGCTATGACTAATCAAGATAGAGATGAAGAAGATTACAGAATAGTAGCGTACGAAATAATAAAAAGCATTGAATGAACTGGTATTTAGAAAAAATTACAAAGGTTAAGTCTAACCCAAACAATCCAAGATTAATAAAAGACGACAAATTTCACAAGCTGGTTAACTCTATTAAGGAGTTCCCAAAGATGCTGGAGATACGCCCTATTGTAGTTAATGACGATATGATAGTTTTAGGCGGAAATATGCGTTTAAAGGCTTGTAAGGAAGCAGGATTAAAAGAAGTGCCAGTAATTAAGGCAAGTGATTTAACAGAAGAAGAACAAAGGCAGTTTATAATCAAAGATAATGTAAGCGGTGGCGAGTGGGATTGGGATATGTTAGCTAACGAGTGGGATGTTGAGCAGTTAGATGAATGGGGATTGGATTTGCCTATAGATAATGAGGTTGACAATATGGAAGATGGAGAAGAAATGGAGCTACCTCAAAGTGTTCAACTTGAGCCACCAATGGAGTACATACTCGTTATGGCAGAACCAAATTCTGTTGAATGGGAGGAGTTAAAAGAAACATTGCAACTTAAGATGGTTAGGAGAGGAGGATACAAGAAAGGCTCGGCATTTGATGCAGTTGCATTAGAGAGGGTATTAAATTGGAATGACTTAAAAGAAAGATTAAATGCTAATAGCAGTACCAAGTAAGGGTCGAGCTGGATTGACCACAACAGACAAGATTCTCCCAAACACTTGCACGTTCTTTATTCCCGAAAGCGAGTACCATCAATACAAGGGAATTGTAAAAAACATTGTTTGTGTACCAAAAGAAGTTAGGGGAATAACGCCAACAAGAAACTGGATTCTAAAAAACACAGACAAAAAATGGGTGGTAATGCTTGATGATGATGCTAAAAACGTAGGATATATTCAAAGGTTAAAGAGAAACGTAAAGCATCACAAAATAAAAGACGAAGGATTTTGGACAGAAGAGTTCTTAAGATATTTCGATATGACAGAACAACTTAATTACAAGATATGGGGAATTAAAACAGAATCATCAAGTAAGTCAAGTTATCCGTACAAGCCAATAATAACCAAGACATATGCACTCGGATCGTGTATGGGAATTATCAACGATGGAGAGTATTACTTTGATGAAAGCTACAAGGTTAAGGAGGATTATGAACTTTGTATGCGGCATATTAGGGATAAAGGAGGACTTTTTGGTGTAAGATATGTGCATTGGGAAAACGAACATTGGACAACTGACGGAGGGTGCAAAGATTACCGAACTGTTGAAATGGAACGGGAAGCAATAAAGAAGCTGATAAAACAATATCCGGGAATGGTTAGTTCAGCAAAAAGAAAGGCTAACGAGTTTAGTATTAAATTAAACTTATAAATAGACAATGGCATACGACAGAGATAAGATATACGAACAAGCAAAAGAAGCTATAAAGAAAAACAATCTTTTTTTTATTGAGGATGTGGTGGCTTTTATACCTTGTGGACGGTCATATTTTTATGAGCATTTTAAGGATGGTATGGACAAAATGGACACTATTAAAGAAATGCTGGAGGAAAACAAGATAAAGACAAAATCAAGCATTAGAGCAAAGCTATGGAAGTCAAATAGAGCGAGTGAGTTATTAGCTTTATACAGATTAATAGCAACACCAGAAGAACACCAAAAACTTAACCAATCTTATGTGGAACAAACTACAAAAGTAGTTGAGCCAACTAAGTATATTATAGTTAATGATTCGGATACTACCACATCAAGCTAAATTCTTAAAGAGCAACGCAGTACATACTGGGTTAGTTGCTGGTTTCGGTAGTGGAAAGAGCATAGCAGCTACGATCAAGACTATTGAAAAGAAAAAGCAGTATCCGAATATCTCGGTGGCTTATTATCTGCCTACTTACTCCCTAATAAAAGACATCGCCTTTCCTAACTTTGAAAAGTATCTACAGATGATGGGTATTACTTACGACCTTAATAAAAGCGATAAGGAGTTTAATACGGAATATGGTAAGATAATAATGAGGTCAATAGATAGTCCAGAGTACATAATTGGGTATGAGGTAGGTTATAGTTTAATAGATGAAGCAGATATACCGCCAAAGGACAAGATGCGCCAAGTGCTGGTCAATGTAGTTGCAAGAAATAGAAAGAAGCTACCTAATGGAGAGCATAATAGTTTAGACTTTGTAAGCACTCCAGAGGGGTTTAGATTTATGTACGATTTTTTCGTTAAAAATAAGGATGAAAATAGAGTGCTGGTTAAAGCGAGAACAAAAGATAACCCTTACCTACCAAGTGCGTATATTGAAACCTTAAAAGGCATCTATTCAGCTACGGAATTAGAGGCTTATTTGAATGGCGAGTTTGTAAACATAACAAGCGGAAATGTTTACTATGCGTTTGATAGGTTAAATAACCATTCGGACAGAGAGGTAGAAGATAGCGACATTTTGCATGTTGGCATGGACTTTAACATTAATCAAATGTGCGCCATAGTAAACGTAATAGACAACGGAATAGCAACTGCGGTAGCTGAATATATCAACTACTATAACACCGATGCAGTAGCAAGTAAGATAAAACAAGACTTTCCGAATAATAGAGTAGTAGTGTACCCAGATGCAAGTGGGAAAAATAGAAAAACAAGCGCAGCGGAAACGGATATTAACATCCTCAAAAAATACAACTTTGGAATTAAGGCACTAACAAGCAATCCGTTTGTCCGAGATAGAATTAACACGATGAATAAGGTTTTTGAAAATCAAACAGTATTTATAAATACCTATAAATGTCCTATCTTTACAGAGCATTTAGAGACGATAGGTTATAAGAATGATGAGCCAGACAAAAGTATTAACCACAGTACGGATGCGATGGGGTATTTCGTTTGGTATAATTACGGAAAGGCTAAACCTAAAGTGTACCTATGATAGAGTTAGAGGTGCAGATATTAGAACTAATTGAAAAGCTAAATAACTGCCCTAATTTAAGGGATGAAAATAAGTTGTATAAATTACTGGCAAAGATAGAAAATGAACGAATACAGAATAACGGCAAACGGCAAAGAGAAGAAAATAGTTAAGCTACCATCTGGCAGACACGAGGTTACTCTTGAGCAATGGAACAACGCATACAAGTATGTAGAGTTAGCAGTAGAGGCTAATAGACTATTTGAGGAGGGTAAACTTGAAGAAAGCCAAGCAAAGGTCATAGAGTCTATGTGCGGAACTATCGCAGCGTTAGGTGTAGGAATTACCCTCGATGAGTTAATGAGTGTAGATTATAATAAAATCAACAACTTGTTTTTAATTCAGTTTGGCTGGTTAAGTGAAGAAAAGCCAAAGCGCAATTTTAATATAAAAGGCAAGAAGTTTAGCGTACCAAAATTCGAGCAGGGTAGTTGCGGTGACTTTATGGATGTGATGAGTTTACTTGCTATGCACGAGGAGTATAACGATGCAGAGAAAGGATTGCTTATTGCTGCGGTTTATATGCGTAACGGAGAATACTATCAAGACCTTGAAGAAATTAATCAGCGCATTGAGTTTTTAAAAAAGTATGGCAGAATGGATTTATTTTACTCGTGCGCTTTTTTTTTGTTGAGTTCGTTGAGGGTTTACAAAATAGACACCCAGCGACATTCGGCAGTAGTAGAGGAAATGGAAAAACTAACAAGTACCTTGGTCAGCTCGGCTACTACCCTCTATTCGCAAGTGTCGCAGAGTCTGGAGTCTTTTCGTATGATGTAGCGTGGTGGAAGTTTTGGAGAAAGGATTTAAACAGATTTGACCAAGTGCTGAACACGAGATTAGACGAGGTTATGGCGTTTATAGAATATAAGAGCGCATCGGCTTAATAATTAAAAAATTTGTAATTTAGAATAGTTAAATTTACCGAGATATGAACTTGCTGGAGTTAAGGAATAGAATAAGAGATAAAGCCATAGATAATGGGCTTACTTATACAGAAATAGAAACACTTTTCGACGTCAACTTATTGTTAGAGCAGACTATGCCTTGCCTTATGTGGCGTTATAGTGGCGAAACTAATAACTTTGATGAAGTAGGCACAGAGATGAGCCTAAATGTTTACTTGATTACTACGTTTCCCGATAGCGTAAGGGTAGAAACAGACACATACCAACGTGATTACATAGTTACCCAACAAAATGCGCTTAGAACGTATTTTTACGACTGGTTACAAGCTATGCCGTTTGAAAGTGGGGACGATTATTTAGAGATAATCAGCACAGAGGAGATTCCAATAGCTGAAAGGTTAGGAATAAATGAGTTTTTAACTGTTGATTTTAGGGTTAATATTTCTATTAAGCGAGATTTCTGCGTAGACCCAGAGCAGATAGCACCGACACCAAGCCAAGTGCAAGTGTATTTTAACGATGTGTTGAGATATACTCAAGCTTGTAACGTAGATTTAGAACTTATCTTAAAGAATCAAGACGGCGATTTAATCAACGATGCTACATTTACTGGCTATGAAATAGTAGTAACGCAAGGCGGTGGTGATGCAAGAGTAAGCAATTCGGATGATAGCTACGATGTTAACGTGGCAAGTGGTGGAGATTTAGAACTGCCAGATATTACAGTATCAAATAGCGATGATTCGTATAGTGTAAGTTATCCAAGCGTTCAAGATGTAGAACTGCCCGATGAAACGATAAACATAGTAGATGAAAATGGCAATCCTTTGGATAGTATTACCTTTCCAGTCTACACAGACCCTAACATTGATATAAGCACTTATTGTCCAACACCTTCTTCAAAGGGATTACTACCTTTAAAAAGTGGACAAACGACAAGCTATGTGACTAACGATGATGGAGATTTGCAGCGTGGAAGATTAACTGACTTTAATACATTACCTTATAATAACGGATTCGGCAATACGAATAGATTTACGGATGAGTTAGGTGGGCAAACATTCACTAACAACATTATAATTGACTGGTCTACTTGGGATGGTGGAACGGATGTTAATGGATATATTTTAAGCATAAATAGCGATAGTAACAATACAGTTCAAAATTGGGGTACTTGGATGGCTGGTCAGCCTTACACTACTGGTGGCTTTGGGAATTGGTATGTTGTTAATGTTTCGGAGTTAAGCACTTTAATGAATTACGAATTAACAAGTACTTTAGATGGCTACCCTTTTAACAATCCCACAAGTACTAATGGAAGATTTTGGACATCTACAACAAATCCATCAAATTCTGCAGTAGCATTATATAAAGAAAGAAATAACTTTACCATAGCAAGTGCTAATAAAATTAATTTTAATTATCACGCAATGTTTGTACGAACATTTACTTGGAATGGCGCATCACTAACATAAAATAAAATTATGGCAACTTATAAATTCGAACAATTCAATGTAGAAATAACAAACCCAACAACAAAAATAAAGTTGGTTAATGATAACATCATAGACAAGGTATGTTCAGTTGAAATATTACTTACAACAGATACTGCTAAATTTGGTGTACAATTAGATGGCTTTACTTATGCTGATACTTGGGAAGATGCAGATGTCTTAAATTGGGTTAATGAAGAGTTAAAAAAATACGAAGTATAATGGCGATAACAATACGAAAAATAGCGTGTCCAAAAGATGTTTTTATAAAGGGTATATTTGCAGCAAGTGAAAGTCAGTTGCAATCATTAACCATAGATGCAGACAACGCTGGAACGTACACTACATTAACTCAAGATGGCGGAAGTGGCACTATTACTTTTGAGATTAACTCAACACCAGCTACACTACCATTCACGTTATCAGTTGCGGATGTATTAGATGTATTTAGAACAACAAGTACAAGTTTAGGACACTACAAAATAACTGGAACGTATGTCTAAAAGGTTTACATACTATGGGGGTATTCAAACAAGTTTACTACCCTATTTAACTGCTTATTGGACTGCTGATAACATAGCTACGGATGTTTACGTTAATAATTTAGGTGGTGCGTGGAATGCAACATCGCACTATGCAGCTGGAATAAACGGACAAGCTTTTGATTTTGGCAGTGGAAACTCAATAAGATATGTAGAAGTTGCCGACAACGATTTGCTATCGTTTACTGATGGCACAAATGACGTGCCTTTTACGATTAATATGTGGACTTACTATTATAGTTTTTCATCTACGGGGAATTGGTTAATAAATAGGAGGGACACCAATTCAACTCCAGATGCTGAATTTCAATTTTTGTATTCAACAAGTAATTCTGCCATTCAATTTAGTAAATTCTCGCAAAGTGTAAACACTAATAGAGTACAAACACTTTCAAGCGTTGCACCAAGTTTAAGCACTTGGGAGATGTGGACTTTGACAAGTGATGGCAGTAAGTTTGGCGAAAAAATATATCGAAATGGTGTAGATGTAACGGGTGCGGCTTCCGAAGTTGGTACTTATGTAAAAATGAATAACACTAATTCCACTGCAAAATTTGGTCAAGCAGGTTTCTTCCCTGCCGACCAAAGATATAAACACAGAGGAATGATTGATGAACTTGCAATATTTAACGGAACTGAACTAACACAATTACAAGTACAAGATTTATATAACGGAGGAGTAGGTAAATTTTATCCAAATATATGACAATACAAGGAAATTATATTAACGTGAATGGTGGGCAGGTTATAACCGAGCCTATCGAAGTAAGGTATAAAATAGAAGCCGACAAGGTTTTAATTAAATACTATTTAGGCAATGATTTTGAGCCTATGCGACTATGTGTAGAAACTCAAGTAACTGCGATGACTTATGACGAGTTAGGGAATGAGTTAGGTGTAATGCCTATACGCACTCGAAAATACTTACCAAGTGTTATTTTTGGAGTGTTTGAAGATGTTGAAGCAGAGATATTAAACAGACTAAAGGATTACGAAGTATGAGTCAACTCGGGGACTTTTTGAAAAAAGCCATTGAAGAAGAAATGGAGTTTAACAAGCGTTTGGCAAGTGGCGAGTCAGTTGCAACGCTTAGAGAAGAAATAAAAGACGGACATTTACTTATTTATGGTGTGGATTATTGGGATGAGATTAACAACGGAGTACCTGCTGGTACTTTAGTGGATATAGAAGATTTGAGAAGCTGGGTAAATGCAAAGAGTCAAAGATATGGCGGTACATTTCCGCCTATAACGGCAATACAGAGAAAAATATACGCTAAAGGAAGTAGCACACCTAAAGAGAATTTAGACATTATTCCAAAGGTGTTAAAAAAGAACCAAGCAGAGATAACAAGACAAGCGGAAAACTACGTTACAAACTTTTTAAAATTAAGATAAAATGAGCATAGCAAGTATTAAGGCAAAGATAGCAGAACTTGAAGCGGATGCGGTAAACTATGAGGCTGCGGTGGCTCAAGAAACTGCGATAACTGGACAAACAAGTGGAACTATTACCATAAATAAGGAAACATTCACAACGGATGGCGCAGAGTTTATTGATGTACGAGATGAAAAGATAACTGCATTGCAAAGCACTCAAGCATCTTTGATTACGAGTATGGATACGCTATGCGATGAGATTATTGTTTTATTAGCAGCACTATAAATTATGGCGATAGCATTAACAACACAACCAACGACAGACGGCTTATATTCGGCTTATTTACCAGTTAAGTTCGTAGCGACTGAAACGGCTAACAATCCAGCTTATTTGGAGTTTGAATTAAAGACACAAGCAGGTGCATCTATTCCTAACGTGCCGAAGTATAGAGCATTAAAAGTAAATAATACTTATACATTTGACGCCTCTAACTATCTTAAGTCTATTCTAAACGTATTTACTACTCAAGGGTTTAGTACAACTGCCATAGAACATTTAGATGACTTATACGGCAAATTTGAGGTCGAAGTAACCGACCCTATTAATTTTCTAACGGCATTAACATCGAATGAGTTTTATGCTTTTTCCAATATTGATGGCTTAAGATATTTAAACGACCAGACTGCAAACGATGGCATTAATAGAAAAGGTATGCTTTACGGCTCGGAGTTGTTCAACGGTAGTTTTGCCCCAAAGTATCAAGGTGCATACGATAGGTGCGTAGTGTTCGCACAAAGCCCAAGTATTGACATTGTAACGTATCTAGCAAATAAGCCAAACCAATACACTACACCGCTACAATTTGCTGAGATAGATATATCAAGCTGGACAAATAGGCTAATCAGCGTACCATTAA
>Ga0196901_1000592_pt1 | contig 18781 bp, 49 predicted proteins | sample CB_VirMetaG_FD_169099 | JGI IMG/M metagenome (GOLD analysis project Ga0196901, IMG submission 169099) | Freshwater to marine saline gradient viral communities from Chesapeake Bay - CB_1504_1 Viral MetaG (v3) (version 3) | ecosystem: Environmental > Aquatic > Marine > Coastal | place: USA... | reverse complement strand
TGAGGAATGGCAAAACAAACTGTGGTATGATGACCCAGAAGATGAGTACACTATTGCTGTAAAGAGAGATCCTAAAATGTGGAATCGTCAAACCATTGCTGAACTTAAAACTCTTATTGGTAAACTGGAGGCACAATGAAAAAACTTGAATTTCGTCCAATCACAATCACTTATGTGAGGACTATGATGTTCACACCAACATCAGAAACATTTGAGGATTGGGATGTAGAACCAACACAAGAGAGTGTTTATGACTGGGCAGTAGAAGAGTTTCTCACTACAATAGAAGAAGAAGCAAAGGATGGTGAATGGAGAAACTTTACCATTATCACAGAAGACCAACCACCAGTAGAAATTGAATGGGGTGATGAATTGGAGGCACTATGAAATTTGATGGATTTGATTGGGTATTTTTGACTATCCCTATTTTTATAATCGTTGCTGCTGCTGTGCTTACTTATGGTGATCAACAACAACGAGTACTCTTCCAACAAACATACAATAAGAACTTGGAGTGTCGTCAATCACTCAAAGACCAAACAGTAGGAAGAGTGAATGAGATTTGTGGCGATGTTCCTGTGATTGGAGATTTTGTGAAATGACTGAACGAGTAAAATTCAAAACTGTCACAAGAGTGATTGACCAAAAGACAGGTATTCATTACTTGGATGCTGTTGATGAGAATGGATACCATTGGACGGCTCAAATGCAGACTGGTGTAGAACGATGGATTATCTACAAAGAAGTTTGGAAAAAAGACCCACAACAACCTTACGACCTATGACTGAAATCGAAAAAACAGAAGCAGAAATCAAAGTGCTTCAAAAGAAACTGGAACTCCTCAAAGAGATTGAGACACATAAATCTCAACCAAGAATGGAGTTTGATTTTGGTGGAAAATTTGAGGTTGTCTCTTATAATGAGATGGTTTATTATCGTCTTGAATTTCCTGATGAAGTTTATTGGTATAAGAGGAAGTATAAGTTTGCTGATGGTATGATGTTAGTCCATATTACTGATGATGAAACCAGAAACATCTTGGAGGGTTTGTGGTTCAATGAGGTGAAGAGGGGTGTGATTGATGAACCAGAGTATTATGATGAAGTAGAGTGGGATGAAAAGGATAATCCAAAACCTATGGATGAGGTTGTGAATAGGTTGGTGAAAAAATACGAAGCACAAAAACTTTTCAATAGATTGCTAGATGAACTTGGGTATGATATTGATACCTGTGATGAAATTATGGATTTGGTAGAAGATTGGTTGCCGAAAGAACAATCGGCAGCAGGAAGTCAGAATGTAGATACTGAACTACTTGTTGATGGTTTCAACGACTGTCTCACTAAAATCAAAGGTAAACTACGATGACTGACCGCAACTTTACGCAAGAACTCCTATACTCATATTATGCTGATATGGAGAATGGAGATGACATTGAATCCATTGATTATCGTTCTTTGATTCACATTATCACTGAATTGTGTAATAGAATAGAAAAACTTGAAGCATGGAAAGATCGTGTGCAAAAAACTGCTAAGGAGATCAAATGACTGAAGAAGATAAGTATGCACTCAAAGAGTTTCTGCGTGGTGTTGGTGTATTCATTGGCACCTCTGTTGTATTCATTATTTTTCTGTTGGTACTAGCAAAAGTTGCCTCTGGTGATAAACCAATCACCTCTGCATCATTTGAAGTGGTTGATAAGTACAAAGAGTGTGATGTTGTACGCTATGCACCACACCAGGCAGCAGAGTATAAGTATTTCCTTTATTGTGAGGGTAACAAATGACTGAAACAACTTGGCCTTATAATCATAAACATTCTACTGAACTCTGGGATATTGCTGCTGAGATTCTCAGTGAATTGTCCCGTAGAGACGAAGTAACTTATCAGGTACGAGCAACACCCGATTCTGTAAAATCAAAGTTAGAATCACTATGACCAAACATCCTGCGAACGATTGGGAATGGGAAGATACTGCTGAAGAGGCTTTTGTTCAGTGGTTTAATGATGACTATGGGAGTCCTTATTCCCTTCGTTCAGAGTGGTTCTTTGGTGATTGTAAAGTACAAGACGAGAACACATTAAAAGATCTCATGTACAAGTGGTTGCATTCAGCCTTCCTGACGGGTTATAATACTGGGAGATGTTCTCCAAAACTTGACGATACGGGGTGTTATGACTAACCACATAGACATCAACATACATCAACACAATTCTAATTGTTTGGTGTATTATGATATCAAAGTTGGTGAATGGACTTGTGATGGTGATGCTCTGGATATTCCAAGTGCTCTCAAACTGATACAACACCATCTCAAGTGGGATTATCGTGATTATGAAAACGAAATGGAGAGAGATGACTGAAGACATTCAAATGCCTAATGGAGACTTTCTAAAGAACTATCCCGATGTAACCCGTGTTGAAGTCATTACTGGCGAAGGACGAGAGTTCGTTCGTTATGAATGTTCTAATGTTCAGGTAAGTCTTCAAGATGACGGACAAACACTTAAAGTATTTCTCTTTACTACTTATGAATGAAGAGTACGGACACATTTCTGATGGATTTTTCCTTTCAGATGAAGAGATAGATGAACTCAGAAAATGTAAAAAGGAACTTACTGAATATGGTAAAGAGAAATTGAAAAGGCTTGCACAGGAAGAAATTTTGAAGTATAATAGTGATCTAAAAAAACTTTCTGAAAATGACTGAACTAACCCATGAAGAGATGCTTGAAGAAGCTTCTAGGAGAGAAGAATCGAACATAGTAACTGCAGCTCAAAGATATTTTAAAAAAGTAGAAGAATCCCTACAACGTAGATCAATTCAATCTGAAATTGAAAGTATTGGTGAATATTCCGACTTACTTGCAAAAACTAAGTCGGCAAAGTCTATTGAAAAATTGAATAAAACTCATAGACAAAATCTTGCTGCTATTAGTAAAGTGTATCTGGAAGAATATGAATTGGAATATGGAAAGATTCCAGATTATGAACGATGGACATTCATGGAATCTTCATACTTCATCCCAGGCGAAGGTCACACAACTTGTTTGTTGATGACACAAGCTCATCCCCGTAATGATGGAGTAGATATTCAAGATAATGAAGTCCTTACTACTCAATTTGATCGTTCCATAAAAGAATTTTATAAAGAATTTGGTACATCATCTCTGTATAACCTTGGATTTCATAGTCGTGAAGCATACTTTCAAAAATATTTTGCGATGATTCCACACGCTATTGTTAAACTTAAAAACAAACCGTGTGATCTTACTTTCAAAATGACTTTCAACTACAATTTTCCCTAAATGAGCCGTTTTACTGAAAACCCAGATGAGATCGTGCTGAAAGATGTGGAGATGTTTCACCTGGAAAGTATGAATGAACGCACACTTTGGTGTGGTGTTTATGGTAAAGATGGTAAAATCTATCACTTGAATATTTCTGCTGATGGTGATAAACTGAGATACTATTGGAGTGATGAAACGCCGTGACCTGGAAAGAATACTGGCAAATGACCAAATGGGAATGGTTTTTTGAAGGTTTTCGTCATATTGAATATATCATTGATTGTCGTATCACAATGGATCATTTTGGATATGATGACTTCTGGGAAGCATTATCATGGGGTTGGTGTTGCGAATACATTTACCCTTATGATGATCCTTATGATCCTCGTATTTCACCTGAACGCAAGTTAAGGTTAGGGAGGTGGACATAATGGATTTCCCAGTGTTCTTAAATAAGTGGATCATCGGATTAAAACCGATTAAGTACACAATTTTCTGGTATTGGTATCGTCTAGTAAATCATTCTGGTTGGCGAATGGATGATCACCAACGATATTCTGACTTCTGGTTAAATCTTAATCATGGTTGGGATCATATGAATTATGTGCATAAGTTTGAAGAGTTCTGGGGTAAGGGTTCTTATCCACCAGAACGTATCGTATTACCAAAAGAAAACTTTGATGCTCTCGTAGAAAAATTAGAACTTCCTAGTGAAGCTACAATGGAGAGTGTCAGGAGACTTGCAAATCGTAAATCACCTTGGAACAAAGATTATGACCATTGAAGTAACAGAAAAGGGAGATGGATCATTTGATATTTCTTGGGATGAAAATGATCCTGTTGAAAGTATCTTGAACACTTGGACGGAACAGGACTTTATTGATTGCATCAGGCAAGAGTGTGAGAGGACACTTGCGAGGCTGTCCACTGATGACGCCATAGGACTCACTGATGCGTCATAGTAGCCAAGTAATCAATCAAACCCATGGCAACTCGTTCTCGCATTGGTGTTCAACTCAAAGATGGTTCTGTTCTCTCGGTGTATTGTCACTGGGACGGCTATCCCGAGTGGAATGGTAAGAAACTGAAAGAACACTTCAACTCCTACGAACAAGCTGCAGAGTTGATTGATGGTGGTGACATCAGTTCTCTGTGGACTGATAAAGATTGGGAACAGAAAGAAATGGAATCCCGCACTCTGTATTATGCTGAGCGTGGTGAAACTGACACCGAACCTAATCTTGATAACTCCTTCCAAGCTTTCATCAGTGGTGTGAATGATTCTTGGGCGGATTATGCCTACCTCTTTGCCGATGGTGAGTGGAAGTGTTATACTCCTAAAGGTAATGAAGAACAAATCCCTGCGTGATATGAAAGACCTCATTCAAGTGAAGTATTACTTCAAAGAGTTTCCAAACACTACTCTTTCAGTCTTCCTTAAGACTGAAGAACAAGTGGAGGCTTTCAAAGCCAAACACCCCGACTATGTTTATGTTGGAGAAACTAAATGACACAAGACAATACTGTTCTCAACGCTTAAACAAGTGATGAAATCTCTGTTTGTTGTTGTTTCGCTGGTGCTTACTGCACCAGCTTTTGCACAAACTCCACCCGCACCAAAAACACCAAAAGTCTATAAGCCTTTTGTCTATGAAACTCCATGTCAATTAGAGACGGGTGGATCTATCTACGAGGATCTTTGTAAAGTTATTGAAACTCGTGAACCTGGGGGTGCTCTTAGGACTCGTAACATTTTCTCTAATAAATGGAAATTAACTATCAAAGGACGATTTGATAAAGAGAAGGGATATATGACTTGGGACAGTCATAATAACTATGAATACAAATGGGAGTATAAATCTGCTGGAACTGGGTGGACTTATGTAATGCCTGGCGTACTTCTTGAGAATGTATCTTGGGACTGATAAGGATCTCTGATCATTAAGCCCCTTGACTCTCTCCCTAAGTTGGTTCATACTAGCTTCAGAAGAGAACCCTCCCAGCGAAACCACCCGACATCGGGACAGGTCATGGGTAAGATCCTTCACATGCTGTAGGGGAGATCGGCACCCCCACCCAAACCAATTCACTTCACACATGAACGACGATTTCAACTACGATTACATGACCGAGAACGATCTTTACGAATCCATGATGGAAACTGGTCCTGAAGATTGGCTTCCCTCTACTGGTATTCGTGAAGAGTTTGATGCTGAAACGCTTGCTCTTTTGAGGAACTTCTGATAAAATAGATTGGGTAATGGTTTAAGGGTTTAGATGAAGGTTGTTGAGAGACACCGATACGATGGGGAAGAAATCTTTGAGACTCGTTCTCTTAGGTTTCTTCCTTTTTCTTATGAACCCGCAGTGATTCATGCAATAAGTAGAATTATTGCTGACCAACTGACGCCTGATCTTCTCACCAAAAAGTACAGAGAAGAAAATGCAACCAACCCAATGTTTGGTCATTGTTACCATTCAACTCAGGCTTTGTTCTACCTGATGGACACGGATAAGTTAGTTCCTATGAGTGGAATTGACTATCGGAATGATACTCACTGGTGGTTACAAGATGGTGAAACTATCTACGATGTAACTGCGGATCAGTATTACTCTGTAGGACAAGTTCCTCCGTATGCAACAGGAAAGAAAACAGCTTGGTATGGTTGGAAACAACGACCACATCAAAGATCTCTCAAATTGATTATGAGAGTTCTTGATTCCATGAAGATTTCGTATTGTTACGAAACCCTCAAACGCCAGTCAGGGGCCTTGACAGAGTTCTTTGTCTGAGTTACACTTAAAACATCAAAGAAACGGACTAAATCCCAACTCTTAATTGAGACGGTCAAAACTCCAAATCTGAGATACCCATTCGCTTTTTTACTATGAAAACAAACACAAAAACCTACACTCTCACTGTATCTAAACTGGCTTCTCTGCAACAGGACACCAAGATTTATCTTGATGAAGCCTTCCAGTCTAATACACGCTGGAGTACCCAGATGAATCAAGCATACATTAAGTCTGTGCTTGAGGGTAAAGCAATCACCCCAGTTACCTTGGGGAGACTTACGGATCTTCTGAGTTCTATTGAACTTCATTATGGTCCCACTCACTCTGATTATCAGTTTTTCAAAGATCTTTTGGATCAGGGTTTTGAATACATCACGATTGATGGTAATAATCGTGATAATTGTATTTGCAAGTTTCTGAACAATGAGTTTCCTCTCGCCGAAGGGAAATACTTCATTGAACACAACAACATCCAGTACTTTGAAGCAACAAAGAATAGTAAGTATTTCAAGGACTTGGATCCCGATGTTCGCAACTACATTGAGAACATCTCTATGAACACTTTGATGGTTTTGCAATCCGATCGTACAGGACTTGCTGAACTTTTTAGCAACATCAACCAGGGTCTTCCTCTCAACAATCAAGAGAAAAGGAACGCTATTCCTTGTCGTTTTGGTAATCTTGTTCGCAAACTCGTTCAGAGTCACATGAACTCTTTTGTGAACCTATACAACGCAAAAGCTATCAACCGTAGGCACCCAGATGAACTGGTTGTAACAATCGCAGTTCTTGTTTCTCATAATCTGAAAAATCTAGACAAAAATGCTCTAGATGATGCTTATGGGGATTCTACAGTTGAAGTCGTTTCTTTCAACAGAACTTCCGCGATTGTTGAACAACTTTCTAAGATTGTTGTGAACTATGGTGCTGCTGGTTTTGACATTGGTGGAAAGAAAAACGCTAACCTGATCGACTTTGCAATGTTATTGAATTATCTCAATAACAACTCCATTGTGATTGAAGATTACAAAGGCTTCTATAATTGGTTTGTGGAAAGCCAATCAGAACGGATTGCTAATACTGACATTCTTTATTGGGGTAAAAAAGGAAACAATCCTCGCAGTTATGCAGGTCTTTTGAGAAGTTCTACCTCAAACTTCCTCCAAATCCGACTTGATAAACTGATTGATTCTATTTCTTCCGCACCCGACAATGTTTTGACTTTCCGTGATAAAGATCGTAAGTATGATCCCAAGATCCGTTATAGTCTCTGGAAAGCCCAAGAAGGACGATGTGCATTGACTGGTGAACCTATTGATGCCCGCCACATTTATGATGGATCGGTTACTCACATTGACCACAAAGATCCTTGGTCAAAAGGTGGACAAACTACGGTGGAAAATGCACAACTAGTGTTTGCAAATGCAAACCTTCGTAAGGGTGCTCAACTCGTAGAAGTTACATCTCTTTGAGTACCTTATCTAATTCATAAGGTTTCCTGATCAAAAACCCCTTGACACCTCTATGGTCAGGGGGTATCCTTATTCATGTAACCCAAACCAGTTATGTACTGTCCTGCAACTCTCAAGCCCACTATCAACGGACTGAAAGAAAAGTATCCACACTTCCGTGAATCTTGGACTACCTTTGTCAAAGATTCTATTATCAGAAAGGGGCTTGAACAACTTCCTAAAGGTGAAATCAAGTTGTTAGGTTTGAAAGATATTTGCAAAAAACAATGGAACTTTGAAAGTGATTGTGAATACGATGTTGTAGTGAAAGATCTTTCACGAAGATTTGGAGAAACTAAACAAAAGTATTATGAAGAGTTTTCTCAAAAGTTTCCGAGAATGTTTTCCAAAATTATTCACAAACCTAGTATTGATGAGTTCACGGTAAAAACTTCTAAAAAAACTATGGAAAGATGTTATAGGGTATCCTTTGAAGCTTACGGGTGTTTCTTTGATCTTTCTGAAGAAAACATGGACGCACTGTTTGATTATGCAAAAAAACTTAACAGATTGATCTAATCCATAAGGATCTCTGATCACAAAGCCCCTTGCCCTCCCTAGGGGGTAAGGAGTATTCTAGCTGTATTGAAACGCAATTTGATGATTCCTCTTCTCCGTCCACATCAAGAACGTGCGGTTGATCTTATGCAACTGCATGAAAAAGGTCAGATCGTGGTCCCCACTGGTGGCGGGAAAACGATGAAGATGATCCGCGATGCAATGATGCAACTTGAGTCTCAAGATGCAAAGACTATTGTTATCGTTGCACCACGCATCTTGCTCGCAGAACAATTATGTTCTGAGTTCCTAGAGTTTATCACCAACGCAAGTGTGATGCACATTCACTCTGGTGAAACTCATCACTTTAGTTCTACCAAACCCCAAGAGATTGTGGATTGGGTTGTGAACACCAAAGGTCACAAGATGATCTTCACCACCTATAATTCTCTGGGTCGTCTGCAACAAACTCGTCTCCCCGTAGATACCATCTACTTCGACGAAGCTCACAACTCTGTGCAACGTCACTTCTTCCCTGCAACTGAATACTTCAGTCAGGAAGCTGACCGTTGTTACTTCTTCACTGCGACTCCCAAACATTCTCTCGCAGTTGGTAAGCCTGGGATGAATGATGTAGAAGTTTATGGTCAGGTGATTTGTAATGTTCCTGCACCTGAACTTGTGGAAGGTGGTTACATCCTCCCTCCTAAAGTTATCGCAAAACAACTTCCTATGGTTGGTAAGGGTAAGATTCCCGCAGATCGGGATTGTACTAACTTGATTGAGACTCTGGATGAATGTGGTAAGGACAAAGTGTTGATCTGTGCGAAAGCTACCAAACAGATCTCTGCACTGATGTCCGAGACTGATTTCATCCAACAACTCCAAGATCGTGGGTTCTCTTATCTCTACATCACCGCAAAGACTGGTGCAATTATCAACGGTCAGAAGGTGAACCGTGAGGTATTCTTTGAGACCCTAAGTTCATGGGGTAAGGATGACAACAAGAAGTTTGTTGTGCTACATCACTCTATCCTCTCTGAGGGTATCAATGTCTCTGGACTTGAGGGTGTGATCTTTATGCGTTCGATGGACTACATTGGTATCTCTCAAACCATCGGCCGTGTGATTCGGATGCACCACAACGATGCAGCTCGTATCCGTAGTGGTGAACTGGTTCCTGGTGACGTTGACAACTATACCAAATCTTTTGGTCTGGTTGTTGTTCCCGTGTTCAACAAAGTTGGGATCTCTACTCACCAGAAGATCCAAGCTGTGGTGGATACGATCTTCCAACAAGGACAACCTGCAATCAGTGTTGTCAAACGATGACTATATATTTTACACATATTTGTAACAAATGAAGACTAGATCATTAAAAAATTATAGAGCATCCGTTGGTGTTGAAGCTTATGACATTGATTGGAATTGTCAAGAGGAGTTGTTAGAACTTGGAAGACTATGTGCGTCTCAGTGCATTGTTTTCTTAGAGGAAAACATCACAACAGAAAACTTATTTAATGTGATGAGTAAGTGGGGCGATCCCAGTAGAGCTTTTACTCATGAATACATTGTAAATAAAAAACTAACAGGTAGGCACTGGAGGGAAATCCTTGTAAATCTTGCTTACGTTAGTAACGCAGCTGGCAAAAATCTGAGTCAAGGAATTGCATACGTTAGTTACAAAGAAAATGAGAAAGGAAAACCAGAAGGGATGTTCCAAAATGGAGAATTAAATTGGCACAGCGATCAATGCGCTCTAGATGATGGTCAAAGAATAATCGGTCTCAAGGGTGTTAGTGATACGGAAAATAGCCAAACTCAGTTTCTCTGTACGCATGATGCTTACGAATCCTTAAGTTCTGACATGCAGAGTATGATCAAAGAACTTGTGGTGAAACATAGGTGGATTGATCATGTTATGGCTCCAGGATTGAGTGATATTCAATCATTATTAGCGCACTATAACATGGTCCCTCTTGATGGGATGGAAACTTCTTTGTATAGTGAAACTGCTTCTGGTTTGCCTGGAATTAAACTACCCACCCATTCATTTGATGGTTTTGTCGGTATGCCAAGAGAAGAAAGTAATAGAATATTGATGGAGATTGGAGGGGTAATTTTCCAAGACAAGTATGTTTACACTCATGATTGGAACGATGGTCAAGTAGTTTTTATGGATCAAGAAATTACTCTTCATAAGAGACCAACAAACATTGAATCTGGTAATAAAAGAACAATGGCCAGATCAGTATTTTATGTCAACAAACTTTATGATTCTCCAAAGTCTAAAAAAGTTGAAAAGGTAAGGTATAATGGATCTTTCTACGACATCGAAGACTTTGTTACACTTGTTGATGAAGACCGCAAACAAAGGTATTATGCAACCACTTGATGAGCTGCACACTAATCATACCAAAACTCTTGTTAATCTGACATAGTGGCTTTGTTGAGCCCCAAACATTATGGAAAAGTGGGAAGTCTACGCTGAAGGAACCTTCAATAACATGAGGGGGAACATTCACAACTGGAACCGATCATTTGATGACAAACGAAAGATCTCCCGTGACTTTTACTACGGGGTATTTGATGCAGGCAATCCCAATCCGTTGGGGTTGATCAGTGAACAAGCTCTGGAGAATCAACTCACAAAAAAGTATAGGCTAAACACCTGGGATCACTACCATTCTCCTCAATTTGTGGGTAGGATGATTGCAGAAAATGCAGACAAGTATCTGGAGGATTATGAGGCGTTCAAGAGGATCTTCCTGGTCTGCACACAACAAATCTGTGTGACTAAAAAAGAGAATGAGAACCTCTCTTTTCTCACTGCACCTGATAAAGATGATTACAAAGTTCTTGTACCCACAAACCTAAAGTACAACCATCTCGGTATCAAACTGTATCAGAGAGAAGAGGGTAAAGTAAGGTGGAAGAACTCCTATCCCGTTGATACCAACATCCTTGACATTCCTGAAGATCTGTTAGAATACGAAAAAAAGTATCTAGTATAAAAAGACTACATATTTTACACATATTTGTAACAAATGAAGACTAAATCATTGCAAAATTATAGTGCATCTGTTGGTGTTGAAGCTTATGACATTGATTGGAATTGTGCAGAAGAACTCCTAGAATTAGGGAGGTTGTGTGCTTCTCAATGTGTAGTGTTTGTGAATGAAGAAGTGCCTATAGAAACACTTTATAAAACAATGATGGAGTGGGGTGATGCTAGTAGAGCTTTCATTCATAATGCTGTCATTTCAAAACAACTTCAAGGTAGGCATTGGAGAGAAATCCTCTTAAACTTAGGTTACATCAATAGAGACATTGATGAAAAGTTTAAGGGTGCAATGAGTATGGTCAGTTATAAGAGGGATGAGAAAGATAGGCCAAAAGGTATTTTTCAAAATGGAGAATTGAATTGGCACAGCGATCAATGTGCATTTGATGATGGTCAAAGAATAATCGGCCTTAAGAGTGTTAGTGATACCGAAAATAGCCAAACTCAGTTTCTTTGTACTCACGATGGCTATGAATCTCTAAGTTCCGACATGCAGAGTATGATTAAAGAACTTGTGGTGAAACATAGGTGGATTGATCACTCATTAGCTCCTGGGTTAAATCACTCTCAAACTTTATTGATCCACTACAACTCTGTGCCCATTGATGGAATGGAAACCAAATTTTATAGAGAAACTTGTACTGGTTTGTCTGGTATAAAACTTCCTGTGAATAGCTTCGATGGATTTGTGGGAATGTCTATGGAAGAGAGTAATAAAGTGATGGAGGAGATAAACAAGTCAGTTTATAAGGAAGAATACGTTTATACACAAAATTGGAACGATGGTCAAGTAGTTTTTATGGATCAAGAAATTACTCTACATAGAAGACCAACAAACATAGAGGATGGTAACAAAAGAACTATGATGAGAGTCATTTCCTATCTCAATAAATTATTTGATAATGAACAGTCCAAGATACTTGATAAAATAAGGTATAATGGAGAATACTATGATCAAACTGATTTTCTCAAGTTAGTTGATAACGATCGAAAAAGTAGATTTTTGTTAGAAACCACTGAAATTAAATGATTTTTCCAAACGAAACTATCCTCGATCCTGATAACGGGCCTAGTGGATTTGCTACACCAGACTTTACCATGGCTGCAGTTCCCTTTACAAGTTCTGGTGAGTATGTTCTGATTGTTGATGGGAAACACCATGAGTATTGCAAAGATCGCAAGACTGCCGAGATTAAATTAGAACAACTCTGGAAGGCGACACGAAAAGGGCAGAAGGGTACTAAGACACCTGTGCAGCCAAAATCGCAAAAAAAGGCGAAAACGCCTAGTGGCCGCAAGGGATCTCAAGGGTCAAAACCCAAGGCCACCAAGGGTTCCACCACCAAACCCAAATCTAAGAGTGTGACAGTCAAGAAACCGCACACTCTTCACCCAAATCCCCTGCTTGACGCATTAAGTTAGCTATGTTGGTAAAGACTATGACTACTAAAACAAAACGGGTTTCCGTTGTTCCCCTGTCCAGTAAAGCTAAGAACCGATTCCATAACATTATGGATCAGTTCCACATGTGTACTGTAGAACAAGAAAAGGTGATTGATGGTGTACCTCACCTCTTTCTAGTTTCTATGAACAAAATGTACTGTTTTTGGGTTCCTGTCAAGGGTAACGAACACTGGAAGATTGAACGGTGACTATAGAACTCTTCCACAAAGCCCCAGACGGTTATCATTATGAACAAGAAAAAAACTTTAAGAGGAATGTTACTGCTATCTGGTTGCATCATCATCAGCGGTATGACTATAATCTCGGAAAACCTGTTAAAACCATCTGGGGATTTTACAACACCAAAACAAAACAATTCCACGCCCCAGTTAATAGTAGCACAGTGGGTAGTGTAGTACGAATTGAAGATACCAGACCATACACGGCTATGCCACTAAAACTTTCTCCTCTTGAGTCATTTTTTCATGATTAAAACTAAGAAACAACTCATCAAGTATCTAGAAAACTATCATGAATCCAGGTGTTCAGATCTTGCATCTGAAGGAAGAGATGCTGATGCTATGTCAATCTACGAAGAGATTGTTATAGATGGGGAAGACCCCGATTCATACCTTTTTATTTCTCTCCACAAAGTATTATGAAGTACAAAGTTTCTTGGAGCTCTCCTCGTCAGGGTATCCAAACCACCACTGTCGATGCACTCAATCCTTTCGCAGCTAGAGAACAGGTTGAGTCCATGTATGCACATCTTGACGGATTTAGTTTCATTTCAACCTCTCCAGTATTTGAAGAGGAAGAGTACGAAAGTTCTTATGATTCAGAACCATCTCGTAGTGAATCTGGTGGTGGGGATGATGACTTTAGTACGGTAATCGGTGGGACAAGTTTCTTCTTGGCTGGGTGTGCAATTCTATGGGGATTGTTCACACTTCCATCAGGTATTGCTGCTATGGCCGTCGGTGGAGCTGTTGGTTGGATTGGGTGGAAAGTTGCTTGTTGGTTGAGTGACAGAGGTTGGTGATGGATTATGTTACACCCACACATCAAGAGATTCTTGATGTTGTTCGACAATCGAACTTTATGGTATTTGTGGACAATCATAAAGTTTGTAAAACTCGAAAGTATGATGGCTATGTCATCACAAAAATAAATCATCTCAACCAATCTGGGAGGAACGAGTTTGTAATCTGTGCCGATGTTATTCAAACAAATTATACAGATTGGCAAGGTGAATTGAATCGTACTATTGCACATGAGGCTATTCATGTGTCACAGGCCTGCAAATCCAATGATGGTTACATCAGACCTCTTGGATTTAGGGATGATGTTGAGAAAGAATCTTTTGCTGTTCAAGATCAACCTAGAGAGGTTCTTCGCATCATCAAAAAGTATTGTCTTTAACTTGACAAATCCAAACAAAACATTTACACTAAAGGAGTAGTTTAACACTGAAAATGAAGTATCTCTATCTCGTTGATTATTGGGTTCCGTTTCCTTCTTCTGAGTATGGTGGCGTAGTTAGTGTCATCGCAGAGAATGATAATGAGTGTCACGATGTTCTCCTAGAATGGCGTGATGAATGTGAAGATTCTCACGATGGCCGAATCATGGAAAATGTATCCAGGTCTCTGCGATTTGCTCTGGATTCTATTCATGATGATGAGGAATCTCGCGTCGTTGATAGTTTCACCACATGATCAACTTTTGTGGAGATGAGTTCAGTACACTCTATCAAGCCGTAAGGTATTATCAAATCAATAAAACCACGACAGGTAGTAAAGAATACTGGAAATGTGATGAACTTTTGAAAAAACTTTTTCCACATTCTTCTATCAATGGTGTAGAACCAGCATTTAGAACTAATACATAAATGATAGTTGATTTGTTAAAATGACTGATTCAAACTTTTATGATCCTGAAAAAGCTCATAAACTGCATGTGCAAAAGTTAGAGACAATGAAAACTCTGATGAATAAAATTGCAGAGAATCCTGAGAGTGTAAAAGTAACTGACATAGAGAAAGCTATAAACTTTTCGAATAATACTGTGACAGGTCAATAACTGTCACAAGCCCCCCTTTACAGAGGGGTTTTTTTGTGTCATCATGGCTATATGAAAAACACTCACCTAGAACATCCCGAAGATTCTGCACTCCTGGGTAAGGAATCTGTGCAGGATACTATTAACTATCTGCGTAACTGTAAGGGTTCTTGCAGTGTGAAATACGATGGTGCTCCCGCTATTGTTTTCGGAACTAATCCTGAGAATGGTAAGAAGTTTGTTGGTACTAAAAGTGTATTCAACAAGGTAAAAGTTAAGATCAATTATACTCATGCCGACATTGAAAAGAATCACGGCACGAATCCTAAAGTCGCAGCGATTCTTCATACCTGCCTCGCTACGTTCCCGCAGTTTGATGGGATTTATCAGTGCGATTGGATTGGTTATGGTGGGCAAACATCTTTTACGCCTAATACTCTTACCTACGATTTTACTGCCGTTCCAGGTATTCTGGACGTTGATGTTGTTGTTGCTCCTCACACACATTATGTTGGAGATTCCATCAAGGAATTGGATGCAGTATTTGGTGTCCCTAGTTATCTTTCTGGTCGTTTTCTTGGTATTCATTTTGTAGATGGAAATGCACAATTTACCTCCCGTCGTCGTAGAGTTGATTACATTCTTGGTCTTGCAAGTGTGGTTAGCAATTTTGTTAAATACCCTGATGCAAAAGAAGTAGCTGCACTCAAAGTTGCAGTCAATAAGTGTATCCGAGAGAATAGTCCCATTTCTAATGTTCTGAGTGGTAATCTCCTCCTGTTGTTTAACCTGTTGACTCAAGCAAAGATGTATCTCATGGAAGGAATTGAGATCACTGGTGATCAGGTTGATGCAAAGATTGATTTTGGTGTTGATTTTCTCCCTGGTCATGAGGGTTATGTCCATTGCAACGAATACGGTGCATTTAAGTTAGTTAATCGCCAGGTATTCTCCCACTATAATTTCACCTTACCCAAGGGTTGGTGACAGTTGAGAGACTGGCCACAGACCCTGCCAGAGGTCGCCTGTGATGGTATTCTAGCCATGTTAAGAGGTTTCCGCATGACTCACATCATCTCCGAACGCACCACGATGTCACAAGGTATGCCAATCACGGTCACTACGGTGAACGGAATGGATCGCGTTGAGATCAACAACAAACTGCACGAGATTGGTGACCAGTTGCTGAAACTCAAGATGGAACAACAGTATTATGTTGAGATGCGAAACCAGATTGATCGTCAGAATGAGATGATTGAAATGGGTGATCTGTTTGATCAACTGTTCGGAGGCTGAATCTTGACTCGTACTCTTTTTGAACTTCGTAAATCTGTAGAGAATCTTATTCAACAACAGGGTGGATCTGCACCTGTTGCTGCATGGATCTACACTAAAGAAGATGTAATGGACTATCCTGATGATGATGTTAATGTAACTGAATCTGTCGCATACAAGGTGATCGAAAATCTTGATGATTATGATCACATCTATACAGAAATCTTTGACTGTATTGAGGAAGAACTCCGCCAACTGAGTGTACTTAAATGACTTACTCTAATCTATCCAAAATCCGTCCCAAGTTGCGGACTCAAGGTAACATCACTGGCAACTTCGGTCGTCCTAAAAGTAAAGCAGGATCGACTCTGAATGATCTAGGTGTGACCAAAGCTGAAGTGGTTAAGTGTATGAATCAAGATGAGTATTTGAATCGACTTTGGTACGCATTTGATCACACTGATGATGACAAACTGAAACAATTCGTTTATACTGAAATCAAGAAGATTCACATCCAACGAGGTACTTGGTGATGAGCCGTTACAACTTTAGTGACAAGTCCTGGGGTTACATTCTCGGAACACTTGCTGGTGTTCTGATTGTAGCTTTTCTTGCTCTCGCATTTCAATCTTGGTTGCTCGGACTGATCCTATCTTGGTTCGGAGTTAATTTTAGTTTCTGGCAATGTTTTGCGATTGTGTTCCTCACAAACTCTATCCTTGGTGCTGCAAAGAGCAATAATTGATCTGAGTGTGACAGTCTGACGGCTGTCCACCAAACTCGCCAGAGTGGGCTCATCCTTGGTATCTTGGCCATGTTGAGAGGAATCACACCGATGCGAATTGATGTTAAGTGCCACGCAGCTCCGTGGGAGAACACTACAACTGACATGGATCGTGCATACGATCTCGCATACGATTTGAGCGAAGAATACCAGTGTGATGTTGACCTTCGTTACAACGAAACTGGTATCATTTTCCAAACTGTTTCTAACTACTGAATCATGCAATTCCAAGTTACTGAAATTGAGTTTGACTTTACTGATGATCTTGATGATGAGGCTTTGGATGTAGAAACTCAAGATGAGATCTATGATGAGGTTTTAGGTACAATCTGGGAAGCAGATGATGAAGATGACCTCGTAGAAGAAATCACCTGTGCAACAGGTTGGTGCATCAAATCCCTCGATTATCGTCACATTCTTAACTGAAACTCATGACCGACCTTCGTTATTCTACTGGTGAGGAACTTGAACAGTTCCTGTATGAGAAATGCAGGGAAGATCCTGACTTGCTTGCAACAATCATCAGTGAGTATGTGTGCTCTTTGAGTGATAGTAAACTGGAAGAACTTGAGGACTTTCTAACTAACAACTTCGGAGATGATTGATGACAATTCTAGTTGGTTATCTTGCGGCACTTGCCCTTGCATTATTAATCAATTACACTCTTTGTTCTGTTAATCCGAGAGACGATGATCCTAGCTAGTTTGATGTGCGGCATTGCTACATACTATGGAGTTGGTGACGGCTTTCATGGGCAAATCACAGCAAACGGGACTCGGTTTGATGCTTATAATCTTACTGCAGCTCATCCTTATTTGCCTATGGGTACGAAGCTAAGAGTCACTAATCAAGACAACTTGAAACAGGTGATTGTAAAGGTTAATGATCGCGGGCCATATAGTCATGCAGACATTGATCTTTCGTATGGAGCTTTCAAGAGAATTGCTCCACCATCTAAGGGTAACACAGTTGTTTGTTACCGTGTGATCGGTTAGGTAGAACAATAGATTTTTGACTGATTTGATTGCAGAGAACGATCTAATCCCCTACTGGGGCAAAATTGCAGAAAAATCATTGTTTGCTCAAACTCAAATCCATTGCCACAACAGGGATCTCAAAGAAAGACACCCGAGACCCTTTGAAGGATGGTGTGATCAGAGACAAACCGAAGCCCCTTGTGACAATCCGCAGACTGGACACCAATTCAACCAAAGGTGGCTCTAAGGATGTATCTTGGCTATGTTGAGAGGTTTCCAAATGACTTTCGTTGACGCACTGATTGCATCTGGTTATGTTTTCGATGATGAAAACTTTGACGAGTGTTATGTAAAACATGATCCCGATGAGTGTGTGTTTCACTGTTATCAACAACACGAAGAAGATGGTCTTTGGAATTATGTTAAGATGACAGATGGACTTTTCGATGTCATCACCGAAGTAACATTTGATCCTAACGTCAACACTATCAAGGAGGGTTTCTGATGTCTGATTACATGGTCAAGATGGGTGCAAAACCTGAAACTTACGAAGACCATTGTCATAAAACAATGGGTAACATGATGACGGTTATTCGTTACCTTATGAAGGGTGAGAATGATCGTGCAAAGATGTGGATGGAGGAGTTACTTCTTCCTGGACTTGAAGAAGTTTATAAACTCCAAGATCCTAAGTATGGTGTAAGTTCCTTCTCTATGTTGTACCGTGAAGGTGAGTTTGACTGGGATCTAATCTGTTCTTCTCCTCTCTGAAAAAGAATCACTCTACAATCTCAAATGAACTACACTGACATCACAAAGCTTGAGAATTGTCCTGAGTGTGGAACTAACTGGGTTGATGCACCAATCCCCGAAAAGTATTGGGAAAACTATTCTCCTCCATACTTCTATTCTCGTGTGATTGGTGTTGAGCTTCTGCATGAAGATAGAATCAACCACTGGCTTTGTCCCGATTGCAAACATCAATTCCCACGAAATCATGGATGACAAAACTAAGTTCATTCTCGCACTAATGCAGATTGAAAACATCAGCAACCTCATGAAAGATAATGAGTATGAG
>Ga0196901_1000587_pt1 | contig 18875 bp, 23 predicted proteins | sample CB_VirMetaG_FD_169099 | JGI IMG/M metagenome (GOLD analysis project Ga0196901, IMG submission 169099) | Freshwater to marine saline gradient viral communities from Chesapeake Bay - CB_1504_1 Viral MetaG (v3) (version 3) | ecosystem: Environmental > Aquatic > Marine > Coastal | place: USA... | reverse complement strand
TCATTACATACTGCTTACTAATGCTTCAGCCAACTACACAACACGGTTCTGATGCTATGTCTGCTATACACAAGCTGGTATTAGAAATGCGCTCCGCATATAATGATGGATTCACTTCCAGTCATTACAAGCACGAGCTGTTTATTATCAAACATTTATTAGAACAAATCTATAACAACGCTCCTACCTTTTCAAACGAAAAGGAATGGGAGCATGAACTTTTACTTGACAAGCTGTCTGGTAATTAATATATGAGCAATAACTTATCATTAGAAGATTGTTTAGACGATCTTAGAAAGGAATATAATATTGTTGCAGAAATTAATTGCAATATACTACCAACGGACTTATATTACCAAATAAAAAACCAATGGAAAGAAACATTTGCTCCAAACGATCGTTTAATATTACACTATACAGTTGACACCTATACGTTAAAAAATATACAGTCCATACTCAACGAAGTTGATATTTCTAACTTTTTTGTTATTGTAGTAACCACTGATATTAACGCTAAATTAAAATACAATACTATTTTAGCTAATAGCATTGATCCAATACCAATAACTATTATAACTGTTAACGATCACTATACCGCAGACTTTTCTGTAAATACAATTACTAAAACGCAAATATTAGAATTTAAAAATAGCAACGGAAGTACGTTTACTGAAAACGAAAAGAATTTGCTTTATAAAAGTAAACATTTCTGCATGGCCCCATGGGTGCATTTACAGGTAGACACGTTAGGATCTGCTAATTTATGTTGTTCCTCGCAAATAACAGTAGGACATACCAAAGATAATTCATTGGATGAAATAATGCAATCTGATATAATGAATCAGATACGGGATCTAATGCTTAATGATCGCCCAGTTGACGGTTGCCAGCGTTGTTATAGCGAAGAAGAGCTAGGGAAAAGTAGTTATCGAACAATGTTCAATTACAAGTTTGGGCATCACATTAAAAATACACACCCTATACTAGCTTATTGGGATTTTCGTTTTAATAATTTATGTAACTTAGCCTGTAGGTCATGTCATCCTAGGTCATCGACATCATGGTATACTCCAGCATTAATTACCGGCAAAGAAGTCAACGGCAAGGCACTAACAACAGAGTCGTTGCGTCTCTTTTCAATCGATAGTGATAAGAATAATAAAAAGACATATCAACAATTATTAGCACACATTAATGAAGTTGAAGAAATATATTTTGCAGGTGGCGAACCATTAATTATGCCCGAACATTATGCCTTACTCAATGAATTAATTGCCCGCAAAAAGACAAATGTAAGATTAATGTATAATACTAATATGTCAGAGATGTCGTTAAAAGGCCAAAGTGTATTTGATTTATGGAATTGTTTTGATGAAGTGCAAGTTTGCGGTAGTTTGGATGGATCAGGAGCAAGAGGTGAATATCTACGTCAAGGGCTTAAATGGGATGAAGCTGTTGCTAACAGAAAAGAAATGATAGAAAAATGTCCTAATGTATATTTCTGGGTTTCAGCTACTACAGGTATAATTAATGCTTTGCACATACCAGATCTCCATCGCGAACTCATTGAACAAGAATTAATCACTCCAGAAGATTTTAACATACAGAATATTTACGGCCCAGAATTTATGAGGGTTGATAGAGCAACGCCAGAGCTACGAAATTTAATTGTTAACAAGTATAACGAACATATTAATTGGCTAATTAAACACGACCACAATGGTAGAGCACTAGCTGGATTCCAAGGCTTAATTAAATATCTAGACAACCTTAAAGGTTTTGACAAAGACCTTTTTTGGAGTAACATTAAACCACTTGACGAATACTACGGCGTAGATCTGCTTGATGCGTTTCCAGAGCTTGACATTCTCCCTAAACCATAGTATAATATTGTTTTTAACAAAGGTATATTGATGAAAGAACTATGGACTGAAAAGTACCGTCCGCGTACTGTAGCGGATTACGTGTTTCGTGACGAAGCGCAGAAGAAACAAGTACAGGGCTGGGTAAACTCTGGTGCTATTCCTCATTTACTATTCTCAGGTGCTCCAGGTGTAGGTAAGACTACACTAGCAAAAATCCTAATTAACGAACTAGAAATCGATCAATACGATGTGTTAGAGATTAACGCAAGTCGCGAAAACTCAGTAGATACTATTCGTGACAAGATTACAACGTTTGTTAGCACAATGCCATTTGGCAACTTTAAGGTGGTACTGTTAGATGAAGCAGATTATATTAGCCCTAATGGGCAAGCAGCCCTACGTGGGGTCATGGAAACTTATCATGCTAGTGCTCGCTTTATCCTCACTTGTAATTACCCTAATCGCATTATCCCTGCTCTACACAGTAGGTGTCAAGGGTTTCATATTGAGCGAGTTGATATTGTTGAGTTTACAGCTCGTATGGCTACTGTACTTGTATCAGAAAATGTAGACTTTGAACTCGATACGCTAGACACATACGTTAAAGCAACATATCCAGACTTGAGAAAGTGTTTGAATATGTGCCAAATGAACGTATCCGACGGACACTTAACTAAGCCAAACGGTGATGAAGGCGGTTCGCAAGATTATAAACTACAAGTAGTAGACTTGTTTAAAGCAGGCAAAATTAAAGAAGCTCGCAATATGCTTACTTCAAGTGTGCGCCCAGAAGATATGGAAGAAATTTACCGCTGGATGTACGACAACCTAGAGTTATGGGGAGACACAGACGAAGAAAAGGATAAGGCAATCCTTACTATCCGCACAGGACTTGTTAATCATAGTTTTGTAGCGGATCCGGAGATTAACCTTTCAGCCTGCTTAGTTGAACTCACATCAAATATTTAAAAGGAAAATATGAGATATTTTATTGCAACATATGCTCAAAAGGCAAACGGATCTTTTGATGAAGCAGTACGTGTAGACAAAAGATTGCGCAATCGAGACCTAGCAGAAGCTAGTGTTATTATGGATTTTAAGGAACGCAAAGTAGTAAAACTTCGACTAGAGGATGGCACAGTAGGCGATAAAAATTGGGACAGAGTTTGGTTGTATTATCACCAGCACTATAAGGATTTAATTGAAGATTTAGGAAGAGCAAATGGATACGAAGTTGAAATTGAAACAGAAGCGGATCCTAGTTGATGCCGATGGCGTACTTCTTGATTGGATGTACGCTTTTGACCAATGGATGATTCGACATGGGTTTCAAGTAAACGACCCTAACGGATACAAAGTCGACGAGCGTTTTCATATTGAACGTGATAAAGGCAAGATGTATGCTAAGATGTTCAACGAAAGTGCATGGATTCGTAAACTTCCTCCGCACAAAGATGCTATACATTACGTAAAGAAATTACATCAAGAGCACGGATATGTATTTCATGTGATTAGTTCACTAAGTGATGATGAATATTCTCAGCACTTGCGTACTAAGAATTTGCGTGAGTTGTTTGGTGATACTGTGTTCGAAAAGTATGTATACTTGGACACAGGCGCAGACAAGGATGCGGCGCTAGAACCATATCGCGATTCGGGTTGTTACTGGGTAGAAGATAAACCAGAAAATTCTGAGTTAGGCTATCGCATGGGACTAATTCCTCTACTCATGGAGCATGATCACAACGCCGATCACGTTAGTGATAACGTGCGGCGTGTACAAAACTGGCGTGAAGTTTACGAGATTATCACTCAGTCTTGATATAGATCTAGCACGGTATCGATGATTCTGTGTCGTTGAATGTCCTTGGTTGATAATTTACAAACAGTAATGCCAGAGGTCTGTTCTTGAAGTCTAGCACAAAGGTCAAGTAGGCCGTTATCTTTTGCTTTACGGTCTGCTTGTTCTACGTCACCTGTGACAACAATCTTGCTACCTTCACCGATGCGTGTTAGTAGCATTTTCATTTGTCCAGGAGTTGCGTTTTGCATTTCATCGCCGATGATCCAAGCGTTTTTAAACGTTCTTCCTCTCATAAATGCTAGTGGGGCAACTTCCACAATTTGTTCTTCTAGCATTCTAAGGATTTCTTGCTGTGAATAATATTCACGTAGTACGTCTAACAATGGGCGTGTCCATGGGGCCATCTTTTCTTCAATTGTTCCAGGTAAGAAGCCATGTTGTTCATCTTCAACGCCGATTGCTGGTCTTGTTAGTACAATGCGTTCGCATTTGCCGGATCTCAAGCAACGTATAGCCGCTTGCATTGCTAGGTATGTTTTGCCTGTGCCTGCTGGGCCATAAGCAATAACAATATCTGTTTTGGTGTCAAGTAAACCGCAAATATAATTTTCTTGGTTTAATGATTTTGGAATTAACTCTGTTTGTCTTAATGATGTCTTTAGTGCTGTGTTAAAGTTAATAGTATTTTCGTCTTTTCTTAATCTTTTGTTTCTAGCCATATGTCTCCCTTTCTGACTTAAAATTATTTAAGTGGATACTGTGAGTGATATTACAGCTCAGTTATTGAAAATATTTTCGGGCTAAATAAATTTTTTGTACCTCATAAAACTTAAGAGCACAAAATGTGTTCTCAAATCACTTGCCATAAATACTTGTATGGATAAAGATTTTTTCAAAGACGATAAAGCATACTGGCAGATTGCTGACGAAGTTAAGGGCATTTACATGAGCGATGGTTCAATGGCAAGTTTAATTGACTTTGAACGTGTACTTGACGAAGTAGACATTTATGCTTTTGCTAACTGGGAAGATGGCGAACTTGTTAAAGGTCCAAACATCGGACGTTATAAAGTAACATGCACATTTATGTGGCCAGAGCGTATGATGCCGGATCCACGTGGTGCCAAACGTTTATTACCATTTGACTGCGATGTATCGTTTTTGAAAACTGTTCTACAAGTTCCTAGTAAAGTTAAATCATATGATGATTTTAAGCCAGGTACTAAAAAACCAAAAATGATTGATATGCCAGTATGGCTTGTTGAAATCACTATGCCAAAGGACCTAATGACTGATATCCGCACTGGATCAATTGAACTTGAAGGTCAGGACATTGACTTTGAAGATCTAGATTCAGCATATGAGCAAGACTTGGATCAACAAGAAACTCAAGATATCGAAACACAAGAAGAAGCAGACGAAGCATTTGAAGGTTAATATGTATAATAAGAAACTTAACGAAGGTTTAGAATTTAAAGACTTAGAAGGCATTGTAAAGCCCACTGTGTTTATTGATGAGTTTGCGTCTAAAATGGGTTCAGATGATGAAGTTTCTGTTGTATCGTTTTATGTTCGTAACAATAAAGCAGCAGACGATTTAGTTAACTGGTTTGAAAAAGGATATGACTTTATACTTGATGCTGATCGTAGCCCGGGCGAAGTTAAACCAAATCGTTACTTAGTTTATGTTGAAATGAAACGCCGTGGTTCGTTACCTGAATGGATTCAAGAATTGCTATATGATCTAAACACACTAACCGAACACGAAAATGAACTATCTTGGACTGTAGGTTATAAAGGCGAAGAATTTCCATTTACAGTAGAAGATATACGTAGTCGTGTTATTCTAAGTCCTATTAAATATCGTGAAATGAAAGAAGCAGGTCTCAACGAAATGCGTATCGCTGCTGGAATAAAAACCAAGTCTGTACGCAATAATGATGCTGATATCAAAAAATATATGGCGCTCGCCGGACTTTAAAATTTTCCATACAATAATAAATTCCGTAAATATACGGTGAAATATAAACGTGTAATATCATTTGGCGATAGTTTTACCTGGGGTAATGACTTAAACGACTGCAAAGAATATACCGGCGAAGCTGAATGGGAAGAATTTTGCAATAGTTACAGTAAAAAAACATGGTCGGCACTATTAGCAAATTATTTTAGTGCAGAGTATACGTGTTTAGCAGTTGCTGGATCAAGCAATCAAACTATCTTACGAGATATTCTAAACCAACTCGATAACATCACAAGTCAAGATTTTGTTATTGTTAATTGGTCGTGGATAGATCGATGGGATTTTTACGATATTGATATTGAACGCTGGATTACAGTTCGTCCAATGGGACTTAGCTTATCAAATCCGTTAGTTAATCAGAATTATAAATTAAATAACGAATATCAGAAAATATATTATACCTATTTTCAGAGTGAATTATGGGATAAACTCGAATCTCTTAAAGCGATTTCGATCGCAATTGATTTTCTTGAAAAGTATAATATAAAATATTTCATGACATGTGTTGATCCATTAATAATAGATGAACAATTTCATTACGATTCTGTTATTAAATTATTAATTAATAATATCAAAGATAAGTTATTTTGGTTTGACCGTAAAGGGTTTTACCATTGGTCCAAGGAAAATAAATATCCGATCAGTGATTTATGGCATCCACTTGAAGAAGCACATCAAGCAGCATTTGAATACATTATAAACAATTATGAATTTACCTAAACGACTTTTCTTTACTGGTGTTCCAGGATCGCGCTGGTCGGGGATTGCTCAAATATTAGAAGCATTGCCAGGTTTTAACAGTTCAGATAGAACACCAGACCGTACATACACACATCACTCGTATACAGGTCATGTAGGTGCGTACTTTGGACGAGGAATGGAATTTCCAGCGGAGTTAGATTTACCGATGATTGATAGTGCGTGGACTAATCCTAATGCCGGCACACAGATAGTTAAAAGTCACGACTGGGCGTATAAACTTAACGAGGTTTATAACACCGTGCGCAGTTCTGGCGATTGGATTATGCTTGTTTACCGCCCAGACTTAGTAAGTCAGGCATGGTGGCATGAAGCCGGTGGATTTCAAATTAAATATCCAAATTATGACGCATACCAAGATCATATAGGCATGTTATCAGAAATTATGTCGCAAAATAAAGCAATATTAAAGTTTGGATGTGATATGCGTGTTACCTGGGAATATTTTGATCGTGTATGGATCTCCAAAACATTTGGTATTGAATATAATAATATTCCAGAAGTAAACACGTGGGAAGACATTTTGGTCGCCGTAGTAAAACCATGAATAAAAAGATTTTTAATAAATTAAATGAAATGTTTAAAAACAGTCCACAACTGTTATTAGATACACAGTTATTATCTGAAGCAATTTACGGAGAATTTGATGTTACAGTTAGCGATCCAGCAACTAACATTGGCGCCCTTACTGATCAAATTGACAAAGCAGTATTAGAACAATACTTTTCACGGGTATGGCAACCAGAAACTAAAAAATACAAGTACAGTGGGTTAACAATCATTGATCAAGTAAACGCACTCGATCCAGAAGCAGTACTAGACGCAGGGTGTGGATATAATGAATTTCGTGGCAAAATTCAAAATCTAACAGGTATCGATCCATTCAATGATCGTGCCGATATTAAGACGCACATACTAGATTATGAAACAAAGTTCAAATACGATGTTGTTATTTGTTTAGGTAGTATTAACTTTGGTAGTACTGACAAGATTTTTAAAGAAATTCAACACGTAGTTAATTTAACTAAAACCGGCGGGCTAGTTATATTCCGTGTTAATCCGGGTATACAACATGGTGCTCGAGAAAGTAAATGGATTGACTTTTTTAACTGGGATATACCATTTATTTTAAATACAGCACACGCATTAAACTGCGCAGTACAACAATTAAGAACAGACACATCGCAAGATAAAAACCAAACTCTGCTCAATGGCGAGCGTTTATATTTTGTGTTCAAAAAACAATGAGTCCTGATCATATTCTTTGGTTAATAGCCGGTATTGTTTACGGGCTAGTAGTGGGTATTATTCCTGTTGCTGGCGCAACCACCGGATTAATTACCGTATTTTCGTTTATTGGTATATTCCAATATGGTGATCCTTATGCTGGAGTGGTATTCACTACGGCATTGGTAGCGTCGAGCGCGATTGGCGATAGTTTTGCCAGCGTGGTGATGAACATTCCGGGTGCCAATGGTAGTGCTGCTACGATGATCGATGGATTCCCGTTGGCTCGCCGAGGTCGCGGTGCTCATGCGTTAAGTGCCGCAATCACTACATCAACAGTTAATGGCTTGTTATGGGGTATATTGGTATTTTATATGCTGCCATATTATGGAAGTCTAATGATGATACTAGGCATTCCAGAAATATTTGGGTTAATGATATTGGCATTAACGTGTATTGTATTCCTAAACAATCAGTATTGGGTGCGTGGAATACTTGCTATTGCGCTAGGTGTATTTTTAGGTTTAGTAGGAACGGACCCAGATACAAACGCAGCACGCTGGACCGGTGGGTGGTTTTATCTAGAAGACGGCATTCAAATAATGGCATTGCTATCTGGGCTTTTGGCATTCCCCGAACTATTAGAAGGATTGCGTAACCACGGCAACCCAACTCCGCAAACTTCAAAAACACAATGGGGTCAGGTATGGGATGGAATTCAAGACAGTTGGCGCTATCGTTGGTTAGGATTTAGAGGCGGCGTTGTTGGTGCTGTTGTAGGCGCATTACCAGGGCTAGGCGGCAATATTGCTGATTGGTTAGCATACGCACAAACTACTGCTACTTGTAAAAATGAAAAAATACCATTTGGTCAAGGAAATATTAAAGGTGTAATTGGTTGCGAAGGCGCTAATAACGCACATAAAGCAACAGCATACTTACCAACTGTGTTGTTTGGCATACCCGGAGCACCATTTGCTGCTGTAGCATTAGGATTGTTTTCATATCTCGGCTTTGAACTAGGTTCTATTAGTTTATTAGATGACAAACAGTTTTTTGAGAGTTTAACAGCCGGGTATATGTGGGCATTAATACTTACTTTTCCTCTAGCATTGTTAACTATTCGCTGGTTAACAATGATGACACAATTGCCATTTAAATATTTCTTTTGGCCTATATTAGCAACCATTACATGGGCGAGCGTACAATATACAGGCGGGTGGGAAGATTATGCTGTTCTTGTTATCTTTACTGCGCTAGGTTTATTCTTACGCAAATACAAGTTTAGTCGCCCAGCATTAGTAATCGGATTTATTTTATCCGACAAGATCGAAGCACTATATAAACAAGTTAGTGTACTTTATACACCAGAACAGTTGATTTCTCGTCCAGGATTTGTTATAATACTTGTGTTAACTGTGATCGCACTAGTATATGGACTGTTCTTTCACAAAAACAAAGTTGAATTTACTTAAGGAGAACTTATGAAGAAGTGGTTAGCCTTATTGGCTATGGTTGTAGCGTTACCTGCGAGTGCTACATATACAATGATTATTCCGCAGGAAGCAGGTGGCGGTACTAGTGTATGGGCTAGTATTATTGCTAAACATCTCGAAAAGCATCTAGGTGAAGAGATTGTATTACAGCACATTCCAGGTGCTCGCGATATTCCAGCATTTAACAAGTTTCATAATGAACTACAGAATGACGACAAGACTATTATGGTAAGTCATGGTGGTAATGCTGAAAGTTTTCTCATCGAAGAAGTTGATTACAACTATCGTGAATATGAGCCTATCGGCGGAATGAATTTGAGCATTGTAACTGCGGCTCGCACAGGTGTAGATCTAAAGAAAGATCACATTAAGTTCTCGTCAGGATCAGGTAATAACCCAGACGCTATGGCATTTACACTACTCGCGTGCGGTGAACTTCCTTCAATTGACGATTACATTGCTTGTTTTAAAGAACGTGTTACTTTTGTTAAAGGTATGAAGTCAGGTGATCGCCGGCTTGCGTTTATGCGCGGCGAACTAAACACAACACGCGAATCAACCGCTGCGTTTATCAAGCATGTCCAGCCTCTTATTGATAAGGGCGAAGCAGAATTGCTATTCAGCCATGGTGTACTTGATTTAAACACAGGTAAAGTAGGCGCAGATCCTAACTTTGCTGTTGGTAGTTTTGATCAAGCATATCGTGCTGCCTGGGGTAAAGATCCAACAGGTCCAATGTATGATGCGTACATTCTTGTAAAACAGTATCGAGACGCACTACAAAAGGCACTATGGATGCGCAAGGGTAACCCAAATGCTCCTAAGGTACAAGCAGCACTCAAAGCAATGCTTGCTGATTCAACAGCACAGGCTGCTATTGAAAAGAAAGCAGGCAAGTATGGATGGAACGTAGGTAACGATTTGCTCAAAGCAGTTGATATCTTACAAGATTTAACTACCAGTCAGGCACTTAAGGATCTTGTTAAATTCCAGTCGGAAGCACTCGGTGTTAAGGCTGTATATAAATCCAAGATTGCAAAATAATTGGAACTACTCTTAACAAACTTAATCTATGTGTCCTATAGGCTCGTAGTCTCCGGGCCCATAGTTAGGTTTTTAAACAGGTATCTTACGTATTACTTGGCTGTGTTTGTAATGGCACAGTTGAGTTTTGCGTATGATACTTTTGTCTTTGGGCATTATTTTAATGCCCAGGACATCCCCCCACTATTAGATTATCTTTATTCAGATTTATTATATACATTGCGTGTCATTGCTGCCTGGTGGGTAATTCGTCAGTTATGGAACTGGATTGGCAATTATTGGGTAGCAGTATTCTTAGGTGCCGAATTAACTTTTATAGTGGATTATTTTATTTTTAAAGGATTATATGTTAATAACATACAATGAACAATTAGAAAGTCGTAATTACATCGATGATGTTAATTTTGATTTTTTTAATCCTTGCATTTGGGTAGTTTATCCTTGCGGTGCTGCCGGAGATTTATTGTCGTCTATTATTAATTCTCATTATATTAACACTGGCTCCAAATATTTTGGAATCAACAATAATGGACAGGTGATATTTAGGCCATCGGATAATAAAGTTACAAGCAAACTTTCTCAGCAAGGGTCATTAGAATTTAACGATAATTGGAAATATTTGTTGGCCGATCAATTAGCAGAAAAAAATTTAAATTATTCTATAGTTGATCAGTTAATTTTTAGTTGTCATTTATATCTTGATAACGAGGTACAACATTTGCTTGATACTTTCCCACAAGGAAAAATTATAAAAATTAATATATTAAATTTAAATGAATTTAAACTTGCAGAATATTTGTCGCAGTTAAAAAATAAAAATATTAAAATTGATGTTAACAATATTACCGAAGTTCCTAATGAGTTAACATCAACGATCGAAACTGACAGAGTTCTAAATGTTCGATTTTGTGATCTATTAGAAGAATCTAAGTTTGAATTAATGTATGATCGTATATGTACTTTTCTTAATTTCCCATCGAAATTAATTAGATTTGATTTTATTAACTTTTGGAAACAAAAACAACCCAAAGAAATACAATATCTAATAGATCAAATTATTAATGATACTAAATAACTAAGCATTACTTAAATGCTAATCCATTTTGTGTTTGAATTATTTACAACAGCGAGTGTTGTTGGTCTTTAGAGTTAAAGTCTTTAATAAGACAAACATTCATTTTAAACATAAAAGGATATTCAAAATGTCATTTAACGCAAAAGCCTACGTGGCACAGGTAAGAGCGGACAATGCAGAATTATATGCTGCAAGCCGTGAAAACGCAAAAAACTACTTCACTAGCAACCCTTCAAAAGAAGAACTAGTAGATCACTTCGTTGGTCGTATGGTTAACGAGCGTATGAACATGGTTGAAATTTCAAACCGTGTTGCTTCTATGCCAGCTGACACTAGCCCAGAAGAACTAGAAATGTTATCAAAGCAAGCCTTTGATGAAGCAGTTCACTTCAAACTAGTTAAAGAAGTTGTCGAACACATTGCCGGTGGTGAAATCAACGTTGCTGAAAAGATTGAATCAGCAGCAGGCGCAGAAGTTGCAGAAGGTAACTACGCTAAGGGTGCTACCCTACTAGCTAAGTACGAAGCAGCTACTGATCCAGTTTCGCTAGCACTATATCAGCTAATTGCTGAAGGCCGTGCTGAACAAGTTTGGGACGAAATGGCTAACTGCATCGAAGATACATACGTATCTAGCCGTTATGCAAAGATCGCTCGTGACGAAGGCTTCCACAGCAACATCGGTGCTTGGAAACTAGAAAAAATGCTAGAAGCTAACCCAGCTCTAGTTGCCCGTGTTGAAGAATTAGCACCACAAATGCGTGCTGACCTAATGCACATCAGCAACGAGAATACTGCTCTAGCAGCATAATGAACATTGGGCTCACACAACGAGTCTTAGTTCATAACCAACAAGCGTATGACTCAATAGATCAAGCGTGGTATCGCTACCTAAAGGGTCATACGCTTTCTACTATTCCTAACAGAACTGATCAAGACTTTGAACAATTAGCAGACACACTAGACTGCCTTATAATCACAGGCGGCGACGATAGTCCTTTGCGCCGTGTAACAGAATTAAAAATAGCAACAGAGATGATGAAACAGCAAAAACCTATATTAGGTGTTTGTCACGGATCGTTTTTGTTACAAGATGTACTAGGTGGAACAATAGAATCTGTTAGTGGACATTATAATACAGCGCACACTGTTTATTATGGTAATCAAGAATTCACAGTTAATAGCCATCATACGCTAAGTATTAAATTATCGAAAGGTAAAACACTTGCTACCGATCACGATGGTAATACCGAAGCATGGATCAACGGAACTATCGCTGGAGTAGTATGGCACCCGGAACGAATGGAACAGTCGTGGGTACCGGATGAAATTAATACTTTAATATATGGTATTTAAAATTTTAGTAATGGGTCTGTCGGGAGCAGGCAAAACAACTTTAGCTGAAAAGATTGTAAAAGGGCTGCGCAGTTATGGGTGTGATGTTACCTGGCTTAACGCCGACGAGATACGAGCATTAACCAATAACTGGGATTTTTCTGAAGAAGGTCGCTTATTACAAGCACATACTTTACGTAGAATGGCCGACGATGCTCCCACTGATATTGTATTAGTCGATTTTATCGCTCCTTTAGCAAAGCAACGTGCAATTTTTGATCCTGATTTTATTGTCTGGGTTGATACAATTGGAGCGAGCCAATATACAGATACTGATTCAGTGTTTGAATCCCCAACGGTTGTAAATTATTATATTTCTGACCACGATGAAGCACATGAAGTAAATATCTTACATTTACTTCTAGACGATGAATAACCCATATCAAGTATTAGGCGTTTCCCCAAACGCATCACCGGAACAAATTAAAAAGGCTTTTAAGCAGTTAGCTATGAAGCATCATCCTGACCGCGGTGGGGACGAAACAGAATTCAAAAAAATTAACGAAGCATACGCTATATTAAGTGATCCAGAGCGTAAGCAACAACATGACAATCCTGGATTTAATTTTAGACATACGCCGGGCGGAAACTTTCATGATGTGTTTGATGAGTTTTTTAGACAGCAAAGACAACAGCGTACATCAACAGTTAGGCTATCGTTGTATATAGATTTAAAAATTGCTGCGATCGGAGGATCAAAACTAGTAAGTTTACAAACAAGTAATGGTCCGCAAGCAGTTGAGATTGACATACCCGAAGGTATTAATGATGGTGATACTGTACGTTACCCACAATTACTCGGGCATAGTGATTTACAAGTTACATTTCGTATACATCCTGATAAAACGTGGCAGCGCCAAGGAAATAATTTAACACGTGATGTTGAAATTGATTTTTGGGATTTTATCTTGGGCACTAAAATTGAAGTAGAAACCATTTACAACGAACGTATTGTTTTAACAATCCCACATAGAACACAGCCTGGCACACTTATGCGTATACGAGGGAAAGGAATGCGCGGTAAGTACGCTGGGCAACAAGGTGATATGTTTGTAAAACTTGCTGCGAAACTTCCACAAGAGTTACCAGAAGAGCTTATTGATACCCTAAAAAGGTTGCGTCAATAAATATTTTTATGTATAATACAAAGATATTAATAACAGGAATACAGGATGCAAATCAATCCAGAAATTGAACAAATTACCGATTACGCAATCGCTATTGCGAAAAAGAAACAACATCATTACGTAACGCTCGAACATTTGCTTCTTAGCTTAATTAGGTTTGATCCTTTCCGTAATACATTGGAAAAGTACGGCATTGAAGTTGATCTTATGGATCAAGATATTGATCATTACTTGGATTCGATGTACGCAGTTGTAAATAAAGATCACGACGGCAACCCTCGACGCACTAACAGTTTAGAACGTGTATTTAATCGTGCTGGGACCCAGGTATTATTCACTGGTCGTCGATATATTACAACAGTAGATTTATATCTTTCGATTACCTCAGAAACAAATAGTCATGCTAGTTACTTTTTACTCAAATATGGAGTAGATAAAGAACAATTTACTGAGTTTTGGAATAACAATTATAAGCAAGGTAAAGTTAAAATGAACGATGATCAAGCACACGAAATGCTTGAAGAACATTGTACAAATTTAAATGAACTTGCTCGCGAAGGCGATCTAGAACCCCTTATTGGACGTTCGGTAGAACTTCAAGATGCTATTGAAATTCTTGCTAAGAAATTTAAGTCTAATGTATTAATGATCGGTGATCCAGGTGTTGGTAAAACAGCTATTGTTGAAGGACTTGCTCAAAAGATTGAAAACGGAGATGTTCCTGAATTCCTTAAAGGACACGAAATATGGAGTTTAGAAGTTGGTTCATTGCTCGCTGGATCTAAATATCGTGGCGAATTTGAAGAAAAGTTTAAAGATGTTATTAAAGCATTAGAAGCTACTGACAATGCTATTTTGTTCATTGACGAAGCGCATACCATGCACGGCGCTGGCGCTGGATCAAACTCAAGTCTAGATATGGCTAATATGCTCAAGCCAGCAATTACTAAAGGCAAATTAAAGGTAATTGCTTCAACAACTTGGGAAGAATATTATGAAACGTTTGAAAAAGATCGTGCTATGATGCGACGTTTCTATAATCTTTCAATTGATGAACCGGACCACGACACTACTATTAAAATTCTTCAAGGGCTTAGTTCACGTCTTGAAGAATATCACGATGTTGAAATCGACCCAGCTGCTATTACTACCGCAGTTGATTTAGGAACACGCTATATTCACGATCGTAAGAACCCTGATAAGTCAATTGACTTGCTTGATGCTGCTTGCGCCAAACAACGTGCTAAAGATAATTCAGGGGTAATCATTACTGCTGATTTAATTTACGCAGAAGCAAATAAGTTAACCGGAATTCCGCAAGAACGTTTAAAGAATGAAGACTGCGACAAAGTGCGCAATCTTGAGTCGCGTGTTAAAGAGCGACTATACGGGCAAGATGAAGTTGTTGATACAGTACTAAAGCGTATTAATGTTTCGTTCGCCGGGCTTAATTCAGATAACAAGCCTGTAGCAAGTTTCTTGTTCCTTGGACCAACCGGTACTGGTAAAACTGAACTTGCTAAACTACTAAGTGAAAACTTGGATATGGAGTTGTTGCGTTATGACATGAGTGAATATCAAGAAAAGCATACAGTAGCAACGCTAATTGGCGCACCTCCGGGTTATGTTGGATATGATGATAGCAACCTAGGCGGTGGTAAGTTAATCAATGATTTGTCTAAGGATCCGTTTAGCATTATTCTGTTCGACGAAATTGAAAAAGCGCATCCAGATGTAAGCAATGTGTTGTTATCAATGCTCGACGAAGGTAAAATTACCTCAAGTTCAGGTAAAACCGTAAACTGCACTAACGCTATTATCATTCTTACATCTAACTTAGGCGCCCGTGACAACGAAAATAACAATATCGGGTTTGGCACTGATCTAGAACGTACAGGTTCGGAAGATAAAGCACTTAAAGAATACTTTAAGCCAGAACTACGTAATCGTCTTGATGCCATTGTTAAATTTAATAAACTTGATACTCTAAGCATCAAGAAGATTGTTACTAAATTCATTAATCAACTTAAGAAGAACTTGTCTAAGAAGGGCATTTCTATTAATGTTACTGAACCAGTGGTTGAACATCTAGCAGAAGTTGGATACGATAAGAAGATGGGCGCACGTCCACTGTCACGTAAAATCGATGAACTACTAAAAGTTCCGCTATCTGAAAAAATCTTGTTTGAAAACCTGCGCGACACTGATATCATCATTCAGTTAACCGCAGAAAATACCATAGAATTTGTAAATAAGAACAGTGGCGGTCAGGAAGCTGCAGTAAACAAAGATGGACTCATTGTATTGGATCAATTTAAACCTAAAGCATAACTACAAATACACCAACAAATTATTTTATGGTGAATATCAGTACTGTGCTTCGGGTGAATTAAATTACGCAAAGCTTCTTCGCGGGTTTGACCGAGAAACTCTTGAATATAGATTAAAAAGCTATCAATCAATGAATCGATCTAATTTTGGTTATTTCATTTATAGTTACGATCAGCGTCGACGACAAATTACAGATGAAACACAAAAACATTTATTTAATTTTTTAGATATTATAGAAAATGTAAAGACTAATTTTAAATTAGTATTAGGGTGGCATGATTTTTATTTTTATACCAATGACGATAATGCTATTAGAAATGTTTTATTTGCTGACGGCGTATATGCTAAACCAGTGGTCGAAGTTGTAGTAACTCACCCAATAAAAACTATAATTAGAAAACGAAGCGACTATCGTTATAGATGCTACTTATCTAACACAATAATTTCCCAATATCAACGAGATCAATTGCTTAAATTTTTTAAAAATCATAACGAAAGTACAAAATTGAGCAAAACTTTTCAAGCATGGTTAGATAAAGATTATAAGTATTGTAGAGATTATTTTTTCTTTGATTATAATGATTCGGGGTTACCTCTTTTACTTGAAATGATGGCTCCTAGATTAATCAAAGAAACGTTAGAAATTATTGTACAGGATTAAAATATATGGCTAGAATTCAAGAAGAAACATTAACAATTAAAGTAAGCAAATTATTCAGAGACACGGACCAAGACGAAATTCTCGTCACTGCTGATTTAACTGCACAACTTGAAATGGTTCTGCAGGAATTAGTTGGCGCAGGTGTATTGGTTGAAATTTACAAAGGTGAGTAATGGATACTATCAAGTTTTCTTGTAACGTCAATACTAACATTCCAGACCGTCCACTGAATTTAAAGATTTTACTTGACAATGACACTGTAATTTTTAACGAGCTAGTTATCGGCGAGCAAACAATTTCTTACAACATTCCTGATGTAGACGGTAACCGTACTATAGTTTTTTCTATTACAGGAAAGAACGATACTCATGTGTTAAAAGACGGACAAGGAAACATAATTGACAGTACAGAAATATCAATTACAAATATTTGTTTTGATGATCTAGATATTACTCCTATTATTTTAATTAACCCATTGGCATACAAGCACAATTTTAACGGTTACGGCGAAGAAACTGTAGAGAAATTTTACGACATTGCTGGTTGTAATGGCGATATTACATTAGAATTTACCACTCCATTCTATCTCTGGTTGCTTGAAAATATGTAACGCATAAATACAACATTATGCGTAAAGTTGTAATTTATCCTGGTCGTTTTCATCCATTTCACAAAGGTCATAAAAGTGTTTATGACTATCTAGTGAAAAAATATGGTGCGGCTAACGTATTCGTTGTTAGCTCAGGCACACAAGCACCAATAACAAGTCCGTTTTCGTTTTCTGATAAAAAGACAATGATGGAAGCACTTGGTGTTCCAGGATCTCAGATTGTACAAGTTAAAAGTCCTTACCAGGCCCGCGAAGTCACTGAAAAATTTGATTCAGAAACAACAGCAGTTATTTTTGCTGTAAGCGAAAAAGATTCTGAGCGTTTTAACTTCAAGCCAAAGAAAGATGGCTCGCCAAGTTATATGCAACCATTGGGCAAAAAACTTGAACCAATGAATACACACGGTTACGTAGAACTTGTTCCTACTGCTACCTTCTCTATTGCTGGTAAGGAAATTAATAGTGCTAGTCAAATCCGTGCAATGTATATGAACAGCAACGATGAAGGTCGTATGAATATTATTGCTGAACTGTATGGCGAGCCAAATGAAAAAATTAAACGTATTTTTGATGCTGAACTTAAATTAGCAGAAAGCATTTTACGTGTTAAGAAATATGCGCCGTTAATGGAAAGCTCTTTTGGTACGGCATTTAATCGTATCATGCGCGAAGTTAACGAGTTAGAAGAAATAGTTGAGGCAGAAAATACACCAACACGTAGATTTATTAACAAAGCATCAGAAAAACCAAGACGCTATATAGATCAAAATACTGTAAAAATTAACAGATTAGTAAACCAATTTATCAAATGGCTTCCGGATACAGATAAAACCGGCGAGTTAGACCATATTTCTTACGAATATCTAGAAACTTTTTTACAAGATTCAGATTATAAAAGCATTTGGGGAAGATTATCTAACCATTACTCGTTAGACGAAATAAAAAATATGCTGAAAACTGATTTAGAAAACTTGTTAAAACATGCGCCTTCGCTTCACCGACCGATTGATTTAGATGATCAGCAAGATCAGAATCTACTGTTTCGCGTAATAGTACAAAACTTGGATATTCCAGATGAATCTTAAAGAATTAGATAGTTTTAAATTAGGCGATGCTGTTAACTTTCACGAGGAGTTAAATCCTGCCTTATGGGAAAATGAGAGTATGCGAGCAGATGTTCGCAAAGCATTACTACGCATTGCCGCAGACTTCCAAGAGTTTTTAGGTGTTAAAGATCTAGCAGTAGAAGATGTTCGCGTTTCTGGAAGTAACGCAGCATATTCATATACACCGCATTCAGACATTGACTTACACTTGATTGTTGACATGGAACAAATCAACAACGATGAAGTGTATCAAGAGTTATTCAACGCAAAAAAGTTTCAATATAACCAAGAGCATAATATTAAAGTTCGTGGTTATGATGTAGAACTGTATGTTCAGGACGCAACCCAACCA
>Ga0196901_1000585_pt1 | contig 18897 bp, 26 predicted proteins | sample CB_VirMetaG_FD_169099 | JGI IMG/M metagenome (GOLD analysis project Ga0196901, IMG submission 169099) | Freshwater to marine saline gradient viral communities from Chesapeake Bay - CB_1504_1 Viral MetaG (v3) (version 3) | ecosystem: Environmental > Aquatic > Marine > Coastal | place: USA... | reverse complement strand
CACTAGAGGACACAACCAAACGACACTACATGAAGCCACTAGACCCTGACTACGTTGAGGCTATGAGCCGTGAAGGTTTTGACCCACACTTAGACTTGGCTCTACACGCTGGTGTTATTACCCAAGGTGACATCGACAAGCACAATTCTGGAGAGCGTTCACTCAAAGCCCTCCGTAAGAATTACAAGGTAGTTAACTACAGTGCTACATACGGTGTAGGAGCGCCTAAGCTGGCCCGTGAGACAGGTATGACCAAAGGTGAGGCCAAGGTTCTACTGGAGGCGTTCTGGTCTCGTAACTGGGCTATTGAGAAGGTAGCAAAGAACCTACGGGTTCGTGAGCTATTCGGTGGTATGTGGCTCAAGAACCCAGTGTCAGGTTTCTGGCATAGCTTGCGCAGCGACAAGGATCGTTTCAGTACACTAAATCAAAGTACGGGTGTCTACTGCTTCGATAGCTGGGTCAAGGAATGTCGTGGCATGGGACTAGAGACTATAGGTCAGTTTCACGATGAGATTATTGTATTAACAAGAGGGGGAGACGAAGATAAAACAGAGAACATAATGCAGATGAGTATAAACAACGTAAACGATGCAATAAATCTAAACGTACCACTAGGGACAGATGTACAATTTGGGAATACATATGCTGATATTCACTAATGTGAAATAAAAGTAAAAAAGTATGTTACAAATCTCGAAAAATATCCCTATAGTATATTACCAGTGCTGCAAACCAGCAGCTTAAACAGAGGAAGAGTAAATGGCTAAACACACAATGGACATGGTTCTTGAGTACCCGAAGGTGTTTGAAGATAACCGAGATATGGGTGGGGATGGAAATAACGCTGCAAAAAAAGCCGCAAAGCATAACGGTCAGTACGTTGTTAACGCATACTTCACTAGCGAAGAGCAGATAGAGGAACTGCTTGAAGCTGGTATGCAACCACATCCGATGGGCAACGACCGAGTAAAGGAGGGCAATAGTTTTGGAATTGGTAAGTTTGTTAAGTTAACACGGATGCACGATCACAAGATGACATTCAGTGACAAGAACGGTAAAGAGACTGAGGTTGATTTTGGTGGATCTCCAAAGGTTGTCAACTTGACTAACGGTATTGAGAATAAATCTTGGTGGTCGTTAGAAGGGGATGGAGCTTTAGGTAACGGTACACGAGCTAAGGTGCAGTTTGAAACTTACTCTAAGGGTGCAGGTCTACGGCTTATTGCAGTCGGTGTAACAGACCATGTAGCTTACGAGGGTGCAAGCTCTACTGAAGATGATGAAATGTTTATGGTGGATTAAATATGCGAGTTAGTATAGACTTTTATTACGACAAGGAAGAGGATGGTATCGAAGGTTCTTCAAGTGCATCACGAGATGGTGTCTTCGATCTCTACACAATGAGCCAGTTCCTATCTGATGCTATGCGAGGCGCAGGTTTCAGTTATGTAACTGACGTAGGGTTTGAGAAGGACGATGGTACGGTCACCTTCGGGGAGATTTAGATGTCCAAAGGCAAAGTCCTAATTGATGGCGACATTATAGCTTATCGTGCAGCCTTTGCCACTCAAGACTTTACAGCTAAAGATGCGGAAGAGAAGGTTGATGATCTTATGGAGTACATCTTAGATGAGACAATTGATCTTCCCTTTCCGCTATCTACCGACTACCAAACGTACCTAACTGGAAAGACAAACTTTAGGTTTGAGATTGCTAAGTCCCACCCCTACAAGGGAAATAGAGAATCCACAAAGAAGCCTGAGTTTCTAGGTACGACAAGGGAGCATATGATTAACAAATATAATGCTCTCGTTAGTGACAATGAGGAAGCGGATGATCTTATCGCAAAGGCAGCAGCGGAATTAGAGTATAATTGCACTGTCGCCTCAGTAGATAAAGATATGTTACAAATCCCTTGTTGGCACTTTAACTTCGTAAAGGGTGAGTGGACTAAAGTAGATGAGTGGTCAGGGACTAAGTTCTTCTACACTCAAATACTAATGGGTGACGCCGCAGACAACATCAAGGGGCTGTATGGTATTGGCCCTAAGAAAGCAGCTAAAATCCTTACTGATTGCAACACAGAAGACGACCTCTGGGAAGCATGTGTCAAGGCTTATGATGGGGACACAGAGAGGATCATTGAAAATGCGAGGTTACTATGGCTAAGGCGGCACGACAATCAACTGTGGGAGCCGCCTCAAGAGGTCTAAAGCATGGCTATAGATCAGGACTAGAGGATCGTATCTCAGAGCAACTAAAGAGCCTTGGTGTGCCGTTCAAGTATGAGGAGTTCAAGATCAAGTATGAGGTTAACGAGATTAGAACCTACACACCTGACTTTGAACTCCCCAACGGTATCATCGTAGAATCCAAAGGACGGTTCGTAGCTGCCGACAGAAAGAAGCATCTGTTAGTACAACGACAGTTTCCTAAACTTGACATACGGTTTGTCTTCTCTAATTCTAAGGGTAAGATAAGTAAAGGTTCAAAGACAAGTTATGCTGATTGGTGTGACAAACACGGTTACATCTATGCAGACAAGTTAATCCCAGAGGAATGGATAAAGGAAACATAATGGCAGGTAAGACAGTCGTAGTCTTCTCATGCGCTCACGTTGATCCGACTGTGAGTAACGAGAGGTTTAATTGGTTAGGGGAGTTTTTGTATGACCTTAAACCTGATTATGTCGTTGACTTGGGTGATGGCGCTGACATGCGGTCATTAAATACATTTGACACTCGTTACCCAGAGGCAATCGTCAGTCAGAGTTATGAGGCAGACATCGAGCAGTACAATGATGCACAAGAACGCATCCGATGGAAGTTTAGACACCACAAGAGAAAACGTCCAACTTACATAGGATTTGAGGGAAACCATGAAAACAGAATTAAGAAAGCTATTAAGCACGACCCAAGACTCGAAGGATCAAAGTACGGCATATCTTTCGGGCATCTCCAGACGGACAGATGGTTCGATGAGTACCACGAGTATGAACACTCCGCGCCAGCGATTGCTGATTACGATGGCGTCTCGTATGCTCACTTCTTTAGTAGTGGTAACTTTGGGTCTGCTATGTCTGGTATGCACCATGCTAATGCACTACTGGCTCACAGGCATCATAGTTCTACTTGTGGTCATAGCCATAAACGTGATCTTAAGTTTAAGGACTCTTCACACCCTAACGGAGTTATCGGTCTTGTTGCGGGGTGCTACAAAGGTGCAGCAGAAGGTTGGGCAGGGCAAGCCAACAAAGAGTGGTGGTCAGGCATAGTTGTTAAACGGGAGGTGGAGAACGGCATGTACGATCCAGAGTTTATCTCCCAGTCACGACTAAAGGCTATGTATGGGGAAACGTAGTGACTTTGACAGAATACCAAGGGATTACTACCCAACACCAAGGGCAGCAGTTGAGCCTCTGATCCCGCACTTGCCTTATTCGTTTGACTACTACGAGCCTTGTGCGGGAGATGGGCGTTTGATAGACCACATAGACAGTCTTACAGATGGTCATAGTGAGTGTATCTTTGCTTGTGACATTGAGCCTAGAGACCCAAGGGTTTGCTTACATGATTCCATTAACATGGGTGAGCAAGACTTCTTGGAGTTGTATATGGCTTTCGGTGGTGCTGACTTATGTATCACCAACCCACCTTGGGATAGAAAACTCCTGCACCCATTTATCGAAGGGTGGATGCAGATGTGTCCAACATGGCTACTCTTTGATGCCGATTGGATGCACACTAAACAGTCAGCTATCTTGATGACCTATTGTGTCAAGGTAGTTAGCATTGGTAGGGTCAAATGGATTGAGGATAGTAAGAGCGTAGGTAAAGACAACTGCGCTTGGTATCTGTTCGATATAGCCAAAGACACCAGTAAACAGACAGAGTTCTACGGGAGAGCAATATGATTACGCAAGAAGATATTGATGCCTTTAGCATCGTAAACGTGACACCGATGGAGTATTCCTACTGGGTTGAAGGTAAGATCACGACAAAGGGTGAGACCCGTCTAGTGGAAAATGCCTTAGGTCTCGTGGGTGAGGCTGGAGAAGTAGCTGAGAAGGTAAAGAAGTACCTCCGTGACAATACGAAGGTTAATCAGAAAGATATCATCAAGGAGTTAGGTGACGTTCTATTCTATACGACAGCCTTGGCTAATTACTTCTACAGTAACCTACCAGAGGTCATGGAAGTAAATATGGATAAGTTAAACGATAGAGCCAGACGTGGTGTTATTAAGGGTTCAGGAGACAACCGATGAAGAAGAGATGGGTAAACAATATTGTCGTTAGGTTCATGCGATACTGTGTGATGTGGTCAGAACACCGACAAGCAGTCAAGATACTGAACCGACTGTCCGACAGAGAGCTAAAGGACATTGGCATTAGCCGAGAAGACATTGACCGTATGGTCTGGTTAGATGAAGATAAAACAATGCGAGGGCGCGGTAAATGAGCAATACACTACCAACAGACTACCAGTCTTTCATTCACAAGTCACGTTATGCACGATGGCTGGACAAAGAGGGACGCCGTGAGACATGGGAGGAAACAGTAGCCCGTTACATGGAGAACATCGTACAGCCTGTGGCAGGAGACGACAGTTACATTCGTCAGATTGAGCAAGCTATCCTATCGCTTGACGTTATGCCATCCATGCGCTCTCTTATGACCGCTGGTCCAGCAGCCCTCCGTGACAATACTGCTATGTATAACTGTAGTTATCTGGCAGTTAAGAACATCAAGAGCTTCGACCAAGCTATGTTTATCTTGTTATGTGGTACAGGTGTAGGGTTCTCAGTTGAGCGTCAGTACATCAACAAGCTACCAGAAGTGCCAGATCAAATGTTTAACAGCGACACAACAATCGTGGTTAAAGATAGCAAAGAGGGTTGGGCCAAAGCTCTACGTCAGCTTATTGCTTTGTTGTACAGCGGTGAAGTTCCCAAGTGGGATATATCTAAGGTTCGTCCAGCAGGGGCTAGACTAAAGACCTTCGGTGGTCGTGCCTCTGGCCCAGCGCCTCTAATTGACTTGTTCAACTTTGTCGTTCACACATTCAAGGGTTCTACAGGACGTAAGCTATCCTCTATCGAATGTCACGACATCATGTGTAAGATTGGTGAAGTTGTTGTTGTAGGTGGTGTACGCCGTTCAGCTATGATCTCTCTGTCTAACTTGTCAGATGACCGTATGCGTCACGCTAAGTCAGGTGCATGGTGGGAGAACAACCCACAACGAGCTTTGGCTAACAACTCTGTGAGCTATACTGAGAAGCCCGACAGCATCTCTTTCATGCGTGAGTGGCAAGCCCTAGTGGAAAGTGGAAGTGGTGAACGTGGTATCTTCAATCGGGAAGCAGCTAAGGTACAGGCATCAAAGAACGGACGCCGTAAATCAGACCTTGACTTTGGCACGAATCCATGTTCGGAAATCATCCTCCGTGATTCGCAGTTTTGTAACCTAACGGAGTGCGTAGTCCGTGCAACGGATACAGTAGAAGACCTAGAGCGTAAGGTAAAACTTGCTACCATCTTGGGTACAGTACAAAGTACCTACACACACTTCCCATACCTATCTAAGGAGTGGAAAGACAATACAGAAGAAGAGCGTCTGTTGGGGGTTAGCCTCACAGGTATCATGGACAATCCTCTAATGACCATCAAGAACGGTGGATTAGACAAAACACTGGAGCATCTTAGAAATGTCGCTATTACTACTAATGCTGAATGGGCTGAACGTCTTGGTATCCCTGTTGCTACTGCTATCACTTGCGTCAAGCCTTCTGGCACTGTCTCCCAACTTGTTGATTCTGCTAGTGGTATCCATGCTCGTCACTCACCTTACTACATTCGTACTGTCCGTGGTGACATTAAAGACCCGCTTACAAACTTTCTGAAGGACCGTGGCATACCAAATGAGCCTTGTGTGATGAAGCCAGATACCACAGTGGTGTTTAGCTTTCCTATGAAGTCTCCTGACAACGCTGTGACAACATCTGACATGACTGCTATCGAACAGTTAGAGATGTGGTTAGCCTACCAGCGAAATTGGTGTGAGCATAAGCCCTCCGTGACAATTAATGTAAGGGCTGATGAGTGGTTTGAGGTTGGTGCTTTCGTCTACAAGCACTTTGATGAGATGTCAGGTGTGTCGTTCCTCCCGTACAACGAACACACATACCAACAAGCACCGTATCAAGAGTGTGGTAAGTCTGACTACGAAACCTTAAAGTCCCTCATGCCACCTACCCTAAACTGGAATGAGCTTGCGGAATACGAGCAAGAGGACAACACGGCAGGTAGCCAGACACTAGCTTGTTCTGGAGATAGCTGTGAGATCGTAGACCTAGTGTAACCAAAGCACCTAAGCAAGTGTATAAACTGCTTACTAGGAGACCTTATGTACACCATCATAACCCGTGACCAATGTAACTTCTGTGATGCAGCTAAGTCTTTGCTAAGGGGTAGCGGCTTCCCTTATACAGAGTATAACGTGCATTCCCAAAGCTCAAGATGGGTCTTGTCGTTAATCAAGAAAACTAATCTAACCACAGTCCCACAGATATTTGACGCTAGTGGGAATCACATTGGTGGCTACACAGAACTCAAAGCCAAACTGGAGAAAGAGGGTCGGTAATGGATGACTTCCCCGAGAAGCCTACGAGATCAAGACGTAAGACAACCTACAAGGGGGCCGACAAGAAGACTACATCAGGTATTGTCGCTAAGACAGATAAGCAAAGGGACTTACTAGATGCCCTACGGGGGAATAAGCAAGTGTTTATCCTTGGTCCTGCTGGCACTGGTAAGACGTATGTTACAGCGACATATGCTGCTGACCTATACATCACAAAGCAGATAGACAAGATCGTTATTACACGTCCTCATGTAGCCGTAGGTAAAGAGCTTGGTTTCTTGAAAGGAGACCTAAATGAGAAGACTATGCCTTGGGCTTTGCCTGTGTTGGATGTTCTGGAGAAGCACCTTGGTAAGGGGACAGTGGAAACAGGGATCAAGAATGGCAACATTGAGATGGCACCTCTTGCACTCATGCGTGGGCGTAGCTTCGATAATGCCTTCATAATTGTCGATGAAACGCAGAACATAACCCTGCATGAACTTAAGATGGTTCTAACCCGTGTGGGAGAAGGTACGACAATCGTTCTCAATGGTGACGTTATGCAGAGTGATCTCAAGGAAGCCGATGGCCTATCAAAGGTGATACACTTAGCGAAAAAGCATATGTTACCTGTGCCAGTCATTGAGTTTGGTATAGAGGATATTGTACGATCAGGTATCACAGCAATGTGGGTTAGGACATTTATGGAGGAGAACATATGACTTTGACTTTTTACGAAGGTGCGGTCTTACTAAGCCTAGCAGCTAACGCATATGCTCTGTACAGGATAGGTAAGATGGAGGTTGAAATAGATACCATGTACCAAGGTTTAGCCCTCTGCATGAAAGAGATTGGCCTAGAAGAATAGAAAAAGCCCCCGTACTCCTTCAGTGGAATACGGGGGCTTATTTTATTGTAAATTACTTGTTGTAGAATTTAGATATTGACCTGAGTCCTATGCTGGCACTTACGATCCCCCCAAGGGAAACTTGATACCACGTTGGCATAACCTCAAGTGCAGTAAATCCAGCTTGCACTATCTGATTACCCCAATCACCACAGAAGGCTAGTATAAGGGGAATAGAGAACAGTAGGGTAATCCACTCGTCTTTCCACGAGTTCTGTGTGGCCTTGATTGCTTCAATGTCCCAGTCGATCTCACCAGTGGCTTGCTTAACTCTAATCTCAGCGTTAGCTTTCTGTACAGCTACCTTGCCATCTAAGTAGGTTGTAGCTAGTCCACCCACTGCACCTAGTATTTTACCTATCATTTCTTAGCTCCCAAGCTAGAGAATCCAAAGAACGATGCTACCAAAGCACTTATGGCTACGAAGTAAGTAGGTGCAATGTCAGCTAACAGTCGTCCAGTTGTGTCGTACCCAATTAGATCAGCAATGACAATACCAATAGGGTATATCAACATACCCCACAAAGCAAACCATGTCATCCTGAGTTGAGCATCACGTTTATGGTCTGCATCTTCCATCTTTAATCGGCGGTCTTCTAATAGAAGCTCTCGCTCTTCTGGGTCTATCTTGCCGTTCCCATTAAGGTCATACTCTGTCATTTAATAAGTCTCCTAGTTACCACTTACCTTGATACCTACCTAGATAGTAAAGGGCAGTCCCAACACCAACAGAAGCTACAACAAAGACAACTGCACCAACTAGAAAGTTAATTGTGTTATCTATCATTTCTTGTTTCTTGTATGCTTCTTCTTTCCTGATCCTGCGCATTTCAGCCTCAATACTGAGAACTTCCTCCCAAGCACTTGGTCCGTACACGAAACTGATGTGGTCTTTGATTTCCTTTCTCATCTGTTGCATCTTCTTCTTCTGAGCAAAGATTTCGATAGCATTTGCAGAGTTATCAGACATCATCTTATAAAATGGAGGATTCTTAACTTTATCTTCTGCGTACTGAAAGTCACTAAAGGCACTACCCCATCTTGCTAGGGTGCTAGACATCTCTTGAATATCCTTACCAGCGGAAATACCTTGTTTTAAGACATTAAAAGCGGATGTAGCTAGGCCGACAGCAGTAATAGGGTCTATCATTTTAACGTGCCTCTGTACTCCTGTCTGCCATCTTCTCAACAGCAGATCGTATAGCTTTTATGTTTTCATCCATTCTTGCGATAGAAATTGCTTGTCGTTGCACTAAGCTCTCTACTGACATAGTGCGACCTTCAAGTCTGGATAGGTTATTTCTGTTAGTGTCTACGTCATTTCTTAATGTGGCAACGAACCATATTAGAGCGACAGTTTGACAGGCGATAGCTAGGACTAGTGTTAAGGGTACGCTTTTACTCAAATGCCACGGTTCTTGTTTCATCTTTTATTTCCTTGGTATTTCAAAGTGCGGCAAATCGTAGAACTTACCATCGTATGCTGCTACAAGATCTTCTGACGTATCGTCCCATTCACGAAGGTCTTTTACTCTCCAATTACCTCCCCAGCGCAAGGCTATGTCTTCGTCCTTACACGCTTGGATAACTGCATCAGCTACTGGGTAAAAGTCTTCCCATTCCCACGACACAGGGTAAGGTACTAAGTCGATAGCATCTCCTGTTAGGTGTCGTGATTTCATCGTTTGTGACTTGCCAGATTTGTACAACTCACGCTGACGGACCTCAGATCGAATACCTTCGATGATTGTGAAGTCCCTCTCACTGATTTCAATGGCACGTTTCATAACTTGTACCATGTCAGGGTTTACACCTGAGAGCCTCTGTAGGCTACGATTACCGAATTTGTATGACATAGTAACTCCTATTATGAAATTCTTACTGCTAAACCAAGCCTAGAACGAGTACCTGCTTGATTTCCTGCTGACATCCACCTCCAAGTTCCAGTAAAACTTGTCTGGGCTTGACCCTCAGCAGTCGCAGGAGCCGTAGCACTGGTTGTTCCAGAACGAAGGTCATTGCTACTATAAAGCTCCCAACTAAACAATTCGCTTCCAGCTACAGTATCACCAATGTTGTGTACTACAGTGCTATAACGACCTACATGAGCATAAGTACCGACAGCATAGGCGTCTGTACTTTGAGAAGGTGCAAGAGCCTCAATAGCAGACTTAACCTTAGCTGGCGACACAAGGCTTTCAGTAGTACCTGTGCCAGCTTCCCAAGTTGCTGTTGATTGATCTCCAAGTAATCCAGTTTGAGTACCACTTGTGTTTGTAACTTGTGTGTCGTCAAGTATGCGAAAGGCATCTGCTGATTGGTCGAAGTAGCCAATGCTAATCCAAGCATCGTTAGCCTCAGCCCTGATTTTAAGAATATTAGCGGTAGTATCATACCACAACATATTAGCATAAGTTGTCGCTGGTGCAGAAGCCCCACTATTGGTGCTTCCCAAGGCTTGAAGCGCGTTATTTATATCACTTCGTGCGGCGGATGCTGTCTGGTTTGCAATATCAAGATCGTGTTGGCTCATGTCGGCTTTCCTTAGTATTCAACTGTTGCACTAAGTGCAGATACAACTGGAGTGAAGTTTGTGTTTGTACTATTTAAGATAGCCTTAAAACGGAAGGCTCTGCCAACCACCTCAGCACCATTAGCAGGAACATAGCTACCCCAAGTTGGAGAACTGGCGGGATCATCTGGTGTAGCGGATACATACACTGTAATGGACACATCCCCAAAAGAAGCAGTTTCATCGGTCCAAGTATCAAAGTTACCGGGCCATGTATCAAAGTTCTGAGGGATGTTGTCCCACAGTAACGTACCATTGTCATATCCACGGGTAAATGTTCGTATGCCTGTGACACGAGCGTTACGAGACGAGCCTGTGTCAATATAGTTACTGAACAGATACTCACCTGTCGGACTAGCAGCAGAAGTATCGTCAATCTCTAAATTGCTGGAGATTACAGTAGTGTTAGTCTTAGTGCCAGAGAATCCTGGGTCTTCAGTTTGAGTGTCCGTTTGACCTAGCTGAGGCAACTCAGAGGAAAGAACCACCGAAGTCGTCACGTCAGCACTGAAGTTTCCTTCCTTGTCGTAGGCTCTAATTAAGAACGTACCCGACCTAGCTGGCACAGTAGCTGAAGTTCCCGGTCTAGCAATCTTCTCGATTATCGTAGTAGAGTTGCCCCAAGTAGCACCTGTGGTATTAGAGTTATGCTTTACTTCATAGTGGCTCAAGTCAGCGTCAGGAACAGGGGGCCACGATAGGAATAAGGTTCCACCAGATAATTCTGTTGTCAAAGAAGATATATCCGATGGATCACCGATGAAAGCGTTGATCTCAACATCTAATACAGTAGTGAAATCTCCCTTAATGCCAAAAGTGTTTACAGCCCTAGCTCTAAAGTCATAGTCAGCAACTTCTAAGTCCCTAACTCTAAATTCACCCAACTGCCCCTGACCAAACGAGGAGAAGGTTGACTCAGTAGAGAGCTTGTACTCTACCTCCACATGGTCAACTGCCTCTGATCGGCCTGATGTAACTGTAGCGACAGCAATGTTAGAGACTTTTTGATTGCTAACTTGAGCGAGAGCAACCACAGATATACCCACCGTAGGAACATCAAATGGTGACAGAAGGGTTGTGTTGTCTCTCTCATAAACGACACCATCATCAACTTCATCATATACAGATTCAGCAGTTTCACGAAGGGTCATCTGTGTCTGTAGGTCAAGACCCTCAGTAAGACCAAAGCTCCAAGATACAACTTCAAACTCTTTGTTAGTCCAACCGAAGCGAGAGTTAGTCAATCGGATGTTATCACCAACTTGTACTTGCAGTGTCTTTAGCCCAAAGGAAGCACTAACAGTAAGCTGTTGTCTATTACGCTCCAGCGAAATTCTAGCGATACGTCTAGCTTCAACAGAGTTATCTGTAAACGGTAAGTCAACATCAGCTACAGATTCCTGCCCACCATCAGCCGTAACAAAGTCTGCATTAGTTACTTGTGGGTAGTCTGTAGTCTGCCAGTTACTTTCTTCACCACGGAATGTACCTTTAACAGCATTAAAGTTATTTCTACGAGAGTGACGTGTGGATACGCTAATGTTAGAACGAAGGTCATCTTCGTTAAGATCAAGCACAGGTGTAGTCCAATAGGCTGGTTTCATACGCCACTTACCCTGAGCATACCATAAGCTACCGTCCATAGACGTAAGCAGAGAGTTTATCATGTCGTAAGGAGTAGAGGCTGTAGTGAAAGCGCCATTACAAGTATAACGTGTCGTACCAGCATCTGTGTTAGTCTGGTCACATACGTTAGCAGCAGAAATGACCAAAGTGTCATCAATGTTAGCAGTAGCCTCAGATATACCATAAGAAGATGTAAGGTAGTCCCTCAAGCATAAAGCTGGATTATCTGACCACACTGTAGTTGATGTACGAGGGTCATAGACCTTCTTACCACTAATGGTTGATGTAATCTCAGGGATACCATTAGGGAAAACATCAGCATCAAACTGTAGTCGTATGTACATATAGGCAATACCACGGAGCCTATGCTCAGTAGTCCAATGTACAGATTCACTTACGAGAAAACTGTCGGCAGCTTGATCGGAGCCACCAAGGTGTAACTTGATACGAACCTTACCATTGTATCGACTAGGAGACGTAACATTACCACTACCATCTAAAGTAATAACCTCATCGTTAATGTAGATATCATCAAATGATTTTATCTCATGTCCAGCAACCGCAATGATACGGTGTAAATACTTATTGTTAGTACCCGTAGCTTCATCGTATATACGAGCGCCACCAACCCTCATCTTACCATAGATAATCTGATGGTCTAATGCAGAGCCAAAGGCTGTCGTTTGATACCCACGGTTGCTAAAACTTGGTGGCTTGGGCATAAGCGCCCGTAATGCTGCTGCACCAAGTGCGATTGTTGCTGCACCCACAGCACCTATTACAAAGAGAGATGATACCGCTGGCAACGCAAGGGCGTAGAAAGTGGCACTTCCAACTGCAAGAAGGGTTGAGACTACTACCATGTTATAAAACTTTCTCGTATTTAGTTTCTATCTCATGGTATCCCATGCGTATAAGGAAACGACCGATAGGGTTTTTGCTAGAGGAAGACGCTACAACCCTGTAGACGCCATCTTCTCTCATGCAAGTCTCCACAAACTTAAACAGTCGCTTACCCACTGTAGACTTCCTGTAGTCCTTGTGGACGTACACTGCATCGTAAATCCCAACAGGATCAAACTTAGATGTCAGGGGGGCTGTAATGATAACAACAAAGTATCCTATTAGTAATCCCTCTTTTCTAGCCGTAAAGAACTTGAGGTGTCCAGCTTCCTCTAACCTAAAGTATTCATCCCAGTTTATGTGAAGGTCTTGTGTTGGATGTCCTGACTCTTCCCACTCTAGGATGGCTAAGGGAGCAACTTCATCTTCCGCAAGACTTAAGAACTCTTGTCTATACTCAACCATCAGAGGCTCTACCCCAAGGTATCTGCTTGTCTTGTAAGTCTTCAATGAAGTCTAAGCCAAGGTCACCGGGGTAAATTGACTTCTGATAACCAGAGGTAAATCTAGCTATCCTAGCTCTCTCAAGGTCAATGAGTTTGTTCTCAACCATCATTTCAATCGTAGCTGTGTCGCCAGATTCTACGATATTCATCTGATCCATGTAACCTGAGAATATCTCGTTAAAACCTTGAGACATACTCTCTAGGTTAATCCTGCCACCACCCTCTAGGAGAATGTAATCTGATGTTTCTTGCAGTATGCTACCCTGCTGGAATGTACCAAAGTATATCTTAGCTACACGCCCTTGGTAAGGCTGACTGAGAGCTAAAGAGAGTAGATCCGATGGAATACCGCTAAGGCTAATAGAAGCACCCTTTACGGACATCTCAGAGGTTTCTTCAATAGAGGAGATATTGAGGAGTTGACCAAGGCCAATCCACTCAGTTTCATCTGAAAGAACTAATGTCCCCTGACCTGTCCACATTCTTATGATATTATCATCGAACTGAAGCTCAACGGCAAAGAATGGATATACGACATCCTCAGAGATACTATCTATTGTAATACTACTTAGATCACGGGACATTAGAACCTACCTTACTCTTCTGGTGTTTCTTCAGTTGAAGCTGTAAGCATATCAACAAAGGCTTGCTTACCTACCTTGAGTTGATCTAAATTAAACTCCGCTGAGTTAATCTTTTGTTGCAGAGAGTTGATATGATTGATCATCATCTTCTGTGCATCCGTCAGTTGATCTTCTGTGTAGTCTACTTCGTTAATCGTGATGATAACCTTTTTGTCTTCAGTTGTCATGTTGATCTCCTTTCAGTTAAGTTAAGCAGCCCAAGGATTTCCAGAGGCTTCAGTTGGGTTAATCAATGCGTCAATCTTAGCAGCAATAGACGCTTCAGTATCAGCCTGTGATACGCTGCCCCAGACCCAGCCTTGAGCCTGTGCTTCAGTTACGTCAGCATAAGCAACAAAGTCAGATGCGTCAGGGTCAGGTGTTAAGCCCACTGTGCCATAGGATGACGCAGAGTGATCTCCGTCAACGCCAGTGCAGCGCCAGTGTACTACGTTAATACCACCCGTTGCGATATCGTGTTCGCATGTGGGGATAGTCCAATTGTAAGTGATTGCCATAGGTTAAACCTCTATTCGTTAGCTGCGATTGCAGCATTAGCAGCGGTCATGTCTTCTGTAGTCCAGAAGTCTTTGGCTACCATGAGTTCCAGATGCTCAACATTGCGTGACACAGTGTCAGACCAATCTGCATCTTCCATGCCCTCTGGTTGACCTGCGTTAATCAAGTCAACTGAGTGACCCATTGCTGTGTAATGCTGTGCAATTTCTTCTGTGGTTGGTGTATCGGTCATGTCTTTATCCTTTTCTAACTGGTTACGATTAAGAGTTTTCTAGGGCAGTTACTTTTGCCTCTAGTGTTTCAATGCGGGTCATGGCTTCTTGCAATGCCTTGACTGCTTTCATGTAGAGGATAGAGTAGTTGACTGCTTTTGTGACTGTGCCAAGATCATTCATGTCCTCATCACGATCAATGTTTTCAAGCACTAAGCCAGACATACCAGCGGCCTCAACTTCTTGAGCAATAACACCAAGCCTGTTGGGCGCATCAAGGTTGTCTTCTTTCATGCTGTACTTACGCACAGTCAATGCCTTTATATCATCCCATTGTGATGAAGCATTAACAATATTTTCTTTTAGCTTAACGTCTGAAATACCAGCATAACTATTATTTGTATTTTGAACATTTCCAGTTCCTAACACTTTGAAAGTGACAGTATTAGCAGTATTTGAGCCTACAAAATTGAAGTATGCGTCATTGTTTGGCCTTGCAGAAAAGATATTCAACACTGCCCCTAGACCATCGCCAGATATTAACGAAGAGTTTAGAGCCGATTCTGAAGCACTACTTGTTGATCTAAACTGCGCTTGCCCACTTGAGTTCCAGTTTACCCTAGGATTACCATCCCCATCAGCCAGCACGATGTTGTTGCTTGAGGTGCGGATGTCCAAGCCGCCTTGGTTGCCGTTGTAGCGGCCTAGGATGGTGTTCTTTGCACCAGAGGTAATATAATATCCTGATTGTTCGCCTACATATGTGCTTTGCGCACCAGTAGAATAGTATCCTGCTGCCTTACCAATAAACGTACTGTAAGAGGAAGTAGTATTACTAGCCCCAGCCGTATACCCCAAGGCGGTATTTTCTACTCCAGTGGTGTTTACTACAAGTGCCTGATAGCCAGAAGCGGTATTAGATGCGCCTGTTGTGTTTGATAGAAGCGCCTGATTTCCAAGTGCAATATTAAACTCACCAGAAATGTTATTATAAAGTGCCTTCCAACCAAACGCAGAAATGTTATCCGAAATATTAGTATAAGCAGCCTGATACCCAACGGCTGTGTTGTTGCTGGCGGTGTTAGAGTTTAACGCCTGTTTACCAACGCCCACATTGCCTGTGCCGTTTTCTATCTCGATACCGCCAGAGAGGTGGAGGTCTTTGAAGCGGTTGGTGTTATAACCTAAGTCAATAGCAGCATCACGGGATGAATTTGTAGTTGTGTTATAAGGAACAATAGCGTCTACAGTATCTACAGTTTTAATACCAGTGTCACCCGTGCCGATAACGAGATCGCCGCCCTGAGAGCCAATACTCCCCACAGTGGAGCCGTCTTTTTGGAAGTACAGCAAGCCACCATCAGTTGACAGGCGGTTGATGTATAGAGGAACACCCCCATCTCGACTAAATGCAGACTTTTCGTTGTTCCTTAATGCAACGCCTGTTTCAGTAGAGGTATTGTAAAGGTTTGCATCAGTAGTCCCCACAAGCAGGTTGCCCGATGCCAGGCGCATATGTTCTGAGCGTGTCCCTGATGCGTCCTGTGAAAAAACTAAATCACCAGTAACTCCATTGTCCCTAAAAATCTCCCAAGGATTTCCTGCATTAGCATCACCATTGAGTGTGAGTGTTGTTCCTGTGCCAGCAGTCGATGAAGCCGCTTGGTTTTTTTGTAGAGTTAAAACACCTGATATGCTGGTGGCCCCAATCCCAACCGATCCCGATGAGTCGATGACCATACGTTGTGGTGTTCCAGAACCCGTGGCAATACCTAAAGACCCACTAGCTGTTATGTAACTAACAGAACTTGTGTCTTGCGTATCAAGGAGTAATACGGAGTTTGATCCAGCAGCAGACCTTATTACTCCAGTTGAACTACCAGAAGTTGCTTGAACAGTCAGCGAGTCAGCCGTCACTGTGCCAGTTACGTCAATACCTGTGGAGGTGGTGGCGAGTTTCTTGCTGTTGTCGTAGTAAAGGTCAACAGAACCATCCACATTTGCAACAAGCATATTTTCGCTTGTTCCTTTATTAAGCTGAATATTGGTTCCGTTTGTTTGAAGGAATAGGACACCAGTACCTTGCTCATCAATACGACTATGCGACCCATCATGATAAATCTGCAAATCACTGCCAGCACCAAAGATGGCCTTGTCGTTGTCGCCGAAGGTTACATCAGCCCCCGACAGAGCAAGATCACCCGTCATGGTATCGCCAGTGATCCTTACGAACCCTGAACCTGTGTCAAAGGCGTTCTTAAGCTCACCGAGGGTAATAGCCTTAGTCTCATCCGCTGAGATATCAACGACAACAAACTCATCGGCATCAACTAGGTTAACGCCTGTGATATTAGTTAGTTCGGTAATTTTCTTATCGGCCATTAAAGTATATCCTTATCATATCACAGCTTCGACAGCTTCAAACGAGATGCCATAAGTTGACGCATTATTGATTGACCATGAGGTCACATTGTTAGCAAGTCTGAAGACACCTTTAGGGGAATTAAAGACTACCGTAGCACCTGTATAGTCAGACCGAAGCGAAGGCCATATCTCTATAGTCCCATCTCCGTCTTGATCCAGTAGTACCTGATGGAGTTTAGCAGATGAGTCTGACCCAAGTTGAATGTAGTCACCAGCCTTAAGTGTACCAGTCATAACGACAGAAGCTGTGTCATTTCCAGCGTTACCCGTAAGTGTACATGAGCTAACTGTACCTTGTGGTGTAGCATAGTCAGGATCACCTAAGAGGAACGTACCTACTGGCCCCTTAAGTCCAACCAACAGTGCTTTCCACTGTGCAGCTTTGTCACGGTGTACCGAGGGAATATTGACAGATGCTTCCCACTTCTGTCCACCGTGAGAAACAATCTGTTGCTTATAGGTAAAGGGAGACTGAGAGACAGCTATAGCATTAACAGCCCTAAGCTCAATGCTCTCAATCCCGATAGACGTTGGTGTAGCTAATGGATAGCTCAGTGCCATATTGTTGTTCCTTTAACCAAAGACAGCTTTAGTTGCTCCGCCTCTACGACGATCATCAAGTAGGGATTTCTTAGTCATGTTAGCTATCTGAGGTGCAGCCTGAGCAATGATCTTCTTAACGCTGTCGTCACCATTAGCTTGGAAGCTAAAGTTCTGTACTACGTTAATAGTATCACCTCCGCCACCTTCCATCTGTACACCTAGCTTACCGTTAGCACCACGCTTGAGTGGCATGATAGCTTCAGGGCCAGCTTCTCCCATGAGACCAGTCTTACCACCAGCCATAGGGAACATAGTTGGACCACCGACTACACCACCGTTAGCGTAGGCTTGTATCTGTGATCCACCCGAGAAAGCACCACCGTCAGCAAAACCGAAGAAAGCTGTGGCAGCATTGACCATCTGCTGGACGACAAGAACCTTGTAGAGGTGAGCTATGATGTCCCTAGCCATATCACGGAAGGCACTTTTGACTGACTTAGTACCGTCTGCTAATGCCATTAGGTTATTTTCCATAGAACCTGTAACCGTATCTACCAACTCTTTGCGCTCTTCTTCAATACGAATTAAGTTTTGAGTTGCGATAATCTGTGCCTCAAGGCCAGCGACAGTCTTAGGGTTATTCTTAACAAAGTCTACACCAAGGGCTTGTATGACCCTTTGTCTGGCTTCTGTTTTACCAAGGAGTGCATCCTCTAGGTCTAGTCGCTCCCTCAAGAGTTGCAGGTCTGATTTCTGGGCTTTTTTATCTGGCTCTGGCTTAAATGTTTGACTTCCACCATACTTGAAAGGGCCGGGGCCACCAAAAGCATCAAGGTCAACTGTAGCTTCTTCTTTAGCTTGACGTATTAACCCTAAAGCTGCCGCAAATGGAATTGACAGCCTTTCAGCCATTTCTTCAACTTTATCGTTTAACTCATCTAACTCTTTCTGTCGGATTGCATTTTGCTCTCCCTCATACCTAGCGTTAGCATCCATCAACTCTCTTTCAGCCCTAGCTTGATTCTCAAGGATTGCTAGATCACCAGCGGCATCAAGTTCTTTTTGCTCTCTCTCATAATCAGCGTTAGCTTTAATTAGATCAAGTTCAGCTTTAGCTTGTCTCTCCAGAATGGCTTTATCGCCAGCAGCATCAAGTTTCTTTTGATTTGCCTCTTCCTGTTCTGCCTCTTTCTTACGCTTCTCTTCCAGTTTCTTTCCAGCAGCGTATTGCGCCATTATCGCTGCGAAACGAGCCTTGTTTAGTTTGTCCAGTTTTCTCTGTTTTTCATCTTCAATCTTAGCGTTAGCTGCTTCATTTGCTTCTACCACTTTTTGTATTTGATTCTGTGCGGCTATTACGGATTCATAGAACTGCCTTTGTTTTTCGTTCATTGTTTCAAAGGGGCCAGCAAGTTCTACTACAGATTGCCTGATTGCCTCAAACGCAGCAGCTTGCTCTTCAATACCCTCTGCTTCCATAGCTTTGCCGATGAG
>Ga0196901_1000583_pt1 | contig 18940 bp, 36 predicted proteins | sample CB_VirMetaG_FD_169099 | JGI IMG/M metagenome (GOLD analysis project Ga0196901, IMG submission 169099) | Freshwater to marine saline gradient viral communities from Chesapeake Bay - CB_1504_1 Viral MetaG (v3) (version 3) | ecosystem: Environmental > Aquatic > Marine > Coastal | place: USA... | reverse complement strand
CTTTGTAGCCCTCGTCCGAGTCGGCCTCTTCACCACGGGTGTTTCCAAGGCCGACCGCGAATTGCGAAGTGCCGTCGAAGAAGGGATTATGACCTTCTTCAGCGAGGCCGACTCGGACGAGGGCTACAAAGTGGCCGCACTCCATGAGGCGGTGAGCGAGGCTATCTCCGGATGGAGAAAGCCAACGCTAAACGAGTTTGAGCAAATCTTGGGAGCGATGGGAGAAGGCAAGGGCTTCACATCAGCAGGCGACATGTATTACCCTTGGAAGGAGTGAGTTAGATGAGCAATCCATTCAAAGACTACAAATTTGACGAAGAGAAGATTCGAGCGGATATCCTCCGTAACTTCGACCTGCTTTACCGGGCGAAGTGCGACACATTCCCGAAGATGAAACTAATGCAGATATTCAAGGCGTTCAAAGCGGTTCTCCCCGACTTCGAAATGAACCTTGAAGAATTGAAGAACCACCTTGACGCTCTCGCAGGTGCGCCGAACAACGACCTCACCAAGAAGGGCGACGAATATTTCATGGGGGTGGTTTGATGGATATCTTGGAAGTCATCGAGAAACTCAAGGAATTGGATTACGACGAAGTGGAGATCGACTCTCCCGACTTCAAACTCAGCCTCCGACGGCGACCACAATACCAGGCGGACTCCCCGTCCATGCCCTTTGCTTCGCTACCGATGGATGGCTTCACTACGGCTAAGCGGGTGAAGGCACCAGGCTTGGCCTCGGACGGCCAAGTGAAGTATTGCCGTGACGTCATGGTGAAGGAGTTTGGAGAAGACGAGAAGCGCATGTATGACTTCTTGGGCCACATCTTGCAATTACCAATCCAAGATGTTCCAACGCTCGAAGAATGGGATGATGTGCTTACCCGCGAAATGGCCGAAGTCATTCTAAACTCGTGGGAGCAAAAGAACGGCATCATGAAGAAGCGGTGATATCATGATCTACGAAACACGCCATGTTAGTGAATTGGTGAAGGAATACTATTCCGGAATCGAGTTTGATATCCCCGACATTCAGCGCCGGGAAATTGCTTTCCAAGATTGGGGTAGCCCAGGAATCCGCGACCGTCATCGTTACTTTGAAACCAACGAGTCGCTACAACGCTACCTTTCCCAAGTCCCGAAAGGCGCGGCCTTCCACTCGGTCGGTTACTACCTCGACCCAATGGAGCGGGAGTTTGCGAAGAAGTCACTCCAAGGTTTCGACTTCATCTTCGATATCGACGCAGACGACATGGGCGATAACTACGTCGAGAAACTTGCCGACCTTTGCGACATGACAAAGCGGCTTATCGATACGTTCCTTGTCGGTCACTTCGGCATCCCCCGTGAAAATATTCGAATCGAGTTTTCAGGACGCAAGGGTTTGCACCTCACCGTCCTCGGTGACGAATACCGTTACCTATCGAAGACGGCGCGCCGTGAATTGGTTGAATACATCGAGGGTAAGAAACTCGACCGCATGATGCTATTTCCGGAGAAGAAAACCTACATCACTAGTAGTCCTAACTCTAAGGGATGGAGAGGTGTAGGTAGATCATTCATAGAAGACCTCCTAGCCGATACCGAAGGAAAGGAAGAGAAGGAAATCGTCGATATCCTCATCGGCTATCAGTTACCAAAAAATCAAGCCAAAAAAATAAGCGCCCTCCTAACACAACCGAAGATTCGGCAAAGTGTGTTAGAAGGACGCTTAAGCCCGCTCATGGGCAAAGGTCAGGTAACGCTCAACGCGCTATCCGCCGCCGTGATGAAGCATCACGGGGTTGGGTTGGGTTCCATTATCGCCAACATGAAGAAGAAGAAAACGTCGTATGAATTCGATGGTAAAATCATCGACCGCGCCGTGACTTACGACGCTCACCGTATTCTTCGCATTCCGAAGTCAATCCATCCGAAAAGCGGTTTTCCATGCGTTACGATTAGTTATGATCAACTCGACGACCCGATGAATATCTTCGACGAGATTGCCAAACTTGTCGGGAGCGATTTAATCAAAATCAAACTCGATAAACCCGTTTTCGTCGAAGCCGACGAAACTTTGGATTTGCAACCTGGGGAACATTTGCTACCACGCTACCTTGCTTTGGCGGCACTTGTTCAAAGTCGTTAGATAAAAAAAAGGGGAGAACGCCTAAGCGCTCTCCCCTTCTTCATCTTCGACATACCGTTTTCGTATGTCTTCACAATTGTCGCATAGAGTTGCACCTGGCCGTTCCTTTGGAACGAGGCAAGGGCAAGCCACGCAACGAGTTCGATACTCGATACTCATCTAAGTTGCCTTACTCATCGAAGGCTTGTTGGATTGCATACGACAAATCGTCATGCTTTCCTTTTGGATCGAATATTTCAATCGCACGAAGATAACATCTTTCCGTGTGAGCCAATCTATCGATCTCTTCATAACATCTCTTCAACTCAGCAAGTAGGCCAATACCTTCAAGACAACTTAGAATAGTTTCCACATCTTCTATAGTTGGTTCATGGTATCTTTCCTCATGCTCGCGTATGGACTTTCTCAGCCCATCCTTAGTCAAGTCAATTCTTTCGTTACTCATCTAAGTTGCCTCACTCGGAGGCTTTCTCCCATTTGATAACGGGATTACAAGAACACGGTCTTTTTCCTGCATCAATGAAGCCCAACGCATCGCAGTCAAGACAAATCATTATCTCGATTCTTTTTCCTGCTCCACATTGACACCACATATCTTCAATATCTGAATCATGATACTCGTAATTTTGATGTTTACATTCTTTGTTACTCATCTAAGTCGTCACCGTTGCAAACTCGGCAAGAGTTTAGCGAATAAACGTGCCCTTTATCGGCGCACGCTTGAGTGACTAGTTTGATGTATTCTTCATCTTCCATCTAAATAGGAAGATCACTCTTCCTCATCGATTATCTCGAAGTAGCAATCATCACAAATTGCATACTCATAATAACCGTCTAAAGGTTTGATTTCGCCACAGTTGTAGCATCTCCCACTCATCTAAATAATTTGGATTCAAACTGGAAGAGCATGAATGATATCTGCTCTTGGACATACCGCCCAAGTTTTTTTACCGCATTCTCGAAAGATCATAGTATAGGTGCAACTTTCAAGTTTAGCCATTTCACGACTCACTGAACAAGGACGAGGATTTGCAGTTGACCCTACAAAATCCACTTCGCTAAGTGGTTTTCCTAGTAAGTAATCCATAGCGTCAACCCAACCATAAGTTGCGCCGCTAGGTGCCTCTCGATAACAATATTCCCCTTCTGGATTCAAAATAGAATCCGCCCATTTATCTCCGTGAGCCTGAATCATCTCTTCTTCAGTTCTAAATCTCCAAATTTTTTCAAAAGTTTGTCCACAATAAAATGGATCTTCACTCATCTAAATGCGTCATAGACGCTCATGATAGGGAATCTGTGCAGTTTCCCCTTCGTTCAATTCCTTCAAGGTCACAGCCTCGGCTTCGCTGATAACCAGCGTAGCAGTTTTATTTTCACCAAGCATACCGAGCGCAAATCGCAATCTCGATAGTTGGTAAAATGGCGTGCCCTCAATAGGAATGATGTAAAATTCATCGGAGCCTTGTAATGAAACATTCTTTACTTGTGCGTAACCTGTTTGCCTTACCGTCAAAGGTAGGCGAAGAAGTTTCCCTGTATCGGTTTCATCAATAGCGCGTTGTCGTAGTATTTCCCATACCGATTTTGAAATAGGTGTTCCGTGAAAGTCTTCGACGTAAATCGAAACCTTTCGCATCAATTCTTTAATCACACCCTTGCGCTTTTTGTTTGCTGCTCTTATTTTATCGCTCATCTAAACCGACCAGACTTAAACTCCACAAAAGAAGTCATCATTTTCTGGTCGTATATTATCAAAGGCACTAGTTCCGTCCCTTAGATTCAGCCATATTTTATAGCAAAATTGGCACATCGGAACATCGTATACGTTTCTATTCGTCGCCTCTTTTAGGCAACCCATAGCCGCGAATCTGCATTGTTCGATGATGTGCTCAGTAGGAATCAAAATTTTCCTCTTCATCTAAATTATTGGATTTCAATCTTCTTTCATGTAGTCATAGGTAATCCATTCCTTTTCGATATACCATACGCCACCATTTTCGCCGTTTGCTGATTCAACCCTCACATCCTGACAATCCCAGGTAGTATCGTCAACGAACGATGCTCCTACTCTCGATGAAGCAGTGATATGGGCATCGATTTCCTGACCATAAAGATAGTTCATGTATTTGGTATTCCACCCTTCGGGGTGGCGATTACCAAACTCAGCAAAAGTTTTGATTCTCCAATATTTTTTGCGAGGAATAACTTCCTCGACTTTTTCAAAAGTTTCTCCACAGTAAAATGGATCGTCACTCATCTAAGAAGCCTCACTTAGAGGCTTGGTGTCTATTGTGTGGGTTCTATATTAGTAAGACAAACGCACATGTCACCACTTTCTTCGTCCGAATCCCAATCTGAATCAGGATGCAGCCATTCTCCATATTCTTCTGCAACAGCAGAAGATACGCAGTCAAGGGCTTCTTCGTATAACCGTTCGTTCTTACCTCTTAGGAAGTCCATAAACTCCCTTAGAGTAAACCACACCTCAGTTCTGTTTTCACTTTCGTTACTCATCTAAGGAACTCACAACTCTAATTGCTCCCATTCGAGCGAGTTGTCGTCCATTGTTACCGTGTAGTAAACTTCCTTGATTCCGGAAGCCTTCAAACGGCGCACACAGCGGTCACACGGTTTGCTAAACCGTGGGTTGCCGTGATTGTTGAAACGATAAACATACATAGCGCATTGGCCGATATCGTATTTCGGATTCAACTTCCGCAAAGCATCATGCTCAGCGTGAATGGTATGCATACCAATCCGCTTCATCATTTGCTTTGCAAGACGGTTGTGACCGATCGAAACGGGTTTCTTCCCATCAAAGATAACCGCACAATGCGAATACTTACACTCCGACTTTTGTGCTCGTCGGTATGCCAATTCTGTAAAATTCATCTAAAATCCTCCTTGATTAACTCAAGAAAGAAACGATGGCGTCAACCATCGGCCCTCCCAATCGTGAGAGGGGCTTGTCATCTTCGCGTTGTTCGAAGTTATCCATGATCTCTTCCTCGAAGACGGGGTTACCATCTTCGTCGCGAGAGTATTCATGAGCCAACGAGTGTGCGGCGACTAGTCCCATTTCTTCGTTGAAGAATAGGGTTAGGACGTTAACGATTTCCCCTCGGTTTGGATCGTCCGAAGGACGGTCATACTTTTCAGGTTCTTTCGAAGTCCAGGCGTCAGCGATGATGGAAATGAATTTTGCTTCCATCACGCGAGCGCTCATTCCAATCGTCATCCACCACATAGGCTTGTCATTCATGAACGGAACGGGAATGACTACGGAAGCATTTTCCTCGTCAAAGTCCCCTCTCATGGTTTCTTCAATCAACTCTTCTTTCGATGTTTCATACTCGGCAATCATTTCTCCGGTTTCCCCGTCAAAAGACATGGCGGGACCGACAATATCGCCTGGCATGAAAGCAACGCTTGGGATTTTGCGAGAAGCGATAAGTGCGATGTTGGGATTCAATCCGTCCATCACTTGCTCCTTAGCCATCCCCAAGGACATTCGTGCGAATGCCTTGCCTTGCTCAAAAAATTGATTCGTATTTTCACTCATCTAAGGCGGGAAATCTGCGCAGGCTTTGCAAACCACACGCCCTCCCTCGTTTGACCATACTTTACGACGCTTTCCGCAAACGGAACAAACGTCAACATAAATCATACTCATCTAAGTCATTGGATTTCAAACCGGGTAGTCAAAGATAAAGTCCTTGTCGCTTAAAGACCAATATTGACGCGAACCACTACGATAGACTTCGTAGTATTGTTCACCAACAATCGAGCGAATCGCGGCTCCTTTCTTAGCAGTAAGGCGTTTCTTTACTTCTTCAAGACTTTGTTCGTTACTTTTGACTTTGAAGATTTCATCTAACGGTTTCCCATACAAGAAACTCATCATACCTTCAGCATTCCATCCTCTAGGCATTCCATAATCCAAGTCATGGGCTTTCCTGAATTCTTCTTCGGTTTTGACTCTCCAAATTTTGTCGCGAGGAATAACTTCCTCGACTTTTTCAAAGGTTTCTCCACAGTAAAATGGATCTTCACTCATCTATAAAAAAAAGGTCATCACCCGCGACTCATCATTACTAATAGCCGCGCGGCGATGACCTTTGTAGCGTTACAATCGTTGCAACATCGGCCATCATTAAGTGGTTGGGCATTATTGCCCCATCCGTCATATTGATCGCCACATATCGAGCAAATCTTCGGAGTTTCCTCCGTTTCTTTGCCTGAATAAAACGGGTCTTCGACCATCTAAGAAAGGACGACCTCAAAGGTTGTCCAATTCAATTTGAACATCTTCGCCGGAATCTTCCAACTTGATGTTCAGTTTGTTGTAGGTGCGTCCAGACTTCTCCGAAGTCTGTTGCGTGCGGGCGAAGGAAACCTTGAGAGGAAGGTCGTGACCTTCGCTCTTGCAACGCTCAATGAAAGCGTTGAAGTGGTTTTCCTCATATCCGCCGACCCACATGACGACTTTTTCACCCTCGGGCGAAGTCATGTTGAGAGCAGTTGAAGGACCATATTGACCCTCTTCGCGACGGTTAAATCGCTCAAGGATATAGTTACGGTAAAGCACGTTACGGTCCGCCTTCAAGGTTTCACGTTGTTCGTATTCGCCGCTTCCATGCGTGGTCTTTTCCTGTTCTCGGACTTCTGCGAGGAAGTCGTCCAAAGATGTTTGGGTATCGTCTGCTGACATAATATTTACCTCCTAAAATGAACCATCCAAGTCGGCACTATAAAGGTAGTGCAGGCTCGCAGTATCACGTTTTTTATGACCATTATAGGTCAATCTCGCGTCATCCTTTCCGCCGCTACGGCAAGAAAGAACAACACACCTAAGATGAATAATACTCCTAGGTAGTTTCCCATCTAAATTCCCCTAGAGGGGAAGAATATTTTAGAGTATTCAAGCCTCATCCGGAACACAATCCGGACCAGGCGTAATATCGGTAACACGGGAAGTAAGCCGTAGCATTTCGTCGGCGGTCCAAGCGAACCGTCCGTCCCAATCTTCTCCTTGCTCCACCAAGATATCTCCACAGGTCCAGACGATTGACTGGCCGACCAAAATGGGGTTATCTCGATTCAATACTCGATATGCTGCGATTTCGTTAATCGCTTTTGAAGCGCTACGAATAAACATACCAGGAACATCGCGCATCTCCATTTCTTGGAGATCATAATGCACTCGCATCCCGACCGTATACACCCAAAAGAGTCCCGTGGACAAGTCGTCCTCGTTTACTTCAGGGGTCATGATCAAGGTTATGTTTTCACGCACTTCGCGCTCCATATTTTCAAAATCTGATTCGCTGATTTCGCTCATCTAAGTGGAGAGGGGTCATGGTATAGAGTCCACCTGCAAACCAGCGGAAGTTGGGGAGCAACCTCCACTCTCTATTTTTGACCACACTCTCCTAAGTGGGATTACTGTGAATCCCCATTCAAATACTGACGAATCTTTTCGATATCGTCAGTGATAGATTGCATACGATATGCTCCAGCCGGAGGCTTTAGCCCGGTATAGGGACAATCGAAAGTATTCTTTCCGATTTTCCCGTCGCCCGTTAGCCAATCCTCCCGGAAAGGAACAAAGTCGCCCTCGAAAGGACGATCAGTATCGCAATAGCCATCTTCATGAGCAGGGTTTTTGCATCCCACAATTCGGCATGGCTCACGCACACGCCTCAGTTGATTCATTAGTTGTAGGTGGCGTTCGCAGTATTGCTTCGCATACCTCGCTTGTCCACCACGCGACAACCTTTCGCCACAATCAGCGGCGATGCAAACCCTTAGTCCAGAAGTTTTCTTCTTAACCATCTAAAGTCGCCTCAGAATTCACTGAGGCCACGGGATGCTATGACTTCTTGCCCAGGCCGGATGCTCGACACCAAGGTCGGGATCATAGCCGGGGACGTTTGAGCCATATGGGAGCATACAAGTCTCCCCAAGGTCGTTGTTGAAAAGAACCCACCCATCCTCGATGAGGATAGGGATAAGCATTTCAAACCAACCTTCCGGAACGTAGTCTAGTTCAACCTTGACGTGATTCCACAAATCGAGCGGCGTAACACGAAGCGCGTTGCGATTCTTGACTTTTTCAAGAGTCTGCAAAACGTAGTTTTCGCACGCATTCACAATGAATGCTCGATTCAAATCGTCTTCACGAAGGCCACCATCGTAGGCGCTATACTTAGCGCCAAGCGACCGATGTTCCGAAACTGCTAACTCAGCAGCCGTCATAACATCCTTACCGGACCAGGAATCACTGATTTTACCTGGTTCGACAAATGTTACTTGCTCCCCTGTAGCCTCTTGGTGCAAATGCACCTGGTAATACAGGAAAGACTTCGCGTATGCTCGCTCACCCTCGTCGGAGGGAAGAGCCTTGTTCAACTTGGCAGTAGCCTTCTTGCTATCTTGGATAAATTCCTCAACAGCAGCGCTAACTTTCTCGTTAATTTGGCCCATGCGGTCCAAGCGGACCTCTTTCGGCAAACGCTTTCCGAAAGCACCAATCAATCCGATAGGCACTCCGTTTTCATCAAAATTCCAATCATAATTGGGATCCATCTAAAATGAGATTAGTTCTCTTCTTCCCGTGCCGCATTTTCAGCGGCCAAGCCACGATGACTTTCGTTAATGCACGAAGCCGAAGGATACATTCCAGGCATACAAGAGCAAGTCATTACTTCCTCTTCATCCTCTTCATCCTCCGGTTTCTCGACATGCATAATCGGGATATATTGCGCGTTTTGAATGGCGCGCTTGATAAGAACCATTTCCATCATGTGTCGCTTACACCAAACGTAAGCCACGGTAGGCGACCCGCAATATACGCACGAGTCGTCCTGGCTAACGCTTCCTTGTAGTCGGCATCTGGAATCAATAATTCTAATTTTTAGATCACTCATCTGTGAGAGCAAACATGAGCACTCCCGTTTTGAAATTCTAGGCGGTTTACCGCCGCGCCGCGACCTCCCGTTTCAAAACGGGAGTCATTTTGCCGACGGTTTGAATTACCATCTTTTCCGCGTGCCATCGCATATGCGTTCGACAAGTTTGGAAGAAATTTTAGGTAAGTCGTCCTAGAAGTTCCAAAACGAAGTTTCACCAGCACGCTTATGTATAATGGACCATTCCCTGGTAACATGTCAACTAAACATGTAGCCGAGATTGGTGCGTTTACACAAACTGCTTTTGGTGAGGGTGTTTCGTTGAATAACCACGCGTCCGGAACTAATCCACAGCGTTTGACTACATCTTTGTCAGATTCGACGTGTTTTATTCCGCAAGGAACTAATCATTTCACAATGTCTGTGACTGAAATCCTGTTTTCGTAATATCATTGTAATCAATATCAGGTCCCCTAACTTGTATGGTAGGAGATACCATTCGTAATCGAACCCGAAAAGAACATCGATTCATCAATAAATCTTCGACGTCCTTCGAAGGAAGTTCGTCGATGATTAATTCTTCTTGGGAATATTATGAATCCGATTTTACGCACCAACATTAGGTGCGTCCAAACAGGAGAATAAGGCTGTCGCCTTCGTCTGTCTTAGTTATTCGACCGAGCACCGTTGTTGGTGCGATCGTCATAGGGCACTTGCCCTCAGATTGTTTTACTCTCTAAGTATTCAAGACTCATCCCAGGCTTGAATAACATCGTCATTTGCGACGACGGGATTTGATTCCATGTGAGGAACGACGCGGTTATCGTGGACGATAACATCGCCCGAAAACATAACCTCCATCGTATCGTGCATCATATTGTGGACACACTCTAGCGTGTGTTCCATCTTACGGACACTTATCATTTGAAAAATCCCAAAACAAAATAGCCCAATAATAAGGGCATAGATGATACCTTCCTCTAGCATCTAAGTATGGCTTGGCTCAAGCGTTATCATCTTGGAAGTCAGAAACACGGTCCATTTCTTGCTTGAGCCGGAAAACCTGCTCAAGTGCATTCACCGTTTGCGCGTAGCGCTGGACATTTATATGAATTCGATGAAGCCACAAGAATGCGGTCACCTCTTTCACTAGGTCTTCCAATCGCTCTTTAAGCGCGTCTTCGTCTCCCTCGAAGTTTCCGATAAAATCGGATGCAAGGGGGCCTTCAACGATCATTTGGGTGAGTTCCTCGGACATTTTGCCGAGTAACCCTTCTTTACTCGTATCACCCTCCTTTTCAATCATGTCGTAAACAAGACGCAAATCTCTAGCGATTCGATCATTGTCAACTGCTGCCATGATAGTAGCCAAAACCACTTCCTTTGGATTTTCTCCATCCATCTAAATATGAGTTGCTTCATTCATCTTCCGGTAGTCTAGATTGTAGGGTTTCAAGTAAGCCCTGGACTTGTTCTAGTCCTTCCACGAGTTCATCATACTCCTTTTGCAATCGCTTAACGTAAACGGCTGCGTCAAGAAGTTCCTCTAAAAGGTGCTGAAGCCATTCGCGTGTGTTCAAATCTCCGCGCTCCATCGTAACCCCATACTTGTTGAGGCCACGCTCGGCACGCGCTTGGATTTCTTCACAAACTTCGTCTTCAATTTTACTCATCTAGGTGAAGAGGGGTCATGGCATAGATGCACTATGGAGAAATTACACAACTAAATTAGTCGGTCATTTCTATTTTTTGACCACACTCTTCTAAATTAGGACCAACTTAGTCGTGAAATTCAAACACGACGTTTATTCCTCTCGAAGTAACCTCGATATTGGTAACCTCTCCAAACATATTTTCGATATATGCTAGAGCAGTATGTCCGATATACGGAATAGCCTCTCTTAGTTTCGTTTGAACGATACGGGAAACGGTTTCATAAAATGAACTTTCAAACCATTCCGTATTCAGTAATTCAACAAAAATTTCCAAGTAAGGCTCATAGAACCAATCTTTGGCTCCGAGATACGAGTAATCTTCGTCTGCATAGAAATGCAAACGAATTTGCTCAGTTAGTTCCTCCAATGTTTCGGGATATCCGAATGCTTCGAGCATTCGAATGTTCACGTCGGATTGCTCCGCAGCATCATCATCGTGACGGGCACGGGTGTCAAGAACGTCGAAAACGAAGTTTCGATCTTTCAACTTCTCCGTGCCAGACTTATCGATGATAGTCTGGTAAGCATCCTCGATTTCGGAATAGTCACCATGAACGAAAGGAGGTTCAATAATTCCCTCCAATTCGCGGTCGTGAAACCAGGTGGACATTCCGTCGTGAATGGCTGACAAATAGTAGCCCATAACCGAACCAAGTTGTCCGGTGTCTTCTTCAGTAAACTCATCCCAACTGATGAAAATAGATTTTGGGACCGTCACATTGACGGCCACTTCTTTGCTGATAATCTCACTCATCTAAGGGGCCAACATTGTTGACCTTATATGAAGGCTCAAGCCCTCACTTTTTCTTGAAGCGATACTTGTCGCGAAGTCCATGAAGTTCCTGTGACTTCATGGAAAGCGACTTGAGGCTTCGCTCGAAGCCGAAGCGTTGCTGGAACGCTTTGGCGATCTCTTTGGATACCGAAGTAGGGGCACGCCCCTTCATCGCATCCAAGAGCCACGATTCTTGCGAAGGCGTCCATTTTGTGAACGTTCGCGGCTTCGTGCTGCGCTTCTTTCTTTCGCTCTTTGCAGGCTCGGCCTTTGCAGGCTCAGCCTTGTTTTTTTCGGACATTTTCTCGGCTCGCTTAGCGGCTCGAACCGCGCGGGCGTGAGCCATACGATCACGCTTCGCACGGAGTTGCTCCGCTCGCTTTTGCGCCGCCTCCTTGTTGGCCGTTCGCACTTCCACATTCACGGAAGGCTTCTTGGCCTGGGAGGGTTGCGTCCCTTTCAAAATGGCGATCACCTCATCAACGGTGATCTCAATGGTAGCAGTAATTTTCACTTTACTCTCTCCTAAGCGGGTTAACTGAACCCTACCCCATTATCGGAGTTTAGAAGGAAATCGGCTAGACTAGCATAGAATACGAGTTGTTCGTCCGATATAATCCGGACCGGCTCGTCACTCATGATTCCGACCGCTACTTTTAGGTAGCCTCCGAAATTCTTTGTTTGCTTCACAGTCGCCTTTCCATTCCAATCGACAAAGGGCTTTAGCCACTCTAGAGAAGCGTGCTCTTGTAGCATCGCTGTAATCTCCGATGTGGCTTGAATGACGCTTAGAACATTATCATCCGTTACTTCCATTTTCGAATCATCCCCGAAATCATCATCCATACGGGATGAATCTAGTTGGAAGATGCGGGACAAAGTTTCCTTAGCATCAACAATCCCGGCACCAAAAAGTGCCAAAATCCTCGCACGGTTAAGTGCGAAGTAATTCAATTCATATCGGTTGAGGTCGCCGGCGTCGTAGTCAATTTCACCGTTCATCTCAGGGATAATATGCCCCTCGATTACCGGATATTCTGGCTTCAATGCGTCACCGTCGACTCCCAACCTCACAAGTTGGTTACTCATCTAAATCAGTTGAGAGGGTCACGAATGCCCTCTTCTCCACAAACCCAACGGAGCGTCTTGATAACGCCCTCCAAGGCTTTGTGATTGCGAGCGGCCTCTTTCATACCGTCTTGGTCCCGGTGCTCTTTGCACTCGTTGTAAAAGATGCGCCAGCCTTGCTGGCGCTCTTCCGCTCGCTGAATCATTTCTTCAATTTCAACCCAACTTCGGTCATAGGTAAACACATTACCACCTTGACTCGCCGCAGGGATATCCATATTTGAACTCATCTATAGGTGAAGAGGGGTCATGGCATAGGTGCTCTATGCCCGCTCCAGGCCGATTAGAGCATGAGAACCATGAATCGTTTTCTGGCCTATTTTTTGACCACACTCTTCTAAACACGACCTAGATTTGGTCGTAAATTTCTTGGCTTAACGCCTCTAATTTGAAAACAGGACAGCACGGGTCACCGTGTTTGTAAACCAAGACATGACCGAGAGTATCCATTTTTGGCTTAGTCTCGATTGCAACTGCGTAGTCATCATATTTCGGGTGCGTATATACAAGAAGCATAACGCCGAAAGCATGACAATGACCAGGCTTGCAAGTCAAATGGTCTTCAATGTCCATTTCAATTCCTTTCGCAGTGAAAAACTTCACCGGATCGTCCAAAAGTTCCGCAGCGATTTCCGACATTACCTTCAATGTTTCAGGTAATTCGGGTTTCGCTTCTTCAAACGGGTTCTTCATCTAGGTGAAGAGGGGTCACGGCATAGGTGCCTAGTGACAAAATGTAGGCGATACATCCTATTTTTTGACCACACTCTTCTAAAATGCTCACAGTTTTACCGTGAGATCGGGCAACGATTGGTCCATCAACGCGCCTTCGTTGGCGTATTCGTCGGCCATATCATTCCATTTGTTTTCCGAATGTGCGCGAACATGCGCCCATGTGAAATTGTATCCTTGTTCCTGGCGTCGCTGCCATTCTTTTCGGATCATCTTCACTAACGTTTTGTTCGCCTTCGGTTTCCAACTCCCGTTTGCAAGCATACCTGCATATTGGGAGTCGCCGTAAATTGTAATTTCGTCTTCCGTTGAGGCCACATTAGCCATCTCCACAAGTGCGTGGAAAATCGCTGAGAGTTCAGCCGTGTTGTTAGAACCAACTTCTGCACCGATATAACCGATGTATGTTGGATCTGTAAGCACAGGGCCGTATCTTGCGAGTATAGCATTCCCGCCTTCATGCGGGACCACGTCTTGCACTACCACTAGACCCCAACCTGCGGGATTATCTGCGGTAGCGACATTAATTGGCGCGGAGCCATCAACGTAAATTCCAATTTTACTCATCTAAGATCTTCAATCCTCATCTTCGATTAAGACTTTCTCCGTATCGATAATAGTCATTTCTTCAGAAAGAGTCCACCAACCGACACTAATGGAGTCGGTAGGCATTTTTCCGCTATAAACCACATCATCCTTAATGTATAAGAATTGGTATTCCGTAAAACTGACGGTATCAGAAATTTTCTTTCCTAATAGTGGGTCCATACTGTGATTCCACCCACTAGGCACATCATAGATTATTTCGTCATCACCAGGGGGCATTTCATCATGAGTTTTGAAACGTCTAAAAGTTTGAGTTCGGTAACGCTTAGGAGGAACAAACGGACCTTTTCCGTCGCGTCCTGTAGCAATTACTTCCTCACCACAATAGAACAAATCTTCCATCTAGGTGAAGAGTGGGACATGGCATAGGTGCCCACCCAGAGAAGATATCTTCCCTATTTTTTGTCCCACTCTTCTAAAATTCACAATTCGTCTTCGACGATACGATCGATTGCTTTCAATAGGCCATTATGAACCGACTTTATTTCATCTAAAGCGGTTTCAATGGCTTGCATTTGCTTTTCGACGTATTCTAAACGTCCGCGCATGGCTTTCATCGAGGCCACGGCTAGCGAATTGTCATTACGTTTGGGCTTGACGAAGCCAGGGAGAAATCGTTTCATTCTTCCTCGCCCCATTCAAACTCCAATTCTTCTTGAAGAGCCGTTTTCAACTCTTCACTCAAGCGCCCGTCAACTCCCGGCCATCCAGGGCCAGGATAATTGTATTCGCGCTTTTTAGTCAGATATAAGAAGTCAACTTGCTTTACGAAGGCGAAGTCGGGATGAACCCACTCCGCTTTATCGCATGGATCACAAATGAGTTCGGTGTTAAACCAACTCATCGTGTGCCAAACGGATTCTTCGCCGCAACGCTGACATTTTCCTTCCCACGCCTCGGCTTGCTGCCAAGGATTGTGATTATTTTCACTCATCTAGGTGAAGAGGGGTCATGGCATAGTTGCACACCAAGCGCCACCCGGAACGGGAGGACTATTTTTTGACCACACTCTTCTAAAATTCAGCCGACAGGTTCGTCAGGCGAATAACCGATGATGTTACCATCGTCGTCGTAATCTAAGTCGTCCCAAGATATGATCTTGCAGACTCTTAGCGTCTTTCCGTGACCGGTTCCAGGTAGTCGAATAATTCGGCGTGGGTCAGGAGTAACGTCGTAGTCAATCAACACGCCCGCCTTGCGGACAGCATCGACCAAATTCGTTTTCAATTCCTTTTCCACGTCTTGCTTTTCTTCCGGACGTCCGTAGCGCAACTTCATGTATTCTTGCGCTTCACCGTCTAGATTTTCGATAACCCGGCTCATTCTCCATTCCCGGTCAATCAAGTGGAATCCTTTTCCACCTGAAAATACGATAGTTAGTTCATCTCTAGGGGATATACACATACTAGGAGTTAGTGTTGAATCAACAATAGGTAGTTGATCCGCTAGCATTCCTAGAGTCTTAGCCCCCTCGTTGTAATCGGCGTTACAATAATCCACATCGAAATACAATTCCTGCCAAAGAAAGCAGTTATGGTAGGTCTTCATCTTGAATGACCAACCCTTGTCCTTGAATTTCTTACGACCCTTTCTTCCGTAGGGGTCTGGACCGATACCTTGAGGATTCAGCCACGCACTCGTCGTATAGTAAACGTGTAGCGGGGCTAGTTTTCGTAACCATCCCAAGAGAGTTGCTTTATCTTTCATGTTATCCTTGATAACACGAACGACAACTCGTCCTTGTCGATCATCCCAAACGAAGAAACGAAATTGTCGCCAACCTGGTTTGGTCGGCAACCAAAGGTCTTCTTCGGAAATACCGTTGTAGTATTTTCGAATTTTCTTGACCTTCAAACGCATTCTTAGTTTGTTCAATCTGCGATAAAGTGGTAATTGGTTTGCGGAGTCGCTAATCGCTTTCCGCACCGTTTTCATCACTTGAGCGCCCCTCGAATAGTCGGGGCAATCGCAATCGTTTACGCCCTTTCGGTCGCAAGCGGGATGGTGAATCTTCGGGTAGCGACCCGACATAATCTCAACACACCTCTCCGGATTACGGAAAAGCGAGTTCAAATCGGTGTCGTGGTGCTCACACAGGTATTCACCTGGCGGCGTTGTAAGTTTGCAACGCTTACCATCGGGCTTTACGCCCTTACATCTTGTTTCTGATGTTTGGTAACTCATCTGGTGAGGAAAGGCATCAATGCGGAAACCAAGGCGCAAAGCGCCTGGCGTAGCCCATCTTCGTAAAGTGATCTATCATTCCGCCTGGGATGATAGATCAGGTTTAACGATCATTCGATCACGTCCCGTAGGGTGATGATCCCCAAGAGTAGCAAAAGTGGTCTTTGACCACGTCCCGTAGGGTTTGCTACTTAGGTGGATCCTCAAGTGATCTTCGATCGTGTGCAAAGTGGTTTCCGCAGCCCCGACGTAGTTGGGGTTCGTCACAGGGGATAAGCCCCCTCAGTTATACTCATTCCTCTAAGACTCACTCAGGAGGCTGGTATTCAGCCTCGACAAAGTGAATGTCGTTAATTTTCTTGAATGCTCTTTTGGCGTCCGGGTATCCCCAAACGCCTCCGATTTTGAGCACTCGGAAAACTTCGTTTAACCAACGCTTGTTGGTTTCAAATTGATAATCGAGCAACTTACCATTCCATAAATCGTAAGCCAACTCATCAGGTGTGAATAAATCACTCTCCATCTGTGAAGAGAAAAACAGCGTGCCGCGTGCGCGAAGGGATGTGAAGTTTCACATAAAGAATTATCAAGTATTTCGTCTAACGTAGTGGTAACTTGGGAACTCCACAGTTTCCAAGTTAAGATGAAATGAGCGATAATTCTAGCCCCGGTTTGAAGGTCCGCTATGTGCTCAGCCGAGGTGGCTCTATGAGCATCGTAAGGACCAAAAATTCTGGACCTCGGTCCAGAAAGGGAGCGTTTATGTGAAAGTTCACAGCCAACGCGCGCGTGTTTAGAGTTGTTTCGCGAATGCGTTCAACTCGTTGTTTATCTAGCCGTGAATGGCTTAGGGCACACGTCATCGCTTTCGCTCAGTCGCTTTACTCTTCTAGGGAGGGCGGTATTCAAAACAATACCAGGCAAATCGGCCAAATGGGTCGACCTCCTTAGCCTAAAGTCATGAATATTATCGAAAACTGATCATTTTCTCTAATTTCAATCATGAAGGCATTATTTATTTGATGCTCCCAAATGGGAGTTTACTCATCTGCGAAAGAGAACATGACACCCACTAGCGTAGCGTGTCGATCCTAGCAGCCATGCTGGCAGCATCTTATTCGAGGGAAGAATACGAAATATTTCGAGTGAATTTTGGAAATATCGAGCGACTTACAATTTTTTAGTCATCATCTGACAAGCCTTCGTTAGAACGCGGTATCGCGCTCTAGTCTATTTCTTTAGAAATAGGCTTTTGTCAGGCTGGCTTATCAAATGATGATCTCAAAAATTGTAAGTAGCGATGATGTTTCGGAAATTCGCGAAGGAATATTTCGTATTGTTTTCGAGAATAAGATGATGCGAATCGTCCGCGCTACAAGCGTGCGGGGTGAATACGTCACAGGACAAATCGTCCTCAGTTTCGTTTACTCTTTCTATGGAGAGTGAAAATAGGCTCGCGCTATCTTCGCTCAGCCGGCAACCTCGGCGGTCTTCTTGCGTGGATCGAAGATGACGTGGTGGAAATGAAATTTCCACTGTCCTTCTAAGGCCGAATGGCCTTATAGTCAGACTTTTCCAGGTCATCTTGGATCTGGCAAGAAGCGCGTCCGATGTTGTGGGCGCTCTATGTGCATCTCGAACGGTGACCCAGCCGCGTTTCGCCGTATGGCGGAACTAAGGCGGGGGTCACTTCGACATGCACTTGCTATCGGCGGTGGCCGAGCGAACGGAACACATTGATAGCGAGATTGTTCCGGCGTGTATGCACGCGACGACTTTAACGAAGGCGTATGCCGCTTCTAAATTGTAGCATAGTAACCGTTAGGCGCAATACTATTTAGAATCGTTAAGAGTCGATGGGGTGCATACTTGCGGGAACTATCTCTCTATCAACGTGTTCCGTGATGCGAGATCGTCATAGGCTTTCGCCTCAGAATATTTACTCTCCTAAAGGGTAGCGAAAATATTCGCTACCGACACCAAAAAGGTTGGTATCTTTGTCCGTAAGAAGCGAACAAATAGTTCACTCCTTCGACTCTTCGGGTTTGTCAGACGCGCTAGGCATCTCGTCCTCGGGACAAAGATCGCCATGCTGCTCGGCAAGAGCCATCAAGTCCGCATAGTAACTATCGTCACGCGGTTGACGACCAAAGGCAGGAGCGCGGGGGAACTTCTTCAAGCGGACACCCTTCTCACGAAGGCTGCACGCCCGAGCGTTCACCGAAGCACGCTTAAGGTTCAATTCCTTAGCGACTTCGTCAGCGCTGCTGGCCTTTTGCCAGGTCATAACAAACTTAGAATCGGGGACGATTTTACGGGATTCGGTCTTGACCTCTTCACTCATATTTTTCACCTCTTTTCTTTGGTTTGTTCCCCGTTCAAAGTAGGGGATATCTAAGATGCCGATTTGGATTCAATCGTCCAAGGACATAAGACCGCGCAGGCGCGCGGTAACGGAGTCGCTGGCTTCACCAATGACTCCGAGTCGTCCCTCGAATTCAGTAGCGATATCCGAAAAAGGATCAGTAGGGATATCAATATCGCCTACTAGTGCAGATAGATTAGATAGTCTATCCTTCAAATCCGATTTCTCGGTGTCCAGCGCATTCAACTTATCATCGAATGCTTCCACCTTGTCCTCATTGAAATTCTTTGCAACGTTCAGGAGTTTCTCCTGGAACTCAGCAATTTCCAATGAAAGAGCGTTTTGGATATCATCTCGGATGTATCCTAGTTGTCGCTCGTTGTCGATATAA
>Ga0196901_1000577_pt1 | contig 19127 bp, 38 predicted proteins | sample CB_VirMetaG_FD_169099 | JGI IMG/M metagenome (GOLD analysis project Ga0196901, IMG submission 169099) | Freshwater to marine saline gradient viral communities from Chesapeake Bay - CB_1504_1 Viral MetaG (v3) (version 3) | ecosystem: Environmental > Aquatic > Marine > Coastal | place: USA... | reverse complement strand
GAGTATAAGTTTTAGGTGCATCTGTTGTTTTATCGACCCCGTCGATAGTTGTATCATCTGACATTATGGACCCCGTCCGTTATGTGTTAAGTTCTAGTTGATTATATGCTGTGTTTAGTTGTCAAGCAAGTATTAGCAAAAAACCCTCATATAGAGGGTTAATATTTGGCATAACTGGAAGGATTTGAACCCTCATCGCAAGGTTTTGGAGACCCGCATCTTACCATTAGAACACAGTCATATATTTGGAGCGTAATATCGGATTCGAACCGATGACCACTAACTTGGAAGGATAGCACTCTACCATCTGAGCTAATTACGCGAATTTGGTGAAAATGGATTGGAATCGAACCAATCGATGCACAAGTGAAGGCTAAATATCAGCCCAACCCGCCGCTAAACCTCCGCGTTCATAATCATTTGGCTTACATCATTAAAACTATTTTTGACGACACATCTTATCCACAAAAAAACAATGATCATTAATTTGTTTCAGTCAGTTATTTGTGCCTGTGATTATCACCAACAGCCTGCGCAAGCCTTGATGTTTTTCAAGCAGAAACACCTTCCGATGTGGCGACAAAAATAATTCTAATGTTGCATCGCATACACTTCACAGCGTTTACTTTGCGCGCTAGTCATAGCCTCGTAGCTGGCAGATATTATCACCATCCTTATTATCGAATGAAATAATAGTAATGTGATAGCAAGTGCTGATCTCTTGCTTAGTGGCAATAGGCGTGTACCGACGCCTCGTTTTACAGACCCGCTCCAGCGTCAATTCGCGACCTTGGATAATCTGTCTACTGTATAAAAGTAGGGTCTCCCCAGCGGCAACCTGCGGATCTCTCGCTCACCTGATTAACTTATCAGCCTAAGTACTTATCACATTGTTAAAGGTGTCTGCCGTTGATAATCGCATCTCGCTAACCAATATTCGCGTTGGATACAAACACCTTAACAATATAATAAAACCGCATGTGCGGTAACTCGTAAGCATGGTCTTTCCCATCGTCAAGATTTTAAATAACCCATATACAACAGAGTTATTCGAGAGCACTAACACTACGCAGTTAGCATCGTTTGATTATAATGTATCAATATTAATTTAATGTCAACGCTTACCAAGGTATATTTTAACTTTATTATCTTCATTAGCCATTTCATCTAGCGTTAACGGTCTGCCTAGGTCATCGACTGAAAGCCTTCTGAACTCCTCAGTCGACAATCCAGCGTTACGGAATATCTGGCCTTTAGTCTTGCCGAGTCGCATATCTTGGAATGATGCAGGTTGATCCGCTAACCATCCATAATATGTTTTATCTGCTGAAACCACCTTACCACCATCAGCCCCTTTACTTGCTCGTGTCGCACCTTGGTCGAATATATCGAACTCAGGTGATAGTGCTGGTGCAGTAGTAGTACGGCAGAATCGATGGAATGGCGGCATAGGCTGATAGTTATCGGTTAATTTATAAACCTTACCTGTAGGCCATGCAGAGCACAAATCAGACGTTCTACCGTCAAGCGTTACTACTAATTCATAGCCGATAATAATATCGTCATTCTCTGCATACGTTTCAAATCTAGCAGCGTTTGCCATGTGCATTATCGCATCATGAGCTACACCTTTGGCTTCACGCTTCGATATGTCAGACAGTCCACCGGCTCCAACTACATTGCGGATAATCTGACTAGTTGATAGTCCTTGAGTAAACCCAAGCTTAACACCCATTACCAGCCGACTTACTTCATTCACTCCCCACGTATCTAGTAAGGTAGTCAACTCTACAGCTTTAGTCGCGCCAATACTCACTGGCTGAAATTGTGCAGCAGCCCATACTTGGTTAACTGTAGGCTGTGTTAATTCTGCATCAATCCAACCTCCAATGGTTGAAGCTTGATAATTAGCCTCGTATTTAGCAAAGTCTTTTAATTGAGCCTCAAGCTCTTTACGCCACTTGCCAGAGGGTTTATTCAACTGACTAGCAAGTGTATTGATTAGCGTAGTTAATCGCTTAGCGGTTCGTTTATCGCTATCGAATCCAGCAACAGACTTGCGGATGATTTGCTTCATCTCGTCAAGATATGGATTAACAGTTTTGCCAGCGTTAGCAGCTAGTTTAAGCGTATTAATGTGGTGAGCTAGTAACTCGTCATTTAGTGCCACAATTTAATCCTTACGTGGTCGCCAAGCTCTACCGGCCATGATAATGATAATTTTATTACGATACTCCACGGAATGCTATTGTCGCCACCATAAACCAATCCTGCGGTGAAGCAATATCCAATATACCAAACAGTAATACTAATCATTTTGCACCCCAAAACATAAACCATACCACGAAACAGGTTACCAGTATCATTGATATCATAGCGTAGAATACCGGATTAACCTCAAGCTTTAGTGCATGCAGATTAAACCGCTGGCCAAGCAGTACCGATGGTATCCATTCACCCGCATAGATAAACTGATTATTGCATTCATCAATTTTAACATACTTTAGCTCACCACTGATGGATGCGAAGTGTGTCGCGCCTATTGGGGCGTCTTTTCTAATTCTGTGTGTCATTTTATTGCCTTTATTTTGATCTATTTGCTATTAACGCTCTATCGCTAAAGTCACGGTAAAGCTGCTTGCCGCACTTCCAGCACTTACTGTTATGCTTGCTAGCCTTGCGCCCTGAGTCGTAGCCGCACTTGCATGGTTGATACCATATATCGAAATCACGCAATCTAACCATTATTTTGCTACCTTATTCTTTTTAGGCTTACCATTCGGATAAATCTCATAAATATGCACATGCTCTACTGATTTAGTCTTGCTACCAAATGGCGCTAGGTAAAACATTAACTGTGGTTTGTTGTTGCTACCTATCGGATCGCCTTTATCGTCTAAGAATGCGATTCTGCCACCAATGATAGGCATGATTATAGCTGCACTAGCTTCTAGCTCAACATACCACTTAGTTGATGGATCATTGTTTAGGATACCTGCTACCGCATAGCCTGCTTCGCTCCACTTAATAGCCTGCTTAACGAATGGTAGCGGGTTGCTATAAGGCGGGTTAATCCAGCAAAGATCGCCAACATTAACGTTAAACTCCTCGCCACAATAAGCCATCCAGCTATCATCAAGAAAGTCGCAGTCCTCATCTAGGTATTCATTACATACATGGCATTCATCACTAGCGCATAGATCAATCCGTATCTCACCAAATCGATTTTCAATGTAATCGATTACTTCTGGTGGTGTCGCCCATAGGTCGTTACTCATCACTCACCAACCTTAGGCGCTTTAAATCCTGCGTCGAACATAGAGTTTAGTAATTGTTCGTGATCGTATTTGGTGTCAGTAAATACGGGGCAAGTATTAAATGCAGCATCAACAAACAATTCACGCTCTGACTTTTGTTTGGCTCGGTAAATAGTGTTTAAGCTCCAAATAGACCACGAATCAGTGTCATAAAAAACATCTATTTCACTGCCACCATGTTGACTATTCTGTAGCTGGCCACCATTACAGTGGTGATTAAACAGTAACCCGCGCTGCTCATCTGATAGCTCGCTTAGTGGCTTATCGTTGCTGTAGATAGACCAATTATCAATTTTCACCACATCCTGTAGCGGTCTACCCTTACAAAACCCAGACCATAAGCCCATACAAGCGTCATCTGGATAGCAGTAATCGTAATGGTCTCCGCATATTCTGTACCAGCAGCGCCTTCCTGAGAACTCGTTTATAGCGTAATGCGTCGCACCTTCTGGCTTATTCGTTAAATCAATCATCTGTCCGCCCTCTTTATTAATGTGAATCAACAATAACACAATATTAAGTTTGTGCAATATTTATTTACAGTAGGTAATAAAAAACCCTCACTAGGAGGGCTTTAAGGTTTGGGCGAATATGATTTATGACTTAAGCTGTGAAGCCTTAATTTGCTCATTTATCATCCGCTGCTCATGTAGCTCTTCGCGCAGCAAGTACCCTTCAAGCATCCATATCTTATTAACCGCATTGCTTCTTGATATCTTTCTACCAAGCTCTGCGTTAAAGTTCTCTGGGCTGGCGCAAGCAGACTCCCCGTGAACAGTAAACCCATTCTTGAGTGTTAAAAGACACGATGTAAACGTGCTACCGATAAAAACATGAAACTGCTCTTTAGTGATTAGCGACTCAATTAAATCAATTGTGACTCGTGGCGCGGTAAGGTTTTTGTCTTGAACTTCTTTATCTATATCGTGGTTATTCATATTATCACCGTTCATATTAGCCGATATTGGCTGTATTAATATTACCATAATACAGCCAATAATCAATTACACGTTGCTATCTGGTGCTGGCGGTATCTCACCGTTAACATTAGCGTTAAGTTTTGGTGCCGGCGCTGGTGGCTGATTAATTATCTCTAACTCAATATCTTCATCCGTCCAATTGGTAACGCCTGCCGCCCTTAGTGCTGCATAGTATGATCGAGCAGGTAGTAAGCCAGCATTGATATCAACCATCCACGCTGTACGGTCTTGCGCTGTCATCTGAGCCATGAAAAACTCCATATTCAACTCGAATACAGTGTTTTCATCCTTAATGCCTAGCATCTCACCACACCAGATAATATTCTGCTTATACGCCATGGATACGTTAATCGCAATTGTAGCCATTACCGAAGTGTCAGCACCTCTTTGTAGTCGTGCGGCTTCTGCTGTCATCTGAACTGAAGGCATTAGCATCTGAGCGCCAGCTTTAACAGCTTGGTCCTCTTTCATTGCCATTAATTCTTTAGACAGATTACTAGGTGATGCCTGTAGCAATTCAGAGCCACCGCCAGCACCTAAGTTATGGCCTTTGCGTGAACCCAATCGAATGCCGTCTTTGTTAGCTTCTGCAAACTGGTTGCTATTCATGTTTTCACCAGGATACAGCATCAGAGTTGGCTGAGAGCAAATGAACGCGCTTTCTTCTACATCGGCACTATTACGGAAGTGGCCTAAGTTGATCTCAGTCAGCGTGAATAATGGTGGTTCATCAATAGTGTCATCGTTATTGTCTGCGCCAATGAACGAAAATGGAATATAGCCGATCGACTTACCGCCAATCTCAGGCTTAATCAATTCGGTTTCGCCAACCTGCGAGCTGCTATCGTCGAATTTAAATAATCGTTGCTGATATTTACCATCGACCACTTCCAGCACACGATACTGTTCACCGACAAGATACTCGAACTCATTTAGCGCGTTCTGGTATTCGTATGATTCACGCAACACAACTTGAGTTAACACCTCAGTACTGCCTATGCGATCCTTACGCCAGTTAATAATATTCTCCGCTGTATAGAGTAGGATGCGCGGATTTAATAGTCCTGCATTCTGCTGGGCGCGATTAGCTGCTGCGGTTTCAGGTGAGTCAGTTAGCAATCCTGCGCGACCAAGTGAATCAACTTCCTTTAGCGCATCTTTACTTTGCTGAATTAACCCAATACCAGCACCATTGGTATTCTTAACTAAATACTCAAGTTTTGGATCTAGAAATATTTCGGGAGGCTTTCTATCTACAGCCCCGACCATGCCTTTTAATGTACGGTCAACGAAATTATAAAACACCGCGCCATCTTGATAGTCAAGCTGTCGTTTTGCTGCATAATTTGAGTCTGACTCGCTAGATCCAACATCACGAAGATACTTTTTTACTTCTGCTGATAATACATCGCGGATCTTCTTCCACTTCGGAGCCATTCGCGCATAATCACGGTGTGGCGTTCTTACACCTAAGTTACTTGTTGTCATTTATTTGGCCTCCAGTGATGGCTTCTCGCCCCATCCGCAAATGAATTGACCTTTATGCACAATCCAGAATGATGCAGCCACAATAAAATTACCACCCATAAATACTTTCTTATTTATACGATGACCGGACTCAACATGCTCAGATTCAACTCCGTCAACGTAAGCCTTAACCTCGTGATGGTCTACGCGCAATGACGCAAGGTATTCGACGTTGTATGCAGTTACGTCATCATTCTTTATAAGCTCCAAAACTGCATTTTGAATACTTTCCGGTAACTCATCATAGCAATCAGCGACTACATCAAGAAAATCTTTTAGCTGAGGTAATCCTGTTAACTTTATCTCTGTCATTAATTTAGCCATTTTAATTGTGTCCTGTTAGTGTTACCACATTTTAACGTTAATATGTGCGATTGGTTTTAGTACCGGCATTTCATACACGACCGGGTAAGTTGTTGCGTCATTCTGGTGGTCGGTACCGCCGCTTTTATCTGGCTCACCATTCTTATCATAAGCCTGCTGCTCTAAACCTCTTGCTGTGTTAGGGCATGCTGAGTCATTGATCCAAATCTTACCGCATTCTAGTGCTTTATTCATTGATAAAACACGGTCCTTAACTGCTGGATTACTTGCGTTAACCCTAACGTCAAAGCCCGCTTGCTCCATTAGCGCTATATCAGATGTACTGGCGTTGTTTGATTTACGGTTCTTACCGCTTGCATCTGGATACATTATTATCCTGTGGCCTTTATTTTTCCATCTACCTTCAATGACTCGAATAACATCAGGCGTGTCGAATAGGTCGCACAACTCGGCTACCGCATGCCAGCCATTTGAGCGCTTCACATAAACAGTTGAGGCCATCTTACCAACGTTAAAATCTTGACCTATCAGTAATGGCTCTCCATCAATAATCTTCTCAGTGCTTCTGCATCGCTCACGGTTGTAATTATGATAAACCGTGCCGCTTGTTAAGTTGACAAACTCACCGTCAACGTAAGCGTCTACAAGCTGGCTAGGGTACGTGTCATATAATGACTGAATGTAGTCATCTGGTAAATTCTTTGCATTCTCTCGCGTACTTGCTTGCGTTAACGAATAATGCCTTGCTAGCGCTGGATTATCTTGAGCCTGAACGACAAACAAATCATGTACAAAGTTAAACCCTTCTGGCGTTGTCGTAAAGTCTACCGTGTTAACTGGATAGTCAGGTCGCTTTGATGACATACGAGCAATTATTTTCTTCCATGCTGCGTCTGCTTTGTCGCGCTTCATTGTGTCTATTTCATCTATCTGAGCGTGACTAATGTCAAAACCTACAATCCTGTGCGCATGTTCCATAGCTCGACACTTAACCATAGAATACTCTACACCATCAACAAACAGCCTTACCTCTTTGCGGCTTACGTTGATATCGACTGTTAGCGATACACCCCATTCAAGGCTTAGCATCTCGCCTACTTCTGTTATAGTTGAATAGAAGATATCTTGAATCATTGGATAGGTCGGAGCAAAGTAGCCTAATTTAATACCTGGATACTGAGCCGCAAGCATCCACAACCTAACGCAGCCAACAAATGTTTTACCAGAACGATAACCACCAACGAATGCGTTGAACTTTCTGTTAGCTGATAAGAATCGACCTTGAGGCTTATTCAGGACTAGATGCATCTTCAACCCTTAATACAACGTTGAATGATTTTCTATCCGATGGCTTTTCAATATCTGGCAATGTGCCGAATGCGTTAATGCGAACATGTTTACCGATTGTCTCTAGAGCTTTATTGGCTCCACTGGCATTAAATTGATATGCAGCAGCTAAATCACCGGCTTCTGTTTTGCACATAACAGGATCGCCATTCCTATCCGTTACGGCTTCATCTTGCATACACCTATCGAATACACGCTTAGCACTTATCAGTACCCAATCAGCGTTTATATCAACTCTTTTGTTCCTGGCGTCAACTAATTGACTGATAACTGCCTGAATATCTGGTTTCGTCAAGTTTTCGCTTGCTATTTTTGTAGCGGTCTTTTCACTATATCCAGCCCTAATAGCTGCTTGTGTAGCGTTTAAATCAACAATGTATTCTCGACAAAACGCATCTTGCTTGTCTGTTAGTTTTGCCAAAGCACGCCTCCGACGTTTATCACCGCGCCCCGCGCAGCTTTGGTTAATTGTATCAGTGAAGTGCTAGAAAGACAAAAGCCTCAATTAAGAGGCTTTATTGCTGTTTATCTATTCTTTAACATTGACCTTATCACGCAATGAGAGCACCTACCCCTACAACCAACTAAATAGATATGGTTTAAGCATTTCCTGCAAGGGGTTTCAGAATAGTACAGCTCATAACCTTTCTCTAAAGCCTGCAACTTTGATGCGCGCGATGCACAAACCTTTTTAGATAGCAAGTCAAGCTTACGATGTATGGCGGCGTGCTTATTATCATCACCTAAATCTGAAAAGCAAACGGATGGCAAGTCACTCATAAATCCCCCTTAAATAAACTAATTCGCCACTATCGGTATCTTTGCGCAAATCCAGCAGACATTGCCAGAATCATTGCGAGTGTATTCCTAGTTTTAGCTGGTGCTATCCATCTTTGCCGCTGTTGCTCTCTAGTGTTGTCCATTAGCCATCTATCATAATCTAGTTGCTGATTATGATAGAAAGCCATTAGCTTTTTCTGCTGATGATTACCCATAAATAACTCATTAAATAAACTTATCTAACTGTGGCAGCTTGTAGTATTTACCTTTGCTTATCTTACCTTGCTCATTAAATACCGGTTTATTATCTTCAAATTTACTGTAGTTGGAATCGTTAACTTCGCTCAATGCGCTTTCAATGTCCATACCTAGCATATGAGCTACACCTATAGCGGTTACTATCTGGTCGCATAAGGCGTCAAGTAGCGCTAACTTTCTTGGTTCACCCATAGTTTTAATGTTATCAACATAATTAGAGTTAAGGTACTTGTACTCTTGAGATGCTGCGGTAGCTTCATCCATTAACTCTACATCATCGGTTTCATCAGCCATCTCTGCAACTTCTTCATAGTGACAGCCAATCTGTATACATGCCTGTTCAATAGTAGGATCAGGTATCGCAGTCTCAAACCATTTCTTAATATCTTTAATCATCTTTATTCGCCTTATCCTGCAATTCAATTATGTAGTCGATATCACTTTCACGCACAAACTTTGCCATTGGTCTACCATCGATATTAAGCCACCAGCCAGTTTTACTACTGCATCTTGATTTAGTTAGCATAATAACCTTTAACCTTTTTATCTCATCAATTGCGGTATTGCCACGAATGCAGGCCGAATCCCAATACTGAATATAAGCCTGACTATCGTCTCCATGACCACAACAAGCATTCATAACAATTGAATCGTTAAGAGTTCCAAGGCATCCGTCATGCCCTTCCTTTGTCGGCATTAGCCCGCATTTTTCGCAAACCCCAAACTGCCCGCTTCCTACCATATCTGGTGTGTACATGTTCATTTTAAAGCCTTTAGCGCAGACTGGCATAAATTATTATACTGAACAATTTTACCTGTGTAATCCATGTTAACCTTTTCACTTACAGATAGGCTTCCATTCCAATCAATTAAGGTCTCCAAAGCCTCTCGCAGCAGCTTGTTTTGTTCGGTTAGTTTGTCGTGTTGTTCGCGGGCGTTCCACTTCTCAATGTCAACAATTTCATCTAAGTTTATTACTGGAAGCTGAGATCCCTTGCAGTTTTTAGTTTCACATCTCGCATAAGGGTTATTTTTCCTTATATAAGCTTTAATATTATTACCACAAAATGGACACGGCTTTAACTCACTCATCTTCACAACTCCTATAAATCATTATTGAAAAGTCACTAACGCTCAATTGCTCATTAACGTAATTTAATAGCGCTAATCTTAGTATTTTCTTATCTGTATTCGCTGACTTGATTTTACTCAAATCAGCGAGGTTAACTGCTGTCATTATCTCAACTGCTGCGACTTGTTTAAGTTCGCAGTGAGATGGCGGAATGTCAATCATAGCTATCACTCACATGTTCATTAAATTCATAAGGCTTGCGTTGCTTATCTGCTATACACTGCTCAAACTGTTCACGATTGCATACGCGCTGCCATGTATCGTTTAGTTCGCCATCACCCCACCATGACCAATGACCGAAATCACCAACTTGCCTAAATACTAGCCAGTTGTGATTATGTGCTGCAGTAGGCCATTTTACGAAGTGATTAACCGCGTCGATTGTTGTTTTCATGCCGCCCTTCTTGCTAACGTGAATCCATAATACAGCAATATAAATATTGTGCAATAAATATATTGCTGTTTATTGATAATCTAGATTGATTGGTTTACTGCTACGCCACCGAATGAGTCAGTTAGCGCTTCCATTAACTCAATAACTTCATTGGTAATCAGGATAAAATCAGCATCAAGTCTCGTTATTTCGCAATCGTCACCAATATCGTCATTAACCGCCATAAACTCTTCGCTGAATTTAATACGCTTAATTGAGTTATCAGACTGCATTATAAATTCGATTGAATCAGCGAACTTTAACGCCAGCTTATGAACTACTTTACCTTGTAATACATGATCAATTACTTCTTGCTCTGTTAAATCTTGATTCTTGAACCTTGCAACGTCTTTATCATCGCCAACTAACTCAGCTTCGTTAAGTATTTCAAAACAATTACCGGCCTTTGACTCTTTTACCCACAATGTTAGCTGTGCAGCAACTAGGTAGTTAAACTCTAAACACACGATAGGTAATGAGCCCAAAGCCTTTCTAAGCAATGCCAATAACTCTTCTGCTTTAGATGCGCTAGAGCTATCAACCAATACCATATTAAGCTCAGGTAGGATTAAGGCTCGTGTATGCGATTGCTTAGTGAATGCGCGAGGTAATAAAGTTGTGATGATTTCATCCTTTAATGAATCCTTTTCCTTTTTCGTTACCTTGTGACCTTCTGCCAATTCAATAGCGCTTACTTTGCTATCTAATTCAGACTTAATAACCTGGCTTGGTAATATCTTACTTTCCTTGGTAGCGCACACCATAAAGCGACCGTTATATTCATGCACCAGCGATCCGCCTTTATTGCCTAATGCGCTAGTAAATCCAAACTTGCTAACGTCTTGGCTTCCACATGGTGAAAACTCCAAGTAACTAATCGCTAATTCTAAATCAGCTTGAGTAGTGCTGAACGGCTTATTGAATGTGTACGTGATAATATTCTTAATCATTTTAGTTTTCCTTTGGCGGCATTACACCGCCATGTTAATTAGTAGTTGAATGTTGTGTTTGGCACTTTGTTTTTAACTAGAAGCTTTACAGCTACCTCAGCCAAGTCATCAGGAAAGCCAGCAGCGATATAAACCGCTTTCATGTTTCGATGAACCGTTGCAACGTGTTCATGGTTAGCTGCTAGTCTGGCTTTTTCTGCCAAATCGTCATCAATTACTTTCTGCTGGCGATCTATTTCAGCCTGCTTAGTCGCTTCAATATCTGCTAATCGTCTGTTTTCAGCGTCGATAGCGTCTTGCTTATACTTTGCTTCCTGCGCAACTCTAGCCTCTTCAAGTCGTGCAGCTTCGTTAATCGCGTCCTGCTTATCTTGAATCGCTTTTTGTGCTAACTGCTCTGCTAATAACTTTGCATCTGCTACAGCTTGCTCTGCGGCTTCACGCTTCAGGTTTTCTTCGTATGCAATGCGAGCCTGCTCAGCTTTGGCTTTGTCATCAAAATACTTAGCCATTAACAACTCGGCTATTTCATAATCTGAATCTATAGCGGCTTGATCTTCTATTGCTTTCTTTCTGGCGTTTTCAGCATCTAATACTTTTTTACGCTCAGCGTTATATTCTTCAATTAACAAAGTAAACGGCTTATTGGCTTCTTCAAGGCGAAAACGAATTGCTGCGGCCTCTTGCTCAACTTGCGCCTTAAAGTCTTTAGTCTTGTCGATACGAGCGCGGTCTAATCGCTTTAGAATGTCGCCAATGTTAGCCGCTGACTCTTTGACAAACTTACGGCCTTTAGCTTCATTCATATCAACGTATAAACCGGTGTATGTTTTCGCATCTTCTTCGATTGCTAGTAATGCGTGCTCTGTGGTTATATCTGTAAAAATAGTAACTTCGTTCATTATGCTGTCCTTTATTTTATTGATGCCATGCTATGTAAGCCATGGCGATTATTTAGTTAATTACTGGTTATTCCCATCCACCACCAAAACCATCATCACCGTAGTTGATTGGCTGGCCTTGATTTGATGATGACTGCTGCTGACCACCTTGCTGGCGATCATCTTTATCAGTTAACGACCTTAAAATGTTATTGATAGTAATCGCGTCTTTGTTGCCTAACTGCTCAGCAAGCGTTTTACCTGTCTGCGGAATGAATGGGATGCGAATCTCAAACTTATAACCGTCTTGGCCATCATTCTTGGTGTACAAAACCTTTTGAAGAACTAAGCCGATTGATTTATTTTCCAGCTCAGGACAAAAATACTTAGTTGAGCTGTCTGGCTGATTAACACCTTTTGATGATAAGTTAGTTACCTTGGTGCAACCCATAATAGCGTTAAGCATTTTAGCGCCTGACAATTGCGTACCGTCTGCTTTTTCATACCACAAAGATAAGTAGTTAGCCTTTAAACCTTCCGCAGTTTCGAATGTAATTTCGATGCCTTTAGTTTGCTTTGCTGATGAAACATTCCACTCAGCAGATAAGATGCGACCTTGATATGCGCCTGAATCTGCAACATAGTTACTAACACCGGCTGCGACTGCTTCGTTTTGGTTGTAAGCGAACATTGAATTTGACATTGATTAAACTCCGTAATAATTATTGATTGAATTTGAAACATTTAATAAATCGTTATCGATGCGATCACCTTCGAACATTTCTTCAGGTGTTTTCACGCAATCCATACCGCTGTTTTTTGTTGTAAAGTAATGCTGGCCATCTGAACACATGCATCTAAGCACGATACTGAACAGGCCCTCTAAACATACTTGCTGATTAATCATCTTGCCAACTGTCTTAGCAATAACCTTGCCTTGCTCGCTCTCCTCTGTGTGAGTCATAAAATAAACTATTACGTCACTATCACAATTTGCAATAGTAGTAACCAGGTCGACATAGTTTTTCGCAATATCCGTGAACTTTTTAAAGCCTGTTTCATCAGAACGTCTTAGCGACTCGTTAAGCATGATGTATTGAGCGTCATCTATAACGATGTACTTAACACCTTTTTTGTGCGCATTAAGGCATACAGACTTAATCACGGCATAATCATCGGTACGTAACACTGAGCCAGATTTTGTTTTACCGTCGAACTTATCCCACCCAAGCGCCTTAAAAGGTAACGGCTTCTTGATTGGCTGGATCAAAATAACTTCTTTTGGGTTTAGGTTTTTAAGTGAGCGAGTTTTTCCGCTGCCGCTTTCACCTAAAATCATTACTGGAATAGCCATGCTATTACTCCTTTGATGACGCTATCTGCTGTAATGCGTATTCCTTGCCAGCAGCCTTTTCTAATAGTTGATAGATAAATGCGTGCTTCTTCATCCCAACTCTATCTGCTGCATCACTCAACAAATTGCTAACGTTTTTCTCTACGCTTCTAAGGCGGATAGTTCTCCCCTCAGCTGGAACCTTGCGCGGTATAAACTTGTTGTATTTTGGCTCATGCTTCTGGATTAACTCAGCTTCAAGCTTTTTCATCTCGAACCCGTCGCACTGAATATAATCATATGATTCAAATTCCTTATCACTATTAGAGTGAACAGCAATTCGTTTAGATATGTCTTTACTCATACCAATATAAACAACATCACCTGAACTACCCAAAAGCCTATACACACCACTAATTATATTGATACTCATAAAGAACCACCTTTTAAAACTTTCTTAGCTTGTTTTTCTGCTAAGTCCATTATTCTATTTTCTAGATACTTCTGGCGACTCTGAAAAGATTCCTTTGCTGCCAGCTTTATCATCTCATTATGGTTGTCTGGTATATCACACTTGAATGTTGCCACTTTATTTCCTTAATTGCCTTGACTTGGGTTAAGTATAGGGGCTATTATTGAACCCGTCAACACTTAATGAGAAAATAAAATAATGTATCAACTAGACATAGAAATTCACGGAGTCACCAAACCTGGTGAAGTATCAATTGACGAAGATGGCGCACTAGAATTGCTTTATGTATTTATCGGTGATGAAACAATAGACCTGTCAGACCTTCTAAAGTGTCCTGATATCTACAATTCAATCGAGCACGACTATCTTGCTCTAATAGCTAATATGGAGGTTTAAAAATGATTAATTATAATGAAATGAGTGATTTTGAAGTTAATAAATTAGTTGCTATAGAATTATTGGTAGATGGAGGCGAAGCTGGCTGGATTGATTCGCATAGCCAGCTAGTGCCTGAATATTGCAACAACCCCGCTGATATGTGGCCTATTATTGTTGAAAATAATATTGACGTTATTTCACCAACAAGTAATGGCACAGAATACTGGGAAGCTCACAAGTTTTTTGCTGATGTGAAGATATACCCATTAAGTTTCTTGGATAAAAATCCATTACGTGCAGCAGCTATCATATTCATAATTATGCAGGAGGCTAAATGAATATCTACTATTTAGGCTTAATTGGCCTTTGGCTATTTATCTGCTTCTTCGTGACGGTAATCAAGATAGTTTCAATCAACGAACCGACAAATGAACTCGAACAGGACTTAGAAGATTATGAAAACAAGCGCAGCAGATAGTTACTTTTCAAAATGCATTCGCGCAAGTAATGATTATGTTTGCGCTAAATGCGGAACTCAATACGACAAGAGCTCGTCAGGTCTTCACTGTTCGCATAACTTCTCAAGACGTCATCGCACTATTAGATGGTGCAAGGATAACGCACTGCCAATGTGCTACGGGTGTCATCAGTGGTTTGGCGGTAATCCTGCCGATAGCGGATTATGGTTAACTAATCTTATTGGTGAAGGTGTTATTGATATTCTACGCGAAAAGATGCGAGCTAAAATAAAAGTGCCTAAATCAGAGGAAGCTTTAATAGCAAAGCATTACCGTGAGCAGCTTAAGTTAATTGAAGCAAATTCAGAACATATACTGGAGTCTTACCAATGAAATTTAAAATACCTAAACACATGAAGAACTGGAAATGGTGGGTCGTTGTACCACCATTATTATTGCTTGCATTTTTTATTATAACCCCATTTATAGTTGTTGAGTTCATATTTGGATCGATTGCCGATATAGCTGGAAAGATAAACCCAGCTAACAATGCAACCCCAAAGTGGGTAAGCAAATTAACTCTTTGGGCTAGGGGAAAAGATAATGAAAAAACCAATTAAAGTAATACGCGATAACATGAGCGCTAAACAAGCTCAAGAAGCGCAACTATTCGGCATGAAGCATGAGCAGTTATTCCCGCATGTTGAACAGCACACCTGGCAAGGTGCGCTAGGCAATTACAAGGTTAGATGTTTAAAAACAATTACGGTGGTGATGGTATGAGTATTGATAAAGTATTAACAGAGCGTGGTAATCGATATGGTGCATTCAAAGATGGCGCTAACATAATGCAACAACTTAAAACAGTTATGCGCTCCACCGATGGATGGGGGCGCTTAACCGATAGCCAGAAGGAAGCGTTAGAAATGATTCAGCATAAAATAGGCAGAGTGTTGAATGGCGAACCAACATACGTTGACTCGTGGACTGATATCGCAGGCTATAGCCAGCTAATCGTTAGCGAGCTTGAGGGGTAATACTAACATGTTTATAATGTGCTATCGCTGCGGTGAAAATAAGGACAAGGAAAGATTCAAACCAGACCAGCCTTACTGGTCGAGGTGGTGTATTCGATGTCAAGATTCCCCAATAGGAGAATTACCAAGAACAGAGACGAATAACGACAAAGTAAAATAGCAAACAGCCCTCTACGTGAGGGCATTTTTTTGCCTGTTATTTGGTGATACATCATATCTATAGTTGACAATATAAATTATAAGAGTAATATCGTTAACAGTTAATTACATCAACGGAGTTATTTAAATGAACAACAAGCAATTAGAAGTTATGAAGCTTTCTATTAACCCAACAAAAAAGCTATTTATGTTAGCTATGCTTGAACAGCCTAACGCAAACAGAAAGAAGCTGGCAGAGTTTATGAACTGCGACGCAACTCATGTATCAACTGTTTCAAAGAAGCTTGTAGAGGAGGGCTTGATTAGCATTAAGCGTGTTGATGAGTCTGCGGCTATACGCTACGAAGTTTTAGTATAAAAAAGCCTAGCGGCTAACTAGGCAATTTAAGTCACATCTACATAGGAATTATAACATGATTAACCAAAACTTTTTACGTGTATATAGAAACTCAATGGGAACCGTAACAATAGCAACAGGATCCGCAGGTGAATCACCATTTGAAAGTATTCAGATAGAAATGATATCGATAGCAACTGAAGATCTATTGCAAATATCTAGGGCTCTAATAGCTATTGCTGAAGAGGTAGAAGAGGAAGAGGTAGAAGAGGAAGAGGAAAATGCTAATGCATGATTACTTCAAGGTAAAAAGCTGGGAAACATTCCAGCACTATAAAGACAGAAACCCGCCTTGGATTAAACTGCATAATCACTTGCTAGATAACTATGAATTTGAATGCTTGCCAGATGCTAGCAAGGCGCATCTTCTTTGCATATGGATGCTAGCAAGTCGCACACAGAACAACATGCCAATGGATCCAAAGTGGATTAAGCGCAAGATTGGAGCTTCTGAAAACGTTGATTTACAAATATTACTAAAGTACGGTTTTATTGAGTTAAATCAAGAGCTACATACTTCGGAGCAAAGCGCTAGCACGGTGCTTGTGTCAGTAGAGGAGAGTAGAGGAGAGACAGAGACAGAGAAGAGTAAAGAAGATCCTTTGTCAGGCAAGCCAGACGTTAGAATTGTTATTGAGCATTTCAACCTAGTTACCGGTCAGAAATTAAAAGTAGGGACAAAGAGTCATTCAGAAAACATAAGCGCCAGGTTGTCTGATGGATATAATGTTGACGACTTAAAGTTAGTAATCGACTTTAAAAATCAAGAATGGTCTGGTGATCAAAAGTTCGCCCAATACATAAGGCCGTCTACACTATTTCAAACTGGCAAGTTTGGAGGTTACTTAGCGGCAGCAAAAACAGCGCCAAAGGTAAAGACTTCATCACTGCATAACTTGTCTGGAATAAGCTATCAAAGCGAGGATCTATAATGGCTAAAAATTACATCGATAACGAACCAAACTTTCACGCGCTTGCTATTGGAAATATATTCAAAGGTGAGCCAGAAACATTTCAAGGTGATATGCCGAAAGCTAAAGGTACTATATCGTGCAATACCCATGGAGCTGTAGAGCTAGTTTACTTTCCATCCTATGAGCATTTTAGAGACCGGTTTGATGGTAAGCCAGCAACAAGCTACAGGGTCTCACATTACTGCCAAGAGTGCGTTAGGGTTGAGATGATACGATTAGAGGCCGAATACAAACAAGAGGCGCTACGCAAGCGTGAGGAAGCTGAACACAACAGATTCTTGCAGGCTTTAGAAACAAGAGGCGTATCACTTAGAAATTCCGATATTAGACTGAATGATATATCGCCAAAGAATGCAAAGCAGGAAGAGGCGTTAAATGCAATGAAGTCCATGGCAGATGCTATTAAGTCAGGCAAGCGTACCGGTAACCTAATCCTTATAGGCAGCGTCGGAACAGGTAAGACAATGCTCACAAGCGGACTAGTGTGCGATTTGATTGTTGATGGATACAAGCCAGCTATCAGAAGGGTAATAGACATTATTCGCAAGATGAAAAACACTTGGCGCAAGGATTCAGAAATAACAGAGGATCAACTGATAGATAATCTTGTTGCTTTAGACTTGCTAATCATCGATGAAATCGGCGTTCAGTTTGGCTCGGATACTGAGAAAATGTTCATCTTTGATATTATTGATGGCCGGTATAATAAAATGAAACCTACAATCTTAATCTCTAACCTGACGATGGAAGGGATAAAAGAGTGCATAGGCGAGCGATGTGTTGACAGGTTGCGCGAAGATGGTGGCAAGGTGATAGCATTTGATTTTGATAGTCAAAGAGGGCGCAAGTAATGGCAGACGTTAACGGTTTTAAAATGGACGACATAATCGATGTCATTGCAGACAGTCAGGTTAAGGTTGATGTTGAGGAAATGTTCGCGATGATGAAAGGTGTTGCACCAATCGTCGGTCAGAGGCCAAAGATAGATTTGATTAACTTAATAACTGGCGATGGTTGGTAATTGGTCACAAATAAGTGTTGACTATAATAACTTATTTGATATGATTAGTTATCGAAACAAACGGAGTTAAATAATGATTAGAAGCGTCTATTACGAACAAGATGAGATACTAAGATCAATTATGAGTCTGTGCAGTATTGAGCGCTTTGATGCAGATGTTACCTATGGCAACGGTAAGTTTTACAGCAGTATTCAAGAGCCGTTATTTAAGTTTGACATATCGCCACAAGTTGACGGCGTGGTTGAATGCTCAAGCGATAACCTGCCTTTGAATGACAATCAAATAAATAGCTTAGTATTTGACCCTCCATTTTTAACGTATGTCAGAGCAGCCCGGGAAGGCAACGGTAATATGATCATGGCTAAAAGGTTTGGCGGTTACTGGCGCTATGATGAGTTAGAAAAGCATTACCGGGAAACATTAACTGAAGCTAACCGGGTTCTAAGTAAAAAAGGAATAATGGTATTTAAGTGTCAAGACATAATACACAACCATAAAATGCACTGCACACATCTTAATGTCATGAAATGGGCAGATGGATTGTTTAGGCTTAAAGACCTTTTTATCTTGCCTGTTAAATCAAGGATGCCAATACCGCAGCAGGCAGGAACAAAAAAGAAAGTACAAAAACACGCTAGAATTTTTCACAGTTATTTTATGGTATTGGAGAAAATATGAAACCAATTAAACAATATTTATCGCAACACAAATCAACCTATGCCGCAGCCAAGTATCACCAGGTAGATGCAATCCAGCTTCACAGGCTAGAAGATGCAGGCGCGATAGTAGATGAAACTGGTCAGGTTTGGATTAAATCAAAGACCGTACTTAAACTAGAATAAAGGGCAGTAAATGGCTAAGGTAATTCAAGTATTGCAGGCGATGGATAAACAAGACCGCGACAATTATCAGCTAGGATTTAATGCTGATGTTAACACAAAGAATCCATATGATTGCGCGGTACACAT
>Ga0196901_1000571_pt1 | contig 19169 bp, 21 predicted proteins | sample CB_VirMetaG_FD_169099 | JGI IMG/M metagenome (GOLD analysis project Ga0196901, IMG submission 169099) | Freshwater to marine saline gradient viral communities from Chesapeake Bay - CB_1504_1 Viral MetaG (v3) (version 3) | ecosystem: Environmental > Aquatic > Marine > Coastal | place: USA... | reverse complement strand
GTGACCACGCCGCCCTGCTTGGGTTGCGCTCGCCTCATCCATCACGCTGGCATTGAGCGTGTTGTCATCGGTGGGCGCTCGTATGACTCACAGGGCGCCGACTACCTTGAGAGGTTTATGGCTTTACGTCAGGGTGTCTCAGATACCTAGACCGAGCGGTCTCAAGATTTACCCCCATGATCTCACCAATCTCCCTATAGGTGAGCCCTTGGTCGCGTAAGCGCTTAGTCTCCTCCACCTCTGGCGAGAGGTAGGCTCTGCCTCGGTTGCCTCGGCTGAGGTCGATCACCCAAGAGCGCGCGCGTTGATAAGACACGCTCAGCTTCTCAGCGATCTGCTGCATGGTGTAGCCTTGCTTGTACAGCTTTCGGGCGCGCTCTTTGAGATAGTTGCGCTGCACAGAGCAGTTGAAACGCTCAGCAGACTTGATGCGGTCCTCCTCCATCTGCTCCTGCGCTAACCTCTCGATCTCCTCCTCACGGAAGATACGAGCGCGCTCAGCCGCCCAGATGGAGGCTTGGTGACGGTGAAGGTGGTGAGCCTCCCAAGCTGCCTGTCGGTCTGCATAGGTGCTCATGATTAGCTCCACCCATCGTCAAGCTGAGGTCTACGATCACGCCCGATCATCTGAACAGGGCGCCCAAACATTGAGCGCATACGCGATCTCATGGCGCTGTTGTTTTCGAGCAGGTTCTCAAGGATCACCTTGGGGCTGAGGTTGGTGGTCATCGCCACAGCGAGCTCACCCGCGCTCCATCTGTCATAGATCGCCCCGATCAGCTCACGAGTCTGATCACGATACCAATCACCCCACTGAGAGCCTGAGCCACCGATACCGCCCAGCTCATCGAGACAGAGCAGGTCAATGTTGTTGAGGATGTGAGTCTCGGGCTCGACAGGTGAGGGTCGATCAGCGCGCCCCCATGATGCTTTGATGTCAGCAAAGAGCCCCTCATGGGTGATGAACAGAGCGCGCTTGCGAGAGAAGCAGGCATGCTTAGCGAGGATGTGGAGCATGGAGCTCTTGCCGTTGCCGGGCTTGCCGTGCATCAAGACGCAGGGCAGTTGAGGGAGTTCAGTGCCCTTGGGCGCGTGGATGTAGTCGAGGAGCGCGCCCACCGCCTCTCGTTGAGCTGGCGAGTCCCACTCGTATGAGGCGAGCGTGTGCTTGTGAGCGACATAGGGCAGACGCGCCGCCTCGATACGCTTGAGGGCGCGCCTCGGCGCCTCGCAGTGAGGGCAGAGCTTTGAGGTGGGCGCGAGCCCTGCCTGTGCTCGTGGCGTGATGATCCAACCATCTTGGCAGCGCCCACAATGAGGCAAGGGTGAGGAGGCGAGGAAGCCGTTGGCCGAGCGCCACTCGGAGGCGGGGAAGTTCTCAGCATTGATGCCTGCGTAGCTTGGCGCGAGCTCCCTCTCTGGGCTCTCGATCACCTCGACTTGATCAAGGTTGATGATGTTGGTGGTGAGGGTGTTCATCGTCTGTGTCTCCATTTAACGTCTTATGAGGCTCTGAGGCGCTCTTTGGGTGTTGGCGAGATGCTCCACATAGGTCACGATAGAAGCGGGCGATATACGCAGTTTATGAGCTTGCTCGGCGAGGATAGCGTCTTGAGCACTCAGGGCGAGCCTGATGTCCATCCTGCCCTTGAAGCGAGCCACCTCATCAATCTTCTGTCTATAAAAAAACAAACTGCCCATGTCCTCAGTCGGAGCGATGAGTCTACAGCCAGCTTGGAGCGCCTCGCGCCTCTCAGCTTCGAGCGCGCCCTCGCGCGTGGGGTTAGGCTCAACCTGGGGTTCGGCGGGTTGATGAGAAAGTTGATCGTCATATTGATCTATATTGATATTATATTGATCTATTGATTTGGGTGACAATCTGTCACTACTAACAGGACAATCTGTCACTACCCCTAGTGTCAATCTGTCACTACCATGGTGACAATCTGTCACTACCTGTGGTGACAATCTGTCACTACCATGGTGACAATCTGTCACTACCCTCTGATTGAGCTTGATGTGGGCTTTGTGATGCAGTCCATCCTCACGCCTCTCGGCCTGTCGAGTGATCCAACCCTTATCGGTGACGCTCTTGAGCTGGCGCTTGATGTTGCGCTCGCTCTGAGCTGTGATCTCTGAGAGGTCGCGCACACTCACGCGCCCTTCCCAGGTCTGCCAATCAAGGCGAGTGAGCAGCATGATCAGCGTCAGCTTCTCGCCTGCGTTGAGGTCTTGAGCGCTAGCGATAGCCAGGCGCGCTTCCATCTCTTTCATTGAGGAGCTCCTCGGTTGTGGTGGTGAGGTTGAACCTACACGCGAGCGCGCTATGCGTCAAGCTGTCTTTAAATCTCGCCTAGATATTTTTTATCACCTACTTTAAAAAAATACTTGACGCGACACATCAAGCGAGCTATCAAGGTTGTATCACCACCAACCAAGGAGGTCACACATGACTCTCAGAGATCGCCTCAAGCGCGACCTCGGCAAGCATCGCTACAAGTTCACGCATCTGGCAGAGGAGGCAGGGATCGCACCTGCAACTCTCAGCCGCATCTTCAAGGGCAGAGACCCCTCGATCAGAACAGCTACTCAGCTTGCTCGCGCCGCCAACCGCCTCACAGGTCTCAAGACTTACACACCTCTCGACTTCTTCACCAACCTTTAAGCCACCACACCACACCAAGGACAACACACATGGATCTTCTCATCTGGGCTTCTCTCGTCACCCTCCCTCTCCTCGTCATCGGCTACATCTTGGAGCTCCTCGGCGAGCGCGCCGCCGAGCCTGTCGTTGTCGAGCGTACTTGGCTCACCCGCGCCTACACCTCTGAGGAGGCTCTGCACCTCCACTACCACATCCGCATCTACCACAGCATCCACCCTCTGCAGCGCCGCCACATGCACGACCTCGGCCTCAAGCATGAGATCACCAACCACATGAGCGAGGCTGGTATTGACCTGCACATCCCCAGCGGTGATTGGGCCTCCATGATCCGCTATTGGCTCAGCATCGCAGAGCTTGACGATCAGACCCGCCAAACCTTCTTCACCCGCGCCCTCATCGCAAACAACACCACCGTCAACGCCTAAGACCACACCACAACTAAGGATAACATCATGAGCATCTATACCCCTAAGACACTCGACCAAGCCAAAGAGATCGCCACCCTCATCTCAGACGCACCTCGTGACTGCGTTCGCCTCCACGCTGCCTTTGGCGCCCACTTCGGTGGAGACATGGCGCTCGCTCAGAACAACGCTTACATGCTCAAGGGTAAGCCCTCCCTCAACGCTGACGCGATGGCGGGCATCGTGCGCCGCTCTGGTGTGTGTCGCTTCATGGTGATCACCTCTTGGGACAACGACCACTGCACCTATCAGTGTGCTCGCCACGATGAGCCCGAGAGCATCGTTCACACCTTCACCTATACGCTGCAGATGGCGCAGGCGCAGGGCCTCACTCGCAACCGCAACTGGCAACAGATGCCCATGCAGATGCTCCGCGCTCGCGCCCTTACTCTCATGCTCCGCGCTGTCTACCCTGACGCGGTGTCAGGCATCTACAGCCCCGATGAGCTCGCTGACAACATGAGCGACATCAGCGATGACGAGCGCGCACAGATCAGCGCCGACTCTCTCGGTGAGCAGATCAGCGCAGCACCTCGCCCCCAACGCGCTCCTCAGTCTCAGCCACCTCGCAACGCTTGGCAGGAGGCAGCCGACCGCCGCAAGGCTCAAGAGGCTCAAGAGGCTCAGCAAGCTCAAGCGCCTATCGAGCACAAAGCCATTGACTCAGTTATCCCTCCAGCGTTTCGCAACGAGCCTGCTGACCAAATCCCATCACCCATGCAGGTGGCTCAAGGGCTCCTCGCTGCCTCTCTCACCGGTGAGGTTGATGAGGAGACAGGCGAGATCAGTGAGCACAGCTGGGAGAATGAGGCCGATCAGAAGCTCGCCATCGAGCGCGCCGAGCGTGTGACCGGTTGGCGTGATCTTGAGGCTTACTGCTCTGGGCTTTGGGTCATCGCCAACAAGCCCAACAACGCCACCCCCGCAGGCATCAACCTCTTGGTCGAGCGCGCCAAGTCAATCGGCATCGAGCGCTGGCTTGGGGTCTTCTAAGACATCAGCAGGTACAGCACCCCACCTGCGATGACCACGAGCACCCAATCGCCCAGCTCCTCAACGATGGGGTCGAGGGCGAGAAGGCATAAGATCAGAGCGATATAGAGCATTGACCCCCCGAACACGCAGGCTCAAGCTGAGCATCATAGTAATCGCTTTGGATGTTGTTGAGGTCTACGCCTGACCAATCGATTGAGGCGAGCTTCAGCCACAGCTCCTCAGCGGGTGAGCCCTCCTCAACGGTCTGATAAGGCGCTTGATCATAAGCAGAGTCACCGAACCAACCGAGGAGCGCCACGCCGCGCAGCTTGTCGCGGTTGGTGTAGATGAAGGTAGCAACATCACCCCACTCGTCATCCTTCACTGTGCAAGTGTTGGAGACATTGTGGGTGAGCCCCTCAACGCGAGTAGGCGCTGAGCCTGGCGCCACCCAATGTTGATAGACGAGCTTGACGCGCTCAAGGTGGGCGAGGGCGCTGTCAGTCTCTCGCGTGAGTGATCCCTCGGGCGCAGCACATGCGAAAGCGACAACCCCTGTGTGCTCGTCAAGGTGGGTGAGGGCGTCTGGCACATGAGCCTCAAGCACAGACCACACAGGGTTCACCTTAGCCACGCGCATGCGCCTGATGTAGCGCTGAGCGTGGAAAGGGTGAACCCCTGCGCTAGTACCTGCGATGGTGGAGGTGTTGCCCGAGGGCTTGACTGTGGTCACACGCGAGGCAGAGTTGATGCCGATCTTGGCGGCGGTCTCTCGGTTGACCTCAACGCAGAGGCGCGCGCCCTCCTCCAAGACCTCAGGGTCAAAGAGGAGATCAGGCGCAGCACACATGCCAGTGATGCTCACACCGATGAGCGCCTCTTGCTCTAAGATGAACTTGGTGGTGCGCGTGAGATAACCTTGGTGGGTGTAGCCTGCTTGGAGGGTGCCGATGTGAGCAGCTGCTCGACAAGCCTCAAAGAAGTCCTCTTTGCTCTTGATCAGCGCGCCATTGATCTCGGTGAGGTTGCACACAGCCCAACCGCTTTGGAACAGATAGCCCTTAGCCTCAAGCGCCTCACGCTTGCGCAGCATGTCGAGCGTGACCTCCTTCACAGGCTGACCTGTGGGAGTCGTGATCGTGTAAGGAAATAGACCAATCTCCGCGCATGGGTTGGTGCCATGATGAGGATCGGCGAAGAACGCCACCCCAGGCTCACCCCACGCCTTGGCCATCTCCACCACCTCATCGACCACCTGACGACCGACATCAAGCCCCACCCCTGCGCTGATGTTGGCGTAGGCGCGCTGTGGGTTATCCTTCCACCAATCGCCCACCTTAGCCTTCATCATGAGCTCATCGGTCTCATCAAAGATGGCGATGCTCGCGCTCCTCCTCACGCCACCACTGAGCACCGCCTCGCTGAGGAACATCACGATGTCGAACGCATCAACCGAGCGAAGGCGCGCTTGACCATCAGCGATGCACCGATCAAGCAGAGCCCTAATCTTCTCAAGCGCGACCTCAAGAGGCTTTGAGCCTGGCGCCTTGCCGCCGCTTGAGATGTCGGCGCCCTTGGGTCGGATCGCGGAGTAGTCAAAACGGATGTGGCGGTAGTCCTCATAGTAGCCTCGGTGGAGGTAGCTATCGATGAGCGTCTGCGCCGCGCGCGCCCACCCCTCAATATTATCCGGGATCAACACCTCATGCACCAAGCGGCGCTCAGCCTCAACAGGTGTGAGGAGGCGAGGGAGGCGAGCGATGTCTGCAGCGCGAACAGAGAAGCCTGTGCCACAGCCACTGAGGAGAAGCCAAAACGCCTCACTGAAGAAGCGTGAGCGATCACAGGGCGAGTAGGTGCAGTTATAAATCCTCATGTTGTTGCGCTCGATGGGAGCTCCACCAAACTGAGTAGAGCGCTGAGAAGGAAACACGCGCTTGTCTCTAACGAGCTTGAAGGCTTTGGCAGTCTCACCGACCACCTGCGGGAACTTCTTAAGGTGCATCGCCTCAACACGATTGACAGCGTGAGCCCAAGTCTCACGGCCTTCTCCACCAGGTAAGGGTCGAGCATACTGAGCGGCGAAGGCCACATCTCCAAGGATATGATTTTGCATGACAAGTCTCCGAGAGGTGAGCACCACGCACACCTCTAAGATAGGGTTAAGTTAGGGTGAAGCGCTTAGGGTGCGAGCAGAGCCGCTACCGTGAACGCGCTTACAGATAACACAGCGACCAAACCGATCCGCCACCACCAAATCTCTTTGGTGAGGCTGCTCACCTCACCTTGAGAGGTGATGAGCTGGGCCTTCAGTCGGTCGCGTTGAAGAAGGTAGCTCTCGTGCACCTTCTCATGATTGGTCTGTAGCTTGCCGATGTGATCAAAGAACGCGAGGCGCTCAGCCTCTAACCTGCGCTCGCAATACTCCCACCCTCGCTCAAGGTCACTCCGCACAATGGCGAAGTCCTCAACGCTGAGACAGAACTGATCAGAGGGCTCCACATAGAGCGCCTCCACCTCAACCCCTGTGGTGAGCTTAAGGGGCTCCCTGATCACCAATGGTGAGCTTAGAGGGCTGAGGATGAGGAGGATAGATGAGAGGAGGAGTTGAGCCATTGATCTTCTCACAGATGCGACAGCGCAGGTCTTGAATCGAGGTAACGTAATCTTGGCAGCGCTCGCGCTCAAGCTCTGCCACCTCCTCACACGCCGCCTGTGAACACTCGAACAGGTCGAGCTCACACGCTTGATACTGCTTGGTCTGCTCAGCGAGCGCCTCCTCACAGGTCGAGCAGTCGGGAGTGTCCCAGCGCAGACCGATCACAAACATGAGGAGAGACCACGCGAGCAGGGCGCCCACCGCCAAGCCGATGAGCTGTTGAGGCTTGAGCTTATCCATTAGATGACGCCTGCGACATAAGCAACCGCTCGATGCGGCTGAGCTGTTGGCTCATGTTTTCAATCTGACCCTCTATCTTGCCCACGATCACCTCCATCTTCTGCCCTCTTTGGCTGAGGCGCTTGACCTCCTCCTTGAGGTCTTTGACCTCCTCCTGCTGATGCTCAAACTTTAGGCGCGTGGTCTCCATCGAGCGAGAGACTAAGAGCACCCAGCCGAGCGCAGGAATAAGGACAAGGGTGATTACGTCTCTAGTCATTTCCCACATGGTGAGTCTCCTTTACAGCAAGATCACATCTATTAAATCGCCATCACTAAAATCATGCTGAGAATTCAAGTCTGCTGGGATAGCTTTGGCTAAGACCTGACCATTCTCTGTAGCACTGAGCGTTGACTCAGCGCGGTATAGGTTCCCGCCTTGCTTGCTCATACTTCCGCTGAGCTTAGCCTTAGCCTCTCCATGAATAGTCAACTCAGTGACCAAGATGGTCTGGCCTGGGTCGTCAATACTTTGAGCTAAAGATGCCTCAAAGGGGAGTCCCGCAACCCCTGCACAAGGCCCATCAGTCAGCAAAGAAAGCACATCTCCGCTCCATTGAACCAAAGCACCCTGAAAGACAGATTGGTCACATTTTTGGATGGTTTTCATTTCATCTTCTCCACTGAAGCAAATATATCGTTAAAGTTATCGAGGTTGTATTTTGCGCCACTTATAGCGTGAATATAGAGGCCTACTGTTGCCGTTGTAGACACCTCAACATAGCCAATACATGAGTTTCTTTTTTCATTGCTACGCCCAATCCTAGTGATAGGACCAAGCGCAGTCCCTCCTCCTGTTTGCCACTGCACGTCAACATAAGACCCGCTAGAGGAAAGAGAGCCCACACACCAATCTAGGCTTAACCTATATGTGCCTGGTATCGATATGTAGACTCCGTTAGCGTAGGTAGTACTTCCTCCACTATATACATTATATATCCAAGAAAAGCCCGATGTGATATAAGATACCAACCTTGGTACGTTGGCTATTTTAAGAGGGCCAAGCTCTAAAAAATAAGGATATGATGAGCCTGTGACCGGCACAAAAAGACTGACTCCCGAGCTTGTAGTAGCATTCCCGCCATGAAGATAAGCCTTGAGCCTATCCCCAGAAACAGAGATTGGCTCAACATTATCAAGCGCATCAATCCCCAAATGTTGTCCGCTGCTTGGGTTCTGCGAAAACATTGATGAGGCGCTAAGACTGAGAGCCCCCTCTGAGTTTGGAAAAATTCCGTTTATTGAGTTTGACAGGTGGCTCATTAAACTCTCCTAATCTCTAAAAAACCTCGTTCTGCATGTCTGTTGCCTTGTGCAGAGATGATGTTTGCGCTGGTTGATGAGGTGAGGCGAACTGTGATTGAGGTCGTGTTTCCTGTGGCAACCTCAACTCTGCCTAGAGCTCTTGAACCGACATCTTGGTCGTCATATCCAACAATGCCCGAAGAACCAAAAGGTGAAGCACCGCTGTAAATGCGGTAAGAAGCGACACCTGAGGAGGAACTAAATGTTAAGCCTACAACGGCCTCAACAATATATACACCCTCTCCAAGAGTGACAGACTGCACCCAATCAAGGTTCGATGTGACCTGAGCATCAGATATATTATTTATCAAGTTGGCAGCGTAAAACTCCACAACTGAGCCCGAGAGCACTGAGCTTGCTGAGCTTGTAGAGTAAGCCTGACTTGCACCATCTCCAGCGAACAAACTTTCAAAGCCTGCAAACTGATTTTTCCACTCTGATGATGCTGAGTTATATCTTAAGACTTGACCATCTTGAGGTGTTGTAATGGTCACATCTGAAAGGTCTTGCACATCAACATTGATGACGCCTTGAGCATCAGCCCCTGCTGAGCCAACATTGATTTTATTGTGAGACATCAGATCACCTCCCAATCAGAAGCACCATCACAAACAAGGGTAATAGCCTCTTTTACATTGGATAAACTATATGAAGAAAGACCATCAATGGTGTCAGACCCATTTGGCGTGATTGTAGCACCATTCGTTGCGTCTTTTAGTTTGAGTCTAATAGCCTCACCCGCTGTCAAAGAGGCGGCGCTTGGGAGCGTCACAGTGATCGCTGCCGAAGAAGTATTGAGTGAGTAGTGATTGCCTTGAGAAGCTGTGAATGATGACGTTTTTGAGCTGTACGTAAACAAAACACTAGGAGCAGGCACAGCACTATTTACCCAAGAAGCACCATTCCAACTTAAGACCTGACCACTTGTGGCACTCGTAATCGTCACATCTGAAAGGTCATTGATGGAAGCCCCAGAAAGATCCGCCGTGACCCCTGTGAGCAGTGACCCATCAACAGCAGGAAGTTGGGCTGAGCCATTGAGCTGCACAACCTTATTGGCTGTTGTGCCGACATCAAGAGCCGCCGCTGTGCCGAGGGTCGGAGTGCCTGTGAGATCAGAATAAGCACCTGTGCTCGCCACAGTAGCGAGCCCAAGATTGGTGCGCGCTGTGGCAGCGTTGGCGAGATCGCTGAGGTTGTTAGCTGCCTCAAGCAGTGTACCCGCGCTGTTGTCGAGCTGAGCAGTCGTGATGCTTGAGATGTTAGAAGGAACGAGCGCCTTGTCGGTCGCTGTCCCTGCTGTAGCCTCGGCATTCTCTGCGATCTCGATCAAGCCCACGCTTGTGGTCGTAGCCAAAGGAGCAGGAGGAGGGTTGGCCTCCCATTTCCCTGAGGTCGCGTTATAGATGATGATCTCGCCATCAGCGAGCCCTGTGAGGTCTACGTCTGCGAGATCGCCAAGGTTCTCTGCTGTGATGTCGCTGATATAGCCTGCATCATTGGTAAAGGTGCTCACGTTGGTTGGCGCGCCGCTGAGGTCAGAGTAGGCGAGTTGAGCATCAACCCACTCAGAGCCATCATAGCGTAGCACCTCACCTGTTGAGGCGCCGGTGATCGTCACATCGCCAAGCATGCTCAGTTGACTGACAGAGACCTCATTGAGTGCGTTAGTGCCGTTCCAAACAAAAGAGCGAGTCTCACCGGGAGCGATGGTCATGGTGTAAACATTGGTGTTGAGGGATGTCTTAAAGACAGGCCCAACTCCAGTAGTCCCACCGAAAGTGACGTTAGCTGTCGAGGCGTTACGAACAGACACCACGCCACCAACCACACTAGAGGAGCCTCCTTGTGGAAGGGTCAGAGTCACGCCACCATTCAGGATGTCGTAGTGTTGGCGCCTGTTGTCTGAGATCACAGAGGCTGTGCTGGTGGTGCTCACACCTGCTCGATAAAAAGAGCTACTACTTGGCAGGTTGGTGAGCTGACTGCCGTCAACAGCAGGGAGCTTGCCTGTTCCATCTAGTTGCACCACGTTGTTGGCTGATGTGCCGACATCAAGAGCCGCCGCTGTGCCGAGCGTTGGAGTCCCGCTGAGGTCAGAGTAAGCCCCTGTGGTCGCTACCGTGGCGAGCGTAGGTGTACCACTGAGGTCAGAGTAGGCGAGCTGAGCATCAACCCACTCAGCGCCATCATAACGCAGCACCTCACCTGTTGAGGCGGCGGTGATCGTCACATCAGTGAGGTCATCAAGGGCGACAGATGTGGCTGGTGTTGAGCCTGCCTCCCACTTGCCAGAGGTGCTGTTGTAAATCAGCACGTCACCATTGGAGAGGCCGCTGAGATCAACATTGGTGAGCTGACCAAGGCTAGACGCTGAGATCTCATGAAGAACTGTGGTTGAGAACCACACAAAAGAGCGCGCTTCTTCAGGCTCAAGATCAAAGGTGGTGGCGGTCGTACCATCAGCGAGGTTGGCAGAAGGGCAGATTACAGAGGCAGTTGAGGTCGATGTATTGCGAATGACGATCAAGCCACCGATAGCGTTTGAGGATGACGCTGAAGGGATCGTAAGCGTGATCCCTCCTGTGGCGAGGTTATAGTATTGGCAGCGATTGTCTGAGATCGCTGGCGCGGTATAGGTGACGTTGATTGTGCCGAAACTATAAAAGCTCTTTGGCGCGCTTGGGATTGCCTCAGCTCCCCATAACCCTGTGCTGTTGTTGAAGGTCAAGACGTAGTTATCAATGGCTGCGCCTGCTGTGAACGTGACATCAGTGAGATCATTGAGATCAATCGTAGGCGCAGGAAGATTGGTGAGTTGACTGCCATCCACCGCAGGGAGTTTGGCGCTCCCATCAAGCTGCACCACGTTCCCCGCGCTTGTGCCCACATCTTCAGCCGCCGCTGTGCCAAGCGTAGGCGTACCACTAAGATCAGAGTAAGCGCCTGTGCTCGCCACAGTAGCCAAGCCCGAGACATCAGCAGTGCTCAACGTGATCGCGCCTGTGCGCCCTGCCACTGAGGTGACTGCATCAGTATTGTCCACCTTGTCGATCTTGGAGCTGTCGAGCGTTCCACCCATGTCGGCATTAATAAGGAGGTGATCACCCACCGCCCAAGTCTTGCCTGCGTAGGTTCCCGCCACGCTGATGATGTATAGGTCGCCCTTGGTGGCGTTGCTGAGGTCGGCAGGAGCGCTCGCGTCAAGGGTGCCTTGATAGGTCACACCACCGACAAGAGAAGCATCAACAACGCTCTTGACCTTGGCTGGGGTCATGGCGGTGACATCGTTTGTTCCCGCTGTAGCCTCCGCGCTTGTGGCGATGCGGATTTTACCTGATGTGGTCTCGGTCGCGTCTGCGATTGTGACAGAGCCGGCAGATTGAGGAGGGAGGAAAAGAATACTCATGATCTACTCCTTAGCGCGCGCTAAAGCCTGCGAGGATGGTGACCACATCAGCCCCATCGTTTTTCTTGTACGCGATTGTACTTACCTCGTCACGAAGTGAGCCGAGGTCATCTTGATAAATCTGTCCCACCCTGATCTCGTTGGTGGTCACATCTGAGGCCACCACGCGCGCCCTATATTTGATGTGCATGGCGTCACCCTCGTTGGTCACACCGAGCCACTCAAACTTAAGCCCAGCAGGGCAGGCTTCACCTGTGATGCTGTCCTTAAAGTCTGCGCTGCTCAGATCGTGCCAATCACTATCAGCCACAGATGAGAGGTCAATAAAGGCGCGGATAGCTCCTGCCTTGATGGGGTTCTGTACGTTAAGCCCTGGTGAAGCCATGATCAGCGCTCCTCAAAATCTTCAGGTAAGAGTCGGTAGATGTGAGCCACGCTGTCGAGCGCGCGCTCTCGCTTGATGACACCCTCGGTAGGCCCATGAGGGCTCAGGCCGTGAGCGTTGCCCTCGATGGTGGGGAAGTTGCCTGACTCATCAGGAGCTCCCACACACAGGGTGATGTGATTGCCTTGCACAGGCGAACGGCTGTCATCGGTGAACACAACCACAATGTCACCGGGCATGGGCTCCTCACCATCGCGCAGGCGAGATGTGTGCCCCCAACTATTCATGAGGCGATAGCATGAGGGCATGATCTTCTTGCGAATATCAGCCTTAAGCGCTGAGCCATAACAGAACGCCACGAACGCACCACACCAAGAGAACTGACCATCTTTGGTGTAATCCTTCTCCCATACCCAGTTAAGCCCATCGCGCCCCTTGATGTAGGCGTTGATGCGCTCGTAGTCCCCCTCATACTGAGGCTCAGTCACATCACGCTCCCACTCGGCCTCTGCTCGCTCAATAGCGCGGCGCGCATGCTCTGAAGGATAGACTGCGCGGTCGTAATACCCACGCACTTGCTCAGGAGCGCAGTCTAAAGACATGTGTGACACCGAGCGTTTGAGGCGTCTGACCTCATGCTCTAGGTGCTCAATCTGCGTAGAGAGTTCTGCTTTAGTAGCCATTATGAATACTCCTGAGCCTCTGTGCTAGAGCCTAGCAGAGGAGGGCTTGCGTTGGAAGCGAGATAAGCATCTGCTTTGTGATGTGCGCTCGCTGAGTTGTATGTGGTCGGTTCCAATGTACCGCCTGCTGTGGTGATACCATGAGCCGAGGTGAAGATGATCGCAGTCTCAGAGATGGCTTGGATCACGAGCCCTGTGATGGCGTTGTCCTCATTACCCTCTGGCAGGTAGTCCACCACATCACCTACAGCGAAGAAGTCGGCATCATAAGCGGTGGCAGCATCAGTGAAGTCGTTAGCGCTGATCAAGACTGAGGTCGTGTCAACAATAGAGTTGACCGTGACCGAGGCGTTCCATCTCACAGGTTTCGCGCCGATAGAGATCAGCTCAAGCTCAGCGCCCTCCCTCATGAGGTCTTGCCTGATGGCGCGCACCATACCCACCTCACCGCTCACGCCCCACTCGTCACCATAGCCCTTGAGGAGAGGGGAGCTCACCGAGACATAAGAGCCCACATCAAGGAGCATGCTTTGGCCTGTGCCTATGCTGCCCTTCCATGACCTGATCGGGTTGGAGAGCAAGCGCCACAGGCGAGCCATGACAGGAAGGAAAGCCCCTGTGACATCACCCACCGCGCCGCCTATGTCCTCGCCTGTCAGAGCATAGAGGTTGAGGTCAATCTTTGATCGCTCGCCCCCATAGCGATTGATCGCCTCTTGATTGTTGAAGGTGAGCTGAGAGGTGAACTTCTGCTCCTCGATGTTCCAGTTATACGCCACCCCAACCTGCGTCACGATGTCCTCATATATCGACCATGTAGGAGGTGCGTCAGCGAGCCAATCGCCCTCGCCTATCGTAGCCTTCACATCAGCCGTCAGCTCAGCTCCGATGGGCTGAAGGGTGAGCAAAGATGCACCGGTCGAGGAGCGCGACATGATGAGGGCGCACCCCATGAGCTTGAGGAGGTCTTGCACCACATCGCGCAGGTTGACCCCCTCACCACTGATCGAGCCCGAGAAGATGAAGGGTGACGCGCCATCATAAGCGAGGAAGCTTGCCTCATCGATGTCGGCTGAGGGAATACCAAGACCGATGGAGTAAACGTCATAATTGCCATTCTTGCCAAAGCCGCCGCCACTCTCCAAGAGTTTGAGCAGGATTGAGCCTGGGCGCTCTCGGCTGAAGCGAGCACCCCCAAAGATCTCAACGCGCTCAGTGTCCGACCAATCACCAAAGGATGTGATCTCTGACCAATCTTGACGGCGGTCAAGGTGGATCAGATAGCCAATGTTCACACCATTATAAGACGCCACGCTCTCATGTGTTGCCTTGATCCATTGGTATCTCTCCTCACCTAGATCACGATCTGTGAACTTGACCTGCAAGTCGTAGCTCGTTGATGTCGCTATGGTGGGCAACCCTAAAGAGTCCTCAACCAAGATGGTGAGCTCGCGCTTCTGATACCACGCGCGCGCGATGTCTCTGATGTTGTAGGAGGCTGTCGTGTTGTCGTCATTGTCAGGCACAGACAGCTTGAGCTTGATACCCTCGGAGGCAAGGCGGGTGCTTCCCTCTGTGCGTAGGTCGAGCGGATAGCCTATGCGCTCGACATTACCAAAGGGCTCGTAAGGAATGATGCCATTACCAAAGCCATCACCGACCCATCGCTTAGGCTCATATGACTTACCATCAACCGTTAAGCGCTTGAGCGAGGCGTTGCTCAGAATGATGTAAGGCCTCGTCACACCGGGCGCTCGCGATGCTCTTACTTGTATTGAGTTCCCTCGGCTGATGATAAGGCGAGCCCATGCAGACCTCTCATTACCAATTCCATTCATCCAGTTAGCGTCTGAGCTTAGCTCAGCTCGAAGCACATCAGGCCAAGGCTTAACCTCTGCACTGCCAAGCTTGATCGCTTTGTTTTCAATCTTGGGGTTAGTCCTTACCCTGTAGAAGTCAACCCCCGCCTCTGTGCCGCTTTGAAATAAGCCCTCGCTCTTGGCTGTATCGTAGCCGCCCAAGACAAGATAGACTTTAATCCCTGGCGCCTCAAGATAGGCATATCGCGGGTGTGGCGTTGCATAGTTCTCATCATAGCCATCAGGCAGATTAGAACTAAACATCTGCAAAAAGTCAGGCTGATAAGGCGTAAACTCATAGGTGCCCGCTATCTCATCGATCAGATACTTGTCGATGTAATACACCGAGTCGTTATCAAGACCAACGCCCCAATCAAACCAAGATGCGCGTGAGCCATCGAAATAATGATAATCTTGCACAAGCTTGGTCGAGGAGCTCCCCTTATCTGCAAGCTCAGTGTCGATCAGCGCGCTGATAGGCAACAAACTGAGGCTCACCACACCACCATCCTCAACTATGGGCGAGGCATCAAGGAAGCCGTTGACGAGCTCCACGAAGTCACTGAGCGACCCATCAGGGAACTGCTGAGCGATCCATAGGGAAGCGCGCCTACCTCTAAAGGTGGTGATCGCTGAGGAGACCTCTGGGACAAAGGTTCCAAAGCTCGCCACCCTGTGAGCTTGACGCTGAGAGCCACCGACAGCGCGGTGGGAGTAGGTGAGGCGAGCGCCCCCGGTGATGGTGGTGTAGCCTGTCACCTTGATTGACTCAGCGCCAATATGCATCACGGCAGGGAAGCTCAGTGAGCTTGGCTCAGCGTCAATGTCAAGTGTCCCGCTGTCGCTGTCATAGTCTAGGTCTGTGATGATCTGAGCCTTGAAGGGAGCAGAGGCGCGAGCGCCACAGCGCCCAAAGACCACAGCAGGGTCAGCCTCGCCTCCTCGAGCGCGATCACTCGCTAGAGAGATTGTGACTGCACTATATGAGGCGATGCCTCCGCTTGGGTCGATGGAGCCCGAGAAGGAGCCAACGTCAACGATGGCGCGCTGATTAACGTAGTTGATACCATCGACAATCACCGCGCTCATGTTGGCGCTTGCTGGGTTTATGTCATGCGAGGTGTAGCGCGTGGAGAGGCCTGCGACCTGCAGCACAAAGACGCGGCGCGCGTGTTGATCGGTGATCATGTGGCCTCCTTGTAGATGTCGAACACGTTGACGTTGAAGATGGCAGCTCCCTCAGTCTGTATGCACAGCGTTAATACCTGCCCTCTGTACGCTTCAGGGATATACAGAGGGCGCGGCGCTGTGAAGTCCTCAAAGCCTCCCGAAGGGATGAGAACAGGCTCGGCTCCTGTGCTCGCCCTCTTAGGCTCTAACCCTCTGATATTGACACTCGTTGAGATGTCCAATGGAGACTCAAACTTGATGCCTGTATCAATCTTGGTGTGCTTAAAGTCGTAGGCGCTCTGCGCATAGAGCTCAATGCTGACCCATGGGTCAAAGCTCGTATCTCCAGAGCAGGCATAGGCGATCTCAACTGCGAGCCACTCGGATGAGGGCATCGTGGCGATGAACAAATCATGATCCTCTGTGTGACCTTTAGAGATATACTCAAAGCCGCCTTGCCATACCTGTCTTTGATAATACTCGTTTAAGTGAAAAATATAGGTGGTTCGCCCAATATGGTATGAAGCCGCCGCGCGAAATTTCACGCCTTGGAGTTGCTTGAGGGCAAGGGCGAGCTGAGAGACAACACTCCCGAGCACTACGCGCCCCATGTGCGTGCTCTGAGCCTGAGGCAATAAGGAATAGTTTGTTGGTGTCGTCATTAATCAGATACCCCACACGCAGAGAGCTTGAATAAACCCTGGGTCATCTTGGATGCCGTCAAGGGTCGCGCCGTTGTTGTCGAGCTGTACCCTATGAATATTGAGGTGATACAGCGCGCTCTCCTCCTCGTTGGGATTAATCTCGACTATCAGAGTTTTATGGTTCCACCCCACTGAGGAGAACGTCAGAGTGTGACCGAGAATGGAGAGCCTCTTACTTTGGCCTACTGCCAGCCCTTCAATATAGGCTGATACATAGATGGTATATCCTCCATCAATGATCACCTCTTGAGGGATATGCACCAACTGACTCAAAACGCCTATGTCTCCTACGCCTAGGTATTTAGCAGGAGCAGGGTCAGTGATTGAGGTGGGCGCCGCGTCTAGGTTATCGACACCCGACCAAGAGAGCCAAAGCTGTGGGCGCCTCCGCAGCGTATCCACGTTGGTGAGCATGTTGCGCCCCCACCTTGAGGTGAGCGGATAGTCAGCGCCAACGCGATCAATCCCAAAGGGGATGAACTCGTCAGTGCCTTGCAGTCGCTTGCCTGGGGTCACAGGAGAGGCGAGAGGCTCCCACCTAGCCATGAGCATGGTGATCTCGTGGCGCGCGGTCGCACCTCCTGTGTGCTTCACATCAAATGAGAGCTCTACATACTCGTCTGCGATGGTTGAGGTGACCACAACATCAATGGTCACAAGGCGAGGCCCCGCGCCAGTCGAACAGGTCTCAGCATCAAACTTTCCCGCTGATGTGTCGAGGATGGCCTTGATGCACCCCGACCCTTTAGCGACAGCGTAGACCTTCAGAGTGTAGTGATCGCGTGTGCAGGTGGGGATGATATATCTGAGCATAGAGCTATAGCTGGTGCTCTTTTGCACCATCTGCCCCTCAGCCCACGCTTGGCTCATCACGTTAGATGTGGCGCCATAGTGCCAAAGGTAGTTGGCAGTTTGGCTCATCGCAGTGATCGCGCCCTCTGCTATGGGCTGACCTGCCACTGTCGTGGTCTCATCAGCGAGCGTTGGAGGAGGTGTGGGGAAGCTGTTGCTCATAGGTGCTCCAATCTCATCTGCACAGGAACGCGCCGCTTGAGATCACCAAAGCTGAGGTCATGTGAGGAGGTGATCATCGAGGCTCTGATGCGCCCTTGATCTCCGTTGTCCTCTGAGGTGTAGATCAGATCATAAGCTGGCTGATCGGCTGTCACCTCAGCAGAGGTCAGAGCTCGGCGCGAGTCACCCCAACCTTGATAGAAGTTCACACGCTCGCCTTGTGGTGCGTACTGCATGAAGCGGTCTGTGAAGTGACGATAGAGATCGCGCTGGTCAAGTAGCGCGTCAAGGTCAAAGCTGAGCGCGCTCGTGATGTAGCGCCCCACAAAGTTGGAGGTGTAGCCACCACCGATGAGGCGCCTACTCTGAGAGATTGTCTCAGCGCTGAGGTGGTGATCTTGGAAGGGTCGAGATGGGAACAGCGCACCGGGCATGGGGTGCGTGGCTGTAAGCGTCACTGTGTTGAGCGCGCCTCCTCCATTGACCACGCCCACCTCCTCACCTGTAAAGCCGAGGCGATCTCTAAAGGAGCTCGACAGCCAAGTGAAGGAGGAGCTGTCGAGGTACCAGACCTCAACGTGTCCATCATCGTTGAGGATGAAGCGCGCCTCTGTGCCTGTGTCAGTCCTCACCAAAGCCTCAAGGCAATCAGTCGCGTGGAGGTCGTCAAGGTCAGCCAACCCACGCTGGCGCAGACCACACACCACATCTTGAGTCGGCCAAGGCTGATCAGATGAGGAGAAGGCTGTGAATAAGGTGGGAGGTGTACCACCATCACTGAACAGATAGCGCTCGCCTCGATACACACCGCGCACCCAATCAAGCTCACCGATCACATAGAAGTGAGCCTCGGTCACATCATAGGTCGCGTTCTGACTGCCGAGCCCAAGCGGGTCAGAGCTGATAGGTGACACCAAGAAGTCTACATCACAGATGATCTTGATGCGGTCATCCTCGGTGAGCTCCACCTGCCATGTGCCAAAGCTAGAGGCTGAGTTGAGCGCCGCCTCAAAGGTGCCAATCGCGCCCGAGATGGAACCGACAGCGCCCACGCCTCGACCATTGAGGAAGTGCAGCGCATCCTCATAGATGCCTTGACCCAACCCATACTCAGGCAAGGTGACAGTCTGTGAGGCGTAGCTGATCACATCGACACCCGCCCAATCACGAGCATCAAAGGAGGCGAGCAGGGCGAAGTTGGGAGCATATACGTTATAAGGCATCTTAACCTCTGCTGTTCATGCGAACGGCCCCACGCCTGGGCCTGTTGATTGTCTCGACTACTCGGTCAGCGAGCGCCTGTTCAGCGGCGCGCCTTGTGTCATATATCACAGCACCACCGAAGTTGATGTTAAAGGTCATCGCCTCGGTGCTCGCTTGCTCACGCTGAGGAGCAGGAGCGCTCAATGGTGCACCACTTGGTGAGGCTGAGGGTGTACCACCTCCACCTCCTCCACCGCCAAGAGCTGCACCACCTGCGCGAGCGAGCCCCGCAGCGCCTGCGAAGATACCCGCAGCTGAGAAGTGAGCCGAGGCTTGAGCAGGATTGAGGAGGAGCGCGGCTGTACCATAGGCAGTCTCCATGATCGCCTTAACGC